>Ga0222718_10002033_pt1 | contig 18574 bp, 27 predicted proteins | sample C33_27DmetaG_FD_165045 | JGI IMG/M metagenome (GOLD analysis project Ga0222718, IMG submission 165045) | Estuarine water microbial communities from San Francisco Bay, California, United States - C33_27D | ecosystem: Environmental > Aquatic > Marine > Unclassified | place: USA: California... | reverse complement strand
CACAGGCTCTCCACGTCCCCGGATGTTACCAAAGTACCCGGAAGTACCTCCACCAAGCTTGGACATTTCGCCAACTTCGGCTGAAGTATAGAGAATAGATTCAATATTATCGCCAATGTTAGAACCGAAGCAAGATACTGGCATTCCTCTTTTCTTACCAAAGTTAGCCCATACCGGAGATGATAGAGAGTACCATCCATAGCTCATATACTCGTAGAACTTATCTGCAAAACCTTCCATACCAAGTATATCTTCGGCATGTTCGGCTATAACTCTAATTCGTTCTTTGGGATCTTCTCCCTCGCTTAAATACCCTCTTTGTAAAAATGTAACGGAGTCGTCTGTTATCCAGTCGAATGGTTTTCTTTTGCTCATTAAAATAAATCGTCTTCGGTTATTGATTTTTGTCTTTTAGAATAGTTTATGCTTCTTTTGTTAAAGAAGTCTGTATGCTTGGAGGTTAGAGTTTCATCATCAAACCATTCCGTTTGCTTGAGTAGATCTTTGTCTACGTTGAAAACTTCTTCAATACCAATCTCTTTTAAAGATCTATTGAATCGGTCTTTAATGAACTCTAAGGTTTGTTCCTTGGTTAAGAATTCTAGATCACCTTTCTCAAAGATCCATTCTACTACTTCCATCTCTGAGTCGTAGGCATCTAAGGTAGCATCGATGATATCTTCTACAAGTTCATCTGTCCACCAAGAGGGATTTTCTTTCTTAATTAAATTAACCAAGTCAAAGCCAAACTCTGCATGTATCTGCTCTTCCTTTGAAGTAGCTTCTACTGCATTGCTCATTCCTTTAAGTACGTTCTTAAATTTATTGAACGACATTATAACTAAGAACTGAGAGAATAGAGAAACGTTCTCAATGAACATAGAAAAAAGAATCACGGATTCAAAATAATCTTTATTCTCAATAGCTTTAGTGTTAGCTATAGATCTTTCTAGGTACTTAATTCGTCTACGGATAGCAGGCACTTCAAGTAGAGACTCGAACTTATCGTTAAGTCCTAGGATCTTAATTAAGTTAGAGTAAGCATCTGCATGACGGACTTCTGATTCGGCAAAGGTAGCTCCTACGTTTCCGATTTCAGGTTTTGGCATCTTCTTATAGATGTCACCCCAGAAAGTCTTAACAGCAATCTCTATTTGAGATATGGCAAGCATAGCTCTTTCTACAGCCGACTGCTCTACTTCATTTAATCCAACCATAAAGTCTTGAATATCAGATGTGAAGTTAAACTCTGTATGTACCCAATAAGAATGTCTTACTGCATCTACATATTCATTTAGTTCTGGGTATTCGTATGGACGAAGGTTGGTTCTTTTCTTGAAGATGTTTGGTCGATGTTTGTCTCTATACAGAATGTACTCTTTAGCAACATCGTTAAGACCTCTATTCATTAACTCGTCTTCAACTAAGTTATGAATCTCGTCTACGGTAGGAACGTAATCTCTCTTCTCAAGTTTAAAGGTTACAAGTTGAGTTACTTCATCTGCTTTCTCTTCATCCAGATGCTCTACTTGCCTCATTGCGTTGAGGATTGCACTTTTGATTTTATGTTGTTGAAAGTCTTCTTTAATGCCGTTGCGTTTAATTACAGATTGGATCATCCTTATCGATTCTCCTCCACGGAAGCTTTTCTATATTCAGTAACTAGTTTCTTTAGTTCACCAATAGCTTTTCTAGCTCTGGCTTTAGCTGCTTTAGAGTTACCGGTATGTTCTTGTTCGAATTGCTCAAATAGAGCTTTCATTTCTGAGAATAGTTCTTCTGATCTGTTCATCAATCTGTAATTAAATTGTTCGTGTTATTTAAAAGGGGTTCTATAAATAGAATATATATTTCACAACCCTCTGATCTTTTCAATAAAAAATTTTTATACCTAAAATATAAAAAATAATTTGAAAAATTCCTAATAAAGTTAGAAAGATTTTTCTAATTCCAACACTTCATTTACCAGCCCTTGTAGCTCGTATGCTTCAATGGCCTTGTCGGATTCGTTGTTATCTGTAAAAACTTGTATTGATCTGGTTAAAGAATCGACCCAGTCTGGTTTGTCTATTGTAATCTCGTAAACGAAATCTTGTCCGGCGAAGTATATTTCAAAGAGTAAGGCTTCATCTTTATTCCCTCTTACTGCCTTCTCTATACTTCTGGTAATGGTCCAGCATATCTCTACATGGTTATCTTTAATGTAGTCGGTATAATCTTCAAAGCGATCAAAGTTTACTTTCATTAAAATAGTACCTCAAGATCTTCTCTTTCTACTACGTTTCTTAACTTCACGTTATAAATAGGATCCTGGGCGTAGTTGTCATTTAAATGCTCGTAAAATTCTTCTTCATCTTTATCCTGGACGTAGTAAGCTGAGTAGAGAGCGTAGTCAATTAAACTTTCTCTCCAATTAGAATATACGGCGTGTTCTCTATGAGTACCAATAGCAGTAGTTGGACGTCTCCAGGCCATCTTCATACCAAATAAGTTATTATTCTCTAGGAAGACTCTTGATTGAAAGTGTCCGGTTTCAAGTTTGGCTTGAGCTAGTACAATATGAGGATGTTTAAATTTCATCTGTTTAATAGCTTCAATTAAAGCCTCTTCAGAGAAAGGCTCGTTGCATACCTGTACGTGTTTTATCTTTTCTTCGACTACTATTTCTGTTTTCACAAAAGCATTTAGTCCAAAAAAGACCACAAAGAATCCTATAGTAATAGTAAAGAGTAACGGTTTAAGTGACATTTTTAAGATGGGATTAGTTTAAAATAAATCTAAGAACTTAGTGTCTATTTTCTTTTCTCTAAGTCTGTCATTTAGTTCATGCCGTTTGACTAAGTCATCGGCTACCTTACGCTCAAATGGCTTTCTGCGCTTACCTTTTAGTTCTGTTTTCTTTTTCTTTGCCATATAAATAAATATAACAAGAATTTAACAGAAGATCAAGCTCTACTGATAATCTATAAACTCTGAGCCTGGTTCTTCTTCATCGTCTACAAGGCCTAGCTCTTCTAAATGCTCCAGTTGCCAAGAATCTAACTCCCACTCCGTACTCTCTGTATGTTTACCGTCGTTGTAATCTTCTAGAGCTGTAATCTGTTTACCTGATAGTACGTTACCAACGTAGAGGAAGTAGCAGTTGTAGCAGAGGAAGTCAAGATTGTCTAACAGAAAGTTTTCTTTATTTCCATCCTTAAAGTGAAGAAGTAAAGGTGCTTTTAAATCTAGAGCTCTCTTTTCTGTATGCCCGCATCTATTACACTTCTCTTCAATTAGCCCCTCCTGGATAATTTTTTTCTTGAGCTTATCTGGCGACCAGGAGTAGGGTGCTACCTTTCCTTCAACTACATCTCTAACCTTAGGATCGTTAGTCTTATAATCGAATATTTTAGGTATCCCTTTACCGGATTGATTCAGGTGCATGTCAAAGAGGGTCTTACCTGTCTCACTATCTGTGAAGGTCTTAGCGTACTTTTTGTAGTGAGGGTAAGATACGTGAAGGTATCTGGCTGCTGCAAAGTTGGACTTAGTCCTGGCCATTGCTGCAACTATCTGTTCTTTTGTTAGTACCTTCGGCTGCCGTGACATTATTCTTCTTCTGTATCCTGGGAGGTTAGATTAGAGTAGCTGATGTAGGTATCTTCTCCGTCGTCGTCATCGGTACTCTTTAAAAGTTCTAGACCTTCTTCGTTAAGTTCTAAATCTTCGAACCTTGTAGTCGATTTAGCTTTATTGCTATCTACTATCTCTAGTTCGGTTCCAATTTCTTCTCCGGTTCCGTAACTTACTATTCTACCTACCTTTCTTCCTTCTTGGGAGCAGGCAACACATACTTTTGTATGGGGTAGTATTTCCAGTCTCATAGGGTGTATAGGTTCACCGCACCCTCTACAGTGTACTTTAATCATAACTTATTTGTTTGTTTATCTTACTTTGTGTAATGCATTCCATAATTCTTCTGGAGTTTCAGGTTCCAATACCTTACCGTCTTTGTCGACGGGTTGTGGTATCATATCTGATAATGGTTCTCCATAAATATAGGAATGAATTAAATTTACTTGTTTATCGTTGTAGATGATATAAAAAAGATTTTCTATAACTTGAAAGAATAACATTTCGTGTGCCGACAGATCTATGCCTGCTTCAAATAGCTCACCGGATTTTTCTTCTATCTCTTCTAGAGTGTTAATTGTATCGAGGAATAGCTTTCTATGGGCACTGTCTTCGACAGGTCCGGATAGATCGGCTTTAATTTCATCTAATGATTTTTTCTTAATGGAGGTTAAGATACTAAAGTTCTTCAGAACCTCCGTCAACTTCTTCTCCATCTTGTTCTCCTGATAATGCTTTTCTGATTATTTTATCTAAATATTCAATGTAAATAAAAAACCCAATAATAGTTTTGTCTTTAAGGTTACGGTCTCTTTCTACGTCAAGTCCGTAAGCTTTTAAACCGGCATTGAGTTTGTCTGCTAAAGCAATAGCAATATCGTCCTGTTCTGTTCTAGTCAGGTTGCCGAATGAGGTTGGAAGAAATTGAACTTTGATTCCTTTCTTTTGAGGATCTTCGTTAACGTCTACTTTAAGGACAAATTGATGTCCTTTAAAATTGATCTTAACGGCTTCATTAAGAATGCTCTGTAATTCTTCTCTAATAATGTCTTGTATGGTCATACTAGTGTAATTAATTTTATATAAATATCAGACTATCTTGGTACTCTTCTAAAGAGTATACTTCAATTTTTAAATTACCTAATTCAAAAGTTCCTAATTCTCCATGTTGATCTAAGATCTGGGGTAGTTGCTGTATATAGTTAAAGTCCTCGTTTGTAAAAGTACTATTGAGGGATACTATGATATCGTTGTTTACATGTTCAGGAATATTTTTCTTAATTCTTTCACTCAAGTTAAATTTAGTGTTAGGTTGTTCTTTTGCTATATATTCATGAACTGTTCTGGTATCTATAGCATCTACATATACATTGTCAAACCAGGGTTCTAATAATTCTATGAGTTTTCCGTCAACAGGTATAACTACACCGATATTAAACTTAGGAGGTATAATTGGTTTCATAAAACGGTCATGCATAACAAAATGACCCCATTTACGAATAAAGTTACGAGTACTTCTCTGGTTTTGTGCTAGCCATTCATCCGATTCTTTACCTACTTGAGTAATGGTTGGATTAAATCTCGAACCTCTACAGGTCATATGGTATACAAAACCTTCCCAAGTCTGAACAAACTTAACTCCGTTGAGCTGAAACCTATTAAAGATGTCTGAGTCTTCTTTTGATTGAGGAGCATATAACGGGTCATGTCCTCCTATCTCTTGGAAGTCTTTACGGTAAAAGGCCCAAGGGGCAAATATACCTTCAGTAGTTTTATCTACATCTGTAAGTCTAGGAAGGCTGACAAGGAGCATTTCTTCTTCAAACTCTTCCGGTTCCGTGCCTCCATCAAAGAGAATTTTTTCTGGTCCATCTGGATGCAATGGTGGTTCTATTCTCGTAAGAGAAACTATTACTCCAGGCTTAATATACTTTTCTATAGCATCTAAAGCACCAGGACATAAGTACATGTCGGCATGGTAGATCATAGCTACATCGTTTGTAGCTACTTCGTTAATTAATCTATCGTATAAAATTGTATGACCCAGTCTACCGTTCTCCGGATCATTACGAATGGCTTTAAAGTTAGGATCAACTGCCATTGTACCTTTACACCACTCCCAAGTATCGTCTGTAGAAGCATCGTCAGCAACACATATCTCTACTTCATGGTCTCCTTGATTCTTTCTAATGGCATCGTAAGCCCATTTAAGGTATTTGAGATTATTCCTTGAAGGTTGAATTAAAGATATTTTCATGGTAGTATTTTAAATAATTTTTCTTTGCTTCTTTAGAAACACTTTGATAAAAATAAGAATTTTTTTCCATTAAATCAAGAAGTGATTTAGCCTTCCCTACATCTCCTACTTCTATAGTAAGTACAGGGTGGCATATTTCCTGTGTATCTAGTCCTTCATAACCAATACATGGTATTCCTAAATAAGCACAGTTAAGAGCAAACGTACCTGCTGCATGAGTTCTCATTAAATGTACGCCGTACTTGAATTCATTTAATTTTTGAATCCATTCTTTCCAATTCATATAAGGTAAATGAGTAACAAGTTGCTCTTCCAACGGCTGTTTACGTCCCATTGAAGGAGCAAAAACTTCATCTGTGAAGTCTGAAGCTACTATGTATGAGTCAAACCCTCCATACCAATGAACAAAATTACCTCCTATAATTATACCTTTTCTTTCTACTTCTTCTAGATCTCCTACTGCATCTTCTATCATTAACGACGGCATAATTCTAACATCAGCATGTCCGGTTAGACCTTCGTAGTACCTTTTATCAACCTTATTATGAGCAAAAATAATATCTGCTTCAGTAAGAGTATTATAGTACCAGATTTGTCTTTCTAAAGAATAGTCTTGAAAGTACCAGTGCGGTCCTTCCTGCATTACCGCTATTTTTTTGCAGCTGGATTTTAAATCCTGTATACTAAATTCCGGATTTTTTTTAGGAACTATAACTATACCTAAATCATATGCTTTACTAGGTACCTGTTTAATGTTATAATGGTCAGCATCTAACGCTACCATCCAAGCAAACTCCGTTCTCATATTGTCATGAGTGCGAGGTACTTTGCCATTAAAATTCATCTCCGTAAAGAAAGCTACTTCCATACATCCTCCCAAGTATGCCCCTTGTACGAAGGGTTAAATAAATTGTAGCAATTCTCTTCACACATTTTATTAGCTTTTTGATACCAACTATGTACTTTCCTTAAGGCACCAACATTAGTCTTATCTATATTCTCTTCACCTTTAATGTAATTTCTTTTGTTAGGATGTTTACGGTTATGCACAATAAGTATATTTCTAAAATGATACTGTGGTATTTGGCCGAGTACTTTCTGAGTCATCATTAAAAAAGCTGTATCTTCATGAACAAAGAATACAGAACGAGGAATATTTACACCTGCTCTAACTACTTCTGAACTTATTACTAATCCGCATCCATTAAATTTATGCGGCTGTACTACAGTTACTTCCAAGTCCTCTACTTTATCATTAAAAGAATTCATTTCCTCTTTGTTCATTGTATAGCGAAGAGACCACCAGTTCTTAGTATCTCCTTCAATGAACGGTTTATCCGTAAATTCTGGGTGTTCTAGTACTTTCCAGCTATCATCCCACATCTTACAGATACCGAAAGTGGCTAGGTACTTAGGAGTGTTTACGTTTTGATGTAGATGGTTTAAAGAGATAAATGCTTGCTTAGGAACTAACATGTCTGTCTCTCCCCATACTAGTACATCTACTTCCTCACAGTAGAGGTTATTAAATTCTCTTCTATAATCTGCTATAGTAACTAGATCTTTTTCTATAGTAATGTTGGTTTTAAAATCTTCGAGTCTGCTAATCTGCTCGTCAAATCTCGATAAAATATAGACTAACCTATCTTCTTTATCTATCTTTTCTAAATCTTGATTAATACAAAACTTAACGTCAATGGTAACCAAATCCCTATCGTAACTATCTACTGCATCTAGAACTGTATCGATATATTCTGATAGTATTTTAATCTCGTACCACTGTACTAGACATCCAATAGCAAAACTAGTTCTCATATAACTCCTCATAAGTTTTCTTCATCCAGTACATAGTCTTACTTTGATCCTGGTTGTTAGGTATGGCGTTAAATTGATATATACCAGGAAGTATTTTAGTAAGTGTCAGTTCCTCATCTAAAATTTCTTTTCTGTGTAGATCGGCCATACAAAACTGGTAGTGTAGGTATTTGGTCTCCGTATCGGATAAGTTTACTATGTAATTTATAAGCGGTTGATCAGTACCTACTCCGAACCTAGATTGCATTTCTAAAATAAGATCTCTGTTAAGTTGGTAGAATTTTTTAAAATCTTCAATTAGATGTCTGTGGGAATCATTAATTACTTGAAACCCAGCATTAAAGTATCTATGAAGAGGGAAAGTATTATTAAAAACAAATCTTCCGTAATTTTCTAAGCTTCTACAAACCCAGTCCATATCTCCTTCAGTAGAAGTAACTGTATATTTCCTCTCTGTTAGTTCAAAGAAATTAGGACAGTCTGGGTGAATAATACAGTCGGCATCTGTTAAACATATTTGATCGTACTCTATTTCGTTGGCTTCTAATAAGTCAAAGCACCAGTATCGGTAGAAGTTTGGCTTACAGTATTCCGGAGCAAATATAGGCTCATCTAATACAAAGAGATCACAATCATTCTTTTTACACCATTGTCTCCAAGAATCTATACCGTACTTATAAGGAGCGCTTCTAGCTTCCTGTCCGGGAAAAGTTATAGCTGTTAAAAATACTATATTACGTTTCATAATTATGCCCTATAAGATCCCAAACTTGTTTCATCATCTGATTTCTTTGCATTTTTTCAAAGCCAGTAAATAGCCAATTGTAACCGTACTTAATGAAAAATGGAGTTGGATCGTCATTTGTCTGCCAGTTATGCCCAAGCATATTTTTTCTATGTAGGTGAGTTAACTTCCAAGTTATAGGCATTTCTAGATTAATCTCTACATTATGTTTCTGTAGCCAGTAGTTAAAAGGAGTTTGTTCTGTTCCCTTCTTTATTATTCTGTCTTGTAGGTCTATTAACATATCGGAATTCTCGTAATAGAAATCTCTAAACGATTCAAAAACGGGTCTATGAGTTTTATTAAAAATAATTACTCCTGAGTTAATATACTTACTATTGTCTAAATCGAAGCCAAAAAAATCTCTATACCCTGTTATACTTTGATATACCCATTTTAAATTATCTAAGTCATTCCAACCAACTAGCCTGTTGTCGGGAATTGAATCAAAAATATTAGGTGCATCCCATTTTACTATTGATGATGCATCTATGAGGAATACTCTGTCTGGGTCTATTCCTCTTTCGTCCAGTACATCCCAGCAATGAATAGCTTTTTGCCAATTTGCTCGATGTTTGGTAATGTCGGAATATGGTTGATCAAATGCCACAAAAGAGCAATTATTTTTCTTACACCAGAACTCCCAGCTCTTCCTTGAATACTCCATCCATTCAAACCCACCGTACTTTGCCGATAAGTGAGTTTTTATTCCTGTCCAAAAAACAACGTTATTCATATTCTAGCTCTAATTGGGTGCCTATCTTATTTAGTTGTTCTAGAGCCTTATTTAACTCCTGTTGATAAAAATCTTTCGTCCATCCATCATTGTAAGGAGAGTTAATCTCTATTCGACATTTGAAAATCATGTCTTTAAGTTGCTGTGTAGTCATAATTAGTATTTTATTAAAACTGTTAAAAATAATATAAGAAAAATATATAAAGAAAACAAGTACTACTTTAGTGAGCAAGGATATATATCTACTTCATTAAAGCATTTCAAAACATAGTTATACAAAGTATCAGTATCTAAGTGGCAATCGTCTCTGTAAAACTTTTCATTAGTAGTGCCGTCTATGTTAACTATGGTATCATATATTGAAATAAAAGGAAGTCCTAATTTTTGACACTCTTGCTGTAAGTATGTATTCCAAGTCTTAGTAATTTTATTTCTAAGATTTACATCTCCAATATAAGGTATTATTCCTTTTTTTCCTTTTCTTGGTCCTTGATTTGAAGACGGATGTACCCCCCACATGACTATACTATATCCTAGTTCTTTTAGTTTTATTGGGACTTTTACATACTCTTTTACTGTTTCTTCTACCGCTTTATTTAAATCTTTTTTATATTCTAGTACCTGTCTAGGTAGGTGTAATCTACAGTCAATTTCGCCTAGTACTAATACTATAGTATCAGATAAGGTTATTGGTAGGTTTTGAGATTCTATCCTTTTCAGAAGTATAGGGAGCCATTTTTCATAGAACGTATAGGCGAGCGGAGCAGAAATATCTCCGTCAATCTTTCTTTTATTATCAGTCCCATTAAGTGAGTAGGAAGTGAAGCAGTATCCTTCTTTTTCTGAGTATCCTCGTTGAGCAGGAGGAGTATTAGTAAAAAAATGAGCATGGCTATTTCCTACTGCAACGATCATCTTATTCCCATTTTATCAAAAATATGTTCATACATCCAATCTTCTGATAGTATATAACTTTTAGCTAACTCAAAATTGTTTTTAGCATACGGTAGCATTTCGTAATACAGTTCCTTCGAAAGAGAATTAAAAATATCTCCAAACTCCTCTATATCGTTCATTAAAATTATACCTCTAGTATCGAAGAAGTCTCCTATAGATGGCATCCCCCAATAGATAGGAATAGTTCCAGTCATAATAGGGTTGATAATTTTTTCAGAAAAATGGTAATCTCTTCTTTGATTCTCCATTGCAATATGAAACATATAATCCTTTAGTCCTATAGTTATAGAATCTATTGGGTTATAACCTCTTCCGTAAACGTCAATACGATCCTTAAATCTAGAGATTAGTTCATGTCTTTTAATATGATCTGGTACATGCCTTTTGGCAGATGTAACCATACTAACTAGTTTAATCTTTTCGTGGAATTTTCTGTTCTCTACTTCTATCCAACAGCCACCGAAAGGATAGTAGACAAAATTTTCTCCTCTATCTAAAAACTTTTTTTCGTTTATCAAACAGTAATCAAAACGGTGATTATTTTTAGCTAACCATTCGTAATTTCTTTGCTGTTTAACGTAAGGTTCAATTAACCAGGCTATTCTTTTTTTATGTCCTCTATTGACCTTATGTATTTCATTATCAACATAAAAAACAAGATCCTCGTTAGGACCTACATTCCGGTCCCAGTCTATGTACTTAGAGAAGGATACCGGAGGCATAGGGTTGTTACTGTACTGGCAATGAGCAAATGCTCTATCTATAATTTTTAATTTTAATCTTTTCATTTTACAAGTCGTTTACATAAATCCAGTTTCCTCTAGGGGTTTTAAAGGACCTGATTAACCTTAGGTCAATCTCAATTTTTTCTGTAGCAATTTTTTCTTTATTTAACTTGTAAGTAATTATATTTTCACCAGAATGTATCTTTTTATACTTCTTACTGTACTCAGGCATATCGTAATATGCATCAGCATGTATATCCATATTATATGAATTAGAAAAATTCAACCAATCAGAAATTACATTAAGATTTTTACGTACTACATTGGGTGAATTAACTTTCTCTAAATCATAATCAAATACATCCAGTGTATCAAATAAAGCTACATCGAACCGGGACCTTATAACACAATCGTATTTAAAATTATTTTCATTTTCATACTCTATCTTAAGCTTATTAGCAGTCATTATAGAATAAAACATACTATAATGCACAAAGTTACCACTCCCCGCAGGTTTCTGTACAAAGCTAATGTTTTTTTCTCCTAATGTTATGTCTTTTCTCTGAGGTTCACATATATAGCTAACAGGTGAATATAGGGGAAGTACTTTTTCATATTGATTATCTTTCCAAGTATGTATGAAGATATCGAATTGATCAAAGTTAACTAATTTGTTTTTAAAAGAGTTAAATCCTTCTTCTACAAAACGAGATTGACCTGATAAGCATAGGGCTACTTTCATTGTTCGCTTACTAAATATTTATCGTTCTTTACAGAAGGAACCTTTGCAACTATAAGGTCAGTATCTTCTAAAAATTCTACATTACTTACATCATACGGTTCATATACAAATATTTCACCTGCGCTCAAATAATGGTTATCATTAACTATGACTTTACCTTTAATTATGTAATTTATTTCTGTCGCGATTTTGTGGTAGTGGGGTCCATCTTTATCAACGTACCCTTTTTCGTGAAAGTGGTGTGCCAGCTCAAACTCTTTTGTCTTTATAACAGCTGGGTTAAAGTCACCTATGAACCATCCTTTGAACATGTCAGTTATATCAAATACTTTCATAAAAAGTTTCTTCTTCTAAATAGTAAGGTTCAATAGAATAAACCATTTTGTTATTTTCAAACTTATGCCAGCCATTATTTCTTCCCCAGTAGTATGGCTCTAAGTCAAACTCATCATTTAAGAGCTGTTCTCTTATATTTTCCCATCCTAAAGAATTTAGAGCACTATAATTATATCTTAAGTCCATCCACTGTAGTGTGCTTATATTTCTAAAAGCGCAGTGTTTTCTTAAAAGTTCCATCCACTTTAATGTACTGCTGTAATAAGCATTTAAGTTCATACCTAAATGAACTAGTCCATCCCAATGACGTTCTGGGTTAAATTTACTCCACAGGTAACTCATTGTGTCAGTCTTTCCGTGTATAGTACAATCACCTAATTTATAATCCTTATTTGCTGTCATTTGTGTTACTAGTAAATCTTTGTCCTCATCTTCTATTATTCTATCACAATAGTCTGCAAAGTTTTTAATTCCGTAAATACCATCAGCTCTTAATTTTAATACTGTACTACAACCTTGAGACTTACAATTATCTACTGCGTAGTGAACTGAGTCATACTGTGCAGGTGTTCTTGTTCCAAGTGATGCTATAAGTACATAATCGCACAAATCTAGTATTTTGCTTGAAGGTGATTCACCTCTGATTGATACTGCAATGTATGTATCTGGGTTTTGGTGTCTTAGGTGTTCAAGTGATAGCTCAACAACTTTTTTCTTTTCTTCTAACCCTAGACCATCGCCTTGATGACTTTCATTTGATATGTGAACTTGGCAAGCTATACTATTTTTCATAATCAAACTCGTCAAAGTCTTGTTTGTAAAATTCGTAAATTATTTCTTTTGACTCAGGTGTTAGATCGTCATCTATTGATCCGTGTTTTGAAGTCCTAGTTCTTCCTACGTTTGGTGTAGGTACTGGTATCATTTTACATGCTTTTTGAAAGTCTTCATTAAAGTTTTCTTGTCTTCCAATAAAGTCCATTTTGTTTATACCATCAACATAACAGTACTGTATTTGTTTTCTAAAATGAATCCATTGTGACCATTTAGATTCTGAAAATTTTCTACAGAAATTATTTATATCACCATATTCAGATAAAATTGATGATGCCCATGTATGTCCTGCCCTTGGATCTGTTAAATTTGCCCATGTAGATATGAATCTCATATATGGGTTCCTAACAAACATAAATTTAAAATAGTCACTACATCCGTTTTCTTTTAAACATTCAGAAAGTGTCATGTGATAAAGCGGAGGTTCTGGATGTTCAAAATGTCTCCATGCTAAATGTATTGACGTTGATGCTGTTTTTGGAACAGCAATAAAAATAAACTTATTTTGGTGGTCTATAATCATTGCTGTCCCACATACAATTTATTGTTACCATTTGAAGGTTTTGAAAACACTCTTCCAAATTTTTTCTTTGGACCTCCGTTCCATGTGATATGGTACTTATCAAATTCATTTACATCAAATTTTCTAAAGTCGTCATCGAAGCACTGATCTGATGTTTTGTCTATATTTTTAAAATCACCTTTATATTTCTTGTATTTCCCTAGTATAAATGCTCTTCCAAAGCTACTCTCACATGACTGACGTGTTATTGAACTTGCAAGATCGTCAGACTCAAAGTTATTTTTGAGATTCGCCTCTCTTTCTAGGTAAGATTTTAGACCTGATCTAAAAAAATCTGTTCTTCCCATCATAATATGATCTGATATATGATAAGAATCATTCGGCTTCCAAAAAATATTAGAGCATAAAAGCGTTTTAGGGTTTTTAAAAAACTCATCCATAAATTTTTTTATTGGTGTGTAGTACTCATCGCTTCTTAACTTCATCACAAATTTAGTATTAACATTACACATTCCTTTATATGTTGTCAATAATTGATGAATTCTATAATCAGGATTTGGACGTGGAGGAAATGTTAATGTGACTTCTGAGCACCCTAAATTTTCTACCATTATTTTTTGTAGTTCTAGTCTCGCGGTGACTGCTTCAGGTGTATGGTACTTTATGTCTCCGTCATCAGGAGCAAGGTAATGAGACACAACAACATTTGCTGTTTCTAAATACTCAGGAATTGCAGCGATACTCTTCATGTTGAGAGGTCCCTGTACTACAATCGTTACATTAGGATTTGTCATAGCTCTCAACCTTTTGTATTCTTGTCATATGTCTTCCACCATCAAAAGTAGTATTTAGCCATATTTCAATCATTGTAATAAGATCCTCACCTGAAACGTATTTTGAAGGTATTGAAAGAAAATTTGCAGAGTTGTGCCTTATTGCATGTTCTGCTGTATAGTCATCAAATACTAGGGCACCTCTAATTCCTTTGCGCTTATTTCCTGATATATTAACTCCTTGTCCTGTTCTGCAGAATGCCATTGCAAAATCACACTCACCTTTCTGTATAAATTCTACTGCTTGTGAAACATAGTCATTGTAATCACAGTCTTTATTGACAAATGTTCCAAAGTCTATAAAATCAAGATTAAACCTTGAAAGTGCTAACTTTGCTTCTTCTTTTAATTCAAAACCAGAGTGATCTGCACAAAGTGCTATTGGCTTCTTTCCAAATCTTTTTAGTGTGTGAGAAGTAAAAAATTCTAATTCAGAAGGTGTTCCCATGAGATGCATTTTGTCAACTGATCCTGTCTTTATCTTCATTCCGTCTTTAATCATTAAATTATACAGAGGACAAACATAAAACTCTCCTTTTGTCCTTAGGTTTTCCTTAATCATTTTTTCTGCATACTTTACAAATATTTTTCCTGATTTATACCCGTAAACGCCTACTGCTGCATTTTGGCTTATTACTTCTTTTTCTGCAGTCTTTATGACAAATCCATCTTCATCTAGCTGTGCGTAACTATACCCATCGTTATTAGACTTAAATGTTAACAAAAATCCGTCTGTGCCTTCAGGTATTATAGGTTGGAAGTACGGCTCAAAATAAACATCTAATGTGTAAATAAACAACGGGTTGTCATTATTAATGTATTCTTTTGCTAACAAGCATGTTGAAACACTGCCATCAGTTACATGATCTACAACAACTATTTTTATGTCATCCCCATATTTGTTTTTTAAAAAAGTATCAACTGAATGATTATTAATGTGTTCCTGTCTGACAGCAAAGATTAACTGACAGTCGTCTGAAATTAATGATTTCATGCTCCAGTCTAACATCTGTGTTCCGTCGACCATAATCATTTGCTTTGGCATTACAAAACCTTCATCAGCGAACCTAGATCCTCGTCCTGCCATTGGAATTAAAACATTATACTTCATTACTACTCCTTAAATATTTTGTAAGTTCTATGTGTGAGTTTTTAATTGATGTTTCTACATCGTTAGTTTGTAGGTAGTAGTTTATAAAATTAGCAGCTAGCATATCACCACATCCTAAGACATTTACATTCTCTATAACTTCCACTTTAGTATTTAATATTGAACCTGATTTAGAATAAATATTACTTCCATTTTTAGAATGCAAAATTATATATTTTTTAACATAACTTCGAAGTTCATCCATATCATAAAAATTGTCTTCATCAGATAAAAACAAAATATCAATGTTTTTTAAAATAGACAAGTCTTTTAGTTTTTCTCCTCTACAAATGTCTGCAGAAGTAATTCCCAACTTAAGACTCTTTAAAAAGTCCGTATTTGGTAGGTTATTAATATAAAGAACGTGATTCCATCTAGAGTCCTGAATTACAGGCTCTTTAGTTTTCATGTTTAAATTTACTGCTGAGAATCGTTCTGCCCTGTTTTTATCTACGTATATTAGTGCTTCACCTATTACAGTAGGCTGTAAGTTTATCTTTAAGCTTGAGTTGATTGTGATTAGTTGCTTCCAGACATTCGCCATAGATCCTAAAGTATTGTCCATCTCAAATCCTGTAAAGACTCTGTCAACTGTTAGGTGGCCGTAAAGAGTGATATCATACATTAAAAAGACTCCAGCTTATCGAGCTCTTCTATTTCTTCTAGTGTTGCTAGTTTAACTTTATTGTTTTTAACAAGTGTTTCATAAAGTGTTGAAACAACATTGTCACCTGATTTTCTTCTTATAACCCAATCTGCTGCTTTTTTAACCCAGTCAGGCACATTTTTCGGGCAGTAGGAATAGCCAACAGCTTTCATAATTGGAATATCAAAAATATCATCTCCAACATAAGCCATCTCATCAGCGTTACAGTCATAAATCTTTTCAAAGTCAGGTATAAATTCTTTTTTGTTTTTACCTCTTGCATAATAGAAATCTATTTTTCTATTCTTAGCCATTTCTTTGTTAACTTTGTCGTCACCTGATAAAAAACATACTTTGACTCCTGCGGCTTTAAAAGCTTTTATTGCTGTAAAGTCTCTGTCACAATATCTTTTTCCCATAGTCAGACCATCTAATCCGTATACTTTTGTGCCATCTGTCATTACCCCGTCTATATCTAATATTAATAATTTTATCATTCTAGTCTCCTACTTTAAATGAGAAAGCATAGTCAGTACAGACTCCTGCACATATATTTAATGACTGTATTCTTTGTAACTCTGGCATTACACATATAGAAATATAAGTTAATTTTTCTAATGGATATGTCCATATATACCCTTCTGATGTTAGTGTTGCAGCATCTCTTTCATGATAGAAGCAGTGTGCATTTATTTCTTTCAACTTAAGAAGTGCGTCTATATTTTTTGCATGACACCAAACACCGTCCTGTAGTAAAAAGTCCTCTTCTACTTCATACTGCTTACCATCATGTCCTGTCCACCAAACGCTGTCTTGATCTGAACTCCAAACATCTACTTCTATATTATAACCTTTGTCCAATGCAGTTTGCAAATATTCAGGTTTGTTTTCTTGATCTGGGTCAGGACCAAAAATATTGCCTCTGTGTGCTATAACAATAAAATCACTCATGCTCATATAAATAAGATATTTTTTTTTTGTATTATGTTGTTGTGTGAGATATTAAAATTATTTTTTATCAGTTAATTCAGAAAACCAATAAGCTATCATTTCATCTAACATTACTTCGAAAGTAACATCTGTGTTCCACCCTGTGGCTTTACGTAACTTACTGCTATCACCTTTGAGGTCAGTTAACTCTTCTGGTCTTAGATATTTCTCATCCGTAGTTACATAGTTTTTCCAATCTAAACCTAAACTACTAAACACGTACTCGCAAAGATCTCTCACTGAATGTGATACTCCAGTAGCGCAGACATAATCGTCAGGTTCATCTAACTGCAAAATCTCCCACATTGCTCTAATATAGTCTTTCGCATGACCCCAATCCCTAGTAGCGTTTAAATTACCTAATTTCAATTCATCAGTTAATCCTAGTTTAATTTTTACCGCTTCCTTACATACTTTATTAGTTACAAAATTTGTACCTCGCCTAGGAGACTCGTGATTAAAAAGTATGCCGTTAGAAACAAACATACCGTAAGAGTGTCTGTAGTTACGAGAAATACTATAAGCAAAAAGCTTAGAACATCCGTATGGGGAAACTGGGTGCATTGGTGTGCTTTCTCTTTGGAAACCGTCACTGTCAATAGAGTTTCCAAACATTTCAGAAGAGGATGCTTGATATACTTTACTTTGAGGTGATGCTAATCTTACGGCCTCTAGTACGTTTAAGGCTCCTATTCCGGTAGCATTAACAGTATACAGAGGTTGATCGAAACTTATTCGTACATGTGATTGAGCTGCTAAATTATAAACTTCATCTGGTTCGGCTTCTTTTATAACTGATATTAAAGAAGATAAATCAGTTAAGTCAGCATATCTTAAATTTAACTTTTTAAAGATCTCATCAGGTATCCTAGCTGTTTGGTTTTCAGCTACTGAGTTTCTTTTAAGAATTCCGTAAACTGTATAACCTTTCTCAACTAAGAATTCAGCTAAGTACGATCCGTCTTGGCCGTTGATTCCTGTAATTAGAGCTGTTTTATTCATATTCTTTTATTATGTTGACTATTATGTCTATTTCTTCGTTGGTTAATCGGTGATGGTTTGGTAGGTAAAATCCTTTTTCATTAATAAGTTCACAATTAGGTAGAGGAGTTTTACCGTACTTTTCTACCCACATTGGCATTCTCCCCATGTTACCTGCTATTAAAGGCCGTACCTGTATCCCTCCTTTTTGTAAGGCACTAACTATCTCTTTTCTCCTATCGTGTACCATTGGAAAAGCGAAATTAGATATTACATTTTCTCCAGGAAGAGGAAGGTTAAGTCTATTGCCTACCATTCCGGCAAGGTAGTGTAGGTAGTTAGATTCTCTAATTTTAGAAAGATTTTCTAATCTATCAACTACCCTAAGTCCTATAAAAGCTTGAAGATCTGTGGCTCTTAGATTAAAACCTGGAGTGAAGAATGTAAATAGAGAGTCAAAAGAGCTTAAATCGTACTTACTGTTTAACTCTTCTTGAACAGATTGAGGTAAATCTCTAGCCCATCCATGGCTTCTCATCATCAACATAAGGTGATAAAGTTCTTCATCATCGGTATTAATAAAACCTCCTTCAATAGTACTAAGGTGATGTCCGTAGTACATAGAAAAGAACGATGCTAATCCAAAAGTA
>Ga0222718_10002031_pt1 | contig 18581 bp, 25 predicted proteins | sample C33_27DmetaG_FD_165045 | JGI IMG/M metagenome (GOLD analysis project Ga0222718, IMG submission 165045) | Estuarine water microbial communities from San Francisco Bay, California, United States - C33_27D | ecosystem: Environmental > Aquatic > Marine > Unclassified | place: USA: California... | reverse complement strand
TGGGCAACAAGAACCTAGTTTGGAACTATGGGAAGGACACTGAGCTCCCCCTAAAGGCCAACACCTGGCACCACCTCACCCACACCTACGAGGGGGTGGGGGGCTACAGGACCCTCTACCTGGATGGACGGAAGGTGGAGTCGGCCTACGCGGGGGATACGGCGGGGGAGTTCCCACCGTTCCCAATGTCTGGGTACTCCCAAGGTGGGTACACTGTGACGTCGAGTAGTGAGAATACTGCTCAGGGAACCGCACCGGGTAGAGTTGCGTATAAAGCATTCAATAGTCTTATTGATGATAATACGGGTCTATTTCAAACACAAGTTAACTATGCGAGTGATGGGAGTGCGACCGCTTCCGCGGCTTTATTTGAAGGTGTGCGAGGTGATTGGCTTAAGTTGGAACTCCCCACAAAAATAAAACTCGGTCATGTATCTGTGGTTTCGTCTTTGAGTACTAATGAAAGAGTTGAAACTGCTAGAATTTTTGGTTCTAATGATGATGTAAATTGGGAAGTTATAAAAGATACACACACGCTTACTTACGTTGGCACCGTATCTTCATATTCTGTAAACTCTACAAAATATTTTAAATATTTACTATTCCAAATTCTTTCTAACTTTTCTGGACCACAACCACAAATATACAAACTCCAATATTACGGCCACAAGGAGAACGACCTGATCCGCTTCCCCGACGCCACAAATGTGCGGAAATATCCGGACACGGCGATGGCGGGTCCGGCTCAGAGGGGGTACACGGCGAGTGCGAGTAGTCAGTTTAGTGATGGAAGTGTCAACGACTATCTTGCACGGAAGGCATTTGATGGTACTATCGCAAATGATGTTGGAGCTTGGATTTCAGATAATTCACCAGTTACATATTCTACATCGTCCCCTTTTGATGCCACGGCAGAAAATTCATTATCTGGAATAACTGGTGGTGTTGGTTCTAGAAACGGCGCCTGGTTGAAACTTGAACTCCCACATAAAATAAAACTAAACGAAGCTCGATTATATGGGCGCTATATTGCTAATACCGAGAGAATAGATGCGGGGTATATTTATGGAAGTAACGACGATACAAATTGGACACAGATAGGAGAAATATCTGTGAGTGGTATATCAAGTGGAAACCTGGGAACGTATACAGAAATTGACCCTTTAATAATTACAAGCACAGATACTACAAATTACTATAAATATTTTATCATACAGCCAACTTCTTTAACACATGCGAATGGGTATGCTGGTATTGGGCAGATGGAGTACTACGGCACCCAAGAGTCCACCCCAGTCCTAGCCAGGTTGGGTGGGGCCTTTGAGGGCAAGGTGGCAAACTTTAGGGTCTACAACAAGTGCATAAAGGAGGACCAAGCCCTAGAGTTGTGGGATGCCCAAAAGGACCAGTTTGGTCTCGCCAAGTCCTCAGTGACCGTCTACAAGGGGAGGGTGGGCATAGGGACGACGGAGCCCCAAGCAGCCCTCACGGTGGCCGATGAGGTGGCCATCCCCAAGTCTGGTGAATTCCCACCAGGGCCGATGACCAACTACGAGACCCACTTTAAGGATCACGGACTCTTTAGGGCCAGTTCGAGTAGCGAGTATAACACCACCAGCTTTAGTGCGTGGAGAGCGTTCGACCGAGAATGGGATAATAATAACGATTGTTGGGCATCGGGGAACGCCACGGTAACTGCCGGAACTGGTCTTCCGAGTTCAACGGCTGTTAATTTCCAGGGTACGTTGGGTAATTGGTTACAGCTAGAATTACCTTACAAAATCTATTTAAATCAATTTAAATTTGAATCTCGTATCGACGGTAACGCCCCCGAAGAATTACCGGGTAGTGGAATTGTGTATGGAAGTAATGATGAAGTAAACTGGGACGTCGTTCATTCGTTTAGTGGTGTAAATTACGGGGGTGCAACAGGAACCATACGGCCATTGTTTACCGTCAATTCTACCACGTCATATAGTATATACAGACTTCTAGTAACTGCAAATTATATACCACAAACTGACTTTACAGCTATAGGCGAGTGGCGTCTCTTCGGCACCCCCGAAACCACCACAAAGTACTCGACCCTCCACGATGGGGAACTGACCCTCACAAAGTCCCTAAATGTCCCGAGGATTGGGCCGGCTCTCGACGCGGACGATACACCCCGTCGGGACCGACTCGTCGTGGAATACAACACCTCGACCAACCCCACCTTTGAGGGGGCTGTGCGGGATACAAGTGGGAGGGGGAATGATGGGGTGTTTTACGGTGGGGCGTCCTATGATGCTATGGAGAAGACTTTGGTGTTTGATGGGGACGGTGATTATGTAGAATCACCTCCACTTGGATGGTCGGGTGCACAACAACATTCAGTGAGTGTGTGGATAAAACTAGATCAAATGACAAACCCATACAGTACATCGATACAAAATGCATGGACAATTGTCCATGGAGGGGCGACCAATAGAGTATCACACCTCCATATAATGACCAATGGGACGATTGAATGGGCATTTAACGGTAATAATGCAACAACTGTATCGGGGTTCATAGAGGCTGGTGCCTGGTATCACATCGTATGTGTTTATAATGGTGGGGCAGGTAATGGTGCAACAAGTAGACGAATGTGGATAAACGGTAACGAAAAATCTTGGAATTCTCTCGGTTCGTCGAGTACATTAAATTTAGAACCCGAGGCAACATTTGCATTGGGGTATAATAAACAATTGAACAATTATGATCACGATGGTTCTGTGTCTAATGCCAAACTATATGACACGGTCCTCACCGCCGAAGAGGTCAAGACCCTCTACGATATGGGTCGGTGCGACGAGGGTCATCATACGACGACCGTATCCCGTTCGCAACTGCGCATGGGTGGTGAAAATCTCGTGATTGAACCTTGTATTAAGGGATTTTATGAAGAGGGTACATGGGTTCCCATTATACATGGGTCGACCAGCGGTAAAAAAACCCCGTCGTCGATGAACGCGGGATGGTGGGTTCGTGTTGGAAATTTAGTGACCATCGGTTGTACAGTCCATTGGGCTGGAGGTGACGGCCTCGTTGGATTAGTTCAGATTGGGTATTTACCATACAAATCGAAAAACATAGTGAATTATAGAACGGCGTTGATTTTTGGCGCATCCAATTCAGGTATAACTACAAACTCGAACACGAACACCATGCGAATTGTATTAGATCCAGGGCAAGATGCGATGTACCTTATCGTGTCAAATGAATATCGAAATACTACTCTCAATTACACTCATTCTCCCAGCATTCAGACAAACGGAGTAATTTACGGTATAGGTGGAACGTACATGATATAAATTATAACTACATAGTATAAATGGACATCTTAGAGACGCTAAAATATCTCAGACCAAATGAAACTGTTGTATTTCCTCTGGGTGTGGAACCAACACTATCAAATGTAGTTTGGTTAACTCAACGCACGTATACATCCGAAAAAGATGTATCAAAACTAAATACCATATGGAATGTGGATGCGAATGTATATACCGAAACACCTTTTACTATCCCAACACAACAAGAATGTGAAGATTGTTGGAATTCTACATTGGGAAGCGAAATAGCTTTAAAAGAACTCCGCCAAGAACGCAACAAGCGTCTCACCCAGACTGATATGTATGCTACCTTAGATTATCCTCACTCTAATTTAGCGGTGCAACAAACCTGGTTTGATTATCGCCAAGCTCTCAGGGATCTTCCCACAGCGACCGAAGATCCAGCGAACCCGGTTTGGCCCGTCCCTCCCGAGTAACGCAGTTACTCGTTCCTTTCCTCCAGTCTCATCGTAGTAACGATTTCATCGTTCTACCATGAATTCATTTCTCCCCCTATAGTAGATGTCTATAGAAACAGCAGACAACATTTTACATGTGAAGAACTCCACCATGAGGATCAGTAGGGTTGAGGTTGGGCAAACACTGTCAGTGGGGAACATCGAGTTTGACACCACAACCACCCTAGCCTCGGTGACCAGCAATGGTAATACCACCCCCTACACCATCTCGTCCAGCAACGTCACCACAGGGTTAGTGACGACCTCCAACGTGGTTGTTGGCGGGGAGCTCACCGTCACTGGGAACACCACGGTCACGGGTGACCTAAATGTCTCTGGGGCTCTAGGAATACTGGACGCTATATACCCAGTGGGCACTGTTATCGACCGTGCAACTGCGATCACCGATACCCACCTAAACGGTAAGTATAAGGCGTTCCTCTCAGTCCCTAATCAGGAGTGGGAGTTAGTGGATAATGGTGATAACAAAGTATTGGAGAAATTTGCTTCTGTTTGTAACACGACGTCTCTATCTGGTCGTGCAACTATGCAGAATGTTACTGCTATTCAACCTTCTACAACTTCATATGTTGATATGAGTGGGTCTGTTATTTCTGATTTTGTTCCTCCAGTTGGAACAAAGGAAATAGTTTATACATATACGTTTAAGTATCATTATTATGGGGATGATGATCAGGACGTTTTGTGTCAGCTTTATGTTAAAAAGGATTCGGGTTCTTTTGTTAGAGTATTAAAAGCTGAACATTATACGAAAACAGTTAATTCTTTTCATTCTGATACTATGACATTGAGATGGGTGTTTAAAGTTGATGATGCAGATAATAGTGATTATGGTTCATTCGCTGCTGCTACGCCTTCATTGTCTTTTAAATGGCAAGCAGCAGGAACTGCTAATGATTGGCAATTACACACTACTCATCACAATAACGTGTATGTGACTCCTCCATCAATTATGCTGGAATGTATTGGTGAATCACAAATATTTAAGTACAAGCGCACAGTGTAGACCCAACTTGTAAAAAGTCAGCTTAAAAATAAACTCTCACTATAATATAAAATGTCTGGTGGTATTGCCCAACTCGTTGCTGTCGGTGCTCAGGATGTCCACCTCGTTGGCCAACCAGAGGTCAGCTTTTTCCGATCGACCTACAAGCGTCACACCAACTTCTCCCAAACTGTCGAGCGTCAGGTCATTCAGGGCAACGTCTCGAACAATGGTATGTCCACCGTCCGCTTCGAGCGGAAGGGGGACATGCTTGGCTACGTCTATCTCATGCCCATAAAGGGTGATGGTTCCGCCGCTAATGCCTTCACTGATTGGACCACTGTGGTCTCCAAGGTTGAGCTCCTTGTGGGTGGGCAGGTTGTGGATGACCAGGATTCGACCTACTCCACACTCATCGCCCCCACACTCTCCGCGTACTCTTCTTCCAAGTCGGTCGCCGCCGGTCTCTATGATGGTACCAGCGCCGTCAAGTTCTACCCCCTCCGCTTCTCCTTCTGTGAGAACTGGCAGTCGGCGCTTCCCCTCATTTCGCTCCAGTACCACGATGTTGAGCTTCGCATCACGTGGGGTTCCGCCGCCGCCGCGAGCAAGTGGGAAGTCTATGCGAACTACGCCTACCTGGATACCCAGGAACGTGAGATGTTCGCCTCCCAGCCCCAGAACATGATCATGACCCAAGTTCAAAAGGCGATTGCCTCCAACTCCAAGATCCAGGAGCTGAACTTCAACCACCCCGTCAAGTACCTTGCCGCGGGTGATGCGTCGGCCGTCACGATGCTGAGCACCGCCGGTAACAAGCTCAAGCTCCAAATTAACGGCACGGATGTGGCTGACTACAAGTTTGCCGACCCCAACTTCACCACTGTGCCCCTCTACTACCACACCTCCCATGCGAACGATTCCCGTGGTACCAAGCTCTTCTTCTACCCCTTCTGCCTCGAGTCTGGTAAGCTCCAGCCCACCGGCAGCCTGAACTTCTCCCGCCTTGATTCGGCTCGTATCGTCAACGATACCGCCAACTGTGACAAGGACATCTACGCGGTCAATTACAACGTGCTCCGCATTGAGAATGGTATGGGTGGTCTTTTATATTCTAACTAATTAATAACTATGATCTGGAAGATTGTCTTCCTCCTCGCCATCGTTTTTGTATTGACGTACGATCCCAAGTCCAGGACACTCGAGAAATTTGTCGGTCAGCCTACACCACCGACTCAAAAATCCTGTGAAAATACGCATTACGAAGCCGTCCAATTTGCCCAGTCGCCCTATGATTGCCCTCCCCCAGGGAGAACTATCATGGGTGCAATTGCTTAAAAAGAAAAGGATATACATACTTATATGATTCCCGTAAATCGTGATACTCTCATGCTAATTGCCACGATCGTGTGTGCCCTAGGCATCATCTTCCTATTCAGAGAACTTAACAAGACTAAGGATGAGATGAACTCCTTCAAGACCTTTTCATCACAGATTGTAAAGCATCTCAGTGCCCCATCTGAGCAGAAGCCTTCTCCAGAACCAGAACCAGAACCAGAGTCCGAAGTTCAAAAGGAGGAAAAGTAGATGAATAAACTTGTGCCTCTATTATAACTTGCGAATGCGCAATGAAAAAGTACAAAGCGATCGCAGTACCGGTTAGTTTTGCGGATGGAAAACCAAGGTTTCTCACGGTGAGGGATTATCGATTCAAGGATTGGATTTTTGTCACTGGTGGGTGCAGGCGGAGAGAGATTTTTAATCCCCTTAGGTGTGCCCTCAGGGAATTGGAAGAAGAGACCCGTGGTGTCGTTTCCTTAAAGAATGGTGAATACACCGAATTTAAATTTACTGTCAAGGAGAGTTCCACGGTGGATCTCGAATACAATGTCTTTATATTCTTCGTAGATTACCCAAGGTCTGTTCAACATGCACAGGTTAAGAAATTTTACGAAGAGAAGCACAAGACAAATCTAAAAAAATTTTTAAAACAACCGATTAGGAAGACGTATGATGAAAATGACTATATGAGTTATGACACGTTGGATGAATTTAACACACGTAAGAGGTGGAAACTTATCATAGATAACGTGATCAATAATCCACAATTCTACGCCTGTATAAGTTCTTTCAATAGAAAAACCTTCTCTATAAAATAATGAAGTCTAAGGCTTACATATTGATGCAAATCTCTGAACTTTTAGAAAAGAATCGGGGTCTCTGTGAGGAAGAGGTCACCCAGTGGATTGAAGAAAATGAAAGTAAAACAGTGTATGAACTTTTAACTATAAAGAAGGAACTTTCCCAGGGAAAGGAGTTTCAAGATGTTTCTTGTATGAGGTGGTTTAGAGAATAGGGTCTCTACGTAGGTATGTTTAAGAGTTGGTGTGCAGCTCAAAATTTTAACAATGCAACCAATCTATCACATGTGCTCATGGACGGTGGTGTCCTCTCCGTGCCATTTGATAAATTGAACGACTTTCATGGAAAGTACGTTGAGGCGGTAAAGTCCGGGGAGAGACTCTACGTTGTAGAACAGAAGAGTGTGAAGTACAACTTTTTCGTCGATATCGACTACAAGGATGACACCGCCTTGGAACTGGAGGATGTCAAGAACATCTGTAAGGTTATATGTGACAAAGTCAAAGCCCATGGTGGTCGAGAGTGTCTCATCTCTGTTTCACCACCCAAGCAGTGTGGGGATCTCGTAAAGACGGGTGTCCATCTCAATTGGAAGGGGTTTGTGGTGGATCAGGATTCGGCGGTCGCTCTAAGGGAGCACATCCTTGTAGCACTTTCGGGGATTGAACACAGGACGAGAGACTGGAATGATATCATAGATGCAGCCGTGTATGGAAATGTTTTACGGAAAACGAGGGGGAGTGGTTTCCGTATGCCATGGTCCTATAAAAAGGCGAAGCATGCAGCGTGTGACGGTCAGGGGTGCTCTGAATGTGAAAAGGGGAAGGTGGATCAACTCGCATACCTCCCCCTCTTCGTGTATCATCCGGGTCCCCCATTGAGTGCTATTTTACAGATTGGACAGGAACCGACGTTGGAAATTCTCGAAATGGCCATAGTGCGAACCAACGCACCCCAGGTAATTCATGTGGAACCCCCATCGGTGAAAGTCAAAGAGGGATCCTTCACTACTTCACAGACTAAGGATGAAGTTCGAGACGACGCATTGAGGGGTATGATTGAGAATTTCGTTCGAACAAATATGGAGGGGCAGTCGAATGCATATGTACCAAAACTTTTCAAAAAGAAGGATACCTACCTTGTCCAGACAACTTCAAAATATTGTGAAAATCTCAAGAGAGAGCATGGATCCAATCATGTATGGTTCATCGTGAGCGGACAATCAATTATCCAAAAGTGTTTCTGTCTATGTGAGACACTCAGGGGACGTCGTGATGGGTTTTGTAAAGACTTTTGTGGTCGGAGATATCAACTGACACCTGACATCGTCCAGCGTTTGTACCCCAATAAGGAGGACATTGAGAAGTGTCCAGCAATTAAAACGAAGGTTGTCAAACCAGGGGTAAAGTGTGGTGACGTTAAGAAACCCCTCGAAGTATTCATCAAGACGTACATGACTGATTCAAACGACTTGCAGGTTTTGGACATTACCAAAAAGGGGAACACCTTTCTAGCATTGACAAATTCCAGATACTGTGAAATGATTGGTGGAATGCACGAAAATGCTGTCATGTCGTACGAGATAAAAAAGTGTAGCGAGATTAAGCAGTTGTGCCTCGTATGTAAAAAAAATACAACCAGGACACACCGTTTAACCCATAATGTTATAAAGATACTTAAACAGTAATGCCTATAATGTTCTAATGATTCCCAGACGCTCAGGAAGAAAGACGAAGAAACCAGAATTATTTAAACCCACAGAAAAGGATCTTGTAGATGATTTCTCACCAGATGATCACGACACCGATTTTGATTCAGACATCGACACAGAGGAGGAGTGTTATTCTGATGAAAGTGATTCGGATGATGACAGTGACGCGGATGAAGATGGAAATTTAAAAGGTTTCATCGTGGATGACGAGAGTGAGTCAGAAGATGCTTAAAAAAAACAGGGGCTATATTAGAAAATGGAAACTGATATAGGCAATCCCATCGAGTACAATCCAACTATGGATCCTTTAAATAACGAAAAAAATGAAGAGCCTGTACAGGATGAGCAACCATATTTTATGGAGTATCCTATGCAGCCACCAATGATGTCCCCGCCACCCGAAAAAAAGTTTGATTTATTTGAAAATGTAGAGAAATCTACATGGATCATAGCTTTTGCGGTCTTCCTTTTAGGCTTTTTCATGGGGAAAACCATGCAGCCAGTGATCCTCAGGTACACTTGAGTATGGTACAAATGTACCAATATCCCCATAGATGGGTTTGATTTTCCCGGTGGCATCTAACTTTATAAGTTGAAATGGATATCTGGGATTTATGAACGCATCGTCAGTATCCTCTATAAATCCAGCACTCGTACTAACAGTTTCTGTTTCTGTTTTGTTTTGTAATTCAATAGTCGGATTATAAAACAAAATAAAAAAAGCACTTACCAAAATTATCGTAACAATAATCTTGATCATTTGTTTATTGTATGATGATATTATTTACGCGGATGAAACCTCGGGCTCACCCTCCTCCTTAACTTCCTCGAGCTTTCCGTCTGTGGAAGCTTCAGCCTCCGCCTCTCGTTGCTTGCGTCGTTCCTCAATCTCGTTGGCGACGATGGTGTCAGCCTCCTTGACGAGATCCTCCATCTGGGCATCCGGCTTTTCCTTCTTGAGACGCTCCAAAACCTCTGCTGGGTGGGAGATAGGGGCTTCATCGGGCTTGGTGTAAAACTTTGAGTTTTCATCCCCAGCGACGTAGTGATTGGTACCCGCTGTCATCGCCGACTTGCGCTCCTGGAACATGCGAGCAGCCTGTGCCTGATTCTCCTTGTAACCAGACATGATTTCTTCGAGCTTCTCGTTGGTGTAATGGACGTCCTCAATCTTGGTGGGATCTGGGGGAATTAGGAGCCACTTGTACATATCAACCACATAGATGTCAAAGGTTGGATCCTCCTTCTGAAGACGCTTGGCGTGATTGGCAGCCTCATCGCGCGTAGAAAACGCACCACGAATCTTGATACCAAACTTGTCATTCCTTTGGGGGGCCTCGGGGCCAATGATCGAGAGGCACGCGAAGATCTGACCGGGAACGGTGGTGTAATCTGTTTCAAGAGACATTATACATTTAATGGGTGTTAAAACTTTAAGCCCCTAAGTAAGTTACTTAAAACTGTGAATTACTATAAACTAAATGACCAGATACACATATCTAGAGTTACTGTTGATTACACATGACACGAAGACTATATATTCACTCTTACAGAAGAGTCTATCTTCTCACATATTTACTTTCAACTCGGGGGATGTTGATGGTCGGCGGAATAGTGTGAAGGATGAAGAAATTATATCTGACCATCTAATTCAAAGACATCCGGGTGTGTTTATAAAAGGGAGATCACGAGACCTTGGTGATATTTGGATGGGTGATTTACCAATCAACATCAAAGTTGTGGAAGATCGACCCACCCAAGCGAATAATCTGGTCGGGTCGGCACACTTTGTCAAGTATGTATTTAACGACCCTACATGTACAAACAACGTAGAGATTGCTAAGACTTTGATCAATACACCCGCCGATCGTGAATTGAAAAAATATGGGTTGATGATCGTTGCGAAAAATTCGCAACGTGTTTGGGTTGGTAACTTTGATCAAATTCCAGAACAACACATCAAGGTTAATCCATCGAATGGACTTCAGATTACATGGCCAAACGGACACGTCGAGAGAACAAATCAGGAGTATCGAGATCTCATGGAATGTAAGATGGTCGAGCTCATGAGAAAGTGGGCGGAGCCGCTTAAAGTTTATGAAACTTTAAAAGCTAATGAGCAAGGAACTGGGACAATTCTTTACAATTAATGAAGGACTTCAACAGTATGTGTTTGACAATGTGGAGCACCTGGGTGCCCCCCTTCTCGAGCCGTCCTTTGGGGCTGGGCATCTTCTTAAAAAATTCAAAGAACATGACGACAAATACCCCATGAAATGTTTTGAAATTGATTCAACAATTAAACCATGTCTGGATTTAAATGAAAACCAAGAAATCCTATATGGTGATTTTATGAAGTACCCCTTCCACGATGAAAAGTTTAAGACTATTATTGGGAATCCACCATATGTTAAGAAGTCAAATGGAAATCTGTATCTTCAATTTATCAAAAGGTGCTACGAACTTTTGGATGATGATGGAGAATTAATATTTATCGTTCCATCGGACTTCATTAAATTGACGAGTGCTTCGAAGATCATATCTGAAATGGTTGAACATGGGTCATTTACACATTTTTTGTTTCCACACGATGAGAAACTGTTCGATTCGGCGAGTGTGGATGTGGTAGTTTTTAGGTACAGAAAGGGGGTATTCACACAGAAGGTAGATGTAAATGACACTTTGAAATTTTGCAATACAATCGATGGTATCGTGACATTTAGTGATGAACATATGTGTGGTGATGTCGTGTCGAACGTGTTCAATGTGTATGTTGGTCTTGTTTCTGGAAAAGATGAAGTGTATAAAGTTCCCTTTGGGAATATGGATATCCTCGTAGATGAAGAAAAAGTGGAAAAATTCATTTTTGCAGATACTTTTCCGACAGGTCAGACACAGATTGATGAACACCTCTTGAAAAATAAAACACACCTGATGAATCGAAAAATCAAAAAGTTTAACGAGACGAACTGGTTCGAGTGGGGTGCGCCGAGGAACATTAGGATGATTGAAGAAAAGGGAGATAACCCATGTATATATGTGAAAAATCTCACGAGGGATGAAAGGGTTGCATTTGAGGGTACGGTTAGGTACTTCGGTGGTAAGCTTTTGTGTCTTGTGCCACACGTGGAAGTAGATTTGAATGAAATTGTTCGGCTTTTCAATAGTCAGGAGTTTAGGAAAAATTACATGTACGCTGGTCGATTCAAGATTGGGCAACGACAGTTGGCAAATGCACTCCTAAGTGATTTAAAAGGGTGATAAAAGTATGGACTATGGAAGTGATCCGAAAAAATCACAACGAGGCTAAGAGGTTGTTGATCCAGTCTGTTGCACAGAAGGGACAGCATATCTTGGATGTGGGTTGTGGTTTTGGTGGGGATCTTCAAAAATGGCACAAATGTGGGGTGAATATAAATATGTGTGATCCGGAGCCTTCAGCCTTGGTGGAGGCCAAGTCTCGTGCGAAGAATATGCACATGAGGGTGAATTTTTATGACGGTGACATACACAATTGTCCAAATAGGAAATTTGAGGTGGTGTGTTTTAACTTTTCGCTTCACTATATATTTGCTTCGAAGGCGCTTTTCATGAGTTCCCTAAGGGAAATCAAAAAGCGCATGAAGCCCGGTGGTCACCTAATCGGCATCATCCCAGATTCGGAAAAGATCATATTTAGAACACCGTTAGTTGATGAGATGGGGAACTTTTTTAAACTGGAAAAGCATGGGAATGGGGATTTTGGTGAAAAATTGTTTGTACATTTGACGGACACACCATACTACGCAGACGGACCAAAGTCAGAGCCTGTAGCCTATAAGGATTATCTTGTGACTAGTCTAGAAGACATGGGGTTTAGGTTACAATTGTGGGAGGGTATAGGTGGGAACCCAATCTCAGAATTGTATAGTAAATTTATCTTTGTCTATAACAGATGATAGCATTATTTCTATTGATACTCATAAACCTCTTTATACTCCGTGAAACCCGCGAGCCCCAAAGACTCAAGGAAGTCAAAGAGAAATACCGTATCCTCAGGGAACACCTAGACGAGACGAACAATGAAAAGTATTCTATGATCGTACGAGCTATCCCAATCACGGGTATTCTACGTATGAATGGTGCTGTTGGATACAATACAAATAAGGGTGGTGAAATTGCTATATGTCTTGATGGTGAGTCCAATGAGATTTTTCACGTTCTCATACACGAGTTGGCACACTGCACGGTCAAGGAGTATGAACACTCCCCTCAATTTTGGGAAAATTACATAGAACTTCGTGACATGTCTGTGGATCTTGGCATCTACGAGAAGATTCCTGTCAGAACAGAATTTTGTGGGGAACACATCCAGGATAAATAATATTCTGCGCGTACAGTAAATGAAGACACCACTTAACGTATTGTTTATGGTGGTAGCATATTGGATAGCTATATTCTCGGTCATGACCGTTCCCAAATTTATCGATAACTACACGTTTAATCTCATTTGGCTCACTATGGTTATACCAAACGTGTTGCGTGTGATTGTCGGTAACATTCCCCGCCTCGCCGTCGATCGCGGTTTTTTCTTTTCAGCCACGGTCGTTTCTTTGATTCTCACCTATCTGGCAAACAAGATATGGACACAAACAGCGGATTCTATAAAGACCTATGAGGGTGACAAGAGAAAGGCGTTTGACCTCACGATGTTACTCTCAGCGACTTTTGCTATGGGAGCTATAATTACTTACTTTGCTGGTATAGATAAATCAATCTACAGTAATATGGGCTGGGAAACAGTTAATTAGGGTTTAACGATGTAATCCTTGGTCATGTAGAAGGCAATCGCCGATACGATACCAGTAGTAGCAAGACCAACCATACTTCTACCCCCTTGTTCGTTAAGGAACTTGGGGATAGAGGTCGCCAGACGGTCCTGGATGGGCTTGCTCACGGCAATGGCGGTGCATGCCGCGACGACGAGGGCAGTGAGCTGCTCATCGGTGAGGTTGAAGGGGTTTTTCTTCTCGGGTTGCGCGGGGGTGGGGGCGACATAGGCACCCTGGGGTTGTGGGGCAGTCATTTGGGGCATCATACCCTGCATCCTGGGCTCGTCGGTCATCATTGGGGGTTCCATCATAATATCATTAATGGGGGTAGAATCCATCGTTGTCTCTTTACTTTGGTTCATATTTTTTTCAGGTGTAAAAGCCACAGATGGATTATCGTTGAGGGGGACCATTCCCTCACCATCATCCGACAAATTCATGGTATTCACTTGGGGGGAAGCCATTTAATAGTCCCGTACTTTTTCTTCAGCGCCGACCGACGCAATTATCTGGTTTTTGTAATCTTGAGATTCGTCTTCTTTGTCGCCTTCTTGGCATCATCCTCCTTCTGCTGTAGGTGTTTGGGGTTATACATCTTCTTGTGGAGTCTCCATAGATCTGGACCACCAACCCTGAAGTTTTTCCTGACGGTCGCCTTGTACCAGAACACACAATCTTGGATCTTGTTAGACTTTACCGTATTGTCTAACACGAGACACTCATAGTTTTCTGTACAGGCGTCCATCACTTTACAGAACATGTCGAAGGAGGGGAAGATCCCAAAGAAGGATTTGTACAACTTTTCTCTATTCTGGATGATATTCTCTCTGAGGATGAAGACGTAATCAACATTAGCTCGAAGTGCGGGTGGAAGGTCCATGACGTACTGCATGGTGAGCATGAAGAAGATCTTCCAGTGCCTCCCGTTCATGAAACACTGTCGAATGCACGTATCCTTGAGGAACTTTGAGTCGTACATACAGTCATCCAGGAGCATGAAGGCTCCACAGTTTTGTTTTCCTGCACCCACCAATTTTCTCTGCCTCGCCATGACCCTTTCTATCGCGTCTCTGTCATAGTCACCGTAGATGAAGAGGTCTGGAATAAATTCAGAGTAAAAATGGTTACCTTCCTCTGTCCCCGAGAGGACGATACCGGCTGGGAGATGCTTCTTGTGGAACATGATGTCTTTCACGAGGGTGGATTTACCTGTATTTCGCTTACCGATGAATACACAAACTTTATCGTCCGCTACCCCCTCTGGTTTGAATTTCCTCAACTGAAGATTCATTCTACTGTAGTCTATCGTTTTATTTGGTGAAATTTTACTCGCGCCGCGTACCTAAATGATAAAAATAACAAAACTATATTAAAATGAATATGCAAACCGGATTCGGTGGTGGTGATGGTTCTGCCATGGCGGAACAATACATGAACTCCATGATTGACATTATGATGCCTGTGATGGAAAACAGCGTCGTTTTAGCGGCCGAATATTCCAAAGCTTGTGGGAGGAACATTATACTCCCAGAGGACATGGAATATGCGACTAAGTACTGTGCGATGAATACAGTGGGTCAGAATGTTGGAAGTTTATTTCCTGAAATTTATGACGAGGACGAGGACGAGGACGAGGACGAGGAAGACGATATCGAAGAAGTTCCGGAAGAAGATTGCCCACATTTTGAAAGATATTCAGGGAACCAGGAAAAATTCATTCTCATGAATCAAGCTCACGACCAATGGGGGAGTTGGGTGCCACAAAATCCGGCAGAAGAGATGTTAAAAAATGCTATTAATAGTAATGGGCACCTCTGAACCTGAAGGATGGTCTTTTTCAAATACTAAATTCAAAATATATGAATCTGGAACCAGTTCTAGTGAAGATTCTTCAGATGATGAAGAATTATTTTCGAAAATGAAAACAATAAAAAAGAAAAAATTCAAAAAAGTTGTAGAAAAGCAGGAGCTGTTACCTGAATAATTTTCTCAGGATAATCTATATATAATGTCCTCCATTTCCTCTGCTATCAAGACTGTCGATCTCGTGACCCAAGAGCTTCAGACCCAGACCCTCAACTCCATCGTTGGTGGCTTCTCCTTCGCGGCGGCCATGTCTTGGATGGATTTCATCCGTTGGTCGATTACCCAACTCATCAAGGTCCCCAAGAATGGTGGTAGCCAGTACGCGCTCATCGCCATTCTCACCTCCCTCCTCTCCGTGATTGTCTATCTCGTGATCTCGAACATCAACGGTCGTGTCCAGAAGCCAGCGCAGCCAGTCTATGCGATCACTCGGTAATTTTCCTTCGATATCTCCGACGCCCACCTTTCATGAAAAATGTGAGGAGGAGTCCAAATATAACGATCAATACAATGTAGGTGTATTCTCTTTTCCATCTATAAACATTCTTCACCTCGGGAATGCTTATAGATTCTTCCTCTGTAGTCTCGATTGGGACTTTTGATAGTCCCTCTAATTTATCAGTGGAGCAGGTAATTTCAAATTTCAGTACATGATCTTGATTTCTAAAATCATATGGAATGAGACGACCGTGACTCATGTAGAAAAATTCAATACGAATATCTTGTACAAATTTTTTGGGTCCAGAATGGAAATGGTGGATCACTAGATCATCTGCACCGTTAAAGTTTATAAAGTCTGAACCATCCATGAGAATGTGACCCGTGTAAAACGGGGTTGATGAATATACATCTTGACTAAACTCATCCGATCCGGAAGTTAATTTTAGAACCAACGAGTTGGGACCATGGAGATTGATGAACCCAGATATAATTTCACCGTTTGCATTTGAACTAAAGTCTTGAGAACTAAAGCCCATGAGTTGGTGCGGTGTCGTCATAAGGGATGAGGCACTTTGATATCCATCTGTTCCTGAATGAAACTCAAATGTAAAGGCATTGGATGTTCCCACGTTTGAAAAGTTCAAACTCTGTGTTTCTTCGTCATACACAACTAAACTTACATTAGAATCTGGTGGTGCGAGGATCGTTTCCAGGTCTTCAGCCAGGACGTAACCATTGGCATAATTTGTTTCATTGAGTGTGAAAACATTTCCATCGACACTAAATGTCTTATTGGTAGCACACGATGACAGCTGAGGTGTAGGAATCCGCGCAGAGACTAGTTTAATTTGGGACACGTCGTAAATTGGGTTCTCTAACGTGACAACGTAGTTGTTCGCATGTGAATATACATTCGTAAGACGCTCACTACTATCAATCGAGAGGTTATACACCTTCATTAAAATACAGGCACAATATTTTAATGAATGTTTTTGTCTAATATCTAAATACTTACTGGTAGATTCCATGAGCGAGGGGGTTGTTCTGGAGCTGGCGCTTGGCGATATCCAAATCATGCGCATTTGGATTTGCGTTACCCTTGTAGGCGTTGAATTGGTGGATTGGCTTCTGCTGGTATTGTTGGGTCCAACCACCGTTGGCAGCATTCACACGACCATCGATGCGAGTTGTATCTGATCGAACCGAAGTGAGGCGACCACCCTGTTTGAGGGCACTCTCACGGACATTCATACGACCCGCGTTACCCATCCTGTTGGGCTTACCACGACGATCTTCGGGACGGAAACCATACTTCACGAGCTCCTCGTTGGTCTTTGCAGTCATCTTGGCAGCGGCACCACTCGTGTAAGCGCCTTGGAAATTTGTAATACCCGGTGCAGGTTGGTTGTAGTAGTTGTACTGTGAATCGTTGCGGTCACTCTTAAACCGTGTAGGATCTTGGGACATTGTCTGAGCGGAAACGAAACGCTTGGCGCCATTGAAACCGAGTCCATCTGTGCGGAGACCAGTTTCCGATCGGTTTGTCGTGCGCTTAGTTCTCTCGTGTTCATTACGTGGGACCACACCCGACATACCTTGGGCACGCCCCGCCATTGTAGGCCGACGGGAAGGGAGGAACGAAGTTGTTTCTGGTTTGTTGTGGGTAAGTTCTCCGACGACGGCTGATCGACCACCCGTGATGTCAGCAGCGGGACCAGATCGTCCAGGGAGTGTGGTCAGTCTGTACTCACCAACATTCACAGGATTCACCCTGAACATTTGCTGATACCCACCAACAGCTGGGGTATCTGCACTCACACCGAGACCCGGTCCAACGAGTTGTTTCTCCACAGGTGAGAGGTTATTCATTCGGCCATGGTCGTACATACGGTTTCGCATATTTAGTACTTCCTGACCACCGCTTCGTTGCTGCACAGAGATGTCGGCGAAACTCTCCATCTCCCTTTTTTGAGGTACTCCATTCATTGGACTAAATTGATTGCTTTGGACTTCTACTATGGGTGCCTTGACTACTATTTTTTCAACCTCCTCTACGGGTGGTGGTGGTAGTGAAACAGACTTAGTACTCAAAGTTCGACCAGCATACACTAGACCGGCTACAGCCATGAGCGAAATTGGATCAGCCATTCTTACTTCTTGCCGACATTTTTATTAGCGTACCTCTGCTGAAAAAGACCATTTTGGAGATCGGCACGGGTACTCGAGGGTTCATACCTCATGGTACGGAGAGGAACTTTACATTCCATGTTGGACAGGGGGAATAGACGACGCTCGTAGGTTTGGACAATGTTCTTGTTAAATCGGGATGTGGATTGTGGGCGAAGTTGGTCACTCGTGTCGATGTATTGGGCTGGGGAACCTTTACCCGCCATGTAAGGGGCGGTACCATAGAGCATGGTGTTGGGACGGCATTCGCCACAGTTCGTACTACTGGGCTGGGGATATACGAAAATTTCATCAGTCGCCTTGACAGCGGGGAGAGCACCTGAATTTTGAACTATCGAAAGGCCAGGTTGAAGCTGATATGCCATTTTATTATTACATGAGAATATTAATCTAACTATAGGTTCCACCACCCCCTCGCACACTTCCGCCACCAAAACCACGGCCAATATTTCCATCTGAACTCAATCCCGAAAATGCCTCGAGCTGGACCCCTCTCGCGTTTGGATCACAATATCTACTATCACTCCTGCACATAGGTCCATTCTTGGGACCGTATAACCATTCCGCAAACTGCGTTTGATCTCCTGGGATTTTCGACACTGGGTT
>Ga0222718_10002027_pt1 | contig 18607 bp, 35 predicted proteins | sample C33_27DmetaG_FD_165045 | JGI IMG/M metagenome (GOLD analysis project Ga0222718, IMG submission 165045) | Estuarine water microbial communities from San Francisco Bay, California, United States - C33_27D | ecosystem: Environmental > Aquatic > Marine > Unclassified | place: USA: California... | reverse complement strand
AATGAACTATAAACTATTAAAAGTTAAGGGGTATTGGAATAATGATTTATTAAAATCAAAAGGATATCGAAAAGATTATTCTGATATTGAACAAGATGTTAATATTGCTATTGCCTATTGGGAACATATAGACACTGAGGATATTGAACAAGATGATGAGATTTTTTATTACTTCGATTTAGAATACGAACAAAAGACGAACATTGAAGTGGGTGATATTATTGCTGACGGATTTGTTATAACAAAAATATATTGAAAGGAAAATATAAATGTATAAAAACTTATTGACAAAGTTAAAAGAATCTGATATACCTAATTCAAATTATCCTCATGATTATTTAGATGATGAGGGTATGGATTACTTAGCACAAGTATATGAAGAAAATAAAAGTGTTAGCTTTGAAACATGGGGGGAACTGAAAGATAATTGTTATATCTCTATGTTACAAGGTGGCTATCCATTTAGGCTTAAAGATGAAGTATTTGACATAGTGGATGATTGGATTAGTGAGGATTACAAGGATGACTATTAGAGAATTAATCAAAGAACTACTCAAGGATGAATTAAAACTTGATGATGAGATTAGATTCTATTACATGAAACAAGATGAATTAATTGGATGTGAAGTGGAATCTATTGCCTATCGTGAACAAGTAGAATTTACAATACAAGATGAGGATTATTCATGACATTTAATCAAGATACATTTAAGGATGAAATGTTTATACTATTAAAAAAGAAGTATAAATACAAAGAAAAAAATTTGAAATGGTGGGAACAATTACGAGTTCACTATATTTTAAATGGACTATATACTATAGTTGAAAAAACAAGAAAGGAAAAATAAAAATGAAACTAAGAACTATATTTGAAATACAAGCTATCATTGACGGAAGAAAAATTCCATGCGATATTGAGGAATTTTTAGAAACAGAAAGGTGGTGTAAATCCAAAGAACAAAAGATGCCGTATGGTGAAATGGATATTACCCACTATATCCGTTCAGTTGCAAAAGATAATACCGTAGCTAATCGGTATCAAAAAGATAGGATAGAGGAAATGCAATACACATTAAATCAAATGTGCGAGGATTTGGAAACATTAAAAAAAGACAATGGATAAATATATATTTTGGATAGGTGTTGGCGTAGTTGTTAGCACCTATGTTTCAGCAATAATAATTTATACAAGGTTTTATCAATAGGAAAGGATAGAGAATGGGGAATCAATATACAAGAGAAAAGGATATGTTCTTAATATATACAGGAACAAAAAAAATAGGTTGCATAATAAAAAGACGTAAGAAATATAGAGTTCTTGTAGGTAAGGGGAAAGGTGCAATTAACTTTACTGCAAATACAAGACAAGAAGCAGAAGAATTTTTAGAATTTGAAAGGTTGAAGCGTGATGAAAAACATAGATTAGAAACTGTAGAATGTATCAAAGAAAGTAGTATATCAAAAAATTTAAAAAATAAATATATAGCATGTACCAATAGAGTATACAAAAATAGAGTAAGAGAAAAGATAGATAGAGATTTTCTTATAAAGATTAGCGAATGTTATGGGGATGCTAGAAAAAATAGTAGTCAAGAAGGGAGAGAAAAAAGAAATTTTAATATTACATTTGATTATGTATTAGAATTATTATTTAATACAGGTGGAGTATGCCCACTATTTAAAAAACCATTTGAACTTAACGAAAGCAAAATGCCTAAATACTTGCGTAATTATAAAGCACCGAGTATTGATAGGTGGGATAATTCAAAAGGCTATGTCTATGATAATATAAATATTATATCATGGAACGCAAATAGGATGAAGGGTAATCTATCTTTGAAAGGCCTAGAATTATTTTGTCAAAACACATTAGACTATTTAAGAAAGTGAGGTAAAAAAGTGAGTAAAATCAATGACTTATTGAAAAACTTAGGTGAGCCTATCGACACCTATCGAGAATGGGAAGTACCAAAAAATTATCCGTTTCCTGTTTATCGAAAACAAAAAGGAAGTTTGATAGAGGTATATCGACTAGAAAAAATAACTGATACTTTTGATAATAAAAATATCGAAAACGAAAAACTAGTAGATGATTATCAATATGAATCAGGAAGTAAATTTTTTCTTGGAAGTTTAGAATTAGATAAAATGACTACAGGAAGGGGTAAAAGAAAAATGTTTGATTCCAAAATGAAAGGTATCTATTCTAAAAAAAGAGGAAAGGTAAGTACAATTAATTAATGAACAATAAAAAAATCTTACAGGGTAAGAAAAATTTTTACTTGACAAGTTGTTTAAAGTATGAAACAATGAGTTTAGTTAAATATGGAAAGGAAACTAAAAATGCCAAAAGCAAAAACTAAAACAGAAACTTCACAAGAGGAATCTGTCATTGACGCTACACTAGTTGAGAAACTAGACGCATGGCGTAGTGAGGAAATACAAAGAGAAAATTCTCATACCATTGTAGACCTCATCCAATACTTATCGGATAATGTTTATCCTGAGTACAAAAACAAAGACGCTAATGCAGAAATTAAAAACGTAAGAAAATATATCTTAGCATCTTATCCTTTTGATGAATCACTAGGTATTAGTCGTAATGCCTATGATGTGATGAACAGTAGAATATCAAGAGGGGGTCAATTAGTCTATCGTAAAAAGATTACGATTCAAGATAATAGACTGAGAGATAAAAAAGGTAATGCGATTACCATTTCTAAAATGGAAGACATCCACAATAACTTTATTAACAAAACTTCTAAGCCAAAACTAGAAGCAGTTAAGGAAGAAATACAAGTGGAAGAGCCTGTGGAAAATACTCCACCTACAGTAGAACAATCATCAAGAAGAGTAGATAACGAATTATCTCATAGTGATATTGTCAATGAGTTATCTAATACTGATTTGTTTGTAGATGTAAGTACCACCTTTTTTACAAAGATGATGTCCTTAACTTCTAGTGACTTAGATAATCTGTTTACTGATAGAAACTTTGTTGAGTATGTACACGAAAACTACAAACCATTGAAACATCTACTAGAACAGATTATTCAAATAGGTACTAAGAAAAAATCTAAAGTTGCGTAGTCAATCTAACTTCAAGGACAGGGGTTATATTCCCCTGTTCTTTATATAGAAAGGAAAACAAATGAGTTATTTATACAATGAAATACTACTAGAAAAATGGTATGAGGAAGCGTTAGCAGAAACTTTAAAAGAATATAAAGATGTAGCTAAGGCAGAAGAAGAAGCAGAAAAAATAGCAAGGGATAGATTAGAAAGGGAAAGTGAATAATGACAAACGAAAGAGCATTTATGGTAGCAGATAGATTGTATTGGATATTTATTGGTAGCTTACATCCTAATTATTTAAATGATTATATTGAAGCTGACCCTGACAATCCTGAGGGTACAAGAAATACCGAAAGGGGTAGAGAATTATTTGATGAACTAGAAGAATTTGTAAGGGGGATAAAATGAAAAAAGTTGTAGGTTGGAAAGGCACATTAGAGTTGAGTTGGGATGACGGAACAATAGAAAAGATTAGTGACTATGATTTTTCAGATGACTTAATTGGCCAGATTGATTATGAGATTAGCGACTATGAAGAATCCAAAGCAATGATAGAAAGGGAAGACAATGATGATTGATAGACTAAAGAAGGCAAGATATACTTTAAGAGATACAGAAAAATATCTTAGTGGAATACTAGCGTATGAATGGATGCAACACCACCCACACTTTCATGGCAATACAAAACAAGTGATGCAAGAGATACGAGATAATCTCATTAAGACTAGTGAAGAATTAAAAGTGATTATTGATTCGATAAACATCGATATCAACAAGGAACAGTAACTAATGTCTAGTGATGATGCATATTATACTTATAAAGATATAGATTTTCTTTATGATAAAATGAAGTGGATTCATCTAAAGATTGAAGAATTGTATGAGGGAAATACTCTAGATGAATCTGACTTAGAGATACTATTAGAGTTTTCTCAATTCATGCTAGACGATATTGAGGATAGTTATGTTAGAATGAAATTACAGAGGAAAAAATGGCCGTCTACTATATAAAAGATTACATAGATTTTACGGCTAAGGAATTAGAGAAGGCTAAAAGAGAATGGAGAAATGGGGAAGGTTGGGATGATGAGGAATATCAAAGAGTTGAATTCCTAGAAAAGACTTTGAAATATTTAAATGATATGTTAGAACATGGGCAAATATTTTATACTGACTTTTAAACCCACGATAAAACATACACGAGGGGTATTAAGTACCCCCTGTATGCTCTTTAAAATGGAAAAAAACTATCCATTATGCGACATGTTTGAGTCTTTCAGCTTTATATTTCTCGAAAGCCCACTCCCTGTCATATGGTCTAAATTCGACTTCAACAAATTTCCTGATGCCTGTTTCATTAACACGATTGCCACCAAACAGATTAAGAAAAAAATTGATAGATTTTTCAGTAATACCATAAACATGCATTTAATTCACCCCCTATTTTATTTTTATTCTACCTATCATTGTAGCGTAAAATCCTTATTTTTCAAGTGTTTTTATGGCATATCAGCCATGCAAGTTTTGTACATTTTTTTCTTGACATTTACAAATAACTATGAGAGAATGTACAAATGGTAGGGAACAGTATCTTTATTAACAATAATTTAAAGAAAGGAATCCAAGTTTGTGTGTATATAGCGAATCCGAAATACTGTTCCCTATCACCTTATAACAATGCAAAGATATAAAGTTTATACTCACCTTGTCAATGTTAGACATTATTCAGTGTTAGCAGATACACCTAATAATGCAAAGCAGTTAGTCAAGAGCATTGTCAAAAAACAATCAAGACAGAATCCTGTTATAACATTTGACAGAGAGTATGTGAGAATAAAAAAAATAGAAAGGATGAATAATGAATAAAGTAAGAATAGAATGTCCTGAATGTGAAGGACAAGGTAGAATACCTGTATGCCCTGAGCCAAGGTATGATGAATGGGAGCAGTGTCCTGTATGTGAAGGATATGGAGCATGGCATGAAGAAGAAGCAGATATCGAAGCGATGCGAGGTAGTTGTATCGTAGATGAAGAAATAGATACAATGTTTAATGACTATGAAGTAGAAAAAATAACAGAAAGGAAGAACAATGGATATTACGAATAATAATTATGTAGTGTATGTCAAAGAAACTAGAACAAGGAAGTATTTTGTTAATGCAGAATCAGAGAAAGATGCTGAAGAAAGATATATACTAGAAGGATTAACTTCATCTATCTATGACAAAGAAACTGATAAAGAAATACTTTATGTAGGATTAGCTAATAAAGATAATGAATAATATATTTTCCACATATAGTAAGGTAGATAGTATTATATCCCCCCGTGAGGTATACAGATGTTACCATACTTTTTTAAATTTGTCAAGCATAAAATTTATCTTGACATCTGTGGAAAAAAGTGTATAGTAGAATAGCAAATGGAATACAAATACCAATTAGATAAAATAAAAGAACTAGACATATCCTCAGGTCAATCCTATCGTGGTGACTGTATTTTCTGTTTGAATCGAAATACATTATCAGTTAGAAATGAGAATGGTAAACTTACTTGGAACTGTTTTCATGCTAACTGTGATGCTAAAGGCTCACTGAATGTGGGTAGCACCGTAGACGACTTACAAAATTTCTTACACAGTAAGACGAACAATCCTGACACAGGTGGTAACTTCCTTATTCCTAAGGAATTTGTAACCGTCTACGGTAATAATAAAGCGAGAGCATACATCGAGAAGTATCAGCTAGAGAATACCGAAGCAAGAATGATGTATGATGTCAAGCAAGATAGAATAGTTTTTCTCGTAGAAGACAATGGTGAAGTTGTTGGTGCGATTGGTCGTGCCTTATCTGAAAGCAGTCTTCCCAAGTGGTACAAGTATGGTACTTCATCAGTGCCTTTCATGGTGGGTACAAACAAGTATCTTGGCATTATTGTGGAAGACTGCGTTTCAGCGTGTAAAGTAGCTATGGCTAATCTAACAGGGATTGCTATTATGGGTACGAGATTACCTGAAGAATTTATTATTCCTATTGTTGACAAAGTGGATAAATGTTTTGTTTGTTTAGACAAGGATGCAACAGAAAAAAGTTTTAAGATAAGGGATACTCTATCTTATCATATTCCCACTTATGTGGAAATGATTGATAAGGATTTGAAGTATTACAGTATTGATGAATTAAAGAAATGGGGTGAAGAATTATGCACGAAGATTGGTTTGTAATGGCATTGGTAGCAATTGTTTTATTGATTATCTTTTATGTATTTCTCAATCTACCTGTATATGATTGGCATGTACAATGATTGATAACAAAACAAAAAAACCTAAAATAAAAAAGTTTGCTAAAGGTCGCTTTATGGCTTCTGAAAAGAACCAAGAGTTTTGGAAGACATGGGATACTCCCGTTAATACTTCTGAAAAAAAGTTAGACCCTTACAAAAGAGAATACTATCATCGAAATAGTTTGGTTGATAAAATTAAACTAACAGAAAAAGAAGTAGAAGACTATAAGATGAAAATTATAGCTGATGCTAAAACATTAAAGATGTACGAAGAGTACTACAAAACACATTCATATACATAGAAAGGAAATAACATGGGATTATATGATGAAAATAAAAAATATTTAGTAGACATCATGGGGGTGGCTACCATAGTAAAGATTGGTGAGGAAAGGTATGATGATATTTACGGTGAACCTACAGTCATGTATAGCCTGGGATTTTATAACAAGGCGTTGGAAGACTTAGGGGATAATGATGACCATACCTTTGAGCCTATGAAGGTAGACAAAATTACAGGTTGTAAGATTGCTACATGGAAAAGATTAAAACCCTATCAATTACCTTTTAGTGAAACAGGATATCGTTCTGACTTTAGTGACATTGTCAAGGAAGGTACATACAATAGTTATGAAGAAGTAATTATGGATAGTGCTATAAATAATTTAAAACATTGTGGTATCACTAGAAATAAATACTTTGATGCAGAAACCATGACTGATGTTCCTGCCGTTAGAATTATTGGGGAGTTAGAGTAGTGGAAAAATTTAATTACATGGTAGGTATAACTTTTATTTTATTTTTATTTATGATTACTTCTTGTTCTTATGTAGTAGACAGAAATAAAAAAGAGGAAATAGAAATCAAACCACTAAAATCAATTCAAAAAGTAAACTGCAATACCGATAAACTGACTAAGCTAGAGATTGCTAATTGTGAAATGGAAGCTAGACTGTTGGAGTTAAAGTATTAAATCTTACACAGTAAGATAGAAAGGTAAACATGGAAGACGGAAACCTAAGATTATATGTTCTTAAAATTTTATTAATAAAGAAGAACTTTCTTAGAGTTAAAAATATTATACACAGAGATTTTTTCTCTAATGGGGTAAGGGATATTTACAATGCCATATGTCAAATCTATGAGGACAATCCTGAACTAGAAGAAATAACTTACGATGATTTACGTATCAGTTATTTTGAAACATACTTCTCTAATCAAAGTGTTAATGCTCAATTAAATATTAAAAACATTATCAGTCGATTAGAACAATCAAAACCAATGACAGATAGTGTCATTGAAAATGCCATTAAGAGTATGTACAAAATGGCTAAGGCAGATGAGATGTCAAGGTTATGTATTGAGTTAGGAAATAATCCTAGCAAACATTCATTTCAAGAAATCAAAAGATTCTTAAATGAGATTGATGAGGAAAACTTTGAAGACAAAGAGAGTACTCTACTTAGTAATAACTTTGATGAGATACTATCTGTTAACAAACACAATGGTGAGTTCAAGTTTAACATTAATGAACTTCAAAATTCTACCGAGGGTATTGGCCGTGGAAATTTTATGGTTGTATTTGCTAGACCTGAGACAGGAAAGACTGCCTTTTGGGTTAGTCTTGTAGCCAAACAGAATGGATTTGCATGGCAAAAATATAAATGTCATGCCTTCATTAATGAAGAACCTGCTAAGCGTGTTCAGATGAGAATGGTTACTGCATGTAGTGATGTGACAAGAAAAGAAGTATACAACGGAAGTAAAGAGTTGGCTCAAAAACAATGGTCCAATATAAAAGATAATGTTTTTATTCATGACAAAGTAGACATGACTATGGAAGACTTAGATACTTACTGTAAAGATAATGAGGTGGATGTTTTAATCATTGACCAATTAGACAAAGTTAATGTTGTAGGTAAGTATAATTCTTCTCATGAAAAGTTAAGAGAGATATATCGACAGGCTAGAGAAATAGCCAAGCGACACAGTTGTGTAGTGATTGGTATGTCACAGGCTTCAGCAGAAGGTCATGGCAAAGCTAACCTTAGCTTCAATGTTATGGAAAATTCTAAGACAGGTAAGGCCGCTGAAGCTGATTTAATTATTGGTATTGGTAAGAATGATATGGAAGAGTTAGATGTTAATGAAGGTTATCGTAGGACCATATCCATATCAAAGAATAAGTTATCAGGAACACATCCTGTCTTTAATCTCCATATCATACCTTCACTATCACAATATACATCTATCGTAGAATAAGAAAGGAATAATTTTGATTACAGTATTAGATATAGAAACAACATTTACAAAAGAGGGTGACCCTACACCCTTCAATCCTGAGAATAAATTGGTTAGCATTGGAATTAATGACCAATATTTTTTCTTCTATCATAAGGATATGAAAGATATGAAAAAAATACAGGAAAATAAAAAGGCAGTTCAAGACATATTAGACAAGTCGGTTTTAGTGGTAGGTCATAACCTAAAGTTTGATATGTCTTGGATGTACGAATTTGGTTTTACCTATGAAGGTAAGCTATATGATACTATGTTAGCTGAGTACATTATCAACAGAGGTATCAAAGGTAAGTCAGTATCGTTAAAAGAATCTTGTAAGAGAAGACAATTAAATATGAAGTCGGATATCTTATCTAGCTATATGGATGAAGGTTATGGTATTGACGAGATTCCCTTAGAAAAATTAGAAGAGTATGGTAAGCAAGACGTAGCTATTACTCGACAGTTATATCTTACACAAGTAAGATTGTTCAACCAACCGGGGAATAAAGTTCTTAAACCTACAAGAGATTTGATGAATGATTTTCTACGTGTCTTAATTGATATGGAATGTAATGGTAACTACATTGACTTACAAGAATTAGATGAAGTGGAAAAAGAATTAAATCAAGAATACTATCATCTTAAAAATAAAATAGGTAAAATCATTGAGCAAGTTATGGGTGATACTAAAATTAACTTATCCTCTACTGAGGATTTATCAAAGGTTATTTATTCTAGAAAAGTCCATGATAAAAATATTTGGTCTAGTATCTTTAATGTAGGTATTGATAAAAGAACAGGCAAACCTAAGAAAAGACCTAACATGACTGAGAAAGAAGTTGAACAGTTGACAATGAAACATACTGACCAAGTCTATAAAACAATCGCTTCTCAATGTGATATGTGTAGTGGATTAGGGTATATCAGAAGAATCAAACAAGACGGTAAACCTTTTAAGTCTACAAACAAATGTCCTAAATGTAAAAGTGAGGGTATGTTATTTGTAGAAACAGAAGCCAAGGCAGGATTTAATTGGAAGACAAAACAAGTGTATGATGTTGCTCAAGGTGGATTCAAGACCGATAAGGAAACACTAAATAGAATTAGTAAATTGGCTGAAGGTTCACTGAAAGAATTTGTCGATAGTATTATTCGCTACAGTGCGATTGAAACTTATCTTAATACTTTTATCACAGGAATCAAAGATAACGTAAGAGAGAATAAAATTCTTCATCCTTCTTTTAATCAACATACAACAGTGACAGGAAGACTATCTTCTTCTAAACCTAACTTCCAAAACATGCCAAGAGGTGATAAGTTTCCTGTGAAGAGAGTGATTAAATCACGTTTTGAAAATGGGGAAATCATTGAAGTTGATTTTGCTCAGCTAGAGTTTCGTACTGCTGTGTTCTTAGCACAGGATACTCAAGGTATGAAAGACATCCAAGAGGGTGTTGATGTTCACCAATATACTGCAGACATTATTGGTTGTTCACGACAAGATGCAAAGGCTCATACATTTAAACCTTTATATGGTGGAATGATGGGTAAGAAAAAAGAAAGGGAATACTATGATAAATTTTTAAAGAAGTATAAAGGTATAGCAAAGTGGCATTTAGAATTACAGGAAAGAGCCTATAAGACGAACATTGTTCGATTACCTAGTGGTAGAGAATATTATTTTCCTAATGTTTATAAAAGATTAAATAAATATACAGGTGATTATATCTATTCTAATTCTACCAATATAAAAAACTATCCTGTACAAGGTTTCGCTACTGCGGATATAGTTCCTTTAGCATGTCTTAATGTTTGGGAACTATTAAAAGAAAGGGAATTGAAAAGTATTATTATTAATACTGTTCATGATTCAGTGGTCCTTGATGTTCACCCTGATGAAGTTGATGATGTTATTAGCATTATTAAAACAGGGTTTACGAATGTTAAGGATTCTTTATTAACAAGGTATAGTTGTGAGTTAAATGTGCCATTAGATTTTGAAATAAAAAAAGGTTCAAATTGGCTTGACTTATCCACAATTATATGATATAGTGGAAGTACATAATGAGGTATAAAATACATGAGTAATGACTTAATAAACGATATGGATAATTTATCAAACGATAAGTTGATGTCTATGCTTGGTCAAGATATTGATTCAGGTGGCTCAATTTTAGGTAGATTATCAATTAACTATGATGCTGAGGATGCCGATGGCAATCTAATAAAACGTGGATTGTACAAAGTAGAAACACAAGAGCATGGTGTTATCTATGCTGAAAAGGTATCATTCAGACCTTTCCTTAACACTTTTCAGTATAAGAAATATGATGAAGAGAATGAGGAAAATAACTACAAATCCGTAATGTTCACAAGTTGGTCAGACGCTAAGCCTGATACCAATGGTACAGATGCATGTGGCAGTGTACCAAAAGCATTACGTGAAGACTTAGACCCTGTAGCAAAAACAGAACAAGACAAGATTACATGCTATCGAAATGTCTTTGGTGTTGTATCTATTAAAGGTAAGACATCAAAAGGTGATGAGGTTACATTGAGTAATGAGCCTGTTGTCTATAGGGTTAGGGGAGTAAACTTTCTTCCTATTGGTGACCAATTAAAGAGTCTATCCAAAAGGAATAAGATTATGTATAATACTGTACTAGAATTTTTTGGTACAGAAAAACATACTAAAGGAAGTGTTACTTATTTTGTAGCAAAGATTAAAGATTCCAATAAGGATGTTAAATTCTCTGAAGAAGACAAGGCAATTCTAAAAGACTTCCTTGACTATGTGAAGAATGAGAATGATTATGTGAGAAAGGAACACGATAATGCTATAAAGGAAAAACATAAATCAGTTGTCTCACCAGACGACTTAGATGATGACGCTATCTTAGAGGAAATGTCAGCTTAATGACTTTCTTAGAAGAAGTTAAATCATTTTTGGCACAGGCTCAAAACGAGCCTGTCGCCATACCTAAAAAGATATTAGAAGAATTTAAAGAAGATTGTGGAAAGGCAATCGAAAAACAATTTACGGATAAAAGAGAGAAAGAGTTCAGAATTAGAATGTCCAATATTGGTAAACCCTTATGCCAATTAAAAATGGAAAAGAAATATTTTAATGATGAATCGTTAAAGAATTTTGAAAATTACAATTATAAGTTACGTAATTTATTTGGTGACATACTAGAAGCAGTAGTCGTGATGTTACTAAAAGCAGTTAAGGCAAACATAGATAGCACACAGGGTGAAGTCAAACTTGATGCAGAATACTTTGACATCAAGGGAACTTATGATATCATTATTGACGATAAGGTATATGATATTAAGAGTGCTTCCCCTTTTGCCTTTGAGAAAAAGTTTGGGGAACAAGGTGGTGGATTTGAGAAGTTTGTAGAAGACGATGTCTTCGGATACTTATCCCAAGGGTATCTGTATTCGGAAGCCACCACCAAGCCTTTCGGTGGGTGGATTGTTGTGAATAAATCAACAGGGGAGTTGCTAGTCAGTAGCCCCCCTGAGGATGATGAGAAGTTTAGACAACAAGCCTTATCTACTGTAAAGAAAAATATCAAAGCATTAATGGATGATGAACCGTTTGAAAGATGTTTTGATTTAGTTGAAGAAAGTTTCTATCAAAAGAAAACAGGTAATAAAGTTTTAGGTACTGTATGTTCTTTCTGTCAGTATAAGCATAAATGTTGGGGCGATAATGTTCAATACTTGCCCCAACAACAATCTAAAGCTAAGAGTCCTAAGTATTTTTGGTATGCAGAAATAAACCAACCAAAGGAGACAGTCGATGAAACGAGTACCCGTTGATAATGATAGTGTTGTTATTGTCATTAAACCTTATGGCGATAATAAATTTGCCTGTGGGTTACATTCTAACTATGAACAAGACACAGAACAAAAAGCTATGTGCTATACTGTAGCTATGGGCCTTTGTCAGATAGCCCTTGATGACCCTGATATGGTCTATGAGATTGGTTTAAGTGTAGCTGAGATAGAGGAAAAGAAAAAAGAAGTAAAGACCAATGGCCATGATAATGTTCTTGACATTAAAGATTGGAGAAAGAAGTTAAACTAATGAAACATAATTCTGATTTTAGATATGACCTAGAGGTAGGGAAGAGTGGTGAAAAGATAATTGGTGAAATACTTAAAGGCGATAACGTTGAAGTAAAATCCGAAATAGATAAATGGATTAAGAGTGGGAATCACTACTGTGAATACAGAAGCAGAGGTAAGGATAGCGGGATACTAAAAACAGAAGCTAAGTATTGGGTTATTAATCTATATAAAGGAAAGAAGTTTTGCTTTGCTATTTCTTTAGAAACAAAGAGATTAAAAAAAATTATTGCCAAAAATAAATATCGTTCTGTTCCTGGTGGAGATAGCAACACTTCATGGGGTTGGTTAATTCCTTTAAAAGATTTATTGGATGTACAAAATTATGGATAAGATTAACCCTGATTATTACAAGAGTGGTATAGAAACTGCTGATTATATAGAGTCACATGACATGGATTATTTCCAAGGCAATGTGATTAAGTATGTTACTAGATTTAAGAAAAAGAATTTAGTGGAAGATTTAAAGAAAGCAGAGTGGTATCTGCAAAGGTTGATTAAACAGTATGAATAGATATGAAATAAAAGAACCTGTGTGGAAAGACAACAGTATAGGTGTAGCTGATTTTAGATTAAATTCTAGCTTACTTGTTGATATAACTTATAGAAATAAAAATAATGAAAGAGTATTTCCTGATACTTATATAATAAAAAATCCTAAGTTACAAGGTAGGGAATATCAGAGTATAAAAGGTAGAAGGATATATAAGTTTTTAATAGATGAATTAGAGGTGTACAATGAGAATAGTTAGAGACCCTTTTACAGGTAAGTTATTAGTTTCTCTTGATGCGTTTGAAATAAAACAAACAAAAGAGAAGAGTGTGTTTGAAACATCTTACGCAAACATAAAAGTATTCTTTGATGATATATATCAAATCGTCAATACACAAATTAGTAAGATAGAAAAAAAAGAAGAGAGGAAAAGAAATGAAGAACTTTTTGATAAGTGAAGAACAAAGACAAGAACTATTGAAGTATATGTGGACTAGACCTTATGGTGAAGTCTATCGATTAATGGAAGTATTATTAAAATTACAGGAGAGAAAGGATGAGCGAGTGGAAGAACCTAGTAAGAAGAAAGTTTGATTATAAGATTGATATTGGTACATACACCTTAGGTATCAATCGAGATTTTAATTTAGTGATTGACGAAGACACTGTCAATTACAAAGTCCTACAAGGCACTTTACAAAAAGTGTATCCTGATTTTAAACAATCCAATATAATTGTATCTGTAGCTAGAGAAACAAAATATCAGTTTGAAGAATTATCCGATAGGATGACTCACTTTATAAACAGAATAGTTTAATCATACAAAGAAAGTATCTCTTTCATTACTTCTTCTGTTCTTTTTTTTAGACCTGACATATCTTTTTCAGGTTTAAATATTTTAGTGTAGCCACCTTGTTCCCCTTTTGCAGGTTCTGTAAATTTTAAATTATCAGCAGCATCTTTATATAAACCATTTATCATACTATCAAAATACTTAGGAAATGAACTTTTAGATACTCCCCAAAAAGAATTTCTAACTAGTATAGATTTTACTTTCTCAGGTATATCATCAGGATTTTTTCCACTATTTTTTATTTGATTATTTACTTCTTGTTTTTTTGTAAAGTAATCACGTATTAATTCATCTTCTAAATCTGACTTAGTATAAGTTTTACCTGTTTTATATATAGTATCATATTCTTCAGGAGTTACTAAATGTCCTATTCCTATAGTAGGATTTCCTCCTGATGGAAGTTTTCCGTTTTCATCTATAGGAGTTCCTTTCGTTACTATTTTTTTAGTACTATCATCATATATAGAAGTACGAAAACCCTCTAGTTTTCTTAAATAGTTTAAGTCCTTTTTTAATTGAGGTAGTTCTTTTATCTTGATATCAGGACCTTCCTGCTCTTGTCTTCTTCTTACAGGTATAGTAATATCTAAAGCCATTACTTCTTCACCAAACTTCCACCGAAGTATAATCCCACTATTGATGACATAAGGTGAGTATCGAGAGGCGTAATTACTACACCTGCAAATGCTCTGTCCATTAGTATTTCTTTCTTCTCTATCAAAAACAAAAAACCAGGTTTAAATTCTGTCCATGTTAAGATGACAGGAATATCTAATAATACAGGAACTATCTTAGGCCATGCAATAACAAAGAACACAGCCGTTAAAGCTATGATTCTTCTTGTCCATTGGAATCCTTTGTTCTCATAAGTTCTTGCACTCTCAATAGATTTCATTTGGAAGTTTGCACGTTCCATTAACATCTTTTGTTCTTCTTGTTTTGCTTTAATACTTTGGCCCCAAATGGACATTACTCCACCAAGTAAGCTAGAGCCTAGCATTGTAATCATTTCTACTGGTAATCCTCCTAACATTTTATTCATCCTCCTTGCTAAATGTATCAAACCACCTAAATGCATAGGGGTCTTCACCCTGTAGTCTTTTAAAATAGGTTAGTTGTAATCTTTTAATATCTGTCATTAACTTTCCTACTTCTTTAATATATTCATCTTTATCAATAGCACCGCTACCGTATTGATTTTTTAATCGTGTAATTAACACTTTCTTTTTTCTTACATCTTTTTCTAATTCAATTCTCTTTGACCTAGCTAAAGTTTCTATACTTTTGTTACTTAACTTAATACCAAAAGAATTAAATAAAGCCTGTAATTCTGTTTCAGGAACACGATAAGGTGACTTCACATCTTTCATTGCTCTTTCTAATTTAGCTGTAGAATATGCTCCTGGAATATATGGAAAGTTAGGTATTAACTTTCTACCAAACATATCTAATGCTTCCATTGTTTCTTCCAATGGTCCACCATCGCCTCTTCTAATATCGGGTTCACCTCTAAAGATATCATATCCAAACATAGATTGAACAGCATCTCCAACAATACCAAAAGATGGTTGTAAAGGTTCAGGTAAGAAGGGTACACCTCTCTTTCCTTCAAAACTTAATACATCACCACCGGGGAATAATCTACTAATATTTAAAAACTTTGGTCTACCGTTTTCATCTTTCAATGGAATACGAATTGTTTTCTTAGGCATGAAAGGTAAGTCCATAATGTTACCTGCTTCATAATCTGCAAGTAATGCTCTCTCTACTTTAGCTTCTTCACCACCAATCATACCTTCTAGGCTAGTTAAACCATAACCTAGTGCTGCATACTTTGCATATTTAGTAGGTCTCATAATAGCGGCCTCTGCTAAGATTGGAACCATTCGATAAGTAAATGCAATAAAAGGTGTTACACTATTTCTTAACATATCAATCGCAGGTGCTTTGATATCATAATCAATAAATTGTTTTCTTGCAAATAGAGCGGCATCTTCATAGCTGTCACCTATTTTAATACGATGCATAAAGGCATTTAATCGGAAGACTTGGTCCTCTAATCGATACCAATCTTCTAGTGTTCCTGTTATTTCATTATTCTTAATAGCCTTTTTTACTTTTCGATAAATGTTTGTAGCTATACTTACAGAATTACTCCACTCACTTTCATTTACTTTTGTTTGATAAATATCTTTTAACTTATCAAATTTAAAATTTCTAATTTCTTGTTGTACAAAATCTGCATCTAAAACACCCATTCGTTTAGCTAGTTCAACGACATCTGATTCACTGCCGACTCCACCTGCATTACTTCTTAATGCTTTCCATGCATCTTTTAATCCTGTTAAAGGAACATCAGCTAAATCACTTAACACTACATTACCAAATATATTGTTAACATGCACTGTTGGATTCCATGCAGTCTTAGAAACTTTCCATAAGCTATTTAATTTTTTATACCCTTCCCATAAACCATTAGAAGATTTGTCCTGATATTTTTTCATTGCTACAATATCTTTCCATATCTCTTCAGGAACATATTTACCTGATAATTTACCATACTTGTAGTGAGGAGTTCCCTCAATCTTTGATTCAGGTATTTTTAAATACTTACCACTAAGTTCATACATTTCTTTAGCAGTTCTACCTTCTGATTTTACAGAATATTTACTTGCTATATCGCTAAAGAATTGATATTTAGCAATAGTTCTAGACATTACTAGTCCTGTATACTCCATAGTGATGGCCGCATTTTCTACTTCACCCATCCATAATCTTTCAGGCTTAGTGTATTCCCAACGTAAAGATATTTTTGCATCATCTCTAATAACCTTTTCTGTACCGTCAGGTTGTATTCTGTACAATCTATTATTTTTAAACACAACATCAGGCGGTAGTTCCCATCCACGATGTGTCTCATCAACAACATCATCTACTGTATTTTTTACAAATCTTAAATCATCAATATATTGTTTAGCAGTAGACTCTTGAAAGAAACCTCTTCCTCTTAACTCATCACCTATCTTTTTAAATTCAAAGTTAATAGGACCTTTTACTTTTGATAAGTCTTTATCTGTTGCTTCTTTATATATTCTCATGATGTAACTGTTAATATTTTTTTTAGCAGTTTGCTCATCTAGTAACCCTAAGTCAATATATCTTTGAGTCATACTAGTAATTTTACCTCTAGCTTTTCTTGCTAATCTTTGTATTTTTTGAGGTGCAATATCTATAGAAGCATCACCTGATAATATATTATAGAGTAATTTATTTTCATCCTCAGTTAATTGTTGAGCCTTTTTAGCTAATGATATCATCGAAGAAGCTAAACTATTTTCTAATCCTTGTGCTTGTATTTCAGCTAATCTATAATCTTTAGGTAGTCCTGCTCTATCAATAAACCATCTAGCAAATAATTCAGGATAAGTTTCAACAAATTCTACTTGGTCTTTGCCTTCCCCTACCTTTGTTCTTTTTACAAGATTTAATTTTTTTGCCTTTTCACTTTTTAAAAACTTTACACCACCATATCCTAGCATTGCACCTACAGTGGCTTGCATGAATCGTGTGCTTAGTGCAGGTTTTTCATCATTATCGGTATAGTCACCTACAAAACCCATAACACCACCTGCAAAAGCTGTACCACCTTCACCTGTCTTTACTGTTTCTAGTAATCTTTTACCAATATGCTTTTCATAATTCTTTTGATAACCTTGAAGTAATCTACTTAAAAACCATTTAGTAGGTCTTGATGTAGGTTTAGGAATATCGTGTACCTTTTTTACGTAAGGAAAAGGAATTTCTTTTGTTTCTTTTTTAAATATATCTTTGACTGCATCAAAAATACTTTTACCTTCTTTGGCTATTTCTTCATCTTTTTGTATTAATAATTCTCTAGGTCCACCTGTTTTAATTCTACCGTCTACAGCTTTACCTGTAACAGATGCTCCTTGAACTTGTACTGTGGATGCACCTCTTGCAATCATTTCTTCTTTGGTAAGTTTCTTTCCTAAAGGTATCATTGTACCTTTTCCTGTAACTTTAACTCCAAGATTTTTTAAACCACCCATTGCAGGTGATACGATACCGCCACCAACAGCACCTAATAAGGCCTGCTTACCTCTAGAATCAATAACAGACTCTTCATCTACATAACCTGTAGCTCCCGCTATTGCACCTGATACCATACCTGTTCTAGCCATAGAATATAAAGTCTTTGCTTTACCGAAAGGTATTAACCATCCTGCAGGGTCTAGTAATGCACCTGCAAAATAAGCCGCAGTTACCCAACCACCATTTTCTCCTTGCATTAACTCGTTCAGTTTTTGTTGATTAACTTTCATCTGTTCTTCACCAATACCTGCAATTTGTTTTGCACCTCTGTATGTATCGAGTAATCCTAGTTTAAATGCATAGGAATACGCATTGTCCACCTCAGGTGGGTCAATGGATTCTGCATCATTAGTTAAATCCGTAGATTGGAATA
>Ga0222718_10002026_pt1 | contig 18609 bp, 18 predicted proteins | sample C33_27DmetaG_FD_165045 | JGI IMG/M metagenome (GOLD analysis project Ga0222718, IMG submission 165045) | Estuarine water microbial communities from San Francisco Bay, California, United States - C33_27D | ecosystem: Environmental > Aquatic > Marine > Unclassified | place: USA: California... | reverse complement strand
GCAACACTTTGGCCTGATGAGTGGATACGCAGTTGGAAATGGGAAATACGTAAAGATCGTTCACTATTAAGTGGTCCACGCGGTAATAGAAAATTTCATACTGTAGAAGATGTTACACCACCGAGCGAATGTGCAATATGTGTGTTTCATGGTGATCCTAATCCTCATAATTGTGACGACCCCTGGGTAAAGGATTATTGGGTATGACTGTAAGCAATAGATTTATATTTGATGTCGACGGCACACTAACACCTAGTCGGAAACGTATCGACGAAAAATTTAAAAAGTTTTTCTTAAATTTCTGTAACGAAAATTATGTGTACCTTGTTACAGGCAGTGATTATCCTAAAACTGTAGAGCAACTAGGACAAACCATATGTGAGAATGTAGAACGTGTTTACAACTGTTCAGGCAGTGATGTATATGAACATGGTAAAAATATCTTTACAACCAATTGGACGTTACCTGAAACAGCACACGGTTGGTTGAGTGAAATGCTTGCTGAAAGTAAATTTTATAGGAAAACAGGACTACATTTTGAACACAGACCTGGTATGGTGAACTACAGCATTGTAGGTCGTAACGCAAACAATGAAGAACGCTTTATGTATGTAGAATGGGACGAACATAAAAATGAACGCAATACAATCGCAAAACAGTTTAATGAACTATTTCCAGAACTAGAAGCAAGAGTTGGCGGAGAAACAGGTATAGACATTTATCCAAAAGGCAATGACAAAAGCCAAATACAGGCTGACTTTGATCCTCATAATGATATTTTACATTTTTTTGGTGACAGAATGGACAAAGACGGAAATGATTATCCATTGAAAAAAGTAATCATTGACAACGACCTTGGTCACTGTTATAATATAAAAGACTACAAAGAAACATGGAAAATATTAAAAGATGAATTCGACTGGAAAATATAATCGTATAGGCTTTGCATGTAAGTACATGCACCCTGATCAAACACAAAAGAAAAAATTACTGGAAGAAATTCAACGGCCGCTTAATACACGCTCAACAACTGTTGCTTGGCTTAATAGACAAACTAAAGAAGTTGCTGAAGAGCGTCTTTGGGATATCATGGTTCATAACATACAAAGTTATTGGAACCTTATTAACTATGTAGGAGGATTACCGAATGAACTTAGAATGGTTAGGTTGGGAAGTGACGTCCTACCTGTTTATACTGAGCCTACTTGGAGTTACTTCTGGCGCAAGCCTGATGTACGAAAATATTGCGAGACCAACTTTGCTCACGTCGGCGCAAAGGCTCGTGAACTTGATGTTAGGTTGTCTATGCATCCTGGTCAGTTTACTGTACTTGCGTCAGATAATCCTGATATTGTAAATAGAAGTATAGAGGAGTTTGAATACCATGTGGATGTCATCAGGTGGATGGGATACGGTAACTCATTTCAAGACTTTAAATGCAATGTACACATATCGGGTAGAAAAGGTCCGCAAGGCATCATCGACGTTTTACCAAGACTATCGCCCGAAGCAAGAAACACGCTCACAATCGAAAACGACGAAATGTCGTGGGGCATCGACGCAAGCCTCGAACTTGAAAAACACGTTGCCCTCGTTTTGGACATACACCATCACTGGGTGCGTACAGGAGAATACATTTCACCAACCGACCGTAGATTTGACCGCGTGATTGAATCGTGGCGTGGTGTGCGTCCTGTTATTCATTACAGTGTAAGCAAAGAAGATTTACTCACGGAATGGCCAAACAATGAATTACCTGATATGGAATATTTGCTAATGAATGGCTTTAAAAAGCAAAAACTTCGTGCCCACAGTGACTTTATGTGGAATAATGCTGTAAATGACTGGGCATTAACATTTTGGGATCGTGCTGATATTATGGTAGAAAGCAAAGCAAAGAACTTAGCCAGTCAAAAATTACATAAATATTATTATGAAACTAACGGAAATAGCAGACAAAAGTTGTCCGAGAACGAAGGCACAAGAATGTCAATGCTCGAGACTGAAATCGCTTAACGAAGCACAAGCACAAGTTACAGCACTTTGTGAACTTGAACAAAGCGACACAGTCAAAGGAACTATTCTTCTAAGACAACTTCAAGAAGGACAAGGCACTGTAATTGTAGGAAAGATTACAGGACTTGAACCTGGCGAACATGGATTTCATATACACGAGTTTGGTGATTTGACAGATGGTTGTGAGAGCGCCGGTGGTCATTATAATCCCGATGATGTAGATCATGGTGATATTGATAATGGACACGTAGGCGATTTAGGAAATGTCACAGCGAACACGGACGGCGTAGCCGACTTCACCCTTATAGCAAAACGTGTTGACTTAATAGGTGAACGCAGTGTTATTGGTCGTAGTATTGTTATTCATTCAAATGTAGACGATCTTGGCAAAGGCGGAGATGCAGAATCACTTAAAACCGGAAACGCAGGTGACAGACTCGCTTGCGGGGTAATTATATTAACAGACAAATAGGAGAACACAATGTTTGGATGGTTGAAAAACTTATTCTCTTCTGAAGAGCCTCTTGTACTTACAAAAGAAATGGAAGTAAAAGAAACTCCAAAGAAGAAACCTGCCGCTAAAAAGGCACCAGCAAAAAAGCCTGCGGCTAAAAAAACTACTACAAAAAAAGCACCTAGTACAGGCGCAAAACGTGGTAGACCAAAAACTAAAAAGGAGTAAATCATGTTACAAAAATGGATTAACGCTCGTATTAAAGAAAGAACTACACTAGACGGAGCAGTATTAATTGCGGCAGGTCTTGCATTTCTTATCTTTAAACCAATTGCGGCACTATTTGCATACGGTGCTATCGCATACGGTGCTTGGACTATTTGGAAGTCTGAGTAATTATAATGGATTCACAGGATGCCTTTCATAAAACACTAGACACAGTACACAATGATTCTCAACTATGGGAAGAAGTTGGTGCTAGTGTTATAGATGCATTGAAAGGCATCTTTGATCCTGAAATTTCTATTAACATTTATGACCTAGGATTAATTTATGATTTAAAAATTAATTCGTATGGTAACTTATATGTGCTAATGACGTTTACAAGCGTTTGGTGTCCGTTTGCTGATGAACTGTTAAAGCAAGTAAAAACACTCACACTAGAAGCACACGAAAAAATTAACAAAGTTGAAGTTGTTACTACTATGGTTCCGCAATGGGGCAAAGATAAAGTAGCAGAAGAATACCAAATACTACTTAATTTTTAAATCTTACTAATATCTAATTCACTGCCGGCTGGCATATTCCACACTAATCGCTTTTGTACACCCTTCTTTTGTGCAAATCGTTTAGGATCACATTTTTCACATACATGAAAATAGTTGTCACTTAGACGTTTAGGATCTACTTTTCCTTTTTCACGTTTAAACTCTGATTCGCACTCGTCACAGATAAACACAGCGACCTGTTTCATGCGTTTGTAAGGGTGGTATTTTCCCTTCTTGCTCTTGCGATAGTAGTGTGTAATGCAGTTTTCTATTCTTACAAACATAATACTATTTACATTCGGATTATAAAATAATAACATAAATATTGTCATGAGCATCGTAACAGTAACAGATTCAGCAAAAGAACATATGGAAACAGTGATTGCTAAAGAAGGCAAAAAGTACGTTAAACTAAGCGTTAAGGGCGGTGGATGTGCTGGTTTTACATATGAGTGGAATGCTGTTGATAAAGTTAATGATGATGATGAGATATTTGAGTTAAACAATGGCAATTTTGCTATTGATGGAGCAGGTTTGTTGTATGTAGCGGGTACTACAATAGACTTTAAAAAAGAAGTATTTGGTTCTTATATGAATATAAGCAACCCGAATGCAACATCGAGTTGCGGATGTGGGGAAAGTTTCGGAGTTTAAAATATGGCACGTCAAGAAGTTAATATAGGTACTACAGGTAATGACGCTACTGGTGATAGTATCAGAACAGGTTTTAATAAAGTTAATCAAAACTTTACAGAACTATATGCGGCACTAGGATTAGGCGGTGGATTAAACTTCCAAAACCTAGATAATACTCCAAGTTCGCTTACAGCAAACAAAATTATTGCTACAAACAACACTGGTGATGCTGTTGTAGAAAAAGAACTACAGGGTGACGGTTTAACTATTGACAATGCTACAGACCCTACAAAAATTATTATACGTAACACTGGTACAGAAGTTGTTAGAGATACTTCTCCTGAACTAGGTGGTAACTTAGACGCTAATAATTTTAAAATTGAAAATCTAGGCACACCAACAACTAGTGGCGATGCTACAACAAAAGGATATGTTGATGATAACTTCTTAGCAGGTGGCGGTGACACTGCTACAGGGCAAATTCTTTTAAGAAACGGCAGTGATCCTAGAACACCTACACTAGCAGACGAAGCAGTTAACAAACAATATGCAGATTCAAAAGTTGCCCTTGCTGGTGACACAATGACTGGACCATTATTTTTAAGTGAAACTCCAGCACCATATGATCCTGCAAGCCAAGCCGCTACAAAAGGTTATGTAGATGCAAATAGTTTTACAAGTACAAATAATATTTTTGTAAGTAAATCCGGTCGCACTGAAGCACAAATGAAGGCGGCTGGTGCTACACCAGATCAAATTGGTCGTGCTCAATCATATGCATTTAATACAGTTCGCGAAGCATGTTTCTATGCTGAACGAATTGTTAAAGGTGATATTGTTCTTAAAGATCAAGGTCTTTATGACGGTGAAGTGTTTTGGCCTGTACCAGGCAGAAAACCAGGACCATACACAATTAACCTTGCGGCAGATGGTACAGAAGATTTAACTAATGTTCTTGCTAACAAATTACTAGTAGATAATAGACGATTTGTTCAAGAAGAAACGCTTGCATTTATTGAGAACGAAATTAATGATGGTGATAATGCTGATGACTTTGCTGATACTTTTACTTTTAACAGAGATAAGTGTTTTAGAGATATTGGTTTAATTATTGATGCTGTTAGTTTTGACTTAACTTATGTAGGAAATTCAAAAACTGTAGACGCGGCATTAAGTTATTGGGATGGTGCTACTTCAAGAGTTGCTGGACAACAATCAGAAACTGTTGCGGCAATTAACTTTGCAAAAGACCTTATTCAAAATAATGTTCTTACAAACACACAATACGTTGCACCGTCGAACACACGAAATCCTTATGCTTATGATTTGATCACAAACAACTTAGATTATATTGCAGAAGAAACTATTGCATATATTAATGATCAAATAACAAACAGTGTAGGTATTTGGACTGGTTTCACTTACAATGAATCAAAGTGTAAACGTGACACAAAATTAATTTTAGAAGGTGTTGCATTTGATTTGAAATTTGGTGGTAATACTAAAACGAGAGAGAATGCCGCAAGTTACTGGGACGGTGCAACTAGTCAGGTTGCAGGCCAACAAGCACAAACAGTTGATGCACTAGACTTTGCAAAAGATTTAGTAAGGAATTATATTTTACAAAACCTTGCATTTCCTGATACAAAACAAACTACATTTTCACAATACACAACAGCAAACAATGGTGAAGGTTCTGCAAGTACAAAAGTAAACAATTTAATGAACGATCTTGCAACAGTAATTAATACTGGACTAGGGTCATTACCTGCTTTTGAAGGTACATTCAGTAACCAAAGTGGATTTACACAATTTATCGATACTGCGATTGTTGCAGAAGGCGGAGCAAGTACTACTATTGGTAATTTAATGGACATTATTACCAATGTTATTACAAACGGTACAGGTGTTGCTCCTAGCAAGACAGGCGGCGAAGGTAGAGAAACAAATATTCCAATTCCTGAAATTACAATCTTTGTTGAATCAGGTGTTTATGAAGAATACTTTCCTATTGTGTTACCTGAAAACGTTTCACTTAAAGGAGATGAATTTAGACGTAGTATTGTTCAACCTCTAATAGGGGTTCGTCCTCCACAACGTGCATTAGATGTTACTTTCGAAAGAGGTGATCTATTACGTTACAATGGTACTGCTTTACCAAAAGAGTCACGTTTTAGAAATCACTACGACAGTCAATATTCACGTGCAGATACTTTTGATGTAAGTGTTAACCAATTAGGTGATAGTCAAATTACATTAAAGGATATTGCATACCCTCCAGTAAATGGAATTTATTTTGAAAATGCAGGAACAACATACTATGTAAAAGATTGGGCAAGTGATCCTGATGCAGTTGGAGATTCAAGTAGATGGAGAGGTAATCTTTATTCAGATATTAATACAACAACTACAACAACACTTGGCGCAACAATTAACAATAATACTGTAATTGAACTTAAGAAACTAAACCAACACATGGATATGTTCTTAATGAACAATGCCACAATTTTACGTAATTTAAGTTTACGTAGACATCAAGGTTTTATTAATGTACTTGATCCAGAAGGACAAATCTTAACTAAATCACCATATGTACAAACTGTTTCAAGTTTCTCAGGACAAGGCGGCGGAGGCCAATATGTTGACGGTAATGCTGGTGTACAGTATGGTACGGTTGTGGATAATCCAGCAAGCGGTTTTGAAATTACACTACAAGGATTAACTAGAGAAATTAGATTACCAACTACATTCCTATACCAAGATTCAAGAAACTTTGTAAGTGGGGTTAGTGACTTTGAAAAATTCACACACAGAGTTATAGGTGCAACTGCTCCTATTGATGACGGGCTAGGTGCAGGTACCTTTAAACAAACTCTAACACTTGCGGCTGATACAGAAATTAAATCAAGAACACGCTCTAACGTAGCAGGTAATATTCCTCAAAGTACAGAGATACGTATTGAAACTGCTGGTAACAAGTCTATGACTTGTAACGACTATACACAAATTAACAGTGACGGTTTTGGTCTTGTTGCAACAAACGCAGGTTTGATTGAGGCAGTATCTGTATTCACATACTATTGTGATACATCATATTGGGCAAGAAATGGTGGACAAATTAGATCACTTAACGGCTCAAGTTGTTATGGACGTATTGGTTTAAAAGCAGAAGGTAGTGATCCAAATGAAAACTTACAAAGTGGACAAACATTCTTTAGACATGTAAACGCTACTGCAACAGGCTCACCAGATGTAGATTATACACAAGTTGTTAAAGCACACACGCCAACTGGTTCAGATAACCTTACAGGTAATACATCATTATTAATTAAAGATTTCGATTACATGCCTTTTGAAGATAGTAGAACAGAACTAACTGTTTATTCATCTAACAACGATACAACAGAATATGTTATAAGTGAAGTTTCGCCTGTAAGAATTGAAATTAGTGCAATTAACGTAGGAAGTGCAACTAAAATTACAACAAGTTCTAATCATTTGTTTAGACACGGATCTGTTGTAGAACTTACCGGACTTGACGGTAATGGCTTTTTAGCAGGATTCGACGGTGCATATTACATAGACGTAACAAGTGGAAATGGAACTACTGAGTTCTTCTTGTATACAGATTCATCATTAAGCACAGGCTTTGATGCAACTTCTTTATTAGATGGAGGTTACACTGGTAGTGGTGGTGATGCACTTTGGGGAGGACGAGCAACTTTACTATTAGGTAGTTCTTTAAACATAGGTGCCGGTGTTCAAATTCCGGACGGTTCTCCAATTACAATTACAGTTGGTAAAAAAGTTTTACTAAAAGGAATAACTGATGCTCCAAGAGTTCTTCCAAGTTCTGCATTACAATTTGCAGGAGTTGGAATTGACGATCAAGTATTTAGAATTTTAAATGTTGAAAGATTTGATGTAACAGAACCAAGTGGAGTTGAATCTAACATACAGGAACATTTATTAGATCTACGTGTTCCACCTAATCTAACAGGTAATACAACTAGTATTGTAACAACACGTATTTCGACAATGAGAGCAACAGGACACGACTTCCTAAATATTGGATGGGGTAACTATGCTAATTCAAATTATCCAAACAATATTTTTGGTGCTCCTGCTGGTAAGCCAGACTATAGTGCGGACCAAGCAAACGAAGCAGTTGAAGTTGGATCAGGTAGAACATTCTATGCAAGTACAGACCAAGATGGTAACTTCAGAGTAGGTCCATTCTTCCGTGTTAACCAAGGTGACGGATCAGTTGAACTTAATGCTAATATTGGTTTAACAAACGTTGATTCACTTAAATTTACTAAAGGTACTTCTATTGATGAATTTTCAACTGATAGAAAAATGCAAGGCCTATCAGACGATGCAGTACCAACTGAAGCAACAACAGCAGAATATATTAATAGTTTAATTATTGGACAACACGAAGATGGTAGTGATTTTCCTGAACCTAGCACAACTGGTCCACAAACAGGCGGAACTTATGGCTTATTAAACAGAGCAGGATATAACGGAACTAACCTTTCATGGAATAGAATGAACGGTGACCTGAATATGAATTCTAATAAGATCACTAACATATTCCAAGGTACAAATAATACCGATGCTATTAACAAACTTTACGCTGACAATGTTTTTAAAGGCGATTTTACTGATAGTATTAGAACAGATGTAAAAGCATTTACAATGCTGAACGATAGTACACTTGACAGTGGTACTATTGATATGAATGGCAATAGAATTAAATCTCTACGTGATCCCGTAGATGGTACAGATGCTGTTACAAAACAATATGTTGATTCACAGAATAGTATAGGTGGTTTAGAAGGTACAACAATTACTGGAAATCCTTCTAACACAGACCTGTTAATGTTTACTGGTACAAATACTGTTGACGGATTAGGTAACCCTATTGTTGGCATGGTAAACGTTGGTCTTGATCTAACAACAGATTCAGTTAGCGGATCAAGAACATTTGGCGAACCTTCCGGTACAGGTAGTGATATAAGAATTATAAGAGCAGGTAACTCTGTTCAATTAGCGTTGGCTACTGGAAGTATTAAAGATGCTGATGTTAGTAATAATGCAGGAATACAACAATTCAAATTGAGTATGAACCTTGCTAATGCAAGAGCAAGTTCAAATGCTGGTGGTCGTGCTATTAGTGGTATTACTTTAAGTAATCCGATTAGAATAACAACTAGTTCTGCACATGATTTAGTTAACGGTGACTTAATTGGAATAAATGACGTTGCAGGAACAATTGAGTTAAATGGTAACTTCTATTATGTTTCTAAAGTTGACAATACTAACATTGAACTTTACAATGACCAAGCATTGACTGGTGGCGTAGATGGTACAACAGGGTTTACTGCTTACATAAGCGGTGGATTTGTAACTAACTCACGTTTAATACAAGAGTCAAGTGGATTAACTAGTTTTAATAATGCAGAGTTTGTTGTTACAGATGGTTGGACACAACTTAAATCATCAACAGGGTTAAGTGACGGTATAGCACTTAGTAAAATTACACAACAAGCGGCTTCGAGCATATTAGGTGTTCCTGCAGGTGCTGGTTCTAATGCGGCAATTACAGCATTAACTCCTGCACAAGTTAGAACAATCGCAAATGTTGAAGATGGTGCAGATGTAACAGATTATGCAAATGTAAAAACTGCTGGTGCTGTTATGAAAGATGGCACAGTAAGTATGAACGATGCTACTACATTACGTGTTGTCAATATCGAACCTAAACAAGATAATACAAGTGATAACGGATCGAGTACAAAATATTGGAATGACACATATACAACAACTGTTAACACAGAAGTAGTTAAGAAAAAATCAAACTTAACAAATCTTACTGTCCAAAACAGTGTAGGTACAGCGGCACTTACTATTACAGAAGTTGTTGCTAACTCAACATTCGCAGGTAGTGCGGCTAAACTTACAACAGGAAGAACAATTGAACTTACTGGTGCTGTTACAGGTAGTGTAAGTTTTGATGGAAGTGGAAATGTTGCACTAAGCACAAGTGTAAATCACAATCACGATTCGGATTATGTAAATGTTACAGGTGACACACTAACTGGTAATTAAATTCAAGAGCCATTGTACCTACTGCTAATACAACTTATAATTTAGGTAGTGCATCATTAAAATATGATAATGTATATGCAAATATATTTAATGGTACAGCAACAAGTGCAAGGTTTGCTGACTTGGCTGAAAACTACTTAGGCGATAATACATATGAGCCAGGCACTGTTGTTATGTTTGGTGGTGCAAACGAAGTTACACTTTCTAAAGGATATATGAATAACAAGGTTGCTGGTATTGTTTCTACTAATCCAGCACACTTAATGAATGCAGAGATGGCAGGAGACTTTATTGTACCTGTTGCATTACAAGGTCGTGTACCGTGTAAAGTTGTAGGAAAGATTTCAAAAGGTGATATGATTGTAGCAAGCGAAGATCCAGGTGTTGGAGTTGCAAGTGACAATCCTAAATTAGGAAGTGTTATTGGTAAAGCACTTAATGATTACGATTCAACAGAAGTTGGTACCATAGAAGTTGTGGTAGGAAGACTGTAAATAAGGGTGTAGGAAAAAAATTATGGCAATACAAACAATTAACATAGGTACTAATCCAAACGATGGTACAGGTGATGATCTAAGAACAGCATTTGACAAAGTTAATGATAACTTTGCTGAACTTCTTGCTGTTGGTGGTGAAACAAACACTGCTAGTAACCTTGGAATAGGTGAAGGAGTATTCAAACAAAAAACTGCACAGGATTTAGAATTCAAAACACTAAGAAACAGTGATGGCAAAATAACAATTACATCAGACGCAAATAGTGTTTACCTTAATACTAACAATCTTGCTGATAACGACTTTGGATCAATACAGGTAGACAATGGCGACACCCTTACTGCTACATCATCAGGACAACTGTTTGGTATTAAAGGCGGAAATGCAAACATAACTGTAACAAAAAGTAGTAACGATATTGTAATTACAGGAGCATTTGAAGTAAGCAATGATCCAACTCCGCAACTTGGTGGAGATTTAAGTATTTTAAGCCGTAGTATTATTGGAGGTGCAGGTAGCACTATAACAAATATTGGAACAATAGATACAGGTGATTTAACAACAGATACATTAACTGTAAACACCACAAGTAATTTTACAAACACAGCAACCTTTGCTGGAGGAATAGTTGCCAACGGTGGATTGACTTTAGGTGCAGGGCAAACAATTAGTGGAAATATTAATGGTGGATTCCAAGGACAACTTACTGGTACACTAGATACAAATGCACAAGCGATATCAGGTGACGGTCCTATTACAATTGACACAGCAGACGTAAATATCCAAGGTCAACTTGGATCAGAATTTGGAACAGGATTTAAAACTTATCCAAGTCCACTACGTGTGTTAACAAGCGTTGACTTACCTGTAGATTTAATTACTGTAACAGGCTTTACTAGTGTTCCATTAAATGCACTGAATGTTGAAACCGTAATTAATAAAGCATTATCAGGCGGTCAAAGTTATCAACCAGGAAGCGGATCTACTATTTCATTTACTGTAAACGATACCGACGGAAACAGTTTAGGTTTAGGGGCAGTAGGTGCAGGTGTTGTTGATAGCACCGTAAATCAAGTAGCACTTATTCCGTTTGAAACAGGAAGGCCAGCGGCAAGTCAACCAATTTACTTTACATTTAATTCAAGCGGTGTTGCAACTCTTAATGATATTGAAATTAGTGAAACAGGTATTACAACAAATGTTTCTAATAAAGATTTAACGCTAGATGCAAGCGGTACAGGAACAATTGATTTCTATGGTGCTTATCAATTTCCAAGAACAATTGGTAACGCAGGCGAAGTTCTAGTTGTTGACGTTACTGGCACAGAACTAACTTGGGGAGCCGGTGGTGGCGGTGGTGGCGGATCTAGTACTTTTGTTGGACTATCTGATACTCCAGCATCGTATGCAGGTGGTGCCGCAGATGCTCTAAAATTTGTAAGAGTATCAGCAGGTGGGTCTACTTTAGAATTTGTAACTGTCGATAATGTAATAGATGCTACCTACATAGAAGGAAAAGGCTTCCTTCCTAAGAGTGGTGGAACAATGAGTGGTGCTATTGATCTAGGAACAAATAACATCACAAACGGTGGAACAATTACAGCAACTACATTTAGTGGAGAACATTCAGGTGATGTAAGTGGTGCAACTACAGTAACAACAACAAACTTAAATGTTAGTGCAATAGATACAACTGATTCTAGCGAAATAACTGTTACACCGGGTCTTAAATTAGAAAGTTACTTGACTGTAGAAAGTAGTTTAAATGTATTAGACACTACATTAACAAAAACTTTAGATGTTACAGGTAATGCTAACATAACAGGAACACTAACTGCTGATAACTTCCAACTAAGCGGTGGAGGTGCTCCGTCATTTAGTTCTGGTAGTGATATTAATTTTAGTGCAGTAGGACAATTAAGTACTGATGCACCTTTAGTTCCAACTACTGATAATAGTGTTACATTAGGTACAGCAAGTTTCAAATGGTCAAATGTGTATGCATCAACTTTTACAGGAAATTTAATAGGCGATGTTACAGGCGATGTTACAGGTAATGCAGATACTGCAACAGAAATTACTGCAACTGCAAACAATTCAACTAATGAAACAGTCTACTTAACTTTTGTTGACGGTGCTACAGGCGTACAGGGTATTGAAACCGATACAGATTTAAATTACAATCCAAGCACAAATACTTTAAATGTTGGAACAGTAACAGGAAATTTAGATGCCACTACTATTGATGTTGGTAATTTACATTTAGAAAATAATTCAATTGAAGCAACATCAAATGGTATATTAAGATTTGCGGCACAAGGCACAGGATATATTGAACTCGATGGTAACGTAAGAGTTACAGGTTCTACTGTATTTCCAAGTGAAGATTTAACAATTAGCGGAACAGCAACACCAGTTACAATAGATGCCAATAAAGTTAACAGTTTTATTACTACTAGCGATTGGACAGCAGTTGGCGCAGATTTTGCATATGGTGATTTAGCAGATGGTACAACTGATGGTCAAATGAAAATGATCAAAATTGTAAGCAGAGGACAGTTTAGTACTAATGGTGGTGCTACATTTACAGATAGATATTTGGTTGTTAATTTAAAAATTAATGGCGCTGTAAGCACACTAAACGTTTCAGAAAATTCAGAATACGGTGCAGTAAACCTTATATGGCACAACTCAAGTTGGTGGGTGATAAGTCAGTTTGATAGTTAAGGTAAATACTGGTAAGAGGATACAAAATGGCTAAACCAGTATGGACAACAACAGCAGGTAGTTTAGGAATTATACAAGAAAGAACAACACAGTCTTTCACGCTTTCTGCTACAGATGCAACTTCATTTTCTTTAATAAGCGGATCACTTCCAGGAGGGTTACGTCTTGAAAATAGTAATATTTTAGGAACACCTTTTGAAGTATCTGATACAAGAACAAGCGAATTTGTAATACGTGCTAGTAATGAAGAGGGCAGTATTGACAGAACTTTTACACTTACTGTAGAAGGCGAAGATGCTCCATTTTGGTTAACACCGGAAGGAACATTACCTGTAGGTCCGCAAGGTGAATACTTTATTCTAAACAGAAGTATTGTTGATTATCAACTTAGTGCTAATGATACAGATCTATTAGATGGCGAAGTACTGGAATATTATTTAGACGACCTTTTTGGTGAATTACCTCCAGGACTTACACTAGACAAAAATGGCAAATTGTCTGGTATAATTGAAGCAGAACTAACTATTGATTATAAAGCCTCTAGCACAAACTACGATAGACAGCAGTTTGATTTATTTCCATATGATTATGGCGGCGGCGATGATGGTAGTGGTGCTCCAAAGTACCTAAATAGATTTTATGAATTTTTTGTTACTGTTTCAGATGGAGTAACAAGAGCAAGAAGACGATTTAGAATTTTTGTTGTTAACGAACAAAACTTTAGAGCAGATACACTTGCTATTCAAACAGATACCGAAACATTTATTTCAAGTGCAACGTATCTAAGAACTCCATTATGGCTTACAACAGGTAACCTCGGTATTAAACGTGCAAATAATTTTATAACAATTCCATTAGAAGTTTATGATCCTAATAAATTTAGTGGTACAGTTACATATGAACTTATTAATAACAGTGACTCTACAGAAAGTATTTTACCTCCAGGTATGACTTTAGATACTAGTGAGGGTGTACTTTTTGGCAAGGTGCCTTATCAGCCAGCAGTTACTCAAACTTATACATTTACAATACAAATTAAAAGACAAGATGCATATTCTTCTGAATCAGTAGTTCATGCTAGACAGTTTATACTAAAGATACAAGGTGAAGTTGATAGTACAATTCAATTTACAAGTCCACAATTATTAGGAACACTTTCGCCTAATCAAACAAGTACATTACAAATTAATGCAGAAACAATTTTAACAAATGCAGATGTTCGTTATAATCTTGTAAGTGGTGTTTTACCTCCGGGATTAATATTATCAGGTAGCGGAGAACTTATTGGAAAAATTAATCAGTTTGAATCATCATCAGGTGCGGCTGATGGGTTAACTACTATAGACCTTACAAATTTTGGATTAAATAGTTTTATACTAGACGGCGGAACAACAACTGTTGATAGGCAATTCCGTTTTACAGTACAAGCAAGGGATTACTATCAGCAAAGTGCTGTTGAAAAAGATTTTCGTATTGCAGTAACAGCAGATACATTAACACAATACAGTAATATATTTTTACAACCGCTATTGCCAAAAACAAAGCGTCAGTACTATTATGATTTTATAACAGACAATACTATATTTCCAGATAATTTATTATATAGAGGAAATGACCCGGCATTTGGTACACAAAACGAAATCAAAATGCTACTACAATATGGTATTGAAACACTTAAGATCGAAGAATATGTTCCAGCATTAGTAAGAAACTTTCATAGGAAAACATTCCGTTTTGGCGATGTAAAAATTGCTACAGCAAGTGATAGTAATAACAATGTAATATATGAAATTGTATATGTAAATATTTTTGATGAAGCAGAAAATGCGGCCGGTAGTGTGAGTAGTGCAGTAAACATCACAAACGCTACTAAAAATATTACAGTTGATACAAATCAGTTCAAAGCAAGTACTAATATTATAACAATTGATCAACTCATAAGAAAATTTTTGTATCCAAATAGTGTTACAAACATGCAACAACGATTGAAAGAATTATTTCCTCAGGGAGATAGCACCATAATAAATATTAATGAGAAGTTTATTCCATTGTGGATGAGCAGTACTCAACAAACAACAGGAACTGCATTAGGTTATACTAAGGCTGTTCCGATTGCTTATGCTAAACCAGGATTTGGTGCAACTATACTTGAAAATATTCAAGAAAGTGGGTTTGATTTTAAGAATATCGAATTTGAAGTTGATAGACTCACTATTGATAGTGTAGAAGGTTCAGCAGGCGATAAATACATTGTATTTCCAAAAAGGAAGGTAATTTAATATGGCAACAAGTAATGATATTAACACAGGCAGTATTGATACTGCGTATCCTGTAGCGGGTCAAGACAACGATTCACAGGGTTTTAGAGATAATTTTGCAAACATTAAGCAAGCGATTGATGACAGTAAATCGGCGATTTCCACACTAGAAGGTACAGCACCTTCAACACAAGGTGATAACGACTTTAATGATAATGTAATTTCAAAAGTTATTTTGAGAGACAGTGCTCTTAAAGCGCCTAGTGCAGAAACACTAGCCGGAGAAACTAACGTAGACTATACAGCAGGACATTATCGCAGGTTAATTTGTACTACAGAAAAGCCTGATACGAACACAGTGGTTATTACAAACTTTGCACCAGCAGAAGCATTAAGCCATATGATGCTTGAAGTAAGATCTAATAATACAAGCCAAAAGTTTTTAAACTTTTCTACACCTTCAGGAAACATTTTAACAGATACATCAAACTTAGATTTATCAAGTGACTTTGATATGACTGATACAAACGCAAAATATATGTTTGAAATTTGGTCTCCAGATCAAGGTGCAAACATCTTTGTATATTACAAAGGCAAGTTTGATTAAAAATGTTTAATCCGTTAGCCAAGGATCCTAAATCTCTGTCTGATGATGAACTGCAAGAAAAGATTACTAGTCTGCAGAAAAAATATCTTACAGCCGCTAGATTCCCGAACCAGTCTGTGTTAATTCAGTTACAAAACTCTATAACTATGTATAGTGAAGAACAGCGTAAAAGAAGTAACGACAAAATGCGTGAGCAACAACAACAAAGTAAACAAGACGGTGAGGATTTAGACGGTTTAATTAATGTTCAATAAAGAAGACAACGAAGATACACTTAACTTTTTTAGTTGGAGTACAACATTTGATGCAACAGTAGTTGTTGATGATGTAATCTATCCTAACAGATATAATATCAAATTTAGTTTTATTCCTAAAACAAAAGAAATAGCAAAACAAAATACTGGGTTTGAAAAAATCAAATACCTTATAGAACGTTTGTGTGAAAATTCTGTTATATTTTCTCCATTGGATAAAACACAAGCATATTGGTTTAAAATGCCTGTAAATAAGATTCTATTACCAGGAGCACCTTACGATCAGTTATTGGCTATTGTTTTATTAAAAAAGATAGAAAGTATTACGAGTGATTATTTCCATATTGGATATTTAACGGTTGACAGCAAACTGGGTGATAGTGTACAATATACTGTAGATAAGAATAGTTATGAAAACAAGCATCTTGAAGTTACTAATTGGATGGACACAAATATTGATCCGTGGTGGAATAGAAATGACACTGCAACATTTGATCAAAGGATTGATGCAAAAACAATTTGGACAGGTGCAAACACTTGGGAAGAGTTAGGATATGAGTCAAAAACAAAATCAAAATCAAAACCTTTCAACCCAACAGTTATCGACGGTGGCAGAGAAAAATAGTATTGGTCAATCATCTATTACAGAACGTAACATTGTAGAACTAATATATCAAAACAAATTTCAAAACATAAAACACTGTCTTATACCACAAGAACTTGCTGACAAATATAACAGTATAGTAAACACAAACAAAGATAGTTTAGATAATTTACAATCAAATATTGATACAACTGTAGATCAAGATCTATTTGATCAAAATAATAGACTTAATTGGTTTATGCCAGCAGAATATAAACAATTTGATATTGAAGATTATGTATTAGGTCTGTGTGAAACTCCTGAACAAAAGCAACGTGTTGATTATGAATTATCATTATTTAAATCACATGCTATGATAGATGTTTTACAATTCCTTAAATACATGGTGGATACACTACGTAAGAATAACATTGTATGGGGTGTTGGACGTGGGTCTAGTGTAGCCAGTTACGTATTGTATTTGTTAGGAGTACACAAAGTAGATTCTATCAAATATAATTTAGATCCCACAGAATTTTTAAGATAACTACCCGTACAAAGGAGAATATTATGGGAAGAACATATAGAACAATGCAAGGTAAAGCAATTGACATGGATAAATTGCGTAGCCAAAATGAACTTACTCCGGCGGTAGGTAATATGAAAGTGAACGCAAGAGGCGATGAAATTGGTCCTGGTGGTAAAATTATTCGTACTAGAGAACAAATTGTAAGTTCATACTACGAATCAAATCCAAAAGCAACGCCAGATACAGATGTACCTACAGGAGTTACACAACCAACTGCAAATGCTAAACCGCAGAACCCACCTTCGCAAACTATGAAAATTGAGGACACTCCAGTAAGTGCTGTAGTACAAGAAACACAAACTGTAGAAGAACCACTTGCAGAAGTAAAAAAAGAAGTAACACCAGAGCAAGCGGAAGAACAAGTACTAGATAAAGGTGTCGAAGCAGTCAAAAAAGCAAGATCAAGACGCAGAGGCATTTCAGACGCAACAGGAGGAAATTAATGCTTTCAAAACTTAAAGTAAACGGACTCAGACCAATTCATGATCATGTGTTAGTCACTGACTTATACTTTGGGGAACAAAAGACCAGAGGTGGTATAATTATTAGAGATGACAATGGTACTGCTAGAGGCGTTTATCCACGCTGGGCAAGAGTATGGGCAAAAGGACCTACCAACAAAGAAGATTACAAAGTTGGTGACTACATTCTTATAGAACACGGGCGTTGGACACGTAAGATGGATTTGGACATTGACGGAGAAGAAATAACTGTACACCGGGTAGACACTGATGCTATACTTGCTGTAAGTGATGAAAAGCCAAACGAATTACAGATTGGTTCTGAGTTTAGTACAGCACCTGATCAAGTAAAAGCAGAAGACTTTGGCGCAAGATAAAAGAGGTAAAATTGAGTAACGTAGATTTAAACAAATATAAAGACTTTGTAGAACAAGTAACAAGTGAACAAAGTAATAATGTTGCACACATGCATCATAGAATGGTTGAGATTAGCGAAAAAGTTAATCCTGCATTATTACTAACAGGTGCAATTGGTATTGCATCAGAAGGAGGAGAGTTTAGTGAAATTGTTAAAAAATGTATCTTCCAAGGTAAACCAATGGATGATGAAACTGTCTTTCATTGCAAACGAGAACTTGGCGATATTAT
>Ga0222718_10002024_pt1 | contig 18614 bp, 7 predicted proteins | sample C33_27DmetaG_FD_165045 | JGI IMG/M metagenome (GOLD analysis project Ga0222718, IMG submission 165045) | Estuarine water microbial communities from San Francisco Bay, California, United States - C33_27D | ecosystem: Environmental > Aquatic > Marine > Unclassified | place: USA: California... | reverse complement strand
AATATATTAAAAAATATATTTAATCCTGTAAAAATATATTAAAAAATATATTTAATCCTGTAAAAATATATTAAAAAATATATTTAATCCTGTAAAAATTATTTTTTCATATAAAATAAACAATAAGCCTTTTCTGATACTACTTCATTTTCAGAAATCCTAGAAACAGACGTATCATTGAAATTATACCAATTTCCGTCCTCCATTCTACAATAAGCAAAATAATGCCCTCCTTGTAAACTACCTATATGATTAGAAACTCCCACTAAATCATAAACATTACTTTTTTTCCTATATCCAACACTGTATTTACATAAATCTAAATTTTTTAATGGAAAATCTATTTTTTTTGTAATTTTATTACCATTATTCATAAATCTCTTTAATACCACTATTAACACTTTCGGTAAACTCCAGAATTTTATCTCCTTATAATATTTTATATACTCTTTAGTTTCCTCATTAAAATATAAATTATCTTCATCATCTATTAATTCCATTGTTGTAAATAAATCAAAACAATCATATATATTTGCTTCTTCATTGTCTGGTATAGGTATGGCGTGATAGCATATAGGATCATAATTAGTAGATAATAGTTTTTTATCTAAATCATAAATCCTAGAACTATTTTGACAATAAAATAAATCTATAAAAATAGAATAACTATCCTTAAAAAATACTTTCCACATTTTCATTGCTTCCAAAGCACATTTGTCTAAATCATTTTTCACTTCACCCGTTATATTTATATTTACCTTTCGACATACACCATTGTGCATTTTATCAATTAAAAATATCAAAAATTCTTGGACATCATTTTGTCCATTACCTACAAAATTCAAATTTAATCCTTCTTTTAATGAAACTATTCTTATTTCTCTCCTAAAACTTTCAGGAGATATTACAGAATTTTTTGTATATTTTCCTAATAATAATTTATACCATTGAATAATTAAATTTAACTCTTTACTTTCTTTATTTAAATCCTCTAAAAATTCTTTCTTTAAAAAATATTTTTTTAATTTTCCTATACATGCTAAACACTGAATTGCGGAATTCATATAACATGTATTACCAAAATTTACTAATCCGCATAACCCCCGTATTTCTCCATTCGACATAATAATAAAATTATAAACAAATATTCTTTAACTAATTTAAAATTATGTTATTAATTAAAATAATATATCATATATCTAAATGGATAACTCACTTAGATTACAATTATTAAGAACCAAAAGAGAATTACAAACCACTATAAATCAAATAGATAATATATTATTTTATAACACTAATAATAATATACCAACTACACAAAGAAATAGAGATTCTAGAACCCAAGCATCCAGACAATTTGTCGAGGGTTTAATGAATATATTAAGTTCCAGAAGACAATCCGAATTTAATACTTCCCCTCTACATAGTAACTCTTCCTATAATACTTCACCCCAAAATAGAAGTTCTCCATATAATACTTCCCCCATAAATAGGAACTCCTCCTATAATACTTCCCCCATAAATAGGAACTCTTCCTATAATACTTCTCCTAGTAGTAATATAAGTAATCAAACTCCTTATGGTAATCAAACTCCTTATGGTAATCAAACTCCTTATGGTAATCAAACTCCTTATGGTAATCAAAATTCATTACTAAATAATTATAATTCATATTCTATAAATACTTCTTCTATGTCTAATGTATTACCCGATTTAGTAGAAGTTACTTTATACAGTCAAGATAGTAATATTAATTCAAATCCAGATTGGGAAGACGTTGCGATTACTCCTAATATTCAAGTATTATCTAATAGTTCTTCTATTCATTTATATAGCACTTTAGAAGATACATACGAACAATGTACTATTTGTAGGGAAATTTTTACGAGTAATAGTATTGTTAGAAAAATTAATAACTGTTCTCATATATTTCATATTAGTTGTATTGATACTTGGTTTGAAAGCAATATTACATGCCCCGTTTGTAGAATTGATTTAAGAGATACGGGGTCATTAGAGGATACAGAAAGTAATGATAATACTATAGAAGAAGAAGAAATAGAAGAAGAAGAAATAGAAGAAAGTGAAGAAATGGTTGAGAGCGAGATTGTTTAATTAATATATATATAAAGATTAATATTTATATAAAATATATATGAAAGATAAAAAATCATTTATTATAAAAGAAGGTAAATATTCCATTATTTTAGGTAATGGACATTATGGTGAATTTATAAATGATGTAAAAGAAAATAATGAAAATAATATTATAAATCCTATATATAATTACATAAGTGATAGTTCAACAGATGATGATTCCGTTTTTCTTAAAGAAAAACAACACAGAGAAGTTATACAAAATAAAAAAAAACAAAATAAGAATATAAATAATACTAAAACCAATTTTGATAAATTAATAAAAATAACATATAAAACAGATTATCATAATGAATACATTTTAGATATAATAAGAAATATTGAAGGACATCATTTTTATTATTCTATTCCTGAAAAAACAAAGTATGAAATTGATAAAAGAAGTATGTTATATACTTATATTTCAAATTTAAAATTTGATTATTGTATACACGAAATGATTACACAGAATAAGGATTTATATTATTCTTATATATCAAATGAAGGAAATTTAGATTTACAAAATATTTTTCAAAAAATGTACGAAGATAATAATATTTCTATTTGGAAAGGAAATACTAAAAAAAAAATGTATTCCTTTATTAACAATATACTAGAAGCACTTGATTTCCTCCATTCTAATAAAATAGTTCATTTAGATATAAAGCCAGAAAACATAGTTTATAATGATTTTGTTAGTTTACCAGATAAATATTTTGGTAAAAGATTTAAACTAATTGATTTCGGATATGCTTCTGAAGAACCATTCGGAACATCCCTACAACAAAAAGTAGGAACTTCTGGATATATGCCTATTTATTATGGAAGACTTGACGAACCTTGGTTACCTCCCAAAAATCCTACAGATTGGAAACATAAAGGTCATATTAGTTTAGATTATCCTAATGATTTTAGGTATTCTTTATATAAATCTGATATTTATTCTCTGGGGAGGACTATATTTTATTTGGATTATTTATTAGAAGAATTTTTAAATATAAATGTAAGTAAGTTATGCTCGTGTGTAAATAGAAAAAAATACAATAATTATTATATATTAAAATTAACACAATATATGACAGAAGAACAAATAGAAAAACGGTTTAATATTAAATTATGTTTAAGATATGCTTCCGCAAATTTAATTGTAACTTAAACAGGTTTAAACCAACTTGTAATCGGTCTAATTTTATTTTTCTTATTTGTTCCTTCTCTAATAATATCTTGGAAAAGAATATCAGCCGTGATTTCATTTCTTTTCTGAGTTAATTTCTCATTTGCTTTGTCTTCGCTATGTTTATCACTATACGTTTTTTTCAATCTGTTCATATAATCTTCGTCATGTGTATATCCTTCTAATTGTTCCACAATCAAGGCATAAATTTGACAAACTGGTTTTTGTATTTGATTTGTAATATAGAATAAATAATCCGGTTTCAATTTATGTTGTTTTATAAATGACGGATGTTCAACCTTATCTCCCTGTAATACCTTCTGTCCCTTTTTCTCTGGATACTGAATGTATATATAAGGAAGTCTATCATTTGGAAGTGGTTTATTACCTGGTTCTCTCTCACCAATTCTATCTGCCAATACCTTATGACAGATTGATTCGGGATTCTTATAATAAGACTTTAAACTCTTTGTAATTGTTAACATTTCCAATGGGAACTTTCCATTAATTAATTTCCTTAATTCTTCTTTTAAAAACACAATCGACTTGGGTATATCTTTCTCTTTCATTATAATATTCATTATACCCCCATATACATGTTTCACTATATCCGCATTATCTCTTCTTTTCAAAACAATACCCATAGATGTCTGTTTATATTTATCTAAATCAAACTCATACTTATCACCAATATATCTCTTCTTTGTAAATAGAACGAATGGCCAGAATGTCTTCTCGTATTCTAACTTATGTGGAGGCTTTAAGAAATTTTGAATATACTTTTCTGCCTCGACACCTAACTCTATAGAACGCTTTAATCCTTCTTTATTTTTGAGAATATTTCCCTTTTCATCTTTTGGATTAAAGTTAATAAAGATACTGTCCGTGTTATGAACTACTATACTTCCATTGCCTGCTTGGAAATGGTGATTTTCAGTTGTTAAATCATATACATTATCATTAGTAACTCCGATATTTGTAATTTCTGTTACTTCTCCTTTATTAAATACCTTTTGATTTGGAAATACATTATTATGTGTTAATAAACAATCTCCTATACTTAACTCTTTTGGAGTTATAACTTTTCCATTTTCCAAAATAATAGAATGTTCGTCTGTAACGTGAACATTTCCTGCTTTGGTTACTATTCTAATAATATCATTTTTACTCTTATGTTCCATTATATTTAATACAGGTGTTAAACCTTTATCTGTAAATGTTTTTATAGAATATTCATTACGTGGAATATAATACTTCTTAGTATCGTCATTATTATTCCACTTGAAATACTTATCTTTAATATTCTTAACTGTATCCACAATTAAATCATTATTTATATTTAAATGTAATATTTCCCATTCAGGAACACTATCTCCATACACAATCTTTGCTCCGTCAAACTTCTCTTCTGTTTTTTCCTTCGCAAGATGTAATAGATTTCTCCCCGTCGCAGTTGTGCTGGCCGCAATATCTTTCAAATATATCTGACTGGTTCTCGCACCAATCTGTCCATATAAAGAATTTGCGGTTACCTTATATGCCAATTGTAAACCGTCCAAAACTTCCTTCTCGAATTCATTATAAGTATCTTCATTATATACTATATTTTCCTTCTTAAATTCCATTTTTTCACCTTCTACATTTTTGATATAGACAATATCGTCTTTCTCGTCGTATAATCCACTAAATTCATTTCCTTCACTATCCTTTACGGTTTTGTATAGAATTTTCTTTCTAGTTGACTTACGAGCTTTTAAAAGTTTCTGAAGAATTTGTGGAATTAAACCTTTCGTTCCATCCTTAAATTGAACGAAACGACACGTCTTCTGTCCTACTTTCTTCTTTCCTTTACTTTTAATTAAAGGATTAATCCATTCATATACATCGTGTGTAATATCTAAATAGTCCAATCCTGGAAGATTATTGTATTTCTCTTCCATAACATAAGTATCGTGAGACAAATTCTCACTAATCATAGAAGAAGGATATAATGACGAATAATCTAAAACCGTCACTGGCGTTTCCAAATAAATACCCGGATTTGGTGGCAAAACAATTGCTCCTTCATATCCTCCTTCGTCTGCTTCTTCTTCTGAATCTTCTTCATAACTATATCTCGATTTTAATTTTTCTTCTTCCTTTTCTTCTTCCGTTTTAGGTTTCTTCAAATCCGGTAAAAGAAAGTTATTCTCCCTACATTCCCTAGATACTAAGGAAAAGATTTTAACACCTTGACCTCGTAAGAAAATGTAGGAAAGAGGAACAATACAAACATTTGCCATACCAATATTATTGGATATAATACTAAGTTTGTTTATCAATTTATTACATAAAGCACAATCCTGAATACAATATTTCGCCACTATTCTTCTACCCTCCGCGTCTTGCTTCTGTAGTCTAAAAATATCTTTTGGACCTATATCATCCTTGGCTAACCTCCATGAAGCTTTCTTTGATAATATAGAATTATCAATTTCTTCATTTAAAGTAATTGTATCACCTTCTAACTTTAAAATATTGAATTTTTTACCTTCCATATATTTATCGTTTTTCATAAAGATTGTAATATAATTACCTTCATTTAAATCTGTTGCTCCAGAAATCTTAAGAACATTACCGAAATTACTTTCTACATCTTCAGTGTTTTCAACTGCTTCATCTTTTTCATTTGCGATAATATCTTTAATACTACCATTAATGAAATTCTCCGCAACAGTATCTAACTTATATGAAGCCAGTTTATGGTCTTTTTGAATAACTTTCAATAAATCAAGACAAACACGTCCTTCCATCGCAATAAATGTTAATATATTTTCACCTAATGCGGACGAAGAAAGGTTTTTCTCTATCAATTCTAAATCCTTATTTGCCATTCTCCCCAAAGTTCCCATTTCGAAAACTATATCCAATTCTTCTGCTCTTTCATATATAAACTTGAAATCGAAACCGAAGATATTATAACCTGTTACAATATCCGGATCCAACTCCCTTATAAATTTTGCCCATTCCATTAATACTTCTGATTCTGTTTTACAAGGAACAACTACTGCTCCATCTATCTCATTACAAGTATCTAAGGTAACTATATGTTTAAGAAAACACTCTTGTTCCCCATATCTATGGACGGTTGAACCAATTTGAATAACTTTATCACCCTCTAAAGAAGGTAAATTATTATCTAATAGTCCTGTGATTTTTTCAACTAATATATCTCGTGTTATAATTCTATTCATTATTTTCTGATTTGATATACCAGTTTCCTTCCCCACTTTAGAAGCAATATCCTCTAAAATACCTATACTATTATCACCCCAAATTCTCTTTGTCTTATCAACTGCTTCTCTTAATTCCTTATTATTTTCTTCTCTTACTATTCTAATAAATAGATGTTTGGTAAGATGAGGAATTAAAGGCTTTAATTCTTTCTTTTTTGGTTTGATACCTTCTTTGGTATATACTTTACTAATATCTTCTAAGTTATCTGTGTCTTTAAAAGCAAGATTGACTAACTTTAATACCATTTCTTCTCTCTCATTATTCTCATTCAAAACTAAATCTTGATACATTGTTTTATCTAAATCATTTTTCTTTAGTTTCTTATGAATATTATCCAGAAGTTCTGCTCCCAATTTCTTATAATTCTTTTTTGCCAAAGGGAAATCCCCGTGACTCGAATCACATTCAATATCAAAGGATAATGTAATAAGAGGAGCAATATGTGTATTGCTATCTGCTTCTACATCATTCCACTTTGCAGTAATTTCAGTTTGACAAAATGTTAATTTTACTTTATTAACATTATATTTCTTTTGGGGTATTTTAATCCATCCAGAAGGTTTAATATCCTTAATATGACAAAACCTAATAAAAGGTTCAATATTTGTTTCATATAAGGCGTATTTTTTCGGTTTTTTACTTAAAGCTGGAATACTAATTTTTTTCTTGAGAACATTAGTATATGCTCTTAATGAATAAGTATTATGAAAAGTTAATTTAAGAAATTTGAGTTTTTCATTATTCGTAAAACCACGAAATTTTACTCTATGTAAAACTTTATGATTAACTAATGACTCCTTATACATCTTCTTTACTTTTCCTTTTAATGTATTAATAAATATTTGGATTTTCTTTGTATCCCAATCTTTTGGAATTTGAACGTAAAAGCGTGGTTTAAAACCTAACACTTTTACTGATATAGACTCATTATTTTCGTCTATTCCAAAAATATTCATAACATATTTACTATTATCTTCATACTCATCTAAATCTGAATCGTCTAAAGTTTCATTATAACATTGTAAATCATTGATTTGAAATCTTATATCTTTAGAATTATCTTTTAATTGTTTTGGTCGAGTATTTCTCAAATTCATTTTATTATAAAATTAATAAATTAATTTTTTTCAATTTTAAATACTTTTTCAATTTTAAATACTTTTTCAATTTAAATATCATAAAATATCTAACTTAATATTTTTATCTAACCATAAAATATATGAAAGATTTTGTATCATTCTTTATATGTATAATACTTATAACAATTATCTATATCCACTTCGAAAATAAAGTTAAAGAAGTAGAATATATTAAATCCACTATTGACGGTAAAGATTATTTAGTTCAAAATCATAACGATAAACAAGAAGCCGCAGATTTACTCGCAACTATACGTAAAAATCTTATTTTAATTACACAAGAACTAAAAAAAACAAATGAAGACCAAGAAGACGTTAACCGTATGATTAATAACTTTAATCCAGATAATATCACAGAAACAGATAAAGATAGTAAATATACTTCTTATTCTATTAATAAAGGTGAGAAAATGGTATTTTGTCTTAGGTCTAGAGATGAAAAAAATAAATTAGTTAAACTTAACACTATGATGTTTGTTGCGATTCACGAATTAGCACATACTATGACTAAATCAATAGGACATACACAGGAATTCTGGGATAATTTTAGAACATTATTGAAAAATGCCCGTAAATTGGGAGTATATGAAAGAATCAATTATAATGAAACACCAGTTCCTTATTGCGGAATAAAAATTACTGACGACCCTGAAAATTTTAGTGAATAATTATATAAATTTTTTCTTTTTATATTTTCCAATCTTTTTTATAAAAAAAGTTTATTTATATATTATAATATGAATATAAATGAACAACTTTTTAGTCCACCATTTTGTTTAGATATTTTTAAAGTAATTTATAATAAAAATGAATATCTATTTGTTGGACGACTTAGTAAAGAAGAATTAGTTGCGATTAACAAAATTAAAGAAAAAAAAAACATTACTTTAGAAGAAAGAACTAAACTTAATTTGAGATATGGACAAACGGGAGTTGATATTCTTAAACATAAATTATCACCTAAAACTATTCTTATAGAAGAAGTAATTCTTCTCAATGATAATATTAAAACTATTAAAGAGAAAATATTTCATACTATGAGTACTAAATATGGTAATGATTATTTAGATACTGATAAACAGTATTTATATACTAAAAAAATATTAGATTATGATTTTATTACTAGTATTATTCCAAATCTTTATAATACAGATACTCATATATTAACTAAAAAACATATTGTATTAGAACTTAGTAAAATAATGGATGTTTCTGTTTTCAAATTAAAGAAAGATAAATATACTATGGCAGAATTACAAGATTATTTCACTAAATTAGTTAATATTAAAATCTACATTTACCACGATATTGGTTTATCACAATATTTCGTCAATAAAAGAAATAATAAAATCATATGCGATTATATCGATTTAACTAAAAATAAAGATACCGATAATGACTTTAATGAAAGAGTCCAAAATAATGACTACACGATTTTCAATAATATTATTAACCAAACTAAATATGACGAAGATAATAACATAAAACTTAATCAAGATATATATCTATTATGTCTCAACGATATTAAAACTACTCTTCCGAATTACCAATATATAACAAAAAGGTATTTTAGTTTTGCGAATAAAGATAAAATTACCGATATTACTAAAAATAAAAATATTGACTCCTTGGAAAATTTATATCAAAAACATTCCTTAACTTATAGAAAAATATTAGATAATTTAGGTCAAATGGGAAGACAACTTAATATTATTAATTACGTTAAAGTAGTTAAAAAAAATATTATCACTTTACGTATTGACTTAATAGGACTATATGAAATGCTACAGTCATCCAGTGATATACCCTTTATAAATATCAAATATACTAGAATGATAAGACAGAAATTGAAGAAAACAGTATTATATAAATTACATAAACCTATTTTCAATAAAAGGTCAAATATAACTAGTAAAATTCTTTCCAATTGGAAAAATGGTATTTTAGATATGGATTCTACAGAATATGATAATAGTGAAGAAATGTTATATAGAGAAGGTAATTTTATACATATGGTAGTTAAATATGAAAATAATTATATGACATTTTATATTCAAGAAAATGGAAATATACTCGCAATTTTCCCCATTCTTAAAAATAGAAAAGAAAAACTTAATGATCACTTTTTCAATTATATGAGTCAAATTAATGAAACCATTACATATATCAATAACCTACTCAATAATATAGAAGAAAGTAATAGTCCAGAAAGTAAAGTATATGATATTAATAAATCTATTGTTTTAATAGATGAAACCAATATTAAAAATATTAAAATGAATTTTAGTAAATTTATTCCTCTCGGCAATCTCATAAATCTTAACCAAATCTTTAAAGAAATGAAACTATTCTTTTATTCTAATGGTAAAAACAAATACGGATTTAAAAATATTAATAATTATGGCACTGAAGAATATATCATAAATTATATTATTGATAGGTTTTTTGAAAATAATCAAGTTACACTTCAACAACTTGCTCCAGAAATCTTAGATAATTTTAATATTAGTGAAAATGAAATTACACCTCTTTTTAATAAGATTTTCGATAGTGACACCAGAGATGAAAAAATGATTAAGAAAAAAAGAAATAACGAAATTGAAAAAGCAGAAATATATTTTGATAATATCTTAGGGAAACAAAAAACTGTTATCAATTTTACCTGCCATAATATTAATCAATTGGTTTTTGTTAATAACCTCATTAACCTCATTATCATAGAACTTATTAATTTTACTAAAAGAAAGATTGTAAAAAAAAATGATATTAAAGATACTGTAAGTAAATTTAATCTTAAAAAATCATTATTATCTGTTTCTAACTCTGTAAATAATAATAATTACAGTAGTAACGGAAGTAATTTTTCATTAATGAATAATAATTCTAATAATTCTTTTGAAAATAATGAAAATAATAAAAAAAATGTAAATAATGAAAATGATAAAAACAATGAAAAGAATATTGATAAACCATTTATACCTGAAAAAATTGACGAGTTAGACTATAAAAATAAAACAGTTAGTAAATATTTCAAACATATGCGTGATAAATATGACCCTGATTTCTTTAAAGGTAGTAATTTTACACGAGGTTGTCCTGCTGTTGAAGATAGAATACCTGTAATAATATCTAAAAATTTATGGAAATATATAACTGAAAATAAAAGACTTAGTGACGGTTTAGATAAAAGAACAAAGGGAGAAGATATCGACGATGATAAATACAGAATTATCACTGGCTCAGAAGGTAACGAAAATGTCTATATATGTCCTCGTATTTACTGTGTCAGATGTATGGTACCTATTAAAACTGACGAATTTATTAAAAAAGGTAATATGTGTCCATATTGTTCCGGAAAACCTACTAAAATAAAAGGTGTTAGAGGTGTATTTGATAATGAACATACTATAAAAATAAGGTCAGATAGTTATTGGAAAAATAATAAATGGGAGAAGATAGAAGTTCAGTGCGAACAGTGTTTAGAGAAGATTAGATATATTGATTATTATAATAATGATTATAAATGTACTAAATGTAATAGTGAAAATGTAAATGTTAAAGAAGATGAACTAATACCCTTTCTTGAAGATATTAAAAACGCTAAACTGAAAATACCCAAAATATTAGAAAACTCACTGAATCCTATGTATCCCAGAACAAAACAAGGAAGTATTTATCCTTGTTGTGATAAATCATCTATGGAAAAAAAAAATAAAGAAACAAAGGAAGACTATTTTAAAGATTCCAGCACTAAATTATCACACGACGAATTAGGTTTATTACCCAATGATTTAAATGAATTACTAAATAATAATGCTTCCTTTAAAGTTAAAGAAGGTGATTTTGTTAAAACCAAAACCAATAAGAAAAAAATATACTATAAATACCAATTCTTCGAAAATGTTAAAACATTGGCATTCGATAAAAAGAAAAACCTTACTAATAGAAAATTACTATTTAGACTAGGTACTAACAATATTAATGAAAATAACTCTTTTATTATGGCTTTACATAAACTCAGATGTATTAGAGAACACGATATTGATAGAAATAAAAAGGATAGAACACCCTTTAATATGAATGATATTTTAGATAATATAGACCCCCTTGTATATGCGTCAGTTAATAACGGAAATTTACACGAAACATTCCAAACTAATATAGAAGTTGATACCTCAAGAAAAGAATATAATACTTGGTTTAGTGGTATTACTAAAATAAAGAACTTAGATAAGGAGAGTATAGAAGTCAAAAAATTATATGCTTCCTTTATGAATTTTAGGGATTATTCTAATGATAGAAAACTTTTTAAAGACTACACTTATTATATTGAATTATTGGCAAAATCTGGTATTTTATTATATAAAAACTATAATATTGTAATTATAGAAAAGGTTTTAGGTGAAGAAAATAATATTAGCGTCCAATGTCCTTTATTTAGTTTTAATGAAAAGAAAGAAACTATTTTTATTCTTAAATTTATTGACGAGAAAAATAAAGAGTATTTCGAACCACTTGTTAAAATTAATTTCGATGTAGAAGAAAAACCACTTCAATTTAGTTTTACTGAAAAAGATCCTAATTTGGCAAATATTTTCAAAATTCTAAAAGATATATGTCAAAATAACTTAGATACCATCCCATATAATTTATATAATATTACTAAATTAATTAGTAATGATAATATTATGTTTCACGTTATTAATAAACAATTCAAAGTTATAGGTGTTATACTAAATAATAAATTATTTATTCCAACTTATCCTTCTGGTTTAAATCTTACTACTTATGCTATAAAAATTAAGCATTTTGATATTATTACCTATGCGGATATGTTAGATATGAATTTATTACTTTCCTATCAAGAATTTAAAAATGAAAAAGAAAAACTTTTAAAAACTTTAAATAATAACATTTATCCTAACTTTTTAACTGAAAAAAGAATTTCATATACCAAATCAAAAGGTAAAAAACATATTAACGGTATTATTACTAAAGATGACCTATTTATACCACTTTTAGATAAAGAAGACTTTTCTGGTAATGGAAATCAACTTAATAGAGAATTCCAAATAAATAATTTAATTTATGATTCACAATCCATAAATTTGAACGATAGGTCTAAACAAATGAATAATTATGATAAAACACAAAAGAATTATGAAGATAACAAAATATTAGTAAATAGAACTTTGTTAAAACAGGAGAATAGTAATACAAATATGAATATTAGGAGAATTATAAATAATCCAGTTTTAGAGAAAGTTCATAAGAAGAAATTATTACTAAATGAATTATTGAAATTAGATTTAGTAAATGAATTTAGTAATAAGTTAGTAAATGAATTACTTATGAATAAAAAAAATGGTATTGATTTTATAACTAAAAGATTTAGGGCAAAAAAGACTAAAAAAATAAGTAGAAATAATATTGGTTTCGGCATAAATGATTTTAATAATATTCGGAATGAATTATATTCCAAGAAAAAATATAAATATGAAAGAGATATTAAACAATTTAATACTAAGAAAATTAAAAATAAAGAATTAGGGGAAAAATATAAACTTAATACCCCCCGAAATATTTCCAATACACCTATTTCTATTACTAAATCTATTAAAATTAAACCAGATAAGAAAATTCCAGTTCCAGAAGTTAATTCTTCCACAGTCGATATGTTCGGTTATGACCGTTCCGGAGAACCAAATGTTAAACCAGGAAAATGTGTTTTACCCTTTAAAACAAGATATAATAGTTATACTGATAAAGAACAAACCCAAACTAAACAAAATACGGAATATTTCTATGATTGCCTACCTACAAATGACGGTCCTGTATGTCCAACTGGTAAATTAGAAAAAGACGAAGTATTTAAAAGAAATATTCACCAATACGGATACTGTAACTATAATGATTACTTTGATAGACAAGAAACTAATATTAAAAAAGAAAATACTAAGAAATTTAATGAGGAAGAATGTCAAACAGAACCTATGCTAATTAGAAGAAAAACTAAAGGAGGAATAACAGATAATGTAAAGATTACTAAAAAATGTATAATCAATCAAGATAGAAAGAAAACTGCTTTTAATAAAAAGGATCCTTCCGAAACATTTAAATGTTTAAAAAAAACGAAAAAAGGTTTAAAACTTTTTACAGATAAAGATTCGGCAGATTGTTTTGTATAGGTTATATTATTTCATTTATTATATTATTTCATTTATTATATTATTTCTTATATTATTTCTTATATTATTTCTTATATTATTTCTTATATTATTTCATTTTATTTAATTATTTTCATTAAACTCGAATAAAAAAATAAAAAATTGATTTTATTTAATAGTAAATATATTACTTTTAAGAATGAACGGAATTAAATTATTTAAACTTATTAAACAAGTTTCTACTTTTGACGAACTTTTACAATTTGTAAAAGGTAAAACAAAAGCGGAAATACAATCTAAACGAGGAAATATATATGAAAAGGTATGGGACTTTATTATTAAATTTGGATTTTGTTCCATATTACCAAATGATACTTACGATCATTATGAAGGGAATAATAATACTAATAAATTGACGAAAGTTGATAATTTAGAAAAATATTTACAAAAAGTATCTGTATTTAGCAAAGGGAAAGGTGGTTCAAGTGATATTACTTTACGAAATAAAAAAACTGGAAGGTGGGTTTTTATGTCGTCAAAGTTTTATTTAGACGATAGTAAAAAATCAATTAAAGATTATGATATTGAATCAATTTTGGCAGTTATAAAAGAATATGTGTATAAATATAAGGAATGTGATATTTATTTAGTAGTGAATAATAAACAAAAAGTATTGGATATAATCAATTCAAGTCAATCGACTAATAACTATATTAAAAAAAATATTCATCATATTTTAGATTTGGAAGATTTAGAAATTTTCTTCCAAAATTTAAAATACGCAATACAAGATATTGAGATAAATGAAGTTAATGAAAAATTCGGTAATACGAAAGTTCCATTACAACTAAGATTTCATCAAGATTTAATTACTTATAAACAAATGGAAAGGATCGTTAAAGGAGAAAAAGAATTATTATTAGGTGCAAAAGCAAGGTCTGGAAAAACTTATTGCGTTGGAGGATTATTTATTAAATATTATAAAAAATACGGTTCCCTAAACGCTTTGGTTATTACTCCTGCACCAACAGAAACATTATCACAATTTACGGATGACTTATTTCATAAGTTTAGGGATTTTATTGGAATAAATATTATTGAGATTAAAAAAGGAAGTGAATTTAAGAAAATGGATTTACAAGATAATAATATTATAATTATTAGCAAACAACTATTAGACGATTATGTATTTGAAGAAAAAATAGAAGAAATACAATTATTAAATTTAGATTTTATTGTAAATGATGAAAACCATTTTCATGGAACAACACTAATGTCTAAAAATATTTTACAATCTTACACATCGCCTAAAACTATAAAATTATATTTAACCGCTACTTATTCTAAACCTTTATGCGAATGGAATATTCCTATCGAATGTCAGTTTTATTGGGATATCGAGGATGAACAATTATGTAAAAAAAGAAACATTAAAGGATTAACAGAGAAACACGGAGAAGATGTATTGTTATTTTTAACGGATGAAAATAAAGAAACATTATTATGTATTTATGATAAAATGCCTGATTTACATATTCTTACAAATATGATGGATAAAAAAAGATATAATGTAATCAAAGAACAAATTAAAGATACTTCATATGGATTTTCAAATGGAACTCTTTTAAGTGGAAATTTTCCAAAAGAAGTTGATACTGTATTGAGATATATTACAGGAAGTAATAAAGAACAAGATTATCCAAAAAAAGATTTATCTATATTTGGAAGAATTAAAAGACAATCTATTTTAACAAGTAGTAGAACACAATTAAATAATGGAGATTTTACAAGTCAATTATGGTTCTTACCTTTTGGAATAAATATGACAATTAACAAGGTAAGTGAACATTTAAAAGATAGAATGGGAAAAAATAGTATCCTAAAAAAATATGAAATAAAAATTGTGAATTCCAAAAAAAATTATAAAGTGAAAAACTTAAAAGAAGAAATAAAAAATTGGGAATTGAAAGCAAAAGAAGAAGGAAAAGATGGATTAATTTTATTAGCGGGGAATCAATTAACTTTGGGAATTACATTACCATTTGTAGATATTGTATTTCTGTTTAATGATATAATTTCAAGTGATAAAATTATCCAAATGATGTATCGTTGTATGACTGAAAGTATTAATAATAGCGAGAATGATAAAATAAATGATGGAATTAAAAAAATGGGTTTTGTAGTTGATTTGAATATATCAAGAGTTCTAAATACTTGTTTGGATTATAATATATATAAAAAAGATTTGAATGTAGAACAAAAAATATCATATATGGTAGAAAATGATTTAATAAATATAGATAGTGATTTGTTTGAAGGAAAAGAAAATAAAACAAAATTAGTTGAAAAACTCTTAAATATTTGGAAATCAGATCCAATAAATAATTTAAAAATATTATTAAGAAAGATTGAAGAAAATATTATTGATTTGGATACAAAAGACCAAAAATTGTTGAACCGATATTTTACAAGTTCTATTGGAGATGAAAAAATAAATGTAAAAATTGCTTTTGATGAAGAAAGTGATGAAGCACTACCAACAGGAAAAGAAACAATAAAAGATGGTGTAGTTGAGGATGATGGGGATGATGTTGAAGAAACAGAAGATAAAATATCTGATATTTCACTTACCAAAGATGTATTACCCTTTATTATTCCATTAAGTTGTATTTTGACATTGAGTTCAGATCATAAAGATATTTTAGAAATGTTGAATACTATTAAGACAAACCCATCATTATTGGAAGTATTTCAAGACCAGTCGTTTATATGGTGGAACAAAAAGGATATTATAAATATTATGGAAAAAATTGTAGAAAAATATGTTAAAAAAAATTCTTCTATATATAATATAGCAATACAATTTAAAATGTCTTTACTGAATTTGATTGATAAACCTAAAGAATTATTAGAATTGATTGATAGTTGTTTAAAACCAAAGCAAAAAGAAAAACAAGAAAACGGAGAAGTATTTACACCTATGGCGACGATATTTGAAAAATTGGAAGAGTTAGATAAATATTATATTAAGAAATATGGAAGAAGTATATTTACTGAAAAGAATTTTAAGTGGTTTGACCCCGCATCTGGTATGGGCAATTATCCAATTGCTGTTTATTTGAAATTAATGGAAGGACTAAAAGAACAAATACCAAATGACGAAGATAGGAAAAAACATATTATAGAAAATATGTTGTATATGAGCGAATTAAACAAAAAAAATGTATACATTTGTCATCAAATATTTAATGCGAATAATCAATACAAGTTAAATCTTTATGAAGGTGATACATTAAAAATGGATATTGTAAATATATTTGGAGTAGAACTTAATGGATTTGATGTTGTTTTGGGAAATCCGCCTTACAATAAAGGTGGTATTCGTTCTCATACTGGAAAACAACTAGGTGAGAAAAATGAAACCATTTGGACAAAGTTTATTGAAAAGTCGTTTGGAGAATGGTTGAAACCAGAAGGATATTTAGCATTCATTAATCCATTGAGTTGGTTGAAGAAGAGCCATTCACTTCATAATATTATGTTGGAAAAGCATATTATATGGTTGAAATTATGGGATGACTCACAATCAAAGGGAATGATTAATGCTGATATTCCTATTTCGTTGTATATATTACAAAATACACTTAATGCACAAAATAAAAAAACAGAGATTATTAGCGAAATCAAACGCAAAAAACTTACAACAACATCGTTTGAATATCTCAATAAAAATTATTCCATTCCATTAGCATTCCATAGTATATTTGATAAACTAATTCAGTTTATAGAAAAACATAATTGTAGTTTGGAATACAAAACAAAAACCATAAAATCATCTGGAACAAAGGAAAAAATACCAACTGAATATACATTGGAAGATATGTGGGCGATTGATACATATACATTAAATGAAGGTATATTGGTTAAAAAAGCAACAAAACAACATCCGGAAGCAAATAAACGCAAACTAATTATTGCGAACAAACGAGGATTTAAAGGGGCGTTTATTGATGAAGGAAAATTGAGTTTGACTGGAACAGAAAAAATTTATATGTTAGGAGAAAATTTAGAATTGATATTAAAAATAATGAATTTTGGTATTTCAAACATTTTATGTGATTACACAAAATACAGAATGTCATTTTTGGAAAAAGAGGTTTGTAATTACATTCCAGACATTCGTAAGTTAGGAATTGCGGATATTACAGAAGACGAGTTTTACAAGTTGATAGGATTAACACACCAAGAAATAAATCAAATAACAAATCCTTTAACAAAGGAGGTTGTTAAAAAAGACGACGCAAAAAATGAAGTGATAGAAATTGAAGTAAAACCAAAAGTAAAAAAAATTAGAATTGTTAAATCTATGTAATTATTAATAATTAAAACTATATAATTATTAATAATTAAAACTAAAATTTAGCATTTTATATTTAATTATTTCCATTTAAAATTTTATAAAAGTTTAAAAAATAATATATTTTTAAATTTTATATGAATTCAAATATTTCCCCTTTTTATGATTTTATTTCCGCGACTAAAATAAAAAATTATCTTTTAGATGATCCACTTTTAGATTGGTTAAATCTTTATGGTGAGAAGAATGGTTTATATAAAAAAGTTGAAGATAATAAATTTAGTGATTTTATTAAACAAAAAGGTATAGAGTTTGAGGAAAAAATATTTAATCATATTAGGAGTAAATATTACACTAAAACCCTT
>Ga0222718_10002020_pt1 | contig 18630 bp, 16 predicted proteins | sample C33_27DmetaG_FD_165045 | JGI IMG/M metagenome (GOLD analysis project Ga0222718, IMG submission 165045) | Estuarine water microbial communities from San Francisco Bay, California, United States - C33_27D | ecosystem: Environmental > Aquatic > Marine > Unclassified | place: USA: California... | reverse complement strand
GAGTGCGACCCAATTTCGGCGTAATGTGATTACCCGGGATGTTCAACTGAACTCCCTTGAGGGTAAGTCGTTTTCGGTGGGCGGGGTCAGACTTCGTGGAATCGAACTTTGTGAGCCGTGCGCTTATCTGCAAAATCTTTTGCAGATTCCTGGACTTGTTAAGCAGTTAACCCATAAGGGCGGCCTGCGTTGCGAGATTCTCAGCGATGGGGTCATCCGGTCTGATGATTTAATTACAGACTAACACCGACCCCAAATAGATAGAGGCTGTTTGATGATTCCCAGTCGCTACAAATTTTCTGCCTGATCTCTAAGAACAAATTTTTGAATTTTTCCGGTGGAAGTCTTGGGTAGATCACAAAAGACCACGGTACGCGGCGTTTTATAGTGAGCCATATTATCGCGACAAAACGTCATAATCTCCTCTGCGGTTGCGGCCTCGCCCTCGCGCAGGGTAATAAATGCGCATGGGCTTTCGCCCCATTTTTCATCTGATTTTGAAACGACTGCTGCCTCCAGAACTTTTGGGTGGCGGAATAAAACCTCTTCAACTTCGAGACTTGAAATATTCTCCCCTCCTGAAATGATAATGTCCTTCGAACGGTCTTTAATTTCAATGTAGCCATCGGCATGCCTAACCGCGATATCTCCGCTGTGGAACCAGCCCCCGGAAAACGCATCATCAGTCGCCTCGGAATTCTTGAGGTAGCCTTTCATGACGGTGTTGCCTCGAACCATTACTTCGCCGAACGTTTCTCCATCCCATGGAACGTCAACCATTGTCTGAGAGTGTTTAACGCTGGCGTTTTCCAGCGTTGCGTAATGCACCCCTTGTCTTGACATACGGGCGGAGCGCTGTTGCAGCGGAAGCGTCTGCCAATCGTCTTGCGGAATGCAAACAGTTGCTGGACCATAAGTTTCAGTGAGACCGTAGAGATGAGTCACGTGAAAACCGTCCGCCTCCATCGCCTCAATGACGGCGGAAGGCGGTGCAGCCCCGCCGGTCGCGATCTCAACAGTTTGAGAGAAGGGTGTTTTCATCTCCTTTGGCGCGTTGGCTAAAAGATTCATCACAATTGGCGCGCCACACATATGGGTTACGGAATTCTCTGAGATTGAGTCAAACACGGCTTTGGGTTCAACAGCGCGAAGGCATACATGAGTACCCATCGCTGCGGTGACCGCCCATGTAAATGTCCATCCGTCGCAGTGAAACATGGGCAATGTCCAAAGGTAAACCGAGTTCCGATTAAGACCCATCGTGGTCATATTGCCGATCGCGTTAAGGTAAGCACCTCGATGGTGATAAACACATCCTTTCGGATTTCCTGTGGTCCCAGAAGTGTAAAGCAACGAAAGCGCCTGCCACTCATCGGTCGGTTGTTCGCTTGAGAATTCCCCTGAGACAGACTCAATAAATTCTTCGTAGGTCATCTCACCCAGTCGTTCGCCGCCTTCACTTTCGGAGTCATCGATGTCGATGACTAAAATCTCCCGATCAATAAGCGCCAATGCATCTTTAACCACAGGCGAGAATGCGCAGTCAGTTAGCAGCACTTTCGCCTCACCATGTTCAAGAACGAACGCAATTGTTTGCGGATCAAGTCTGATGTTGAGTGAGTTGAGTACTGCCCCAATCATGGGTACTGCGTTGTGGGCCTCGAGCATCTCTGGGGTGTTCGCGGCCATGATCGCAACACAGTCTCCCGCCACAATGTTGCGAGCGCTGAGCGCATTCGCGAGCCGACATGATCGGTCAAGAAACGTCCTATAGGTATAACGCCTTTTGCCATGGATGATCGCAACATGGTCAGGTACTACTTGAGCCGCTCGCTTCAAAAAACTCACTGGCGTTAACGGCTCGAAATTAGCTCGATTTTTTTCTAACTGAAAATCAAAAATAGACACGAGAATCCTCCAAAAATCAGAACGCTAATCCTACCGAGTTTTTTTTCATATGTCAGGCAGCGATCGCTTATTCTGCGTCTTTTTGAGAGCCTTGCGTTTCATAAATTGGGACTAAGACTTGGCGAAAACGCCGTTTATAATCCGTATTGAAAATTCAAGAGATTATTTTGATGCGCGTTCCTTGCGGAAAATTTTATGATGAAGTGAGTATCGGCGACGAGTTTGATTACGTGCTGACGATTACCGAAACTCATCTTGTTACAGCGTCGGGGCTGTTTGGCGACTTTAATCCTTTGCATGTTGATGAAACCTTTGCGGCGCAGTCAAGATTCGGCGGGCGGATTTTGCATGGTCCTTTTACTAGTGCTTTCATAGCCGCGCCTATTGGAATTTATTTCGCTGGTACGGCGATTGCTTATCTTGAGCATAATTGTAAGTTTATGGCCCCTGTCAGACCGGGAGATACACTGCGAGCAGCCTGGCAAGTGATTGATAAACAGGATAAGCCAAAATTCGAAGGCGGAGTAATTGAGCTCACTTGCATTTGCGATAATCAGAACAAGGTTGAAGTCGCGGTGGCCAGTGGCAAGATCATGGTGTCCTCGGTCAACTGAGTTAAAGAAAAATATGGACGGATCACTTCACGGAAAACGAATTTTGATTTACAGTCATGATTCGTTTGGGCTGGGTCACTTACGCCGGTGTCGAACGATTGCACACGCGCTCGTCGACCGTTTTGCAGGGCTTAGAGTTCTGATTGTGTCGGGATCGCCCATCATCGGAAGCTTTGATTTTAAAAGTCGCGTTGATTTTGTGCGTATTCCTGGGGTCGTGAAACTTCGCGGTGGTGACTATACGTCGCTGTCAGATCATATTGACCTATCCCAAACCCTTCGATTGAGAAGTTCAATTCTTGATCAGACTGCAAAGACGTTTTCACCCGATCTTTTTCTGGTCGATAAAGAACCGCTAGGGTTAAAAGGCGAGGTTACCGATACCCTGAAGCGTTTACGTGATGCCGGGGTAAGCACGGTGCTTGGGTTGCGAGATATTCTTGATGATCCGGTGATTTTAAGAAAAGAGTGGGACAAGCGCGGCACGCCCCGTGATCTCGAGAAACTGTACTCCGAGTTATGGGTTTTTGGCACCGCCTCTATGGGTAATCCGCTCGCAGAACTGGGGGTCAGCCCAGCAAGCTTCGATCGGATGGTATATACCGGCTATTTAAGACGCTCCGTGCCTAATATTGCAAAAGCGCCAGTCAGTTTGCCCGAAGATCCGTTTCTGCTGGTGACACCGGGCGGTGGCGGTGATGGTGAAACATTGGTTGATTGGGTGCTAAGCGCACTTGAGCAAAAGCCGCGACCGTCTAAGTCCGTCGTGATCGTTATGGGCCCCTTCATGGCGCAGGCAGTACGACATCGTTTTCAAAGGCGAGCGGCGGTTCTTGCTGATGTGCAAATGATTACGTTCAATGCCAATATGGAAATTCTGATGGATCGGGCTGACGGCATTGTGGCGATGGGCGGATACAACACGTTTTGCGAAATTCTGTCTTTTAATAAGCGGGCGCTTTTGATACCACGCTCGACCCCGAGAATGGAGCAGACGCTCCGCGCTCATCGCGCGACTTCTCTTGGATTGGTTTCAATGCTAAACGGTGACGGAGACCGCTCTCCCGACGCGATGGCCAAAGCGTTGATTCATCTGGAGCGTCAGTCTTTGCCTTCCGATCATGGTGCGGATCAATTTCTTGATGGCTTAGAGGTTATCTGTAATCGCGTCAAGGCTCTAATTACGCCGTCAGAAGAAGTTCAACAAGGTATTGGCTGATTTTTTGGCGACTGTCTGAAATTGATTCTTTTTTATGTCCAGCATCTTCTTGGAATAGGGCATCTCAGGCGGACCCTTGCTATCGCACAGGCGTGTCTGGAGGAAGGGCTAGATGTCCGGGTTGTCAGCGGCGGGATTCCGGTCAAACAGGAGATGTTCAAAGCGGTCCGGGTGCATCAGTTACCACCTGTCAAAAGTGCTGACCTTTCTTTTTCCTCGATCGTCGATCAAGACGGGCTACCGGTAACATCAGAGCTTGAGCAGAGGCGAGCGGATAAATTACTGCGCATATTTTCCGACAACCAACCTTCGGTCTTGGTAACTGAGCTTTTTCCGTTCGGTCGACGCCGGTTTCGCTTTGAGATTATGCCGCTGCTAAAAGAAGCAAAAAAAACGGGAACGAAGGTGGTCTGTTCAGTGCGCGATAGCGTTCAAATTCGTTCGAATCAGCGGGAGGATGAATCTCTAGATGTGTTACACCAATTTTATGATGAGGTGCTTGTTCATGGCGATCCCGAGTTTTTGCCGTTTGAGGCGTCTTTTGCTAAAGCTTCGAGCATCAAGTCGATTATGGGTTATACAGGCCTAGTTGATACAAATTCGTCTTATTCTGGTCAAACTGAGTTACGGAAGATCGATGGAGCGTCCGAAATACTGGTTTCTGCGGGGGGCGGTGCCGCCGGGGAGAAAATTTATCGGGCCGCATCGAGGGCATGCGCCTTATCGCAGTGCTCACGGCCCTGGCGTCTTTTGCTCGGCTCAAATCCAGCAGAGCGTTTAAAAACAGAGATAAAGATGTTGGGGGGCGATAAGGTAATTGTAGAGGCGAATCGCTCTGATTTCCGCCAACTCTTAAGTCAATGCGCGATTTCGATTTCTCAGGTTGGATACAACACAGTTGTTGATCTTCTGGCAACGGGCGCACCTGCAATAGTCATTCCATTTGAAGGCGAGGGTGGCCAGAGTGAGCAATCTGCCCGCGCCAAAAGATTGGAATCAATGGGGCGTGCGCGCGTGCTCTCGGAGGAGACAGTTAGCGCTGAGAGACTTTGTGATCTGGTTAGTAAAATGACCGATGCCAACCCGTCTCGCTTCCCGAGAGAAACCTGCAACGGGGCAAAAAATTCTGCAAGGGCATTGACAAAGTATTGCGAGTAACCGTTATGCCGGCGCCTGATAACCTGATATTTAAAAGTTATGTTTCTGATCACCAGGATGATTTGTTATCGCTTTGGCAGGTGTGCGACTTAATCCGGCCGTGGAATAATCCTTTGGACGATATTCGGCAGTGCGTTGGAAATCCGTCGTCTGAATTGCTTATTACTTATCTCGATCAAACATTATGTGGAAGTGTGATGGTGGGCTGCGATGGCCATCGAGGTTGGGTCTATTATCTTGCAGTCGCCCCAGATTATCGAACCCAGGGGATTGGGAGGGCATTGATGGCTTCTGCCGAGCAGTGGCTGATTGATCGGGATGTGCCTAAGATTCACGCCATGATTCGACATGATAATTTACTCGTGCGCGGCTTTTATAAAAGACTTGATTTTGTTGATGGCGATGTTCAGCTGGTTCAAAAGTGGCTGAAGCGAGAAGCCTAAACTCGATCTGAGCAGTGTCTAATATAGCGAGAACATTTTAATGTCGCAGTGTTAGCACTGATAACGATTAACAATCGTGACGAGATCTGTAGGGTTGATTGCTGAACAGGGAAAACCGAATGGTCTTAGGGTATCCATGCTTTCAGCCGCAATTAAAGCGTTAACCACCGCTTCCTCGACTGATTGGACCGCTGCCTCATAAATCGGATCACAAAGGTCATCGCCGGCCCATTCAAATTCATTGTTTACGCTGCCCATCGATTCAATCGGCACCTCATTAGCCGTACTGAAAGCGAGAAAGATATCTCCAGAACCATTTTCTCCAGTGGTTCCGCCCCGGGCGATGCCGATAGTGCCGCGTTTAGCAAGGCGTTTTAGTTGGTGGGGCATCAGGGGTGCATCGGTTGCAATAATTACAATAATAGAGCCAAATTCAAGATCACGCGGCATCAGGTCGTGGGTGAAATGTTTGCCTACGGGTGAGCCAAGGATCGTCAAATCCTCTCGCCGTCCGTGATTAGCCTGAACCAACGCAGCGACCTGGTACTGGTTTTCGGAGATCTTAATTTGTCGTGATGAGGTTCCGGTTCCGCCTTTAAATTCATAGCAAATCATACCGGTGCCGCCACCCACATTTCCTTCGCTTATCTGTCCCGTCACGGCATTGTTTAGGGCGGCGCGCGCATGCGCTTCGCTAACGTGAAGACCGTTTATATCGTTTAGCATCCCATCATAAGTTTCCGCCACGACTGGCATGGCCCATAAATGCTCATTTCCCCAGTGTTTTGGATAGGTATCAATCATCCATTGAACAGCCGCCTGATGCACTCGGCCAACGCTGTGGGTGTTGGTCATCATGATTGGCCCAAGAAAATAACCGCCGTCCTCTATCCAATGGGTGCCTGTCATCTCGCCGTTGCCGTTAAACCGGTGTATGCCAGCCCAGACCGGTTTCGGGATCGGATCCCGTCCGCGAGGGAGTAGTGCAGTGACGCCTGTTCGAATAGGGCCTGCGCCACACCTCAAAGGCCCGTCGCCTTCAATTAAAGTGGTGTATCCAACCTCAACACCATGTATATCGGTTATGGCATTGTACGGACCCGTGATGCCGGGGAAGTTTAGACCTATCTCACGCGCTCGTTTTTTTATCATTTTGATTGTTTAGTCTGAGCTGAGTTTGATATTAATTTTTTCAAGAACGAGGTTCTGATTTTCAAGACGATACAAATGCCCGCATCCATCGCGAAGTTTCTCAGGTGGATCGTCCATCATATCCCAATCTATCGCAATGCTTAAAGCAGCCCTCAGCACGCCTTTATGACAAACCGCGACAGCAGGAAGGTGTTGGTTCGAAAGCGTGTTGAGCCACATTCTTAATCGATGGCAAACTTCTCGGGGGCTTTCCCCTCCGGGCGGTCGAAAATCAAGCCCGCGATCTTCATTCCGGCGAAATGCTCGCGGATCGATACGACGTAGTGACTCGAGGGTGTGTCCTTCCCAATGACCCCAATGCATCTCCTGAAGGGGGTCTACCGGGGTCATACTTGTGAAACCGAGTAGGTTTGCAGTTTGGCGCGCACGTTTTAGTGGACTGCAGAAGCAATGCCAGTCAGCGTAAGGTGGTTTCAATCGCCAGGACGCCGCTAATCTCTCTCCATCGGCGCTTAATTCAACATCAGTGCGCCCCTGAATTCGTTTGGACTCATTCCATTCGGTCGGGCCATGTCGCACGAAAAGAATCTGACTCATTGGGTTTTTATCTGTGAAAGAAACAACTGGATCGTTTCAGCAGCTAGTTCAACTGTATGTTGTTCCAGAAATTTATGCCTAGCATTTTTTGCCATCTGAGCGCGAATGGACGCATCTTGAATTAAGGAAGAGATTGCTTTTGCGAATGATTCGGGATCACCGGCCGGCGTCAAAAATCCGGTCTGCGTATCCGCTACCGTAGCGGCGACGCCGTCAGTGTAACCTGCGACGACCGGCAGTCCGTGCCGATGCGCTTCAAGAATCGCCATCCCGAATGCCTCATTTATCGCTGGCCAAGCAAACACATCGGCGGCTGTTAACAGCTGAGCAATGTCAGTTTCCTCCAAAACCCCCGTAAAGCAGACTCGTTTTGTTGTGTTGGAGAACGCTTTAACAATTTGATCCTTTTCGTTGCCGTCGCCAACGACAATGAGTTGCCAATCTAGGTCGGTGATGTGTTCCAAAGCGTCTGCAAGCGTCAGATAAGACTTCAATTTATCTCCGGACCGCATCATTGCGACGGTGATTATCCAGGGGCAATTTGGCTTAAGCCTATATTTTGCGGACATGGTTTGTTTTGCGGATTCCGGCGAATCAGAAAAATCGGGGGAGTCTGCAACAAATGGCGCGAGTAACAGTTGTTTTGCTTCCGGTTTGAGCAGTGATTGAATGCACTCGACGTCCCGTGGGTTAAGCGAGATCACCCCCGACGCGACCGATAGACATTTTTCAACCTGTTTGAGTCCAAGCTGCCATGGGCCCGCCATCTGTTTAGGCGCGTACGATGCTTCGGTAACGACGTAGGGAATGTTTAATGCTTCAGAAGCTTGCGGGCCGAGCCAGTCAGGCGCCTTGTGGTAGAGGTGATAGGTGAGCCAGATGTCGATTGAATGAACCATATGGTTAGGATCGTCAAGCATCTCACTCACGACTTTTTGTCCGTGGTGCGCGAGGTCTTGCTGCTGAAGTTCATCGCCGCTTATTGCCACTGATCGGAATTCGCTCATCAACAGAACCTCGTGACCGCCGATTTCGAGGGCTCTGATGAGAAGTCGCGCAATGGTCCGATCGCCAGAGGCCGAGTCGGAAAAGGGAGATTTTAGCGGCGCATAAAAACCGATTCTCATTGAGTAGACTCTTGGTGCTGGCGTATTAGTTTCACGAGCGGAAGAATGTTTTCGTGGTGCGAAAACTCATGATGAACTCGTTTGAATGCAGCGGCCGCCCACGCCGACCGGAGGTCTGGATTCGCTGCCTTTCGAATTGCCCCTAGGAGCGAACTTGAGTCGTCCGGCGGGACAAGTAATCCATGAGTGTCTGTCTCGATAAACTCGCAAATGCCGGATAGCGCCGTGGAGATGATCGCCAGTTTTTGACTAGCAGCCTCCATTAAAACATTTGGCAAGCCGTCCCGGTCGCCATCTTTGGTGATGCGGCTGGGTAGTAAAAAAAGATCATTCTGACGGTAAAGTGACAGTATTTCTTCTTGTGGACGGGGTCCGAGCCAGCTAATTTTGTCCTTTAACTTAAGGTCGGCGGCGTGCGCCTGAAGTTTTCTTAAGTCACTGCCACCGCCGACGTGCTGCCAATGCCAATAAAATTCCTGGGGGAGAGCAGCGAGTGCTTCGAGCAGAATTAAGAATCCTTTTTTGGGAACCGCTCTTCCGACACTAAAGAGTCGAAGCGTTTTATTGGGAGATGTTCCATCATTGCGTTTTTCATCAAATGATGACGGTTCTGAGAACCGGCGAATATCGAGACCATGGTAGAGCAGGTTAATTTTGTCGGGCGAGTCGGTTAAGCTTTTGAGATGGACGCTCCCTGTCTCCGTGCAGGTAACCCCCCAAGCGCAGTCTTTGATTTTTTCGCGCTTTTCCCACTCCGGCGTTGTCCAGATATCTTTTGCGTGGGCGGAAAAGGACCAAGGCAGATTTCGTAGAAGGGCTGCATAACGTGCCACTGAGGACGGTGTGTGTAAAAAGTGCGCATAAATTAGGGTGACGCCATCTGATAGTTCATTCGCGAGAACAAGGGATTGGCCAAATCGTCGAACGCGGTTTGGGGTTGAATCGCGTCTTAGATCATTGAGCCAGACTTTTCGCGCGTGCGAATAATGGGGTGATTTTCGGATCCGCCACCACGCTCGAATCACCCGTTTCGATTCCTGCCAGAGATATTCTGGAAGATAGCGGGCTGTTTTGTTGATTTCCCGATGAACCGGGTGGATCGCAGTATCCGTCGGGTGTCGGAGCGAAATCAGCTCGAGCTCCAAACCCGCTTTTTGGAGACTTTGAATTTCCTGAGCGATAAATGTCTCGGAAAGACGCGGATAACCTTTTAAAACCACAGCAACGGACATTGGGCTTGATCTCGATTATTACGGACCCTAGCAAAGTCCTTGGAAAGTTGTTTATGCTATAAGACCCGCGTTGCTGGCGCAAATGAGCTATCCTTTTGATGAAAAGTATCTTTTTCACCTTGTGATGCCGATCGATTCAAAAGGGTGTTAGGGGATTCCGGATCCCGGATTGCAACGCGGACATTTTTGAATAAGTAATGACCAATAAACTCATTAAAGTTATCGAACCGTGCGGTCCGCCGGTCGCCGAATTGCTTGATCGGCACCTATCTATGCTTCGAAAGGCAGGACTGGATGTAAGCTATGAATCGTTAGGCTTATCAACGCTATCGCGTTTGGAAGAGGCTGGGGTTCTGGCGCGATCAGCCCAAATTAGCGACGCGCTCCATAGTGATGAAGTGGGAATAATATTAAGCGCCAGAGGAGGATATGGCGCGAGCGACTTATTGAGCCGTATCGATTGGGAGCGGTTAGCTGGATTGGAGCGTAAATGTTTGGTTGGTTTTTCAGACGTGACAGCACTTCAAAGCGGGTTATTTACAGTTTTGGGATGGTCTTCTCTACATGCGCCTATGCCAGGGTCTCCCCTCTGGCAAAATGGTGCAACAATCACAAATTTGATCAATCTTTTAAGCGCGGAGGGGCGTGACCCTTGGTCAGGGAATATCAAGCTTAGCCCTGTTACGGGTTCAAAGCCGATGACCGGTCCGATCGACGGCCAGTTGTTTGGAGGGTGCTTAAGTGTTTTAAGTAATTTAATTGGCACGCGGTACTTGCCTCAACGATTTTCTAGACACATCTTGTTTTTTGAGGATACGGGCGAAACGGCTCCCCGTATCCTGCGAGACTGGCGACAGTGGCTGGATGCAGGATTGTTGACTGGGGTTCGGGCGGTGGTTTTTGGTCAATTTACGGAGTGTTTTAGCGACCTAGCTGAGGCCAGATGGCTTTTGGCCAAACTGGCCGAGCGAACGCCTTGCCCCGTTTTTTCCTCAACTGATTTTGGCCATATTGAAAATAACACCCCGCTTGGCATTGGCGCCGAGGCCACAATTGATGAAAACGAGCTTAAATGGCACTTTCAGGCCGACGCTTCTTGAGCAAAACCTGGCGAAGGGTCTGTCAACTGTCCGATGTTCAACCTTGTGCTAGCGAGAGCCGGCAAGTACCATCAACATCTCGCCCAAAGGCTACGCTTTTTAGGGTTTAAAATATTTTTTCGTCAAGGAGTATCCTGATGTTTACCGGCAGCATGGTGGCAATTGTCACCCCGATGAATACCGATGGCTCAGTTGATTGGCCAGCACTTGAAAAGCTTGTTGAGCATCATATTGCGCAAGGCACTGATGCTATCGTTTCCGTTGGAACTACGGGTGAGTCTGCGACGCTTGACCATAACGAGCACACGGAGGTGATTGAAAGAACGGTGAAGGTGGTCGCAGGACGTATTCCGGTGATCGGGGGAACAGGCGCAAATTCGACGTCAGAAGCTATTCTACTTACAGAGCAAGCCGCTGCTGCAGGAGTTGATGGATGCCTCCTGGTTGTACCGTATTACAACAAGCCCCCTCAGGAGGGCCTTTATCAGCATTTTCGAGCGATTGCCGAAGCGGTTGCGATTCCCCAAATTTTATATAACGTTCCGGGGCGAACAGCGGTCGATATGCATAACGACACCACGCTGCGTTTGGCAGAGATTGAGAACATTGTGGCGATTAAAGATGCGACTAATGATCTTGATCGGGGGCGGGATCTGATTAATCGGTCTCCTCAAGACTTTATGGTGTATTCAGGCGAAGATGGGACAGCTTGTGAGCTGATGCTGTCAGGGGGAAAAGGTACGATCTCAGTGACGGCTAACGTTGCGCCCGAATTGATGCACCGCATGTGCACGGCTGCTGTAGCCGGAAACGCAAAGGAGGCTCGTGAACTGAATACGCAGCTTGAGAAATTGCATAAAGCGCTGTTTGTTGAATCCAATCCGATTCCGGCGAAATGGGCGGTTCAACAGCAGGGCTTCATTGGTGACGGAATCAGGCTCCCACTTCTACCGTTGTCAGCCGCCAATCAAGAAGCCGTCAGAGAGGCAATGCAGGCAGCTGGTGTCATTTAAGAAACCCCAGAAGGCTATTTATTAATGAATCGAGGCGAAATACTTTATTCGGGGAAGGCAAAATCTGTTTTTTTAACAGAACATCCCGACAAACTGTTGCTTGAATTTCGAAACGATACATCGGCGTTCGATGGCGAAAAAGTGGAGCAGCTCGCGCGCAAGGGGATGGTCAATAATCGTTTCAATGCATTCATTATGGGGCATTTGGAGCGTCAGGGCGTGTCGACCCATTTCGATACGCTTTGTGGAGATAATGAGTCACTGGTCAAGCGACTCGATATGATTCCCGTCGAGTGTGTGGTTCGAAACATGGCAACCGGCTCCCTTTGTCGACGTTTGGGCATCGAAGATGGAGTTGAGCTAGATCCTCCTGTTTTTGAATTTTTTCTGAAGAATGATCAACTCCATGACCCTATGATCAACGAGTACCACATCGATTCGTTTGGTTGGGCCACTGCTGAAGAAGTGGGTGAGATGAAACGCCAGACTTTCAGAGTAAACCAAATTTTAAAAACGCTTTTCCTGGACGGCGGTCTACTGCTAATCGACTTCAAACTCGAGTTTGGCCGGTGTGATGGAAAGTTGCTTTTGGGTGATGAATTTACGCCCGATGGTTGCCGTATATGGGATCAAGACACCCGAAAAAAATTGGATAAGGACCGTTTCAGGCAGGGTCTTGGAAGCGTGGTCGAGGGCTATGAAGAGGTCGCCCATCGATTGGGGCTTGATCTTTCTTCTCCAGTAACAGGTGAGTGAGGCCAGCGACTGGTTCTATGCTGATCCTTGATGGCGGTTCCGCACTAACGGCTTTTAAGCTTGAAAGGGTGGCTGCTCGAGTTCGCCAAGCCGGACACTCTTCTGTCAATCTCTCCGCGCATTTTTTTTATCTCGTTGATCTTCAGAGGAAGCTTGATCAAGTTTCATTAGAAGTGCTTGAGGACTTGTTGGATGCCTCGGACGGTTCGGCTTCATTCCCGAGCAGATTTCAAGATGCGGTGGCGATCACGCCACGCGCCGGAACACGGTCGCCATGGTCCACAAAAGCAACCGAGATTGTCCATCATTGCGGACTCAATTCAGTTCGCCGAGTCGAAAGGGGGGTTATCTGGCGGTTCGGAAATGGGGGTCAAAATATCCAGACTGATACTGCGATCGTTAACATGCTGCATGACAAAATGATCGAGTCGGTCGCGACTAACGTTGAGTCACTCCTGAAAATATTTGAAAATCGGTCGCCGGGAGCAGCGGAATTTATTGATCTGATCGGTGGGGGCATTGACGCCCTAAGAAAGGCTAACCAGCTCCAAGGTTTTGCGTTGACCGATCAGGAGTGCGGTTATCTTTATGATTCCTTTTCGGCTCTGGGTCGAAATCCAACGGATACCGAGTTGATGATGTTTGCTCAAGTTAATTCTGAGCATTGTCGCCATAAAATCTTTAACGCTTCCTGGATGATCGACCAAAAGGCGGAGACGCGCTCACTGTTTGGAATGATTCGCCAGACGCATGCGGAAAACGGCGCTAAAACACTTGTGGCTTACGCTGATAACGCCGCCGTAATCAAAAGCTATCCGGCTTCGTGGTTTCTCCCTCGTCCTGATTCCGCTGAATATGCGCAGATCACTGAGCCCCTTCATATGGTTCTTAAAGTAGAGACCCATAATCATCCCACCGCCATATCGCCGTTTCCGGGTGCCGCAACGGGCTCGGGTGGGGAGATTCGTGATGAAGGTGCAACCGGTCGCGGGGGGAAGCCAAAAGCGGGGGTAACCGGTTTTTCAGTCTCAAATTTACGGGTCCCTGGGTTGCCGATGTCATGGGAATTAGCCGAGCAAAGTCCCTCGAGAATCGCTCTACCGCTTCAGATCATGCTGGAAGCGCCCGTTGGGGCCGCCTCTTTCAATAATGAATTCGGCCGACCAAATATTGCGGGCTATTTCCGAACCTTGGAGGCATTGACGGAGCAGGGTGAGACGAATCACCGCTATGGATATCACAAGCCAATCATGATTGCGGGCGGAATGGGCAACATCCGAGGGCAGCATGTCCAAAAGCGGAAAATCGAGCCCGGGGCGCACCTGGTCGTGCTCGGCGGTCCTGCGATGTTGATTGGGTTGGGCGGTGGTGCGGCGTCGAGTGTTGACTCCGGGGAGAGTAACGAGCGACTGGATTTTACGTCGGTCCAGCGAGGAAATGCGGAGATGCAACGCCGATGCCAGGAAGTCATTGACCGCTGTATCTCACTTGGTGATAACAACCCAATTGTCTCGATTCACGATGTCGGGGCCGGCGGTCTCTCAAATGCTTTACCAGAACTTGTATCTGATGCCGGTCTTGGGGCAAAAATAAATCTTGATAAGATTCCGTCTGATGATTCTTCGTTATCGCCGATGCAACTCTGGTGTAATGAGGCGCAAGAGCGCTATGTGCTTGCCATTGCGCCCCAAAATATAGAACGATTTCGAGCAATTTGCGTTCGGGAGCGATGCCTTTTCAGTGTGGTCGGAGAGGCGACAGAAGCGCTGCAACTGCAGTTAGTCAACGAGGGTGATACGGGTCACCCGGTCGACATGCAGGGAAATCCTGTGGATCTGCCGATGTCTCTGCTGTTTGGTAATACGCCTCGGATGCACCGCGAGGTTCGTTCTCACTTGCCAACATTCCAATCAAACTCTTTCGATGATGTTGACGTGGTAGACGCTTTGGATCGCGTGTTGCGATTACCTGTTGTTGCGGACAAAACTTTTCTGATTACGATTGGTGATCGAAGCGTTGGTGGACAGATCGCCCGAGATCAGATGGTAGGGCCTTGGCAGGTTCCGGTGGCGGATGCGGGTATTACAACAGCGGGTTTTGATAGCCCGAGTGGTGAGGCAATTGCGATTGGCGAGCGAGCGCCACTTGCTCTCATTAATCCGATCGCGAGTGGCCGGATGGCGGTGGCTGAGGCCATTATGAACATCGCGAGCGCGGGAATTGCGGAATTGTCAGATATCCATCTTTGTGCAAATTGGATGGCAGCTGCCGGTGAACCGGGCCAGGATGCTGCGTTGTTTGAGACAGTTGAGGCGGTTGCAACAAAGCTATGTCCCGCGCTTGGTATTTCGATTCCGGTGGGTAAAGACTCAATGTCGATGACCAGCCGTTGGCATCATGACGGGGAAGAATTTAGTGTGAGATCCCCATTGTCGCTGGTCATTACCGCGTTCGCTCCGGTCGCTGATGTTCGCCGATCGGTGACTCCAGAACTTGATTTGTCGGAAAAGTCTGTTTTACTTTTTGTGGATCTTGCGCAAGGTCAAAAGCGTTTAGGGGGATCCGCGTTGGCGCAAGTTCACGGTCAGGTGGGTACTGAAACTCCCGATGTGGTTGACCCCTGCGACCTAGTAAGTTTCTTCGCGGTTTCGCGCCATCTTTTGGCCGAGGGTCAAATGATGGCGTATCACGATCGCTCTGATGGCGGCTTGGTGATTACTTTGCTAGAGATGGCATTTGCGAGCCGTTGCTCGCTGGAGATTGACATCGGTGATCAAGACGAACCTTTAGCGGCATTATTTTCAGAAGAGATAGGTGCGGTGCTCCAGGTGAGAGATGCAGACCTGGAGGATGTCATGTGTGTTTTTGAAGCAGAAAACCTCCGAGATCGGGTGCGTGTAATTGGCCACCCTGTGCCAGGAGGTGATGTTGTCCGGATTAGCGCTGGCAATACATTGCTGATCGATCGTGCAAGAAGCGAAATGCACTCGATATGGTCTGAACTTACGGCAAAGTTGCAAAGCCTTAGGGATGAGCCGACGTGCGCTTTGGCGGAACATAATCGAATTAAGGATCTATCTGACCCTGGCCTTCACGCCTCGTTGGTGTTTGATCTCAACCAGAATCCCGCAACCCAAGCGATATTATCCGGGACCCGACCTCAGGTTGCGATTCTTCGGGAACAAGGGGTGAATGGCCATATGGAGATGGCTGCCGCTTTTGATCGTGGCGGGTTTAGGGCTATTGATGTCACCATGTCGGATTTGAAAGAGGGGCGACAGGATCTTCAGGCGTTTAAAGGTCTCGTTGCCTGCGGTGGATTTTCGTACGGCGATGTTCTTGGGGCGGGCATGGGCTGGGCCAAATCAATTCTTTTTGAGCCCGCAATGAGAGCGATGTTTGCTGAGTTTTTCTTTCGGCAAGATACTTTTGCGTTGGGAATTTGTAATGGCTGTCAAATGATCGCGGGGTTAAAGGAGTTGGTTCCAGGCGCAGAACATTGGCCTCGATTTTCAGAAAATCTCTCCGGGCAGTTTGAATCCCGGGTGGTAATGGTTGAAATAACTGATAGTGACTCAATTTTATTCGATGGTATGCAAGGGTCCCGGATGCCGGTGGTTGTTGCGCACGGGGAGGGCCGGGCAGAATTTAGTGGGGAGGGCGATCTGAACCGCTTGAAAGAGACTGGTCAGTGGGCCCTTCGATATGTGGATAATTATGGCCATCCGACAGAACGCTTTCCTTTTAATCCGAATGGCTCCCCAAGCGGGGTCGCAGGACTGTGCGCGGCAGATGGGCGGGTCAATATCATGATGCCGCATCCAGAGCGTAACTTCAGAACAATAACAAACTCATGGCACCCCAAAGATTGGGGCGAGCATGGGCCATGGCTTAGGATTTTTCAGAATGCTCGCGCATTTGTTAACTAAGTTGTGAAGTAAACCTATCCGCGGCTGTTAAACCGATTTTCGCTCTCTTTTAAATTTTGATTTAAATTCTTTTTTTGTACGACGCGCAAATTCCTTGCCGTCTTCTATTTTTGATTTGAAAGTTTCTTTCTGATCTTCAGCATCAAAGGAGTCTAGATTGTTTCCTGCTTGGAAATGTTGTGCGAATATCTTCCCTACCGCGTAGGTGTGACTAACGTTAATGACTGCGAGCGGGGCCACAAGTCCAAAATAACCTATGCCTGGCACCAGTTTTCCAAGACTAGTAAATGTTGCTGAAGACATTCCGGCAATAAGAATAGTGATCGCTTTTTTCGCTTTACCCTGTGAGAACGGAACGTCATAAAGTTCCGATAATTCTTGGACGAGCTTTACCTGAATCGTCGTCATCGCCGCTAAGTCGATGATGGGGACCGGAATGAGTGCTGCTGAGAAAGACCAGTAACAGTAATATTTGATTGTGTTGTTTGCTGCCTTTATTCGAATTTCGTCGCTTGCCAGCTCCTCTGACTGATATTGCTCAGTAGATGAAGTGCCAGGACCAGACGATTCCCTGTCGGTCCCGCTTGAACTCTCGTGGTTAAACTCATCAGCCTCGTAGAGACGCCGTCGCCTGCGAGATGAAGATGAGGAATTGGACTCTTTGGGATCGGTATTTTCTATCATGAGGTTTTGTCTGAAATGTTGTTCGGATTAAGATGTAACATAGCGCGCACCGCAAAATCGTAATCCAACTGGGCCTTTTTTGCTTTTGGAAAATCGAACACGGTTCTGTTTCGTTCTTGGGCTTGGGCAAAGTAGGAGCTTGTCCGAATTGGTTGAGCAATAACGCGGTCGCCATAACGTTGCTTTAGATCCGCAAGCACGGATTCGCTCATTTTAATCCGACGATCAAAATGTGTTAGAAGAATAAAAATCTTCGGTGGCTTCATCCCGAACGCTTCCGAGATCGCCTCAGTTTCGCTTATTGTTAGATCAATTCCTCTTAAGGCAAAACTATCCGCAGTCGTAGGGATGATTAGCTTACTCGAAGCGCATATTGTCGAAATGACTCCCGCCCCCAGAGATGGTGGGCAGTCAACAAATATCAAATCATTTCCCATCTTAAAAAGTTCATCGCAGCATTCCTTTACGGCATTTTTTTGAGAGATTGGCCGGGACAGCTGAAGGTCAAGCAGACTGTTATCAAGAGAAGAGGGGAGAAGGCTTAATTGCGCGTCGATGTTAATTAATGCGGATGACACCTCTTCCGGCTTATCCCAGAACTCGATAAATGGGCGTGCTGTTTCTGACTGGTCCTGCGCGAGCATGAATGTTGCCGACGCTTGAGCATCGATATCAAGCAGGCATGTTTTAAGTCCAAAATCACATGATCGCCGGGCACACGTGACTGAAGACGTTGTTTTGCCAGTGCCACCTTTGAGATTGATGAATGCGATGACATCACGCTGGGCGAGAAGGCCGTGCGCTTCAAGCTTTTCACGAACGACTGAGGGCGGAATAAAAAGATCAGTATTTTTATCAGTTGGTCGACCAGGCGTTAGGGACGGTTCTTCCGGGATAACCGATGGATTACCGATAATTTTGTTGAGTTCCGAGGCTTTAATCACTTGGCTGGGGTTCTTCAGGTCAGAAATAAGGTTTTCGGATTAACGTGATTGGAGGTCTTAATCTACCCAATGATAAGTTGGATCACCAATGAAATCACTGAGAATACTCTGATAACATTGTTCGGCTTCAGAGCGGGACGTTGGAGCGCCTGTGTCGTCACCGCTAGCTTCCCATTTTTCGGTTTCCAGCCATTTATGGATAAGCAACTGGCAATCTTTCAATCGCGCAGTAAGTGCACTGTAGTCCTTGTTTGATAGCGCTGGGTTTGGGGAATTATCATAATCCTCGTTCGCAAGACTGGCGGGTGTCATTATGCTTCCAGCTACGAATAAGATTGCTAGAACAAGTGTCAAGGTTGAAACGGAAATTGGCTTGTAGCTTAACAAATGTCTAGTAATTTTCTGGTGCATAACAAATCTTATATTGTTTGATCGTTTGACGCGCCCTTGAGTATATCGTTCTTGTCGATTTTTAATCAGACGTCTTGGCGAGTTTAATTTACTTGATTATGGTCGAAATTGTTTTGCATTTTTTGAATAAAAATTTAAACTAGGGCGCTGAAAAAGAAAATATCACGATTACTGAGGACGCTGTTTCAAATATGATTCCTGCTACATTTAAAAAAAGATTTTTCTTCGCGATTGGTGGCGCCGTCGGTCTGACGACCCTGTTTTTTTCACCCGCACTAGTGGCTGGGCCTGCGCAATGGATGCCGTTAGTGCCACCATCAGACGCGGAGGTCTTTGTTTATGG
>Ga0222718_10002019_pt1 | contig 18632 bp, 19 predicted proteins | sample C33_27DmetaG_FD_165045 | JGI IMG/M metagenome (GOLD analysis project Ga0222718, IMG submission 165045) | Estuarine water microbial communities from San Francisco Bay, California, United States - C33_27D | ecosystem: Environmental > Aquatic > Marine > Unclassified | place: USA: California... | reverse complement strand
GTTCTCAGGACTTTCTTCATTTAGTGGATTTTCATTTACAAAGCCTTGGAAAATATAACTTCTTTTTTTCCAATACTTTCTGCCCATATCTTCTAAAGAAGGATCTTTAAACCAAGGTCTAACTTCCTGTAAGACTGGACATGTTTCACCGAACATTTCCATACAAGGAACTTGTACAGTTGTTGGTTTTTGATCGCCGCCTACAACTCCAGGGAATGTAAGTCTGATCATTTGTCGTTCTACCCAAAAGAACGTGTTGTTTGGATCTGAGTCAGGTAAGAACCTTAACAAGGTACTTGTTCCTTCGTCTATGTTCCAAAATGGGTATATTGCGTTATCGCTTTGAGCTTGGGAATTACCTTTGGAATTGCTTTCCATTGATTGTAACTTTGCTCTTATTTCTGCTAATGAGGCCATGATATTTCTCCTATATTTGCCATGTTCGTAATACCTTCTGTGTTTAGAGTATTACTAGTTTTCTATTATAATGCCATGATGCAAAAAAGTCAAGTACTTTTTTACAACTATTGGCCATTTCTGGCCAACAAAATTATTTATCTGTATCTGCTGAATTTACTCTGCAAATTGGCTTAAAAACACTTCATATGCCTCAGCAACATCCATAGGTGCTGATTTTGTAAGAGGTGTGCTATTAGCACTCAATAAACAACTTTTAATAGTACCGTATTCAAACTGATTAAGTCCGCCACCGTCACTAAGTTTGCTACTCAAATTTTGTAAATAATTTGATAGTCTTTCATCTTTTGCTGTTTGGCCTAACATACTTACCTGATATCCAAGTCTTGCATTAGGATTCTCGAAATCCATAACATCTGTTTCTGTTAACCTGTCTTTTAGTCCAGCAAAATTTTCTGACTCAACTGCCTTTGTTATATAACTTTCAAAACTTCTCTTTCTGTTAATTAAGTTTTTTAAATTATCAGTAACATTAGCAACTTTGTCGTCAAAATGTGTTTCTGTAAATTTACTTTCAATATCAATATCATCAGTTAAAACTTCAACTGATTTATAATCTTGTAAACTTTCTACTGCATTAGCATAACTTTTTACACCTTGCAATCTTTTAAAATATCCTCGAATTTCCTGAATATTTTCCATAGCCAATTCAACAATCTCTTGATTGTCTTCGTTTACTAATTTAGAATTTTTAACATATCTTACAAACTCGCGGAGTTGTTTGTAATCTTTTGCCATTTCTGTAATAGATGTTCCTATTGAATCAAAAGTTTCGCCACCGTTATGTAAATGTCTAGCCATAGCTCTTGCCATTGCTATATTATTTTCTGGTAACTTAAACATTTCCTGCCCACGTTTTATATACATACTATGTACATCTCTGCTTCTAGCACCACGTTTTTCTTCATCTATAGGTTTCTTATGTCTTAATACAATCTTGACTTCGTCTATTCCCTGATAACTGGACTTAGATGAGCCAGAAAGTGTACTAAAACTCGCCTCCATTACATCTGCCATGTCTTTCTCCGCATTCTTTTTGACGTTTATTTCTTCGCCTTTAGGTTTTATTTTTTTGTTAAAAATTTTGTAATCAAAATTCATTAAATAGTCTTGGGCTAAATCTTTGATCATAGTTCTTACAGGTGATTCTGACAAATCCTCACTTGTTGCTAACATTAGTGTTTTTTCTCCTAAGTCTAATCTTGCTAAAAGATTAGGTTCTTGAACTGCAAAACGTGTTGCTTCTTGAGGATTTAATACTAAATCTCCATCTTTATTATAACTTCTAACACTATACCCAAATCCTTTAAGTATATTAAAAATTTTTTCTGATACTATTTCGTAATTTACTGCCATACAACTATTTATCGTTCTTTGCCACAAATTGGTCTACATAGGCGGATAGCTCAGTGTAACATAAATGATTAGTATGTATTTTAAAATACAAATTATGGTTATGCAATAATATATCTTTCATTTCTACTAAAGTATTACTCCATTTTTCATGGCTCCAATTGGAAAGTTCTTTAAAAAGATTGTTTATCTGTTCTATTCTTTTATCAGAATTTTGAACTTTATCATAACTTTCGTCCCACCACTTATCAAATGTTTTGAATCCTAAATTATGTACAAGTTCTAAACTGTGCGATTCACCAACAAATACAAAAGGGTACATATATTTTAATGGCTTATTAATTTTTTCAGACAAAAATACTTCGCCAGATGGAGAATCTAATTCAGTTTCAAATAAAAACTCACAGTATGCTTTATTGTATAATTTGTAATCTTGAAAAAACTTTAATAGTTCCTTGGGTGTTATTTTGTTGTCTTTAAATATTTCTATTTTATTTTGCCAGGGTAAAGTGTGTTTAAATTTTAAATCTAAATTAGGATTATACTGCTCTACTTCCTCTATAGAACTATTAAATGAAATTATATTTTCTTGTAGTAAATTATTTTGATATATAAACTCTGCAAATTGGCACCTCATACGCCTTGGCCTTCTTGTAAGTGCTATACATTTGTAAGGTCGCTTTACAGGATTCATTAATGTTTTTATGTTCTCCTGTATTTTAATATCATCTGTTTCATACAAAGGCTCTGAGGCAACCATAGTATGTCTAGTTATTACGTCTATGCCTAAAATACTTTTTGTATTAAATGTATTAACTACAGAACAAATATTCTCTGTTTTTAGTTTGTACTTTTTAATTGTATTTTGTAAAACTTTATTCAGTACATTGTCATTTTTAATACTAGTATGTTCTAGTAAACTATCTAAAATTATTAAAACTTTATTATTATGATAAGCATCTACTACGTCATTGGGTAGTTCAAAAACATCAGTATCTGTTAAAATTTCTTTAAAAATTCTGGGTGCAATAAAAATATGATAAGCAAATAAGTTTGTATTATCGCTTTTAAAATGTGACAAAACATCACAAACAGGATACCATAGTTCATTTCCTACTGAAAAAACTTTATTGTATATCCCTAATTTAATAGTTTTTAAAATATTTTCCTGTGTATACCCATTAAAATGCTCATAAACCTTTCCTCTATACTTAAAAAATTTTTGTGGATATGGATTTAGGTTTACATTAGCGATAGACATTATATCATTGGAAGAGGTTGATCATAATCATCACCACTATCATCCTCATCAAAACTATTCCATCCTAAACCACTACTAACAGCACTATACACATCGTCTTCAAATGAGCTTATATAGTCGACCATACGCAAGGCTAACACCATACTCATTACTAAGTCATCTGTTTGTCCGGGTTTCGCTTTAAATGAATTAGCATTTGAGACAAAGTTTTTTAATTCACTTACAATAGTTTTACTTTTTAGAAATATTTTATCTTGCTCAACTAATCTTTTAAGTGTTAAACATGATTCTATTTTGCTTTTATGGGTAGTATGATAACCTCTTCTTCCTTTTTTGCCTTGTATTTTTTTAGGCTCATGTAACATTTCTCCAGGGAAATTTTCCTCTCCTGTATCTCTTATTACTACTAGAGCCGCTTCACCGATAGCATTATTCTCTACTGTCCAATACACCATAGCACCATTTGTTTGCTCACGTATATAATGAAGTATTTCCATAATTACTCTCATTTGGCCTTCAATAGGAGTTTTATTATGGCACCATTCACCTACTTGTATCATGCTAGGTAATTCTAAAATTTGTATGGCGGCATTATCTCCACCTGTTCCTGTGCTGGGATCTAAAGTTACTACATAAATGTTATCAGGTGTTGGGTGTTTGTACCAACGAACTTGCCCACTTCTTAAAATAGGATCTATACCTTTCATTTCTAAAAGTTTTAATGGGTCTATTAATGTTTCGTCATATATAACAAATTCGCATTCGTGTTCACGTTTAAAACGTTCTTCTCCAATTCTGCCACGTTCTTCTGTTGCCCATATGGCATCTCTGTCTGGGTGCTCATCCCATTTAGCAAGTAACGGTTTAAATCCATTTATGCCTACTTCTTGTTCGTTACCATGCTCGTCAAATAATTTGTTTGCTTGGTTCCAAATCATAGCAAATGTATCTTCATCACTGTTAGGTGTACTTGTAATAATACATTTACCACCTGTTGCTAGTGTAGGTGATAGTGAAGTCCAAAATTCAGACGCAATACGTTGAGGTACAAAAGCAAACTCGTCTAAGTACACTAGGGTAAGTGACATACCCCTACCAGTGTTTTCTGTAGTAGTGGCGGCAACAATTCTGCTACCATTATCAAAACTAATGCTACCTTTATTGTATTCAGTGACACCTGCACGAATATGATCTGGTGTGCTTTCATAAGCATAACGTATACGTTGCATGATTTCCTGAGCACCTGCTTGTTTGTGAGCCGCAACTAATATAGTACTATCTGGTCTAAACATAGCATACCACAACAAATATCCAGCCGCCACAGTAGTTTTACCCATCTGTCTACCCAGCATATTAATACTGTATCTGTAATTGTTGTAATTTTCGATTAGGTCTAACTGGTATGAAAAAGGGTTAAAGTCTATACCACCTTGTGTAGGATGTTGAATTTTTACATGATGTTCCATAAAATACAGAGGACCTGTATCCATATTTGCACAGTTCTTAAAATCTTCTATAGTGTCTGGTGTATATGCTGTTTTGCTATAACCTTGTTTAACCAGACTGGTATCCGCTGTTCCTCTTGCCATATTAGTATTTATACGGTAATTATACCGGAGTTTGGTTTTTCTGTAAGATTATATTTTTTAACATATTCGAATAGCCATTTTGCTATTGCTTTATGCCCTTCCCTATCTGGATGTTCTTTTTGTATTTTTAGAGAAGCACTTAAACCTATAAGAGATCCTGTCATTTCTTTTATTGGAATAAATCTATTATCTTTATAAAAGTTTTTAAATGCAAAATCTATAGGATCTCTATAAGGATTCCTATCTGTAACAACACTGGAATAAACCATAAAGCATATATTATTTTTTTGTAAATATTGTTTTATATAATTTACATTTTCATAAGCATAACTTATATGATCATAAAATCTATTAGGTCTTTGGTTCATCCATTGTTCTGCTAATTTTTCTGTTTTGGCTACATCATTTTGGTCTAATTGTTGCCTACTTATAGTACTGTAAAGTGGCTCTTTAACAGTAAGGTAATCTCCTGATCTTCTTACATAATGTATCATGTAATCAAGAGTATCTAATTGTGTCCATTTAGACATAATTATTGGGTATGCTGTTTCGCCTTTAAAATTATTTTCTCTTATTTTAAGAGTGTGTAATATTCTATACCATACAAATGGTATCTCCACAATTACAAATAATCTATCAAAACTATTATGCTTTTTGTAATATTCATTACAAAAATTTACTACGTCATACTTTTGCATTTCTATAGGCTTTGCTACTAAGGAATTGTTCCAAACATTTTCACAGTCAGATAAATCTGCAAAAAAGTCTACCCAAGATTCGAAATCTGGTTGTTTGAGTATAGCCGTTTGTAATCCTCTGCCCCACCCAGAGGCATAACTATTTCCGTCCACATACAGATCACTTATCATATAAGTATTTATAATTTTGTTGGTTTAGATTAAACCGATTTAGATATTTTGTCTTTGAGGTAGTTAATTAAAACTTCTTTATCTGTGCTATAGTTTGGTTTTTCATCATCTTGTGGTAAATCTTTTACTACTATTGCTTTTGGTTCTTCAGTATCGCCTGGCTCTCCACCACAATGAGGACATTCTAGACCGCAACCACAATCGCCGTCTACTACTTCGTTACCACAACAATCACATGTTTCGCCATCTTCAACATGATCTTTTTCCATGTCGTCATGACCTTCATGATCATTGTCTTCTTTATCTGAATTTGGTAATGTTATTCCTGCTAGTTTGAGTATTTGATGTAATTCATCCATGCTGTCAGCATTAGCACTAACAGTTACACTTGCATCACCTTGTTTTTTAGTTTTGCTGTATGTGACAGTTTCTTTTTCTTCGTCCTGTCCAGGCATAGCATAAGCCATACTCTCATCAATATCTTCATACTGCTTACTGTTGGCTAATTTTATATCTACACCATCTACACTAGAACTAGATGTTTTAATTTCATCTTTGTCTTTTGTTACATTGCCTTTTTGATCTCTTTTCTTTTGACCTGCTTTGGCAATTTGATCTGTTCTTTTTAATCCTGCAATACCTTGTGCGGCTAAATTATGAAGCAATTGTTCTACAGGTTCTAATGCAGATAATTCTTGTGCAGTAGCACCTTGTCCTTGCCCTTTTTTATTGAATAATCTAAAAAGTAGTTCGATTTGAGTTTGCTCCATACCTGATGAAACTAACCATTGTCTCATTGCTGATCTTTCACTACCTTGAAATGCTTGTAATTCATTAAGTTTCATTATACAATACCTTTCAAAGATTGACTATGGTTAGAAACTTGCTTTGTATTTTCAGCACCTTTACCCATATTAACACCTTTTGTTAGATCATCATAAGTAGGTGCTAAGTTGTCACCCATTAATTCATCTTTGCTAGGATAATTTCTAAAATAGTCTGCGCCTTTTTCTGCTTTAATTTTTGCTAATTCTTCTAAAAACTTTTTATTATATTCTTCACCAAATAATGCTTCTGAAAAATCTAATTCTTTATTTTCTGCTTCATAGTGTTCAAATGCATCAGCACCATCACGCATATCAATGTTTTCAGGATCTATTTCAACATTTCTATCAACATCGTTTGCTTGTCTTTCTGCTGTGATTTCTGCTTCAAGCCTTCTTGGCTCTTTAACACCATAACAAAGAACTCTTTCATGATCTAAACCCATATTGACTGCTAACCAAACTTCTAGTATTCTTTCGTTGACTGGGTATTTTACAATAACATCAGTACTGCATACTTCTGAAGTAAATTGTACTCCTTTAATACGGCTAAATTCCATTGGATTTTCTTGAATTGGTGTTCTTTTAAATGGTGTTGCACTAACAAAGTTATACTTAGCAAGACATTTTTCTAAAATATCCATGTGATCACTACCACAATCTGCGGCAAATTTAATTCTGTATCCGTATTCTTTACTAAATGCTTCTGCTATGTATTGCTTTAATTCCATTAGAAACTCCAAATTCTATATAATGTTATTTATCATTTTTCGCTTTTTTCGGTTTTAATCAATTTGAGAAGATCATTTCGATCAAAAACCGTTGCGGCTACACCCTCAGTATCACCAGAGCCTTTATCACTAAATTTGTCTATTCTAGCCTTTTTAAGCATGAGATCTATTTGTTGTAACTTGGCCTTTGTTTTGGCATCACTGGCATCTAAGGCTATCTTTAACATATTACTTGCTTCTGCAAATACTTTACCAGCCGCCATATCACTAACATTCATACCTAATTGCATAAGTTGTTCATAACTTTCAATAGCCTTCTTGGCTATATCATTCATTTCAACTTCGTGATCTTCTAGCCCTTTAATTTCTTTAAATGCCAAGTTAATTTTTTCACTAACACCTAATGCTTGTTGAGTTTCCTCTATCTCTGCTTCTGTTTCCACTATTGTAGGTAGAACTTCGTTATCAGTATTAGTAACCTCTTCAATAGGGGGCAGATTGAACTCTTCTTCCAATTTCTTTGTCATAACACTATTTATTACTTGCGTTTACGAGCTACTCGTTGTTTAGGCTTACGTGGTTTATTATTTTGGAAAATCTGATCTTCGTTTATTACTTTAAAACGTATGCCTTTGCGTTTGCACCATTCCTGTGCCGCTGTCCACTTAGCGGCGTTTACGGCTGTTTGTATTGCGTCTCCTTGGCTTCTGGCGTTTCTAAGAGTTGTTTGACTACTTGGTTTAATCTCAATAAGTTCAACATGGTTGTGGCCATCTCTGTCTGTATATTGGATCATAAAATCAGGAATATAATTATGATACTTTCCATCTAAAGGACTTCTGTATGGAATTTTTACATTTTCGCTGGCCCATTTTGTAATGTTTGGATGTGTATCACACATTCGCATAAATGCTAATTCCCAACTACTTCTATAAGTGGGTTCTTTGGAACCAATATATTTTGCACTCTCCTGAACTAGATATTTGCCTTGCATAAATTTTTTCATAATTTATGCCTGTATTAATTTACTAACTCTGCTCTTAGAATTTTTTACTGGAACTACCAAATTTACTCTGTTGCCTATAGGCCTTAAGGCATTAATGGCAGTATAGGCATCTTTTGTAATTTTTAAAGTATTTGTTGATAATTCAAAAAATTCAAAAGGATGTACTCCTTGTTGTTCTGCAACTTTTAATAAAACAAAACTTAGAGCATTTGCATTAGCATCTGAAAATCCTGATCCTGCTAACCTTAATTTTATTTGCTCTAATAATGGACCATTTATCTTTTGATCAACTTCATCTGGATTTAAATTGCCTAAAATTTCTGCTGATGCTTGTGGTAACGGAAAATCAACAGTAGAGTTTTCTAAAAAAATTGTAAGAACTTCATTTAGAACTGTATAGTTTTTACTATTTCCAAATGTTTCATATAAACTTTGACTGCTCACTATGTATCTCCTTCTGGTGTTGGAGGTGGGGTGGTAAATGTGTTATTATTACCTAACACATTGTCAGTACCTGAATCTGGTCTCCAACCTTTTGGATCAGTAGTGGTTTTTAGTGGACCAAATATTGTATCATCTGAAGGACTAGATATTCCAGCAACTACCTCATTAGTTAGTCCACCTATCAATGCATCTTTAACATCACCACCATTTACTGCGGCACTTAAACCTCGATCAAGTATTCTTCCAAAAGGACTTTCCTCAAAAAAGTCTTGTACTCCTTCTAGCCAAGATTTAGGACCACTATCACCAGCACCTACATATCCGTTATATGTAGCACTAATATTACTTGACTGTTTAGATACATCAACATCTTCTTCACTAAACTGAGTAAATACTTGGCTGGCACGAGGTCTTTCCATTAATTTGCTTATGTCTGTGCGTTTTAGTGCTACAGGTTCTTTAGCATTTCTTGAGCCTGGAAGATCAACACCGTCTACCCTTTCGAATCTACTTAAATCTGCTTCACCTAGTTCAAAGTTAAGTTGATCTGCAACTGTAAAATATTCATATGCTAGGCTTAAATTAAAATCTTTAAATCCACTATCTGAATAGTCTATGTCACCAAAATTTATTGTTGTTATTGTAGGGTTTACTAGTGAGTACTGGACTCCTTTATTGCCATGATATACAATTATATCTATCCTTTCAAAAAAGTTTTTATGGTAACTGGGGGAAAATCCAAATGCGTCACTATCAAAACCTTTTGTACTACTATCTGTTGCATGAATTGATGCAGTATTGTATGCTAGTAAACTATCATTATTGATTTCAGATTTTAAATCTCTACCTGAAGGATCCATTTTGTTAGTTGCGTCTCTGAAATGATAAGTAAAATATTTCATAAGAACGGTTAACCATTCGTTCTGGATAGTATCAAATAAGGTTAAATTAATAGGGGCATATTCTCTGCCTGTAGTGATAACACGTTTTTTATTATAGACATTTTTTACTTCAGTGTTTATGGTAACTTCAGGTAATTGAGCTGTTCTTATTAATGAACTTAGCCTAGTCCTTAAATTAAGACTATCTTCTATTCCTAAAAATGTACCCAGAAGAGCTCTGTTAGGTACAAAATTAATATACCCTTGGAACTTTTGTCGCGGTGGAGCGACATCTGGTCTAAAATGATAGGCGTTGCGAAAGTCCTTTGCATAGAACCTTCGCCCGCCGCCGAATTTAAGAAACTGCATTAAGCACTCCTACTGGTATTAACCTAGTGTAGTATTGCCTGTACCAACTGTTTCTGGGAATGGGTTTCCGCCAACCACTCTTCCGTTCACATCGTTGTCGCCTTCGAAGTGTACTGCGTTATCGTATCTGATAGTCATAATGACTTGTACTGGATCACTTGCCGCATAATCGGAATCACTGTAGTCAACTTGTGTTAAAAAACAACCCTCAAGGAACCAAACCTCACTTGCGCCGGCATTTACACCGTCTAAAACTTCAATTTGACAATCAAATTTGTAATCACTACCTGAAGCAGGTGCTGATTGTTGAAAATGATTTAATTGTCTTTGAACTTGTGCGCCAACTAGTTTTGTAACTTGGTTTTGGATATCATCCCTAACAGTTAAAGTAATTTGTTCCCATGAATGTTTCCCTTGAACATAAACTCTTGAGTTGTAACTATCAATTATTTGCTCTTCATAACTGATTTTTGGTCTGGTAACGTTTTGAACGTTTTGTGTTAAAACTTTTGTTTCAGCACTATCACCAAAATTGCTCAGTAAACTCACACGGAATCTATATTTAAGTTTGGGCATTAATACACCAGAACCAGTATTACCGGTTATGGGTACACCAAATTTACTTTTGGTTTCTGTTGTTGCTCCTTCTACTGCCATGTTGTTCTCCTAGAACTAATTATATATTAAAGTAATTACTTCAATTATACAGATATTTATCTGATCATAACAAAATAAATTAACTATAGTTTTAATCTATACTCATAAAAAAGGGCGGAAAACCGCCCTTTTATAGTTAAATTACTAGATTAACCAGTTTGTCCCAAAGTATTTTGGATTCTGATAGGTATGTAAATGAATTCAACCGCTTTGACTGGCTGTATAGCAACGTCAATGTGTAGTTCATTTCTATCAATTCTTGCTGGAGTATTATTTGAACTATCACAAACTGTGATAAAGTCAAATAGTCCTCTTTGAGAAACAAGTTCGCCAAGTAGTCTTTCAACTACAGATTTTGCGTTTGCCCTTGTTACTTCATCGTTAGGCTCAAACAAGAATGGTTTAACTGCGTCATCTAATTGTTCACGTAGGTAAACAACTAGTCTTGCAACGTTTACTCTATCCAATGCACTTGATACCGGGTTAAGAGTTTTCTGACCAAATACTGCTAGTCCTCTTCCTGGGAAGTTACCAATTGGGTTTACTTTATTAATGTAAAGATTATCTCTTTGACCTTCACTTAAAGAAACTGGAACATACTCACTACTTGTAGGATCTAAATATCCAACACTAGTTGCATTGTTCACTAAACCTCTTTGGAAACCAGCCGGTGCAAACCAAGGGAAAGCCACTTGATCGTTAAATGCTAATGTTCTCAAAGCCATATGAGAGGATGGAACCATAACACTTGAACCGTCTAGGTTTGTTGAAAGTCCTGAAGGATAGTAAACTGCGGCGTATGGATCACTTGATACTAGACCATCTTCTCCATTTTCCGACGCATTTGCTGTGTTTGTTGCCCAATTTTTAGTACTTGTTGCATCTGATTTTAACCTAAGTGGTGAATCAATAATACTAAACACAGTATTCTTTCTATCAGTACCTAAGTTAATCATTTCATCTGCTAATTCAGGATATCCAGGTACTGCCATAATATTAAATCTGTTTGTTTCATTTCTAATATCTTGATTGGCTACAACTGATGCCTGCATTGCTTTAACAATAACTGCTCTTTGTGCCTTTCTTAACATGTATGGTGAACCATCTGTTTTATTACCACTATGATCTAACCATAAACCTGATGTTGCATCATATTTCTTGACATTACCACCACTTAATAGTTTGTTCCATGCTAACATGTTTGCAGGGAATAAACTTGATGATACTGCTGTACTAATTAAAGCATTACTTGAACTAGAACTTCTGAAATCATTAAATATAATTCCATCTGGTGACACTTGGTCTGTGTTATCAACTAACACCCAAGCATTAGAGGCTCTTTTGTAAATTACTGGGTAATTTTCAAGATCACTTCCGTCAACCCAAATATCTCCATCTACTAATGAGCTTACGCCATCAGATTTTAGAGTTGGTGATGAACCTTTGACCTGAACGTCACCTGTATAAGGTTCCCATCCAGTTGTAGCATCATTGTAAAGTACGTCAACTTTTTCAGTACTTACTGAACTATCATACCATAATGTACCGTCTGCCAATGTACCTGAAATAGCACTATCTTTAGCAGTGAAACTTAATGCTTCAAAGTTGCTGTAAGCAGTTGCACTGGAAAGATTTAAATTAGAAGCACTAAATCCTGAAACGTTTCCGTCTATTAGTAAAACGTCAGTACCTGTACTATTAACTAATTTAATTTTTCCTGAGTTATTAGAAGCAATAACTGTATTTGCATAAGTTAAACTACTGTTTGAAGCCGCTAATGCTGTATTGATATCTTGTACCATATCATCAACACTTGCGTTTCCGTCTGCATCACCGTCAGTACTAAATGTAACATCAACGTTTGAACCACTATTAATTCTTAATGAAATACTTATTTTGCCACTGTGACCAGTTAATGAAATATCTGTGTCAGCAAGTGCGGCTGTACTTTCAAAAGAGACACTTGATTTACCATTATGTCTTTTAGGTTTGAATGATGCTGTTCCGTCTGCTTCATTGGCTCCTTCACCAGATGCATCAAAGAAAATATCTCCTAATTCTGGGTTTTCACCATGTCTTGCACTACTAAATGCTGAAGCCATTAACTTAGCAGATTCAACATTTTGAGCTGTAAATTGTGCTGTTGCACTATTATATAATTTTAAAGACCAAACAGAACCGTCGTTAAATGCATTTACTTGTAGGAAAATATCTCCTGATACTAATGCACCACCACCTGCTCTTGTGACTGGTAAGTTGCTGTGATCACCAATTTGGAAATCTGCTGAACTTGTTCTTGTTGACCAACCAGTAGAACCAATTAAGTCCCATGCACTTGATGTTGTTTTTTGGTAAACTTTAAATGTTGCAAGAGTATTTCCTGATACACCATAGTAAACAACTGCAAAGTCATTTATTGTACCATAACCTGTTTTAGGTGTGCCGTCAGATGCTAAGTCTGTTGAAGCAGGAACTTTAACTGTTTGTCTTGCATACTTTGAACCGTCATATTTTTTAACACCGATTACTGTAGATGCTGTATCTAACCAATAAGATCCGTTTGCTGGAGCCGTTGTTGGAGCAAGAGTACTTGCTGTCAAGGCCGCTAAATCTACGTTTGCTCTTAAAACGTATGCACTATTGGCTACTCCTAAGAAACTGTATGCGGCTAATAATCCGTATTCGTTTTGTTCGTTGCCGTGTAACTGAGTTCCTCCACTAGATTTAAAAGTCGGATTACCATAATTTTGTAATAGTTCTCTTTGACTTGAAATTCTGTAAAGTTTATCAGCGGTTGCTGAAGTTGTATATGTTGCTGTACCTGAGCCATCTGGACTACTCTTATCTTGAGCAGTTGCGATAACTATAAGAGGTACTGATCCAGTACCAGCAGGAGCATAAAAACTCTCATCTGATACACTAACACTAACTCCAGGTGAAACTAATGTTGCCATAATTTTCTCCTAATTAAGATAAATTTATAAATTACTTAATTGTATTTATCTTTTATTAGTATTTTAGGGTATTTAAGAAATTACGGCGTATTATACAGTATTATACTATTTTAAACTGTTCTTTAAATTGACCTGTTTTCCAGTCTCTGATATCGTCAACTTGCTTGGCTAAGTCTTCGAGGGTTCCATTATTGTCTATAATGTAATCAACTGGGTAGCCTGCCCAATTCCATTCACTTTCGTGAACGTCTCTGTATTTGGTTGTCATTATTTTTCTGCTAACTACGTTTTCGTGTGCCGTCTTTGCTGTTTCGAACCAGTCAGGTAATTCACCACGTTGTACCCAGATAACTACACCGCCCATATTTTTAATTAAATCCAACTCGTTTCTAAATCTAGCATCACTGACTACAACACATGGAGCAGTTTCTGACATTTTTCTCATACGATATTCTAGGCTATTCAACCATATATCCTGATCAAAATGATTTCTTAGTACTTCTGTGCCTAATAGTTGTAATGCCAATCTGGGAGTAAAGTTTGGTACACCTAATTTTTTAGTCCAAAACATATCAGGCATTTCACGAAAGTCTCTGCTTTCCGCAGTATCACCTTCAAGTAAAGATCTTTCCCATCCAAAAACACTGGAACATAAATCTTTAAGTGGAGCGGCAAAACTGTCATGGATACAACCTCGTTCTACAAACATATTGGCTACTGTATCTTTGCCACTGCCTATAAAACCGGTTATTCCTATTATCATTATCCTATTACAAAATTTAGTGGAATATTTCCTTCTTCCATATTATGAATGCTTTCTTTGAGACCCTGTAATTCCGCCTGAGCTTCAGATTTTAATGTTTCACCATTTAACTGAATTGCTCCGCCGGCTCCAGGTAAACCACTTGCATACTTACTTCTGGCTTCTCCCAACATATATTTAGATTGTGCTAATGCATAAGATCCTAACCAATTGCTGGCATAGACATCTTTTAAAAGAATTGATTCAGGAATAAAATTATATACACCTACAGCAATATCTTCTTCATGTCTGATATTTCGTAAAATTTTAAGTTGTTTAGTATTTCGATTCCAGATAAAATTGTATTCACTACCAAATATTCTGCCAATTGTTTCTTTGTATTGAGCAAAAGCATCAAATACTGCTAATCCACCTATTTGTCCTGCTTGTAACATGTACATATTGTTAAATGCAACATCAAATGGATCAAAGTTAGTACCGCCACCACTGTTAGTACCTATACCTCTTCTGTATAAACGTCTAACTTCCATTACTTCATCTGGCAATGTATATTCTGTTACATCCTTTTGTGTTTCAAAAAAGATAATACTTTCTTCAACACTACCAGCACTTAACTGTCTATATATAGCAATGGCTTTATCAATAGAAACATCATAGTGTTCTCTGTCTAGTTCAACATCTACCATGCCATCTCCTAGACGGAGTTGTATCTCAGTAATAAGCTCTTCGCGACTTTTGTATCCTATTTGATCTTTTGGCATACTACTATTTATCTAAATCAATATTAAAATGCTTTAAGAATGATAGTATTATCGTTTAGTCTACCGTTCATTTTAATACCTGTAGTAGTAAGCTCGTCGAACGCCTTATAAAACTTAGTCTTTGCTTTTCCTGTCCAATTATTAATTTGCTCTTTGGGTTTACGCAATGTTTTTTGTATACTTAACTCAGGATCAAACGCCTGTATTGTTGTGCCCTTAACCATTAAACCATCTCTACCTATGCCTTTAGGGTCTTTGCTTATGGCGTGATATACACCTAATTTTCTTGTTTTAGTATTATACACCCATAATTCATTAGCATGTACAACTTCTGTAGGATGTATACTTGCAATACCTAATTCGCTATCATTAATTTGAAACTTTAATTTTTTAATTATAGAGTCTTTACTTCTTGCTTTTGGCTTACGAGCTTTTCTGGTACTGGCTTTTGTCTTTATAATTGTATCACAAGAAGTATTAATCTTTTTAAAAAACTCCACAAACTCCTTTCTAAGTTTAGGTGTAAAGTGTGCGTACCCTTCTTTTATATCAGGGTCTTTCCATTCCTTTACTTCTAGAGCTTCTCGATAGGCTCCATCAAAGTCTTCTTTAATTAGTTTAGCATGAGCGGCCTTTATTTCTGGACTATAGGATATCATTTCTTTATAAGGCTCAAAACTCTTTACATCAAAAGTTCCTTCAGTTAAACAATCTATATAGTATTCCCATTCTGCACAAAGCCTTTCAACTTGCATTTTCATTCTGTCCTGAATACTTATAACTATTTTGTCTTTTGTTTTTACTTTCTTTTCCTGTACAACTTTAGACCCACGATCTAACCACTCCTCTTTTCTTTTTTGCAGATGGCTTTTAATACTATCGGGCATATATCCTAATTTATATTCTATGTATGTAGAAATACCTGTGGCCGAAAAGGCCCAATCTGGATTTGCTAAGATAGTTTTTTGTTCTTCTTTGGACCATCCTGACTTATCTTTAATCCACTTTCTAACTGAACTAACTAATTTCTTTTTGGGGATTTCTGTTCTAACAAAATACTCGCATTTGTGAAATGCCGCATCTTGGTCCTCGACAGTTGTTAATGCCCTAAATGTATTCCATTCAGGTTCTTTGGTTATATAAATGCTTCTCTGTTTTTTTCTCGGCATGTGTCTCTCAATCTTCAAATATATCAGGGTCTGGATTAGCATACATTATTTGTATTGCTAAAGGCCAATTATTAAACCCTATTATATCTTTTTTATCTTTAAGCACACTTTTTTGCTTAAAGAACTGAGTAATACTTATCATTCCGATAAATTTCCCTGCTTTTTCACCTGCTTTATACATAAAATAAGAATTTGCAAGTATAAAAACTAAAAACAATACATAGATATCCATAACTCTCCTCAAATAATAAACCAGTGTAACAAAGGTCTATTTATTTGTCAAGGAAAATTATTTGCCTTTTGAAAATCTTTTGTCTTGGTTGTAAGGTAATTCTTTTTCTAAAATATCCTTCCAAATAGAAATAGTTCTATCAAGACCTTCATTAAGCTCTACTTTAGGAAACCAACCAAGTCTGGCTGTAATTTTATGATTTGTGCTATTAAGTAAAAATATTTCACCTGGTCTAGGAGGCTTTGTATTCCAATTAACATGCCCATCCCATCCTAGTTTATCTGCAATTATTTTAACGTAATCTTTAATTTTAATTGCATTATCAGGTCCTATACAAAATATTTCTCCAGCACATTTTTCTGGATTATTAATTACTGTTTCCCATGCGTCTAATAAATCATCTATATAAATAAAGTTTCTGTATGGCTCACCATACCCTAAATTTATTTCTTTTGGATTTTTTAACATTTGGGTAATAACTTGTTCTGTTACAAAGAAGTCGTTATCCTTTCTGCCATATGCATTAGTTTGTCTAATAGCAGTAAACGGTAAGCCATAACTTCTATGTGCATACTCTAAGTATTTTTCACAGCCATATTTTGCAACGGCGTAGGGGGCATTTGGATTTGGTGGCGTTGCTTCGTTAAATGCAATAATACCTTCTTCTTTTCCGTCTCTGATAATATCACTAATAGGTTGCCAGCCATATACTTCCATTGTACTAGCAAATACAAAGTTTTTTAAATTTGGTAATGTAGCCGCTATTTCTATTAAGTTTACTGTGCCAACATAATTTACTTCACTAAAACTTATTTGCTCGTAAAAACTGTCTTGTACTTCTGTTCTAGCCGCCAAGTGAACAATTATCTCAGGATCAAATTGTTTGATTTGAAAACCTACCTTGGCATGGTCTCTTAAATCCTCTGTTAAAAATTCTAGTTCATGTTTATCTTTTAGTCTTTCGACCATATGCTGACCTATAAAACCATCTGCTCCTGTTATGAATATTCTCATGTTATGTCCTCTTGTTTTGCAAATCCTGTAACTTGTAATGTGTATCTATTAGTGTTACTGACATTAGTAACACAATGTACAACATCTTTATATATGTATGTGTAATCACCTTTTTTGTATTCTGGAAATGATTCTTCTCCTATTTCCAAAAAATGTCCCATAATTTTATCTTGAAGGAAAACATTTACCCTTACAGGCGTTTTTCCTTCTATATCCCATTTATTTAATTTTGCTAGATCTATTAATCTAAAAAATTTGTCACGATGAGGGGGAATCATATGACCAGGTTTTGCACAATTAACTGTGACCAAAGAATGCTCTATAAATGGAAACATTTCTTTTACTTTGTGTGCCCATGTAGGAGCAAAGTCGTCATATGTTTGTAAAATAGTACAAGCATCTAATGGATAATCTGGTACAGGCAAATTGCTGTCTTTCCAATATCCACTAGACCAGATTGTGTTAGTCTCTTCAACAAATTTAGTTATATAAAGTTCTCTTTCGTCTAACCAATCTAAATTTATATGACCTTTTATCATTTATATAATACCGTAACCTGTGCAGAGTAAAAAGGTTCATCTCCCATATTACCTGCTATATGCCAATCATCACTACCAAACTTTACCCAATCTCCCTTTTTCCATTTTGTAAAAGGTTGATCATGTATTTCATAATAGTGTCCTCTTTTCCAATCCTCTAAAAAAATTAAATATCTATAACCTTCACCTTCGCCATGTTCCTGCTTTAATTTAAAATGCTTATCAACATGATGCGGAATTGTATTTCCTGGTAATATTTTTATTACACTTACAACATGATGATTAAATCCTTGTGGTATTTTATTAGCAAAATCATGTACCCATTGTGGAGACTCATCAAACATTTGCCAGATACTACTGTTATGCTCATTGTAATATTCTTCAAGTGCTTCATATTGTTGATAACATTGAAAGTAATCCTCAAATCTAATATTATCTAGTTGAGCTTTTGGTATAGAGATGTCAAAATGTCCGTACTCAATCACAATAACTCTCTAAAGTTCCTCTACGTCTAAGATCTAAAGTAGCACAATGAATACCGCCAGACAGCGTCATACTATGACGGAACTGTACCGGAACACTATCTATACCGTACTTGTCTAGTTCACGCATCAGAGGCTCTTGTGCTGAGTCTAAGATAACAGTATTCTCATCTACACTTAGTAAATTCATACCAATGTATGGAGAACATGGTGCTATGTAACCTTGCTCAGAAAGTTTACTGCCTTGGACTACACAA
>Ga0222718_10002014_pt1 | contig 18656 bp, 30 predicted proteins | sample C33_27DmetaG_FD_165045 | JGI IMG/M metagenome (GOLD analysis project Ga0222718, IMG submission 165045) | Estuarine water microbial communities from San Francisco Bay, California, United States - C33_27D | ecosystem: Environmental > Aquatic > Marine > Unclassified | place: USA: California... | reverse complement strand
CGTTTGCCGATACGGACGACCGGCGAGAACAATCGTTGCTGCCTGCCATGGTGACGTGTGATGACGCGCAGCTGTGGGTGGTGTCAACTGCCGGTACGGAACAGTCCACCTATTTGAAACGTAAAACTGACATAGGTCGTAACGCTGTGTTGGAAGGTGTGACTAGCGGTATCGCATATTTTGAGTGGTCTGCACCTGACGACGTGTTAGATATTGACGATGAGGACGTGTGGTGGGAATGTATGCCTGCGTTAGGTAACACCGTCAAAATTGAGAAGATACGTCACGCACGGCAAACCATGCCGGAATCCGAATTTAGGCGTGCCTATTTGAACCAATGGACTAAAACAGATGACCGGGTTATACCTGAACTGTTGTGGAATGAGGTGCAGACGGACAGCAAATGGCCAGATGGCGGGTTGGTGTTTGGTGTCGATATCACGTTAGACCGTTCACGGGCAAGCATCGTTGTAGCGGATAGTGAAGGCACTATGGAACTTGTGGAAAACCGGGACGGCACAGAATGGTTACCGGCACGTATCAACGACCTTGTAGCAGCCCACGGTGGGCGTGTTGTCATTGACCAATATTCCCCCGCAGGCAACCTTGTTGACGTACTCAAAGATATTGAGATAGTCAAATACAGCACCCGTGATAGCGTGTCAGCTGCCAACGCATTTTACGACGCAATCATGCAAAATGATGGAATAGCGGTCAGACCACATGAAGCGTTAACCGTTGCGGTTGCGTCCGCAAAGAAAAAACCGGTGGGTTCAGGGTGGCTATGGGCGCGTGTTGACCCGGCAGCAGACTTGTCACCGTTGCACGCAGCTAGCGTGGCGTGGCATTGTGCTAAGTTTCGGCCTAAGAAAACCAAAACACCGATGGTATTCTAGGAACCACTATGGGTATATTCTCACGTCGCAAGACTGAACAACGCGCAAGCGAATTTCCGTTTGTCTTGCCGACGGCAAACTATTTGCAACCCTTACAAGGCGCGTTGCACATTTCACCGGCAACAGCGTTAACTATTCCTGCGTTGTATCGTTGCACCAACCTTATTTCAGACAGCATTGGTGCATTACCGTTAGCGTCGTATCGGAACGGTGACCGGGTAAAACCACAACCCGCCATTTTGGAACAGCCAGACCGCACCATGACCCGTATGGACATGATCGCGTCAACCGTCATGTCTTTAGTGATTGACGGCAACGCCTACTGGCTTCTAGGTGACCGTGACGAACTTGGCTACCCACGGCAAGCAGTTTTGTTGGCACCGGACGCGGTGTATATCGAAACAGCCCAAAACGGTGCAACAATCGCATACCGTGTAGCCGGTCAGACATACCAGCCGGAAGACATTTTGCATATCCGTGGGTTGACGTTCCCCGGCTCCGTCAAAGGCATGTCAATTATTGAACACCACCGGCGCACGTTAGGTATCTCTATTGCCGGTGAAGACTGCGCTAGCGAACTGTATAACGCAGGCGGTCTACCGGTAGGCGTGTTAGAAGTTGACGCAGACATAACCCGTGAAGAAGCAGACGCACTAAAAGCAGGTTGGATAGCGAACAACGGTGGACGCAATCGGACACCGGCAGTTTTAGCAAACGGCATTGCGTACAAACCGTTGTCATTCTCAGCACATGACCTAGAACTGATTGACGCACGCCGATATAGCGCACAGCAGGTTTGCACGTTGCTAGGTGTACCACCGCACATGGTTGGTGTCGCAATGGACGGAACGTCAATGACGTACAGCAACGTGACACAAGACAGTATTCAGTTTGTGCGGTTCACGTTACGTCCGTGGCTGTCACGTATCGAACAGGCACTATCAACATTGCTGCCACGAGGACAAACGGCACGTTTCATTTTGGATGACTTGTTGCGGGCAGACACCGCAAGCCGGTATGCAGCTTATGAAGTTGGGTTGCGTGCAGGATTCTTGACCGTAGAAGAAGTGCGAATGTTTGAAGACCTAACAGACGCAACGACACCGGAGACAGACTGATGTCAGAACTAATCACACGAACCGTAGAATTTGCCGGGTTTGAAGTCCGTGACGACGACGACGGACACCACCTAGTTGGCATTGTCGCACCGTTTGGTGCTATCTACGATGCAGGCAGCTATTTAGAACGGTTTGCACCAACAGCGTTTGACAAAACCATTGCGGAACGTGGCGAACGTATCCCGCTGTTAGAGCAGCACGCCACAGACCGTATGCCTATCGGACGGGCTGTCAGTTGGCAGAAAACCAATGATGGACTAATTGCAGACTTTTTGTTGGCCAACACCCACCGGGGTGAAGAAGCACGCACACTAGCCATGGACGGTTTCGTGTCCGGGTTTAGTGTCGGATTCATTCCGGTACGTACCCAATCGTCTGAACTGAACGGTAAACCGTTACGGACACGCACAGAAGCCAAACTTGACCACGTAGGTTTTGTGCGGAACCCTGCATACACAGACGCACAACTTATTAGTGTCCGTTCGTTTGACCCGGACGACGGTGAACAAGTGCCACGTCTAGCCAAATACCGTCACCTAATGAAAGACCTAAACAATGGCTAACTACGGAAGCGTCACCATCACAGACGTAGCAACAAAAATTTTGGACGCTAACGACGTGTACCGTCCCGTCTTTCTGCAAATTATCGGTAACCAAACCGTCTATTTGGGTGACAACGATTCTGTGACCACCGCAAACGGGTTCCCGGTAGTAAAACACACGGACGCTATTGACGGGCAGCTAGCACCCGGTCAAGCATTGTGGGGTATTTGTCCTAGCGGACAAACGGAAGATATCCGGTATTTCTCGCACGTTGACTAAACCGGTCTGTGTATGCTATTGCTAGACCGCCGATAGTAACGCCGCGTAGTCACCTTACTGTCACCGTCAGAACCTACCCATATATCAGTTAGGAGAACTGACCGTGAAGTTGCTAGACCAACTTGTTGCGGAACGTGCAGAAATTTCCGAAGCCGTAGAAACGGTTTTGGACAGGGCTGCCGAAGAAACCCGTGACCTTACAGAAACAGAAGACAAGAACCTTGGCGACCTTACAGCGCGCGCAAAGGCACTTGACGCCCGTATTGCTGACCTGCGTGAAATTCAGGTTAGCCACCTTGAAGCAGCTAAGTTGCGTGCAGAAGTCGCAGCTACCGACGAACCAAAAGAGGCACCAGCCGTGAACCGCGTTGACGTTAAGTCAGAACCATTGACCTACGAGGAGAACGCGCCACACTCGTTCTTCCGTGACTCGTACGCAGCAGAATTCCTTGGTGACGTTTCAGCGCAAGAGCGTCTGTCACGCCACACCGAAGAAATGCGTCACGAACTGCGTGACTCAGGTAGCGGGTCATTTAGCGGGCTTGTCGTTCCGCAGTACCTGACCGGACTTGCAGCACCGTTCCTGCGTGCAGGACGTAACACCATGGACGTGGCCAACAGCCTCCCATTGCCAAACGACGGTCTTACCGTGAACGTGTCCCGTATCACCACGGGTTCAAGCGTCGCAGCGCAGGATGGCGACAACGGAGCAGTCACCGAAGCATCACCAGATGACACGTTGCTGACCGTCAATGTCCGCACCTACGCAGGCATGGTTGACGTATCACGTCAAGCGTTAGAGCGTGGCACCGGTGTTGACGGACTGTTGGCAGCTGACCTTGTGTCCGCATACAACAGCAAAGTCAACGCAGATGTCATTAACGGTGACGGCACCTCAGGTACCCACCTTGGCATCCTGAACACGTCCGGAATCGGTGACGTTGACGTTGACGACGCATCACCAACCGCATACGAGACATTCCAAAAAATTGTTAAGGCAATCGGCACCGTAACTGAGAACCGTTACGTACAGCCAAATGTCATCGTGATGCACCCAAGAAGGTGGGCGTATATCTCAGGTGGACTTGACAGCAGCAACCGTCCATTGGCCGGTGTAACCGTCGCTACCTCGCAGAACATCGTCGCACTTGGCAACCCCGGTGCATACGGTGTTGCAGCAGGTGAAATTGCCGGTGTTCCGGTGGTCGTTGACGCTGGTATCCCAACCAACCTTGGTGCAGGCACCGACGAGGACGCAGTTATTGTTGCGAACCGTGCAGACCTTGTGCTGATGGAACAGGCAGCCAGCCCACTTATGTTGCGTTACGAGTCTGTCGGTTCCGGCACACTCACCACCCGCATGGTGGTTTACGGATATTCAGCGTTTACCGCTGGCCGTTACCCCGGTGGCGTTTGCAAGATTCAGGGAACGTTGCTGGCAGCAACCCTCTGATAAGTCGAACCCGTCCCGCCTTAAGTCCCCCTTGTGCGGGACGGGTTCACCATTAACATGGGAGCAGTTATGGACAAGTATTTGCAAAACCTTATTGCGTCTGGCGCAGACCCGGTACTTATCGCTAAACTCTCTCAGGAATCCCCCAATATGCCGGAACCGTCACCCACGGTTACGGAACCGGGGCAGGCGACGCACAGCACAGAACCTGCCCCGGCTCCCCGGCGACGCAAAACCCGCAAAGGTGACTGATGGCTTACACAACATTGGCGTTGGTCAAGTCGTCTTTAGGTATCCCCGATTCTGTAACGTCTGAGGACACCGCCATTACAGCTGCGATTGGTGCAGCAGACGCGTTGATTGACAACTACACCGGACGCACGTTTGAAGTGTCCGCAACGTCAACCCGCACATATCTTCCGCGCACCGCAAGCATTTTGGACGTAGACGACATTGCGACCACAACCGGTCTAGTCGTCAAAGTAGACAACGACCAAGACGGCACGTTTGAAACAACCTTGACGGTCACCACAGATTACGTGTTGGACGGCAACACAACCCCGTACCGCATGTTGACCAACGTGAACAACGGTTGGCCACTATCGCTATACGGTCGCCCAACGATTGAGATAACCGCAAAATTTGCGTACAGCGAAACACCGCCAGACAACATTAAACAAGCAGCCTTGTTAATGTCATGTCGTTTGTATCAACGTAAAGCGTCCCCGTTAGGGTTCCAAGCCGGTTCCATTCCGGAATTTGGTGCCGTGCGTATTTCACGCAATGACCCGGACGTTGCAGCCCTATTGCAAGGCGTGAAGTTACTTGGGGTTGCCTGATGGCTGATTACGGCACAATTAAAACTGCGTTAGCGACACAGTTAAACACGTCAACCGTTGTTGAAGTTGTGTACGCCAATCCGCCAGAAGTGCCGTTTACACCGTCCGCAATCATTATTCCCGGCACTACCGCTGTGGAATACGGTGACGCAATGCAACGTGGTTTACTGCAAATGTTTTTTACTGTCACGTTCCTTGTGCAACGGTTCGACCTAGACAACAACATTGCACGCCTAGACCCGCTTATTTACGGTGACAACAGCGTTGACCAGTTACTAGCAGCTGACCGCACACTTGGCGGTGTCGTGTCGTATGCCCGTGTAGCGACCGCTAACAACGTTGGCAACATTGGCTACGGTGACGATATCTACCTAGGTGTAGACTTTGAAATAGAAGTGATGGTGGAACCATGAAATATAAAGTGACAAGCGAACGTGTAAAGGGCTATCAAATTGGTGATTTAGTCACCGCAGATGACCTTGCACGGTATAACATTGAAGCATTGGTGACGGCAGGTCACCTAAAGAAAACAGCAACACCGAAAATTGAAAAGGCCGAAGACGAGGAAGTGACCCAAAATGGCTAAGTTTGTTTATGATGACGTATCCGTTACGGTCAACAGCGTTGACCTGAGTGACCACGTACAGTCAGTTACTCTTTCAGCGGACGTTACCGAAGTTGACGTAACCGCCATGTCAGATACGTGGGATCAGTCGCTTGCCGGTCGCAAAAAGGTGTCCGGGTCAATCACGTTCTACCAAGACTTTAGTGCTTCAAGTGTCGATGCCACTATCTGGCCACTTATCGGCACGACAACCACGATTACTTTGCGTGCAACGTCAGACGCAGTTGGTGCAACCAACCCGGACTACGACATCACCAACACCGTTATTACCTCGTACGGTTCCATTAACGGTGGCACCTACGGAGATGCAGCCATGACCACCGTGAACTTCAGCGGTGGAACGTTGGCACCAGCAACGTCGTAATACGTTCACACACTTAACAAGGGAGACACAATGTTACCTTTTGTCATTGAAGTGACCATGGACGGTGGCGAACCCACCGAATATGAAATAACCCTGCCTGCACTTGTCGCGTGGGAAGACTTCCACACAGACATGTCGTTTAAAGACTGGCAGATAAAGCAAACTTGGAAAGGTCTTGCCTATCTCGGGTTTGCAGCTATCAAAGTGACCGGTGCAACACTTAAACCGTTCAAAGAATGGGTGAACACCGTAACTGAGGTGCGTCTAGTCCCAAAAGACGATTAGACGGTAAACCCCGTGTCAATACGTATTGGGCGCGGGAAGTAGCAGCCATGGCGATACGTACCGGTATTGCACCTAATGACCTGATGGACACGCCAACGCTAGTATTGCAAGAGATGCGCGCAATGCTATTAGACCACCAACAGGGTTAACCATGGCTGAAAACATAAACAAACAAATTTTTAGACATGTTTACGCCGCGCAGAACCGTGGCAAAAACATTGCCATTGAAATTGAAGGGTTGCACAAACTGCGACGTGCGCTAATCAAACTTGACGACGCAGCCCGCGACGATTTTAAACAAGCCGGATATCAGGCAGCAGAAATTGTTGTTGACGAGGCTAAACGGTTGGTGCCGGTCAGGTCTGGCAGGTTAGGTAAAACGATTAGGGCACACAAAGTTGTGTCCGGCGCAAAAGTGTCTGCCGGTCGCACAACAGTTCCGTACGCAGGTCCTATCCATTTCGGTTGGGCGCGTCGTAACATCCGGCCTAACCCGTTCTTGTATGATGCAGCAGATAACCGGGTCAATGACGTGATGAACGAATATTTTGACCAAATGTACGAAATATGGAATAGGAACGTGTAATGCCTGCAAAAAAAGCGTCTATTAGTATCAACTTGTTGGCTGACGCTACCAAGGCTAAAGCCGGGTTCGCAGAAGCAGAAAAGGCAGCAGGCGGGCTAGACAAACAGTTTGGCAACATTGCTAAAACCGCTGTCAATGCGTTTGCAACACGTGAAATAATTAACTTTGGTAAAGGTGCGGTAGGTGCAGCTAGTGACCTTGCCGAGTCCGCTAACGCTGTCGCAGTCACGTTTGGTGAAGCAGGCGACCAAATTCTAAAACTAGGTGAAAACGCGTCCACCGCAGTTGGGTTGTCGGCAAAAGACTTTAACGGGTTTGCGGTTCAGTTTGCCGGGTTCACACGCCAGTTAACAAGCGCAGACAAAGACATTGTTGACGTTACGGACGAACTGACCGTGCGTATTGCTGATTTTGCGTCTGTGATGAACCTTGACGTGCCAGACGCGGCGACCAAGTTTCAAAGTGCGTTGGCGGGTTCGACAGAACCTATGCGTGCCTTTGGTATTGACGTTTCGGCAGCTGCCGTACAAACCTATGCGTTAGAAAACGGCATAACCGATAACGCCAAAGCAATGACTGAGGCTGAGAAGGTGCAAGCCCGTTACGGGCTGATTATGGAACAAACCGCACAGATGTCTGGCGACTTCGCTAACACGTCTGACGGTCTGGCCAACAGTCAACGTATTTTGGCTGCCGAAATGGAAAACATAAAAGCAACTGTTGGTGAAGCACTTGTACCGGCGTTGCAGGGCATCATGGGTGCCGTCAGCCCGGTGTTAGAAGCGTTTACAGCGTTGCCGGAGGAAATGCAACAAGTAGTTGTGTTGGCTACTGCGGGTGCGTTTGGTGTCCGTTCGTTCAGTAACACGCTACAAGGTTTTGGTGTTCGTGCAGGTGTCGCAAAAGTTGCGGTTGGCGGTTTAGCGGTTGGACTAACTGCCGTGTCTATTGCGTTAAGTGAAATAGCGAAACGTCAAGCAGACGTAAATAAAGCAACAGCCGACATGACTGCAGCCTTAGAAGCGTCTAACGGTGTTTTCGACAACCGGGCAAGACGAGTCATTGAAAACGAATTGTTGACCGGTGAACTAGGCGACGCTATCCAACTGTTAGGTATTGACCTTGACGACATGACGCAAGCAGCCTTGGGTGATGCAGACGCTATTGACCGTGTTAATGAAGCAACGCAAGCAGCATTGCCACAAGGCATTGACTTTGGTTACGTGTTGCGTGGCACTATTGGTTTGCTGAACGATGAAGAGGAAGCAGCACGTCTAGTTCGTGACACGTTAAGCGGTTACCGGGAGGAACTAGGACAAACGGCACGTGACCAACAAAGATTGTCAGACAACGTTGACGAAACGGACGCAGAAATGCGTCGTTTTATGGACATTATCGAATCCGACAATATCTATAACTTCACCGAAGATTTGCAAGAAGCCACCGTTGGCATGAACGATTTACGCGGTGCAGCTTTCAAAACAGATGTTGAAATGTCACGGTTGTTTGGCCGTTTGGACGATGAACAAGCCATTGCAGATTTCATCCAAGAAATAAGTGACGCTAACGAGGTGTTGCGTACCGCTACCGAGGGGTCACGCGAATTCGAACAGGCGCAACGTGACCGCATGTTTGCGTTAGAAGACCTTATTGAAGCACACAGTTTACTTGACAGCGCGTTTGGCAAGGAACTAATACCACTTATTGACATGGGTGATGTTGACGCGTTGGAAGCCAAAATATACGAAATTCTTGGTCTTATCGGACACATAGCACCCGACATTCAAGCAGCCATTGACGCAGGCAGTATTGCAGCTGCAAGTGTGTCTCAGTTGGCAACACAACCGTATGCGCCGGGACGGACAGAACAAGGAAGACTAGCAGCCCAAGCAGGCACCATTATTGAGAAAGTAGACGTAATTATGCCTGCGGGGTCAGATGGACGTGACGTTGCAGACAAACTAATTACGTTTACCAAACGGAACGGTGCCGTTCCGGTTGCAAACCTGCCGGGGGTTAAATACTGATGGCAGTAACAACGGCATGGAAATTTTATTTACAGCAATATGGCCACAGCATAGAAGTTACTGACCGCACACTTGGGGCGCATATCAACCAAGACGTGCGGGTTGGTTCTGTCAGTCGTGGCACAGCGTTAATAGACATTGACAACAACGACGGAGCGTTTACACCGTTTAACGGTGGCACATATTCTGACCTTGACGCATACAGTTACGCGTTAATCATTGAAGCCGTTGTTGAAAGCCCGAGTGGGTCAACTACTTGTCAGGTATTTGGCGGGGTTGTGTCTGATTTTGTGTTGCTTGACGACGGACGTAATAGCACCGTACAAATTGAAGCGGTAGACCCGTTGACGTTAGCGGGACGCAGCAAAGTAGAATTTTTGAACCTTGACCCGTTGCAATACGTGTTCCGGGTCAATCTTGGTGTCACATATATTCTGAACGGATACGTAGAACCGGTTACCGGGTCAACAATTTTTGAACCCGTGGACACGCCACGTTTAGGCGCAGCACAAACAAACTATTTAGTATGGGGTGCAGACGTACAGACAATTGAACCAATTATAGAATTTTACGGTTACGACGGTTTTACCGTTGCCGATTTGCTGAACGCAGCATTGTTGCCGATTAACCCCGGTGTCATGTTCTCACAAAATCTGTCATTCTTTACAGAGTCAGGCGCAGAAACCGTGCGCTACAACACAAACATTTTTGACGGTTCTAAAGTGCCCAAAGCGTCGTGGCGTAAAGACTTTGTGTTTGACCACAACCCGACAGGCACAGAACTACCGTTTTTTGCTATCAACCGTGGCTACAACGTTGACGACATGGTAAACAGCGCACAGATAACACGAGCAGACCCGTTGCAATATGGTGGTGCAGATACCGAAACAAAAACGTATGAAAGCACAGAAAGTGTGCAACGGTTTGGACGGCGCAACATTTCGTATTCAAAAGTTGCTATACGTTGGGACGACACAACAGAAAACTTTGGTGTTTTAGAACCCGGAGCGCAACAAACCGCAGAACGTTGGGCAAATATGTATGACACGCCACGATTCACAACAAAATCGTTTCGTGCGTCTACAAAACAAGTTGAAGCCAAAGCCGACAACACCGCATATTTGCAATGGGCTAACTATCTTGACTCGCGCTACGGGTTATGGAACACCGCCAAAATTGTTTACACACCGACAGGTGGAAGCGAACGCACAGACAACATTGTTGTTGCAGGTCGCACAATCAACATTTCACCTGCAGATTCAACTATCACGGTTCATTGTTTGCCGATGCAAGACAACATGAACTTTATTTTAGATAACACGCAGCTAGGCAAACTTGGTGGGACGTTAGACACATACGATGACACAGACTACGTGTACGATGAGTTGTTCGGGTATGACGGTCACCCGGTTGAAGGCAACCGGCTGTATTAGAATGAGGACTTATGGCAACTAACTGGCCTAATAGTGTGCAGACGTTCACGAACCCTACAGCGGGTTCAGCGTTGAACAGTCCTAGCCACGCAGACCAACACACCACGGTTAACGACACGGTAGAAGCGTTACAAAACTACGCGGGCATGGTGCTAGTCAAGTCTCAAACGGTTGGTAGCAGTGTGTCCTCGGTGACCGTCACTAATGCGTTTTCAGCAACTTTCAGTAACTATCGGGTATCGTTTACGGGTTTCAACTGTTCAGCCTCTAGCGGTGAAACGATGCAAATTCGGTTAGGGAACGGCGGGACAATTTACTCCGATGATTATTGGGGAGGCGGTCAGTCTGTTTTGTATACGGGAACGGTCAACACATGGGTAGCATACGACCTTGCACAGGTTTCGTGTTGCTATCTGACAACAACTCCTGGACGAACGAGCACAGTTTTCGACGTTCATGAACCCTATGACAATACTCTGGCGACTCCTTTCATGGGTTTCGGTCACGGCTTTTTGTCCGGCAGTTGGTGGTCATACGAATACGCGCTGACGGGACGGATAACTGACATTTATTTTTTTCCTAGTTCGGGAACCCTTTCGGGTGGCACTATTCGCGTGTACGGATACAACAACGGGTGATAACAGATGGCTACATGGACACGACAAGAACTAGAAGAACTACACCCCGACGGCACCGTATCCGTACAGGTAGACGACACCGTTACCGTCATGTCTACCGAAGAGTGGTCTGCTTGGATTGACGGACAGGTAGGCACCGAAAAACCAGACGAGGAGCCGACACCATGACATATCAGGGGCAATTTCAGGCGGGCGACGTTTTACAAGCGTCAGACCTTAATAGTTTCCGTGCGATTACCGTGTTGCAAGATTCGTTAACTGTTCCAAACTCTACATTCACAATAATGGCGTTCGGTTCGGGCACCGAGATTATTGATGTAGGCGGTTGGCATGACACTTCAACAAATAACACGCGAATCACACCTAACATTGCTGGTGTGTACAGGCTCACAGGATATTTAGATTCCGCAAGCGGTGGCGCTGATTACATTGTCTTCCGCGCGAGAAAAAATGGTTCTGCACAGTCAGGGGCTGCCCAATATTCTGGCACAAACATTATCGCTGACACCAACATCGATTTAATAGTAGAGGCGAACGGCACCAGCGACTATTTTGAGGTGCAGAGTTATCAAACCGGCGCATCATCAACAACGTTTACATGCCAGTTTGCGTTGGAATTGCTGGTGGCGACATGAGCGAAATAGAATTAATGCAAACAAACCGCCGAAACGTACTGTTAGCCGGTAGCGACTGGACACAACTACCAGACGCACCAGCCGACAAAACAGCATGGGCAGAATACCGGCAACAACTACGAGACTTGCCAAACGATCCTGCATGGCCTAACGCCAACTTTCCCGACCCGCCAGCATGATTCGCGCAACTGTCGCCATTTTTACCGGCATTGTGCTTATTGCTATCGGTATGTGGGGTTTAATGGAATGATTGTTGACCTAACAAAAACTGTCAAAGCATTTTCCGGTGGCACGCTATCGTGTGCAGTAGCCCACAATCTAGGCGATCCGGCTGAAATTCTTGACATGGCGGTATTGCAAGAGGCATCAAAAACCGGTGCGGTTGCAGCTGCACTTGGGTTGCTGGTGGCTGCGGGTGGCATAAAAATTAACACCGTTAAAGACAATAACAACGAATCTTGAAAGCACATGATGCAATGACGCGTAAATACACAGGTTTTGACGGAAACGCACCGGGCAAGCGTGCAGGTACTGAACGTCTTATTGACCTCATTGAAGAATGGACAGACAACGCGTTATGGAATAACGGAAGTTGGGCTGGTTATAGAAGCAAACGTGGCAAGCCCGGTAACCCTTCAGTCCATAATACGGGCAGGGCGTTTGACCTTTCATGGCGTGACATGGGTAAGCGTGGTTCAGGCAACTATGCAGACGCAGAAAAAGTTATGGAACTATTGACGCACCCAATCTATTCGCAACAATTAGGTGTTGAAGCGGTGTTTGATTATTGGAACAAGCATGGCAAACATGGGCGGGGGTGGAAATGTGACCGTGAACAATGGCGTATCTACAAATTTAGAGTGTTTGCCGGTGTTCCCGGTGATTGGATTCATTGCGAGATAAGCCCAACTGTTGCAGATGACCCGGCATATATTGAACGGGTATGGCGAGAAATTACTGGTGGCAAGCCTGCACCCAAAACACCTGCAAAGCAACAACGTCCCTACCCCGGTCGCATGTTGCGTTTTGGTTCAAGCGGTGATGACGTTAAATGGGTACAAACTAAAGTTGGTGCAACACCTGACGGTTTGTACGGACGCAAAACGCGTGCAGCTGTTAAACGGTGGCAACGCAAATACAAAGTTCGACCCTATGACGGCATTGTAGGAAAAATCACATGGGGAGCATTGAACCGGATAGGTTAATGGTGTGGCTACTTGGCTTGTTGTTCTATTAGCGGTGCTTGCACCGTCAGGTGTGCTTGTCACGTTGATTGAACGCACCCGTAAAGAAAACAACCGTGACCACAGCAGGAACAGCGAACTACTACAACAGATTGACCACAAAGTTGACCGTGTGTCTGACAGAATGGACGACCACATGGAATGGCACATTACTAAGAAGGGCAAATGACTATGGTTAAGTCGTGGGGCAAAGTGTTTATGTCAACCGTGTTGGCGTTGTTTTTGGTTGACGGTGCAGACGTGTTTGGGGTCAACTGGTCAGACCTACGTATGTATCTTGCAGCCGGTGTAGCTGCCGTGTTGCCGTTAGCCATCACCTATCTTGACCCTACTGACACCCGGTGGGGCAAAGAAAAATAGATAACCTTAAGGGGGCATTATGGGTTTACTAGACGACTTACAGACCGAAACACCTCGTATGTGTTCGTTCCACGCCAAAATGTTGGAACTAGCAGACGATGAACGGGAAGCAGTCATGCAATATGTGGCACGTATACGTTTAAGGTCTAGCAAGCATGACGCCTACAGCCCGTCTATCGGGAAGTTGTATCAAGTGTTGAAACAAAACGGTCAAAAAGTAGGCAAAAACGCTATTTCTGATGTGGTCAACAACGGTTGCAGCTGCGGTATTTCGTCATGACAATAAAAGACGGGTTGTCTAGTACCGGGCAAAACGACCAAGAAACCCTTGTTAAAGGGCTACGGCACGCCTTGAAAGAGGCTGACAAGCGGGCAGAACGGTTAGAACGTGAACTTGGCGTACTGTCAAAAGTTGGTCAACGGTCTACGCCACCTAACTGGTTGAAGTCTCCGCCAAAACGCACAAAACAGCATCATGCTACACCATGGCTAATGTTGTCTGACCTTCACCTTGACGAGGTTGTGCGACCCGAAGAAATCAGTTTTGTGAACGCCTACAACCGGGACATTGCACGCCTACGGTTAGAAAACACGGTGCAACGGTTCGTGAAAGTGACACGGGACTATTGGACAGGTTTAACCTATGACGGTGCAGTAGTGGCGTTAGGTGGTGACATATTCTCAGGTGACATTCACGAAGAACTGTCAGAAACCAACGAGGACACAATGTTGGGGTCACTTGACTATTGGATAGACCACCTAGGTGCAGCTATCGCCATGGTTGCAGACGAATTTGGACACGTACACGTCCCGGTGGTTGTCGGTAACCACGGACGCACCACACGCAAACCACGTGCCAAACTACGCGCACGCGACAACTTCGATTGGTTTCTAGGCCGGGCGTTACAACGCATGTTTAGAGACAACCCGCGGGTGACGTTTGACGTGTCAGACAACGCAGACTGCCCGATACCGTCCTATGACCGTACGGTGATGTTGACGCACGGTGACCAAGCCCGTGGTGGCGGTGGCATTGGCGGTATCTGGCCACCCATCATGAGGTTGGACGCACGGAAACGTGCAAGGTATGACGCAGTTGACCAAGGCTATGACCTTTTGGTGATGGGGCATTGGCACCAGTTGGTGTACGGCAAAAACTTTATTGTGAACGGGTCTATGAAGGGGTATGACGAGTACGCCCACATGAACAGTTTTGAGTTTGAACCGGCACAGCAGGCTGCATGGTTGATGACACCGGAGCATGGCAAAACGTGGACTGCACCTATTTTGTCGGGTGACCGCAAATCTGAAGGTTGGTAGTTGTTGCAAGTGCAACTGACATTGCCTATTGCAATGTGCTAGCAGCTATTGCATACTTAAGACATGAACAAAACAACGGGGACAAACACCACACACAACTACAACGACGGCTTGCCAGTAGGCGGTGAAATGCCAACCATCGCGAATGGCAAAGTGTCTAGAGATTGGGACTGCACACAACACGCACGGGCTTGTATCACGTGTTGTTCAGAACAACTTGTGGCAACTGACGAATATGACCAGTTTGACCGTCAACTGACGTTGTGTCCTGAAGGTCACAAAAACATTGGTATGCCAACTAACGCTTATTTTGAGGCGCGGTGATGCGTGCCCGTATTGGCGGGTTGGTTGTGTTTACAGTTGCGTTAGCAGTATTGGCGTTCCAATTTGCTGACCGGTCTATATATGGCACAGACCAATTTAGAACCGTCACAACGTCGTCTAGCACCACCACAAGCGAAGTGGTTATAACGTTCACACCGATACCAACAACAACGGTTGTGCCGGTCACAACGCAACGCACCAAAACTGTTGTCACGGTTCCGGACGGTGTGTTGTGTCCGGAATGGTGGTCAACGTTAGAAGCGTTTTGGCCAGAACACCTACTACGGCAAGCAGACCGTGTGATGTGGGCTGAGACACGCTGTCAGAATTTGCACCGGTCAGACGTTGGACGTATTGGTTACGGTGACCACGGACTATTTCAAGTCAACGCCATAAACCTTGACTATCTTTCCGGGTGGGGCATCACCGCAGACGACCTTATGAACCCTGCGCAAAACGTAGTAGCTGCCCGGATTCTTTACCAATGGGCTGACAGACAGTACGGTTGCGGGTGGCAGCCATGGTATTCAAGCGTAAACCCATGGCAACTTTGTGATGGGTAAAGACTTAACGAAATATGACTGTGGAACGTACACAAAATATACGTACGGGTGCCGGTGCGAACTGTGTCGGGGTGCCAACGCTAAATATCAGCGTGAACGCAACAAAAACAATATTGAATCTGAGATGGTGTCAATACACACCCAATGGCAACGTGACACAGATTTACGGTGGACGATTGACGCAAACTGTTTTGGTAAACCGTTACGTTGGTGGTTTGCCGGTGACGGTCGCAACGCCGAATCAAAAACAACTAGACGTGCGTTAGCAATCTGCGATTGTTGCACCGTTCAGACAGAATGTTTGAACTATGCACTTTCGTTCCCTTATCCATGGATAGGGGTATTCGGCGGTATGACACCGCAACAACGGCATAAAGAAGCCACAAGGAGGGCAGAACATGGAAATGAACTATGAAACATCACCGGACATGAAAGGTTTGGTGATGTATCGAAACGACAAACTGTTAGCAGCAATGTTGGATTGGCAATCAAAACTGGCGTTAGCAGACCGGGACATTGACCAACACTTAGATGATTTACAGATTCAGGGTGACGCTACGGCAGCTGACTTATACCGGGAAGTGGTGTGGGGGTTGTGGTGCGTTATTCGGTCTAGTGAACAATTGTCAAAAACAATGCATACACGTTTGGATTGGTTCTGATGGGGTTCGATTTAAGCGGTTATGTGACCGTTAATGAACGGTTGAAGCACGCCATACAGAAATGGCCAGACTTACGGGTGCAGGAATCTGAACCGCAACTAATCCACACAGACGGGCAAACATTCATTCAAGTGACCACTACCGTGTGGCGTTCACCTGACGACACTTTGCCGTGTATCGCATCTTGTTGGGAGCCTTACCCCGGGACGACACCGTATACACGTGGTAGCGAACAGCAAAACGCCAGTACCAGCAGCTTGGGCAGGTGTTTAGGGCTTATGGGTATCGCTATCGAAGCAGGCATGGCAAGCAAAGACGAAGTTGTGTTGGCACGCGAACGTACACGGGAAACACCCACATACGAACGTGAACAGAAGCCACGTGGCAAGCAGCCTGCCAGTAAAGCCCAAATGGGATATTTGAAACGGTTATTGCAGCAACAGAACGTTGTGATGACGGCAGAAGAGTTAGCGGAACTTGAAGCAGACAAGTTTGCGTGCAGTAAAAAAATTGAAGAAATGCAGGACAACTAATGCCATACGAAATGTCATTCCAAGACCGGTTACGTGCAGTAGGTAAAGACAACGACCTAACAGCGTTACTTCACTTAGCAGCTGAACGTATTGACACGTTAGAAGCACAAGTAATTGAGTTGCGTAACGCAGTACTTGTGTTGGAAGCCATACGCAGGGAGACCGGCACATGAAAACATGCAAACAATGCAGGCGACGTATGCCAGAAACGGCAATGACACACGGATACTGCACAACACCATGTTGGAACCTACAAAAAGTAGCCGAGTCAGAAAAAATGTTCACCAACAAAGTCGTCAACCTACTGAGGTGGCACGGGTGGCTTGTATATCACCCGTTACCGGCACAACACCGTAACGGCAGTTGGACAACACCAACACAAGGTGACAGCGGTTGGCCAGACATCGCAGCTGTTCACCCTGAACACGGATTTATCTTGGCTGAACTAAAAACAATAACTGGTCGTGTGTCTACTAAACAGGCACAATGGCGTGACGCGTTAATTAAAGCCGGTGTGGAAATGTATATATGGCGACCGGCAGACATGGACGCAATAGAAGCCCGTGCCAAAGGCGAACAATGGGACAATTGACCTTTGGCAGTCTGTTTAGCGGTATAGGCGGTTTAGACCTCGGTTTAGAACGCGCAGGTATGACATGCCGTTGGCAATCAGAAATAGACCCGTACGCCTGCCGGGTATTAGCGAAACATTGGCCTAACACACCAAATTTGGGGGACATAAATGACATTGAATGGCGAACCGTTGAACCAGTTGACCTTATTTGCGGAGGCTACCCATGCCAACCGTTCAGCACCGCAGGACTACGAAACGGAACAGACGACCCAAGACACCTTTGGCCAAAATTCGCCAACGCCATTCGCGTTTTACAACCCCGATACGCACTCTTGGAAAATGTCGCAGGACACCTTACCCTTGGATTTGAAACCGTTATCGCAGACTTGGCCGCGTGCGGGTATGACGCACAATGGGACTGCATACCAGCTGCCACCGTTGGTGCACCTCACAGACGTGACCGGGTATTTGTCATTGCGACACGGCAGACCGTGGGCGACACCACGGGCAGGGTTGGGAGACAATCGGAATTCAAAGATATGGCACCGGGAAGAGGGCGCGCAGAATTTAGAAAACCAGTTAGCGACTCGATATCCGGAACTTATTGGTCAAGCAATCAACCCGCAATGGGTGGAATGGCTGATGGGTTTCCCAATCGGTTGGACAGACTTAGGGGATTAGGTAACGCGGTAGTGCCGCAAGTAGCCGAGTATGTCGGCAACATCATCATGGACATGGCGAACAATTGACCGTTGCTGTGGATATGTGGAAAACGTAAAACCCCTGCTAAATGACGATATTTGACAGCCCTTGACAACGTTACTAGACTCACCCCAACACTTACACCGGGGAGCGACGACGGCAAGGCACGAAGCCAAGGAGAAGCGACCCGTGCTAACAACAGAAGCAAAACAAACGTTGCTGCGCATCGCAAAAGCAATGCGACCCGCAACGCCACCATGGAACACAGACGACAGCGTGCTAGACGAATGGGTACACGCCACCATTGCACGCAACATGGAAGCCAACGACATACGGCAGCTGTTCGACAAATGGACAGCAGAAGGCAACACCCGGTGGCCATCTTTATACCAATTCCGTGACATGGCGAGAAGGCGACCAAACAAACAAACCTTCACAACCGGCACTTCATGCCTTGCATGCCACGGTTCCGGCTGGTCATATCAACACAACACAGACGGCACAGAACAAACCATAGAACGCAACGGTCACACCTACAACTATGTGACACCATGCAACTGCACCGCAGGACGACAAGCACAACAAACAGACCTATACAAAGAACTGTCCAATGCTTAACGACGTAGAACGCGCATGGCTGAAATACCAACAAC
>Ga0222718_10002012_pt1 | contig 18682 bp, 2 predicted proteins | sample C33_27DmetaG_FD_165045 | JGI IMG/M metagenome (GOLD analysis project Ga0222718, IMG submission 165045) | Estuarine water microbial communities from San Francisco Bay, California, United States - C33_27D | ecosystem: Environmental > Aquatic > Marine > Unclassified | place: USA: California... | reverse complement strand
CGCAGTTGTGCTTCCGTCCACAGAGTAGTTTATGGTTGATCCATCCTCGCTAGTGAGCAACAATCGTTGGCCACCAATGAATATGTCTAACTCACTAGCGGATGATGGTGCTTGTGATAGTGCGAACGTAGCCGTGCTACCATCACCAGTGAAGGTGTTGGTGTACACAGTGTCCGCATAAGGGATGGTTTGAGTACCAGACGCATCTACCACTTCCGTGCCTGATCCATGCTCCTTAATTCCTGTACCAAGTGTTCCACGTCTGAGTTGTCCCAACGTGTTACCTGATTTTGTAAAGTATTCTATTCTTTCTTTGTCTATGAACACAACGCCTGGCATGTTTGATGCCACGTTTGGTGTTGGCAATAAACCTGCGTCTTCGACTGTGATTGTCTGTGTGCCTTCCGTCATATCCAATGTTAATTTTGTTGTGGCAGTTTTCGAGATACGTTTGTAGAAAGTCCTGTTCAACATATCTTTGAATATCCTGAATCCAGTGCTTCCCACCGCTGTCTCAAGTGCAAAGTACATCACATCTAACCTGTCGCTTGATGTGATCGTCTTGCCTGTCACTGTGACTGTGTTTCCACTCACAGTGTAGTTCTGATTTTGTGTCAACTGCTCACCGTTCAACCACACATATGTGTACCCTGCGTTGAGTGTGTCAAATCTCAATTTGAACACACCGCTTGGTCTTCCTTCTAAAACTTCTCTTCGCTGTTTCATTCCTAGTGCGTTGTTGAATGTGGTCACTGATAGAACATCCGACGCACTCAGACTGTAAGGTGAGGTTATAGCACTTGGGACTAATATTATATCTGTGCCTTCATTGTAGTACTGGTGATCTACCAGTGTTGAAATACATATGACATCTGTCGAAGTCGGAACGTGTGCTGTGACGAATTCAATGTTTTGATTTCCTATGTCCACAGTGTAGTGCGTGTTTAGATTTTTCTGCACACCATTCACGAACACCTGTACCTGGCTTGCCGCCGTTATAGTCTTGGCTGGGTCAACTGTGGAATCATCTCCCAATCCAGACGCCACACCATAAGTGTATGTGCTTCCATCACCTACATAGTAGGTGTTGTCTGGTCCACGTAGTACTCTGCCGTTCACTTCTACAGTTGTCAATCCTGAGAAAGGTCCTATTGCACCTGGTGGATATGTTAGAGTGTATCTGTTTGTGGAGCCTATGTAAGTTATTGCTTGGTTCCTAACACTAGCATAACTTCTAGTTGATGTCGTTGATTTGTTGAATCCTGCTATCTGTATGTATGAACTAGCCGCCGGAGCAGTGTTGAACACCACTGTTATTGTGTTTGCCCTGGTTGTTGTTGTGTATGCTGTTGTTGGGACACCGTCGATGGTTACGTATATGTCTGACGATGTTGAATCTAAATTGAATTCACCCCTTGTTGATGTCAAGAAAGTTGTTGTGCTATCATCTCCTGTGAAAGTGTCAAGTACCCTATAGTTCTCACCTGATATCGCAAACACTCTAGTCGATATTACGCTATGATTCGCTGGGGCGGAAGTGAATGTGATAGTCTTATCTCCAACATTGATTGAATAGTTGGTTGTCAATTTTTGTACCGCACCATCAACAGATACAGTGACTGATCCCAATGAACCAGGATAATCTCCTATGCTGAATGTTGTTGTGCTACCGTTACCTATGTGATTCATTTCACTTATGAATGGCACACCTGATTCCGGTGATGTGTAAACTTTGATGTCTAAGGTGTCAAATATTTGTCCTGGAACCGTTTCCTCTGGTGCATAACTCGTATCGGGTGTAACAAATCCATCACCTTCTAGTACGATGTCACTAGGTGCGTGTCCCAACGCTGACGTGAACAGTCCACCTTTCACTATCGAATCCAACGTCCTGTCATCTGTTGGTGTTAGCACACCGTCATCATCGAAAGGTATGAATTCCACCAATGCGTCAACGTCTGCTGTCTCACTGATAGTGAACGCTACTGTTGAACCGTCTCCTCTGATCACATCATTCAACTTCCTTCTTGTGCTGTCGTCTGCCGTGATGTAAACCTGATAGACCTCACTACTGGCAGGAGCAATGTCAAATGTGTATGTTGTTGATGATCCGTCTGCCCTGAATGCTTTGACTCTCGAATCACCGTAGTTGTCCCAAGGGAAATCATACCAACCCGCTTTGTCCCAACCCGCTTCTTGGGTGAATAACAATCCTGTGACCATCGTTCCGCCGTAGTCAACACCTGTCATCACTTGATCCAGCTCATTGCCTGGCATTCCGGACCCTGGTGTATAGAATCCTTTTATTCTGTCAGCGGCATTAAGAGCTCTTTCGTCTCCTGTGTACTTGTACAGACTGTTGACATTGTCATCAAAATCTGATGTCGATGTGTGCCTGTTTGTTGCTTTGTACAGTTCGTTTTTGTATCTTATAAGAGCACCATATTCGTAAGTTGTATTGGCCGCCCAATCTACCACACTAGATGTACTCGCAATCCTATCAAATTTGATAGTTGTATCAAAGTCCCTGACAAGGTCATTGTTTAGGTTAGCGTATGCTTTGGCCGTGTCTGTTGGTGTGGTACCGTCCGTCTTACCGCCCGTTAGCACCACGGTAGGCGTTGTTGTGTAATTGGCACCAATTCCGGTGACATTAATTTTTGTAACCACGCCACCCTGTATGATCGCTGTGGCAGTCGCCGCCGTTGTGCTTGGAGTCACATACATCTTGTATAAAGTTGATTTCGATGATTGTGCTTCAGTGACAGACGCTGTTGGACCATAGAATGTTCCATCGTAACCGTCAAACGTGTAAGTCTTGGTAGTTCCAGAACCACCATTCTGTGAATCGTGTATCTCCGCCTGCTCCTCGCTTGTGAACAATGGGAAGTAGTAACCAAAACTTCCGCTTGTGGCACCCGATGAACTTGTCGCCTGTAATTGGAAAGGTCCTGTTGATCCTGTGGTCCCGCCCAATATAGACACCGTCGGAGCGACCTCGTATCCAGAACCACCAGATGTTACCGTGATTGACTGTACATATTTTTTGTGATAGTCGTTCCACATCTGCCATGGATACTCTGTCAACTTGTCAGTGTCGCTGTCGACGTTGAGTGATCTGATCTTGCCTGTGCTGGCATCATAGAATGTCGGACTGTCGAAGTCCGTGTAGATTCCGTCCTGTGTTTCTAACTTGTCATATCCAAGTTTGTATTCTCGTAATTTAGTGTGGAACGGTTTTACCTCGTTTATGTAATCCTCTATCCAACTATCTGTTCCTGTTGTGTATGATTTCCGCTGGTCCAATTCCCTCACTGAATTTTTAACATTTATGAATGAGGTCTTGAACATCCAATCAACATAGGTCTGTTCAGATAACACTTTACGCAAACCTGTAAAGAACAATGTGTTATATTCTACCGCTAGTTCATTGATGAATAGGTCGTCTCTGAGTGCTGTCAAGATCTTCCTTGTCTCTATGCTTGGTTCTTGATCAAAGAAGTTGTCATCGAAGTTGTCTTGTCCCGCGAATCCTGTGGCATCCTGCGAGTAGTCATACAGTTTGGTTGATAGTCTTATTGTGCCGTTCTCTGTTCCCACGTTTTCCCATCCAGATGCTGTCCTCATGAACAGTTTCCAACCACCTGTGTCCGCGGCGGTAACTTTCACGTGTTTGCCTATCTGTAGTTCAAGTGTGTCTAATTCATATTGGTACGTGACTTGTTTGTCTATTTTTGTGTTCTCGTCATGGATCATATCACCATCCACTTTGTACCAGTCGGTGTAACTCCAGTACGCTGAGGTGTTGTAGGTCTGTACTTTGGTCCTTGACCACTCCGTGCCATCCCATTGGTATATCGTCCAGAAGTTGTTGGCAGTCTCGTCTGCCTTGACCAGATAGTTCACTATACCTGATAGATCCGCTGTGTTGATGTAAGTCAATTCCGCATAGGTGTCCACTGATGCGTCCCATTCCAGACTCTGTGCTGTTGGTTCTGGATCTTTTGAATTGAGGTTATCTAAATTGATTGTTCCCGACAGTTGATTTTTCTTCAACACTGTGTTGGCGTAATCAATTATTTCTTGCAAGGCAGAATATCTATGAACGTACCAACTTTGCCTAGGCCTTACACTGTTTCCATAACGTTCATTCACAGGCAGTTTGAAATCAGGCACTAGATCGCCTGACTCATTCTTACCTATCAGTGAATCCCACCATCTTGTTTCTATCACCGTGCTCGGCTTGTTTTCCTTGTCACCTTCTCTGACCAATGTCCATACACTGTGTGATTTGGCATCAAAAGTGTTGTTTCTGATGTCAACGTTCAATACTATGTCATCGTTGCATAAATCACTGTGATTGTTTATTAAAAGGCTGTTAGTTCCAGTAATCGCATAATATTTGAAATCAAAAGTTTTTGGATTAGCGATAACGTTGGCTACGAACCCGACCGTGTTCTTTCTTGTAACTACACTGTTGGCAGGCAATGTAGTTTTGCCTTTGACCCAATAGTAGTAGTAATTAATAAATCTGTCTAGTCTTGAATCATATTTCTGCACGACCGAGTATTGAGAATCGTCACCGTACAATGCTGTTCCTGAAACTGCTTCACCTGTGCCTTCTGATCTTAGATTCCATTCACTTGGCAACAATCTAGATTCCACCCACTCATATACATCTATACTGGATCCAGGAAAAGTCTCTCCCCAATTATTAGTCTTATACTCTTGATTGCCTTGCTCATACCATAACCATTTCACCGTTGACAGATCCCACCATACTTCACCTATGTGATTTTCTGCCCACGCAGTTTTGAAGTTGGTCGACTGTCCAACATTATATGAAGCAGGATCCCAAGGAGTTTTGATGTTGATCTCCCTGTCTGCTAATCCTAATATTCTGCCCTTGACCGGATCATAAAGATCGTAATGGTCATTTATTTGTTTTGTCTTGATGTTGAACTGAAACACTTGTCCAAGTTTATCTACATCTACCAACGCTGTCTCTGTTGTGACGTTTTTCCAAGCGTAGTGTCCCTTCTCAGTAAGGTCATAGCAAGTCATTGTGCCATCGTTCGACACTCTTGTGCTTCCGTCTGATGTAACATTACCGTCGTCGTCTGGAGCACCAATAAACACAGAATTGTCTATGATACATACACCTCTTCCGAAATCATCATTTGCGGAGATGTTGTCTGCCATTAATCTATCGTCCAACACAAACTTGGTGTTATACATAGTGGCCGTAAACGCACCACCCGATCCAGTGTTGGAGTCTACTATCACTGTGTCCTGCAGGTCAAATGTAGTCTCGCCGCTGTCAAATTTCATTTCCCTAGAACTTGCGAAGTTCTCAGCACCAATTACTAATCTGTTTCCAGTTTGATTGATTGACAGTGTTGACCCAAATTTCATGTTCGCGTAAGTGCTTGGCACTGTGATGGTTTGCTGAAGTGTGTAAGTGTTAGTGGAACCGTCAACGTTCCATTTGTAATAATAAACTGCACCCGAATCGGCATGGTCACTATTGTCCACGCCAGGTGCTCCAATGATCAACGTTGATCCGTCCTTGCTCATGGCAATGGACTCTCCAAACGCAGTGTTTGCCGTTGAACCGTCTGATGTTACGCCCGTCAGTGTTTGCGAGAGTGTGAATGTACTTGCTGAACTTCCGTCTGCACCTGATCTTACAAATATTTCTACCTTGCCGGCGTTGCCTGGTGCCAATGAACTTACTGCAAGTATGTCTCCATTGTCGTTGGCCTGTATCCTGTGTCCAAATCTCTGTCCTGACCCTCCTGCCGGTGCTTCTAATGTGTAATCTTTTGTCCAAGTGTCGTACGTGGAACCGTCAGCACCTATACCCCAAGTGTAAACATAGACTCTGCCCTTGTCACTGCTGTGCCCTGGTGCCGACACAAACAGATATTTTTGTGCTGTGCTTCTAACCGAACTAGACCCCGGCTCTGATATTTTATGTGCCCATCCAAAGTTCTGCGAAGCGGCATCCACATGTGGAGTGATTGTGTTCAATATACCATATTTGAAGGTTGTTGGATCCCATAGGTAAATTTTGATCAATCCCGAATCTGTGAATCTTGTGCTTCCGTCTGATCCTAGTGCATTTGTGTAAGGTGCTCCTGCCACAACAAAGTTCTCATCGGTACTCATCGACAATGACTCACCTAGCCTGCTGGTGTTATCGTCGTTGTCTGTCATCGTCGCACTCGCTTGTGTCAATAGAGATGCGCCTGCGTCAGCAGATGTTCTGAATAAGAAATGGACTTCTCCCTGTCCTTTGCCAGGAGCAGATGCGACGACTGTACGCCCATCGTTACGAGCAACTATCCTGTGTCCAAACTCCTGTGACGCTGTCGCATCATCAGGAGAAAGTTGTAAAGTGGTCGTGTATGGATCTTGTTTCTCATACACACGCCATAGTCCAGAAGCGTCGGCGTCAGCAAATACATGATCACCGTTGACATCTTGTGCCACCTGTTTGTCATCATAATCGTTGAACGGTAAAAGATCGTTCACGTTGTCCATGGACGACAATCTGACAGAAACAAATTTGTAAACATTCCCGTAACTATCTGCCGTAGAACCATCTTCCAGTGCTGGTATGAATCCAACATTACCTGAGTAATCTATTACTACTGTTTTATGATCCGGTGTCGACTGGACCTGATACACTCCGTTGAGCGTTGATTCCTCACTGTTCGCAATGGCAAACAAATCTGCCGTGGAAGTTGTTGTGCCCGCTGATAGACCATGAGATCCTGTGAACGTTATCTCCAATTGTGTGGCATCATTGATCAACAACAACGTGGCAATCTTCACGCCAGCGTTTGTGATCCTGAAAACGTCCCAATCTAAATTACTCTTGTTGGCAACCCAAATCAGATCTTTGTGCTGTACACCGTTTATGTCAAGATTGAACAAATCGTTAATGTTGTAGGCCGTGTGTTGCACATGGTCTAGTTGAGGATAACCTGCTGTCTTGAATTTTTGTACAACGTCTCTGTCAACTCCCTGCTTGGTGTAATCGTATCTTGAAAAAGTGGTCGATGCTGTGTATTCAACTGGTTTGTAATAAAGATCATCCTGCACTACTCTGAGAGATCTAGAGTAGTCCGCGGTGTCGTTGGTTGTGTTGACGAGTTCTATGCTCTGTGGATCTGCTGTTACTTCGTTGTCCCTTAGGTATAATTGAATATTTTCTGTGGAGTCAGTGTTACCAAAATTTCCTGTACGTATCATCCATTCGGGATACAGATCCAAAGTTATATCTTCGCCTTCGTACTTGGCTTTGAGTAATTTGTCTACAGCATTCTGGGTGCCCTTCTCTCTGATGTAACCTTGATAGAATTTATATTGCGACACATCATTGACGAAAAGATTTTCTAGGTAGTCCCTGCTTTGGTATCCTATCAATCTCTGTGCCAACTGCTGTTGTGATTCATCGAAGTTGTTTGTTTCAAGATTGTAGAAATCGTTGAACTGTGATATCTTGTAATCGAAGTTTGGAATCAGTTGTGGTGCTGGTTTGTTGTCCTTGAGAGTCCACTTACTATTATCAAAAGTATTCCCTGAATTGTGATTACTTTTTGATACATAAAATTTGCCTTGGTATTCAACACTGTCGCCAATGCTGTAATCTGTGTTTGCCAACCAATATTTCACTTGTGCTGAGTCGAACATGAATCCCGGAGCGTAGTAGTCTCCGTTCCAATTTGCTGTTTTCCAGCCAACCAGTTTCAATCTTTGCTGTCTAAATCCTGTAAACGGATCATATATCACATCACTGAATACAGTTTGATTATCAAAAATCAAAATGTGTTCTTTCTGAACTGTGTTCAAGGCAACATTGTAAAGTCCTACGGTGTCAGATTTGATGCCCAGTTCAAACGTTTTTCCAATACGTTTGGTTGAGAGCTCTTTGACCTCTATTTTCCTACCACCCGAATCCAATAAAGAATAGTCTCCTGCGAGATTACGTAATTTGCCAACAATGCTGTTGTTGGTATCCAACTCGAATCCATCAGCGGCAGGTGATACTGTGATAGCCGAACCTGGTGCCCATTCCTGTGTGGTCCAGAACAGGAACTCCCTGACTGCGTTTGCCCAATTCAACGTCTCTTTCAGTTCATTAGAAAATTTGTTAAACTTGAATCCTTGTGACTCTAACCAGTGTCCGTATCCAAACAAGAAGTCGGCAACGTCTTGTATCGTGTCAAACACATAACCATAAGGTATAGTCTGTGTTGCTTCTTGGTGAAGTTTGTATTGTTCCACACTGACCGATCCCTCAACTGAAACCTTGTTTGCTGTTGTAGTTTTCACAGGATAGTTGAAGTTGAAATATGGTTTGATGGTGCTGTAACCTAAAACTTTATATCCGCCCAATACTGTGGATCCATCTTCGCTTATGTTCGTGTTCTTCTCGATCAACACTCCAGAATAGTAAAAACTTTCAACGGGATTTGATGTTCTGAATAATATCTTGTAGTTTTCGTCTGGAATAAACTTAGATCCAGATGTAGATCCTGGCGACACACTGTCTGTCAGTACCTTGATGTTGTCTTTGTCCGTGAATCCACCTAACTTGTACGCCAACTGAACCCTCAACGCTTTCATCTTATCATGATAGAAAGTTTTAACATTCAAATTCCTCGAAATTAGATAGTTTACAATTATAGGCTGATAACCCGCAGTCTGATACCTCGTCGTTAGCCCAGTGTCTTCATCTGTAAGCGTCTCAATATGATATTTAGAAGAGGCAAGTGTCTGTCTCACTCCTGTATCAGCGTAAATTTGGTTGCCGGCAGTGTTTGTCGATAACCTAGACGGATCAAACATATTAGAGAAGAACCTGGCAGGTCTTGTTAGTGCCAATGTTTTGATAACCGCAAAAGGATAAGCACTAGATCTCCTCCATGCTGTCTCCGCCGGTGCCTGATCACCAAACTTCCATGCGTTCTGCCTTCCAGGTATATCAAAGTTATCAACAAGACCGGCCGCCAATGGATCCAATAAGTTTCCAGAAGCATCAACCGGTAGGTAGGACTTGATCGAAGGCTTTCCGTATCTCCCTGGCTCGGCCTCTAATGCTTCCCATAGGACGTCATTTCCAGAAGTGTAAGGTGCCGCACCGTATGTGTCTTCCCAGTCGCTTGGTTTCTCTGAATGTCCGAACATCTCCCAAGGTCTTGTGTGAGGTGAATCAGTGTCATAGAAATATTTGTATATTGCCCTCCAATGGCCCGGAAGTTTGGCACCATTCAACCTATCTGTTGATCTCGAGTAATTGTACGTGAAAGGCGAACCATCACTGAATACTGTGTTGTTGATGTACTGCACGTTGTTCCTGCCTGCCCAATTATAGAAGTCAGGACCCATTACGTCGTCGATCTCCGCAGTGCTGTAATCTGTTGATGTGAACGCACTAGGTACCACATCATTGATATCTAGCAATGATGAATCAAAAACTGTCTTCAAGTTGTTATAGATTCTTTTCTCAAGTTCCAAGATCAAATCATCACGTTCGTCGCCATACGCTTTTATTATACTACCATCGTGCTTCCTGATCACTGCTGTGTCAGTAATGTAAGTGGTGTCTGTGAACGCTTCTGGCTTGAACTTAGGATACATTCCAAGTTTAGTAGGCGATGGTGGCATGTAACTGCCTGTAGTGTCAGCGTAATCCTTGATTACAATCTTGTCACCTTCTGCCAGTGTCTTACTAATGCTGACACTGTCGTCTGTGGTGCTGAATGTGTAGTCTGTGCCTAACAACAACTGCGTACCATTCAAGTAAACATACACAGCACGGTTGCTTGGCGTGGTTATGTCGTGTTGTGAATCCAATGCGTAGTCTGTCTGCGATGATCCCAATACAGTGTAGTTCCTTGTGGACACATTTTCTCCGTATCCTATCATGTCTTCGTAGTAGAATGGGAAGGTGCTTGTCCTACCCGGAGTTATTGCCGTGATAATCTCATCAACCCTGTCGGCCGCTACACCCTCGTATGCTGTTCTCGTGGCATGGGTCAAGAAAGCGTTGTACCATTTCTCGTACTCCCGGTTGACGTAGTCAACCGCTGTCACAAAGTTTGCCTCTTGATCAATCAAGTGGAATATAGCAGGTAGCAATGGTCCTTCATGCTGATGTATGCTACCGCCTTTGAGTCTGGCAACTGGCTTGTCTCTGAGGTTTGAGACTCCAGGGATCGCACCTGTGACATCTTGATTCTTATCAAAGATATCTCTGACGTGGCCTAATATTTGTCCATAAGTGAAAGTACCCAACTGCTGGTTAAGACTGTTTGTCGAAAGGTTTTCAGGTACTTCGTATATTCCTTTACCATTGACTTTTCCAGCACTGCTGTATCCTGCGATCCTTATTTGATCGTTTACTTCCAATGCTTCGTTGAATTTCACGTACTTGTTTTTTGTTCCATCCACGAGAGTGTAGTCGGTTGTTTGCGTTTTCCTTGTTCCGTTCACGGAAACCGAAACTTCAAGGTCAGACAAGTCAGCAGAATCTTTATAGAAGTCTATTGGGAAAAATTGTTTTTCGGTTTTATTTACTATGAATGTCCTGATTACTCTCTGTTTGCTTTCGTTAGTCCTTTTGATCCAAGCACTACGAGAATTGTGTGTTGATCTTCCCGTCGTATAGTGCAGATGTCCTTCCGCTAATTTTTTTGTTACCGTGGTCTTTCCGTCCTTGTATGTGAATGTGCCTGATGTATGATCTGATTCGAAAACTATATCACCAACATTATTGATTGTATTGTACTTGACCTTGATTCCTAAAACTGTATCTGTGGTAGCCGAGTCTGAAGTTGCGAATGCGAAAACTTTGGCACCAGCAAACGTGCTTGTAGGATAAGTGGTCGTGTCGTCAAAGGAAACGTGATCGTTGTCCCACATTCCGAATAGAGGTTGTTGGTTCACACCCGTTTTCTGTTGTGCGGCCTTGAATGTCTCAGATGTGCTGTCGTAGTAATATGTGTTTCCTTGATTCGCAGTACCAAATTCAATGAATATAGAATCGTTGTCGCTAGGGGCGGCATCGGAGGCTTCTGTCAGGGCAATCACCTGTGTGCTATCGCCGGCAGTTACAAAACTTACATCATATATCTTGTTTTTTACTAACGGATCTGTGTCATTTGAAAACACAACCCTCATTCCGTCTGCCAGTGCCACACCATCTATGATGTAACCGGTCTGCCTGACCACATCACTGAAAGCATCTGTGGTCACTGTGTCAAAAAGTGTTACAGATTTTTTGGCAACTGTTCCATGATTGTAAAGAGCCAATCCAGAATCAAATTCTATGATAGGCCTCTTTGCCCTGTCGTCCTCGTTGAGCTCTGGTGTGTAGCCACCGATCCTTGCTGTCTCTTCTATGATTGATCTGTGGAACCATCTGTTGTACCTCGACCAAGCGTTTTGGTCTATCGAATCCCTCTTTATGGTTATGTAATCCTTGGTTTCAGGACTGTAGTATGCTTTGGCATAAGGCCTTGAATCGTACCCAACTTGGTCATAAAGTATAGTTGACTCTGTGGCGTAACTGCCTGGGGTTATCAGGTCTTCAACGTCAGTAAGAGTGATTGCGTCACCAACACCTTCCACATAGTATTCTTTGTCTTTATAATTGGATATGACCAACGCATTTGTGAATTTGATTTTCATCCCATTGGAAAGGTCAAGCGTCCTAAGGCTATAATTCTTAGCACCCACTATGTCATTCTCGACATTGATCATTGTGGTGCTTGTGGCATCTTTGATCTGTATTATTCCATACATGGCATCGTGGTTACCGCACTGATAGTAAAGCGTTGCTGGCACACCCGTCGTGGGTACAGTGAATGTCACAGTGCCTTCATCAGCACCGTTGTTGGTTACGCCTGTGTCAAAAATTGTTGACGTTGATCCATCCGCTGAGACTTTGCTCTTGTACGGTTCTGTCATTATCCAGAAAGGATGCCCCTTGGCATCTACATCAAACTTGTATGTGTTTCCTTTGTATAGTGTAAGGATTGGATTGTTCTCATTCTCCCTGTGAACAAATTCATATGCCGCCTGGGCATTGTTGATAACCTTGTACTCGATCACTGCTGATGGACCGACTGAGTCGATCTCTATGGCACCGGGACCTTCTGGTATCCAGTAGTACTCCCTGTAGTTGACCAACTTGTCGTAGTCTATGGCAGGGTTCCAACTGTAAACGGTCTCCTTGTTTAGCCTGTCGTGGTTGTTTGTCTTACCGCCAAAGTATTTGATCTGATTTACGTAGTCGTCGTAGGTACCAGTGAACTTGATCTGGTCTTCGGGGTTGACCGATGTCGTGTCCCTGTCTGTGTAGGTCACAGCAGGTTCTAACTGATATGCAAACCTGTCCCTGCTTGTGGCAGTGAGATATCTGTCATTCACATCTCTGGTGTAGGCGTCTTGCCTTCCTATGAAACCATCTAATCTCTCAAGTGATCCTTTCTGTACGAGTGGATCTAAAGTGCTGGCAAGGAATCTCTGGTTGGCATCAGTCCTGTAAAACGCTGGCAAATGCTGAACAGTACGCCTGAATTCGTTCGTGCCTTGTTTCACGACTTCGTTATTTGTGAGTGGATTTGTGGGATTGTCTGCCATTAGTATCCTGCCCCACTACTGCCGGAACTTGATCCCGATCCTGATGTAGTAGAGCCTGACACTGCTGATCCTGTCGTGGTGTTGGTCGTGGCAGTTGAAGTTGATGTGACCACAGTGCCGGAGGCCGCCAATTGGTTGGCTCCCAGTGCTGTTATGATTGACACATCATCAACGGTGGCCCCACTGATGAAAATCTCGTCCGCCGCTGAATCTATCTGGAACAGAGACCCAAAACTCTGACCCGATTGGTTTGGCACGATGACAGCAGTCAGTAAGTCTGGTGCTAGTTCATTGTGAATGTAAGCGGCTAATTCTGTAAAGTAAAAACTGTCTCCGAAATCCCAGTTGTCTAATGCGAAGAATTCATTTATTGCGGCGATTACTCTGGTCTTGATGACAGCGTCTGATACGTTTGTCTTTGGATTCTTGACCACTTTGAAAGTTGCCTGTAGTTGTTCGTCTGCGTTAGATCCAAATAGAATCTTGTATTTCACAGGATGGTAAATGATCTGATCTGACAATGATTTCAACGGATTGAGTGTGCCTGAGTAATTGATCCTTAATTGGTCAGACGTGGAAGTTGTAGGTTTTGTTCCTCCGTCCTGTAGCCAAATCCTGAAAAGATTATCGTATGTCCTTTCTAAAAGATAGACATCCACTATGTTTGACACACTCGGATCTATCCTTGTATCCTGTCCTGCGTGATGTTTGTACTGGAAGTTAATTGAACCTCTACCTTTCCTTGCTATGTAATCCGTTGTTGTTGTCAAAGTGTTTGTTGTAGAACTGTATTTCTTGATTACGCCTTCAGCACTGTCATAGAAATAAAACAACTGATTATCTGAGTAGGTGGCAGTATTGAGATTGATATCTGTTTCGTTCTGCGTCACAACAAAATTGGTTGCCGCATATGGTCTGAATCTTTCGATGCTGTCATAAGAAGTGTACTTCTCAAAGAACACAAATTTTGTTGATTCAGACAGTGTTGGTTCGACGTATATGTCAAACAGTTCGGGATTGTCTACCACACCGTCATCGTCGTCATCGTGGAATCCAACTTTGACTTTCCTGTTATCTTGGAAACCATCAGACTCTGTGATCACATCAGTCACCTGCCATGTTATCGGATAACCGATGCTGTTTCCTGTAGACACAATACTATTTGTTTTTAGAATCTTGACCACATCCTTGACGCTTTTGCCTGTTGTGTAATCATAGATTTTTTCTTGTGAGTCAAAATGGAATTTGTTTTGTCCCTCTGATTCAAAAATGTAATCTAGTTTTCTGTACTGTACTGTGTAAGTGTTTCCGTCGTTTGTAAACTTGAACCACCAACTTGCGTCACTGTTGGTGCCAGCAGTTGATCCCGCCGAAGCAAGATTGAACACTGAACTGGTACTGATATTTGTTGAAGTTATTACTTTCCAAGTTTCTGTGTCGACATCATATCTTAATCCAAAATCTTCGTATGCCTCTATCCTGTCAATAAGATCTGCTTCTAGTGTTGTAGAGAATGACGTCGTCAAATTAGGTATAATTGCGTTTACAACAGCACCATTTGGCACTATGTTCGCTAATGTCACGGGACCAACGCCAGATTCTAAGTTACCGGTACCGCTGTTTGCTCCATCTAAAACTACCGCACCTATCTTGGCCCATAGTCTATCTTCTGCTTCGTCTGTGCCTGAAGTCACTAATGTTCCGTTCTTGAATTCTCTGGTGTCTGGAGATGTGAATTTCACAAGTGCTCCTGGTTTTGCGTACTTCAGATTTGAGGTAGCGTAATCACCTAATACAAGTGCTCCGCCTGATGTGAAGTAACCAGTATTGGTATTTGTTGAAGTTGTTGTGGAATTCCAAGTTGCTGAAAGTGTGCTAACATCTTTTGTTCCATATTTCAAATAGTAGAACTGTCTAGAATATGGTTCTTTGATTTTTGTCTCTACGGACTTGTCTATGGTAGACTGTATGTCACTTCTGTTGTTGAAAGTGAATGTGAACTGCTGTGTTGATTCTTCCCTATAGAGCATTCCGTCTTCCGCAAAGACATTGACATTTGAATATGCACCCGTGGGATCAACAATTTCTTTTGCTCTTGATATCCCAGATGCTGATCTGTTAACAGATCTAACTTTGACTATTTCCTGCGACGCAGATAACGGAACCACTTGGTAGTCCTCCGCCGTGATCATTCTGTTCTGAGAATAGTAAACTTGTGCCGCTTTCTCTTTGATCGAATCATTTGTTTCAGTGGCCGCCGCGTTGTAGACGCTTGACTTGAGGCTCACTGTCATTGCCAGTGATTGTTGTGCTCCATTGGCATCGGTGTAAGGAACCGTCAATTGTATTCCCTGCATGTCTGCTGATTGTATCGCATACTTGGTGTTGTCACTTGTCCTATAATAGACCCTGAAGTTTCCTAAAGGTAGGTTGGAGAAGTTGCCATCACCAAACACAAGATCAATGGCATCATTGTTTTTCGTCACAACATTATAAATGTTTCTTTCGTTTTTTGCCAAAGAATTGTAAATTGCGTTGTTACCTGTGAGCGAAGGAACTTTTGTCCAATTCTCAGACAACTGTCCGAACTGGTCTAATTTGTATAGCCAAACGTCTGTGTCGTTGATGTTCGGTGTGTCAAGACTCTTGATAAAATTAGTGACACTGGTATCTACTGTGAAATCTTGATGCTCGATCGAACCTTGTTTGAACAAGAAGAAAAATCCCGTGTTGTTAGAACTGTCTCCTGCTCCATCTGTCCTATATGTGTACGTCAGGCCTGTGCCAGGCACTGGTGATGACTCGTATATTGATTCCGACTCACTTATTGTGCTAGGTACTATCTCGAAGTTTCGAGAAACACCTCCTACCGATTTCTGGAAGTTGAAAATTGGTAGGTCCAATTGATTTGAACTGAGTGTGTATACGTCTGTGTCTATGCCACCTATCTTGTCAGACTCCCTTGGATTGCCGAACAGTTGTCCTGTCTGGTTTGCCGCATTCAGTATGGCAGTGAATTGCTCTCTGTAGTTTGCGTTGGCGGAATCATTCCAGATGATCGTGCTGTTTGCTAGATTAGTGCCTGTGCTGTCACTGACATCCTGTGTGGTTGATATTGAATCAACTTTTAATAATCCTGTGCCGGGTCTGTTTCTCTTAGCATTGTAATTGATTAATCTTGCTAATCGTAAGACTGAATTTCTTCTCTCTGCTGTTTCAAGGAAGTTCTCCCTGGCGTTAAGGTCAACCCTGAAAGAAAGTGCTTGTGCTATGTAGGCTATGAGATCTATGAGTGCTACGTACTCAGAACTCTCCACGAAATCATTGAAATCATCCGGATAGTTCTCACGTAGGTAGGCCACCATTGTTCTACGTAGCGTCTCAAAGTCGTAGGATTTGAAATCTGCCTGTTGGAAAGCCTGGTAGATCTTCCTCCAATCTTCCGCTACTAATAATCTATTCTGTCTATCTGTTGTGGCCATACTGTTTGTATGGATATTTATATATTAAATTAAGTGCGTATATTAAGATAGGCGTAACAATGAATTCTCATCGAAGTTGAACCGTAGTTTCTCCGTGATATTCAATGGTACGTATGTGATAGTCGCCTGTATGGCAATGCCCTTGTCCGCTTCGCTTACCAAGATATCCTGTGTGCTGATACGTGGATCTGCATTAAGATTGGCAGTGATATCCTCGACAATGGCATCCTTCAACGCTTCCGTGAATGGTTCGAACAAGGCATCGTATATTATAGTGCCGAAATCGGGGTTCTCAACACGCTCCCCCTTACGCACACTCAACCTGTTGATGAGGTCCTGCTTGGCAACCTCGAAGTCATACAGTTTGAAATTACGTTTGTCTGCACGTGAACTGAAACCCTTGAAGGTAACTGACTTGTTTGATAAATCTCCTGCTCCTGAATCTCCGTATGCCATATGCTTATTTACTCTCTAAAAAAATTTGAATTTACCGAAGAAGTTCTTGATCCCTTGGGCACCAGGTAGTTTTCCTATCTTGGACGCTATGTTTCCGCCAACGTTCTGAAGGAATGTCTGTTTGCCCATTGCGGCATCTCTGGCGTTGAATAATCCTTTCGCCGTCGCAAACTTCTTAACGGAGTCCATGGCAAGAATCTTGCCTCCAACCACAGTGGTGTAGTTCTGCGTTATGCTATTGAGCGTGCCTATGGTTCCTATCACATCACCTGATTTCAAACTGCCTTTCAATCCGTCTATGGTGTTGAGTGTCTTGTTAGCCACGTCAAGTGCCCCAATGGCCGTCTTGTTGGTATCCTTTGCGAGTGAGAACAACTCACCTGCTTGGTTGACGAACACGTTGTCCTTGAACAATTCAGTGCTCTTGCCTGAGAAAACATCCACTACCTGAGACGTGAGGGTGTTGGTCAGATCTTTGATGTCTGAGTTGAACTCTATGCCCTTGATCTTCTCTGTGATGCTGTCCTTGATATCAAATGGTAGATTGATCTTTTCTGTGATACCGTATATCTCATTGTACTTCAATCCAAATTCGGTCAGCAACTCTTTGGCCTTTGCCGCGTTGGTGCTGTTGCCTATTTTCTGTTTCACATATTGTAATGCGTCCGCTTGGTACTGTGCGTCTCTGATTGTGCTGTTGGCGTCTAACCTGTTCTGCTGATTTATGAATTCTGCCGTGCCGGGTGTGTTTGCGTTCCTGCTCCACTGTTTCTTGTCATCGGCGTCGATGGGTATCACACCATCACCACTAATCACACTTGCTCTAAACATGGGTTCGTGCGTGACCAATCTGTGAACTGTGGTCTTGGTCTTCCTTGTGAATTCCTGCAATGGTTTCAGGCCTTTCTGTGCCAGTTCCACATCTCCCTCTTCTCTGAGATTCATACCAACCTTATCCGCGTTCAACCATTGTGGTCCCCACTTGGCTATGCCCTGCTCACCGTCGTCTCCTACACCTTCCATTGGGAGGTTCAAATCAATCCTACCTCCCTGTACGTGGAACTGTCCCAGTGCTCCATGCAGTTGAGCACCTGGAGTGTATGAACTGATAGAATTCAAAGCGTAGTTCTGTATGCCACCCGCCGGAGAACTTTGAAGAACAGCCTTGTCTCCAACAGTCACAACTGCGTCAGCACTCTGTATCATCTCCTTGGCAGAACTCATCCTAATCTGTCCGTTGGCGTGCATGTTTATATTCAAATCTGAATGAAGATTGAAATCTCCCTCCGTACGTAAGTTTATACCACCAACACCAGAGTAGACGTCTATCCTTCCATTTGCCTGCATCTCAATGTAGGCGTTTCCTGAAGCGTTCGCTATATACACAATTCCTTGGGTGTCGTGCATCAGTAACTGATGTCCGGATGCTGTCCTCAATCTTGTCAATTGGTTGTTGCCATTTGTGTCTCCGTCGTCCATCACAAATGTGTGTCCCGACTTTCTTGTCACAAAATCTTTTTTGTTAGTATCTTTTGTTCCCACAGATTGTTGTGTGGTTGTCCTGTCTATGGGGCCTGGTGTACTGATTCCAAAAACACTGCTAGGCGTCTCCCTCCTCGCCGAACTGGTTGTTGTCCCCCTTATGGTGTCCTCCGACAGACCCTGTTTCTGTAATACCTCTGCCAGCGGGTGTATTGGCTTGTTGAGGCTGTCATAGTTGGTTGCTGTTACACCTGGTATGCTCCTGTTGATTTCTCCCGACGGAACTACTTTTGTTCCATAGGTGTCCATCTTGTCCACATCTGAACTGAATTGTCCTGCTGGACCACCACTGCTTTTGTCCCAGGTCTTCTCGCTGGATGCTATTCCCGGAACCATGTGGTTTATCAAGGGTTCCAGCACACAACCTATCCAGAACGCTTGGTCCATTTTACCTTCTGCGAATATCACAAGGACTCTCGTGCCTATGTCCGGTGGTACCGCCCAGAAACCATAACTGTGTTGGCTGTGTTCGTACTTGGTCGATCCTGGAAGATTATACCTCACATCCTTCGCACCATAGAACGGCGAAAGATACTCCCAGGTTA
>Ga0222718_10002011_pt1 | contig 18682 bp, 16 predicted proteins | sample C33_27DmetaG_FD_165045 | JGI IMG/M metagenome (GOLD analysis project Ga0222718, IMG submission 165045) | Estuarine water microbial communities from San Francisco Bay, California, United States - C33_27D | ecosystem: Environmental > Aquatic > Marine > Unclassified | place: USA: California... | reverse complement strand
GATCGTGCCCGCTGTCGCGTCGTCAGGGTCGAGGAGAAGTCCCACGATCCCACACGCCAGACCGTCTCGCGTGATGTGATCGGGACAATCGACCTGCTCGAAGATCGGTTCGAAAAGCCAAGCAATATCGGTTCGCTCGGCATGTTCGCGATCGGTGGTCGTGGTGAGCAGCGGAGCAGCGGACTCGTCTTGGGCACACGCCGAAGCAAGCGCTGCCAAGACGAGCGCAGCCGCCATTGCGCATCCTCGTGTCACCAGAGTTGATCGGTGTAGATGTCGGTACCGACGATCGTGGGAAGGAACGGAGCGGCGAAGCGAACGTCGCCCTTGCCAGCCGCTGAGAGGGCTTCGGCGTAGGCGCGAAAGCGATCCCATATCTCCTCGGGTGCAACCTCGAGAAAGAACATCTGCAAACGCCGCTCCGGCGGACCCGGGGGCATGCCGAGATCCATCGGTGCGTTCTCGGTACCTTCGCCCATCTTGAGGTACCGCCACGACACCATGCTGGCCACTGGTGAATCGTTCATGAGCGCCGGCAACGCCTCACGCTCGAGGTGTGAGCCCAACTCATCGTCGGACACGCCATCAGCAGGGTCGACCGCCACCACCGCCAGTCCGGCATAGCCGGCATCGAGCGCCAGTTCGATCGGGACGGGATCATCGTCGCGGTAATGGTGTTCAGGTTTGTTGACGAGCACGGTGTGGGCGTGCCGACGCTCCATGAATCCGCGGCCGTTCCTGTACAGATCGACGACCTGGTGACCCGCCCATGCGAAGTGTTCTTCGTGTTTCCCCTCGAGCACCCAGTAGGTCGCAAGGTACGAGCCCCTGTCGATCGGCGCAGCGACGGCGTCGGCATCGACCGGGAATCGGAGATCTTTCATCGCCCGAGTTGCGACCCACCGCTTTCCGGCGAACAGCCACGGGCCGATCATGCAGCCTGCGTAGAAATGATCTCGCTCGTACCAACGGTTGTACTCGACCTCGTGGCCCTGGTTGGGGTCCACGAGGGTGAAGAGCGCCGAACCTGCGATGATCGGAGAGTCGTTCATGTTCCTTTGCTTAGGAGTCGAAGACGGTTCGGCCGATCCACTCTGCGATCAGCGCCGGTTTTTCTTCGCCCTCGATCTCGACGGTGAAAGAGCGGGTCGAGTTGATGGCGGTGCCCTTCAGTTCGACGTTGCTGGTGACCGCCTTAGCCCGAATGCGTTTGCCCGATCGCACAGGGTTCACGAAGCGAACCTTGTCGAAGCCGTAGTTGATACCCATCTGAACGCCTTCGAGCTTCGGGCCGTCGTTGGGCACGGTGCTCGAGAGGTGCACGAGCATCGAGAGCGTGAGGAAGCCGTGCGCAATGGTGCCACCGAAGATTGGCGCAGCGCGTTCGGGATCGAGGTGGATGAACTGGTGGTCGAGGGTGCAGTCGGCGAACTGGTTGATCTGGTCCTGCGTGATCTCGAACCATTCGCCAATTGCTTCGTCTTGGCCTACGCGGGCACTCAGAGCCTCGTAGGCGGCTGCGGCGTTGCTCATGTCGGTACTCCCCCAGTCGATGGTCTCGAAAGACTAGGGGACGGCGACGTCTCGGCGCGAAGCGCAGCGGTCAACATCTCGACTGCCGGGTCACTCGCTGCGCCTCGACGGGTGGCGATCACCAGTCGGCGTTCGGAAATGACTTTGCCGGGCGCGAGGTCACCGGCTTGCACGACCGGAAGCGCGGTGGCTCCGACACCGAGAGAGACCATCGTGCGCAAGACTTCGGGCTGGTTCGACTCGGCGACGATATCGAGTGGTACGCCGAGTTCGACCAGCGCCGCTTCGATGACTGCACGCGTGTGCGAGCCGGTGGCGAACAGGACCCACGGACCCCAGCGAGCCGGATCACGGTTCAGTCGACCCGTGGGGGTGAATACCGCAAGAGGTTCAACGAAGAGCTCCTCGAGCTCGATACCGGGACGTTTCCCGGCGTCGGTTGGCGCGACACACACCGCCATGTCGAGATCACCGGTCTCGACCAGATCGAGTAGCGCTCCCGAGGGCGCGACGCGGAGCATGATGTTGAGGTCGTCGTGGTCGTCTCGGAACTGTCGAAGTGTGTTGGGGTAATGGCCGACTGCAGCAGCATCGATCATGCCGACGCGAAGCCGCCCAGACCGTCCACTTCGAACCCGTTCGGCCCAGTTCGCAAGGTCGCCGGTAAGGGCCACGACCTGCCGCGCATGGGCAAGCACCGGTTCGGCACTGTGCCGGAGGGTCCGACGCCGGCCGTTGCGGTCGAACAGTGATACCCCCACACGGCGTTCAAGTTCGGCGAGTCCCTGCGAAAGTGCCGAGGCCGACACGCCAACCGAATCGGCTGCGATCGACCAGGACGGAGCGGTCGAGACTGCGACCAGGTACTCGAGTTGACGAATTGAGAGATCGGGAAGGGCCTGGTTCACCCTCTGCACAATAGTGTAGATTTCCTTCACTGTTCATCTTTATTGTTCACGAATACTTAGTCTTTTGCCATGACAAAACGTGAAATCGCGCCCGCGGCCGGCAAGCTCGGAGTTCTGACCCCCGGCCTCGGAGCCGTCGCTTCGACGTTCATCGCCGGAGTCCTCTCGGCCCGCCAGACCGGGGTCGCTCCACTCGGTTCGGTCAGCCAAATGGCACACATCCGCCTTGGAACCCGCGAAGAGGGACGCAATCCGCTTATCAAGGACTTCGTTCCACTCGCCTCGCTTGACGACATCATTTTCGGTGGCTGGGACCCGATCTCGGCCAACGCGCTCGAAGCAGCCCGCACCTGTGGCGTGCTGGAAGAGAAGGACCTCTCCCCCATCGCCCAAGAACTCGAGAGCGTCGTCGCCATGGACGCCGTCTTCGATCAGAAGTGGGTGAGCCGTCTCAACGGCACCCGAGTCAAGAGCGCAACCAACAAGTGGGATCAGGCCATGGCCCTCATTGCCGACATCGAGACCTTCCGAGTCGAAAACGACTGCGACCGCCTCGTCATGGTGTGGTGTGGCTCGACCGAGGCGTTCCAAGAGCCTTCCGCCGTTCACGACTCGGTTGCAACGTTCGAACAAGGCCTCAAGGACGACGACGACAACATCTCGCCGTCGCAGATCTACGTCTATGCCGCCCTGCAGAGCGACGTCCCGTTCGCCAACGGCGCCCCGAACCTCTCCACCGACCTTCCGTGCATGCAAGAACTGTCGAAGACCCGAGGCGTTCCGATCGCGGGCAAAGACTTCAAGACCGGCCAGACCCTCATGAAGACGCTGCTGGCGCCGGGCTTGAAGGCTCGAATGCTCGGTCTGCGTGGCTGGTACTCCACCAATATTCTCGGCAATCGCGACGGGGAGGTCCTCGACGCCCCTGAGAACTTCAAGACAAAAGAAGAATCGAAGCTCGGCGTACTCCACAAGATCCTCGAGCCTGAGCTGTACCCGGACCTCTACGGCAACGTCGACCACGTCGTGCGGATCAACTACTACCCGCCCCGCGGTGACAACAAGGAGGGCTGGGACGCCATCGACATCTTCGGATGGATGGGATATCCCATGCAGATCAAGATCGACTTCCTGTGTCGGGACTCGATCCTCGCTGCACCCATCGTGCTCGATCTGGCCCTCTTCATGGACCTTGCAATGCGGGCCGGGGAGTCGGGCGTGCAGGAATGGTTGAGCTTTTACCTGAAGGCCCCTCAGGCGGCCGGTGACAGCCCCGCTGAGCAGGATCTGTTCATCCAGCAGACCAAACTGAAGAACACCCTTCGCGAATGGATGGGCGAACTGCCCGTCACGCACAGCGAGGCTGGCTGACGTCGGGATCCATTCCTTGCGGCCGGAAGCAGATCCTCACATCGTCGCCGGGCTCGATGTCCCAGCTCAGGATCTCGTCGGTGGAGCGGTTGCCCTCGGTGTTGGGGAATAGCAGCAGGCCATCTCCGCTGGACGCGACGTCGCTCACATGCTGACGGGTGACGATGCCCGCCATGTCTGACACGGGAGGACCTCTCGGGCTGCACGCGATCAGCGGAGCCTAAAGGTCATCGATGTACCCGAGCACGTACTCCCAGGTCGGGGAGTTCGGTGAGATGACGTCGAAGTGGCCGGCGTCGGGGAACACGATGATGTCGGCTCCGGCTGCATCGGCGTAGGGCTGGACGTAGGCGGGTGGCACCGTGTCGTCCTTGCCGCCCTGGACGATGAGCTGCGGCACCTTCACGGGGAGCCGACGAGCCGGGTCGGCGGCGTCGTAGGCCGCCGGGATCTCGTCGGGCCGACCACCCATGAACGCCTCGACGGCACCGCGGCCGAGGTCGAGTGAGTTGGCAAGGTCGGCGACCGGTGCCTGCCCCACGACGAGCCGTGGGGTCACGACGGCGTCGTCGCGCTGACCGACCCACAGCGCAAGGTGTCCGCCTGCCGAGTGGCCCACCACGTAAACCCGTTCGAGATCGAGCGGGGCATCCACGCGCGTCATCGCATCGATGGCGGCGGCCACGTCGTCGAGCGTGCCCGGGTAGCCACCGCCCGGGTCTCCGACCCGACGGTACTCGATGTTCCAGGTGGCATAGCCGTGCTTACGAGCGTCGGCCGCCTGCTCGTGGGCCAGCGACAGGTCGTAGCGGTTTCGCCAGAACCCACCATGAATGAACACGATGACCGGAAACGGGCCGTCGCCGTCAGGAGTACGAAGCTCGACGAACTGTTGTGGTGCGTCCCCATACCGAACAACCCCACCGATACTGATCTCGAGCATCGGCTCCGTCACGGCAGCCTCCGAGACCGAGTCCCCGCATGCCGCTGCAAGGAGACCGAGGGCCAGCACGATGACACCCGCACGGCGCACTCAGTTCCCACCGACGGTGTCGAGCTCGAGGACTCCGGCGGCGAGGAGTGCATCGACTTCAGCGTCGGTCAAGCCGAGTTCTGCACAGATCTCTCGGGTGTGCGCACCGAGACCCGGGGCAGGCCGGATGTCGGCATCGGCCATTCCCGAGGCGTGAAAGCCGGGGCCTTCGAACGTCATCCCACCGATCGGTGGCTGATCACGTTCGACGATGAAGCCGCGATCTCGGAAATGCGGATCGTGGTACTGGCCCTTCGAGTTGTGCATCGGGCCGGCTGGAACCTTGGCGACGAGGCAAGCGTCGACGACATCGCCGAGCGCACGATCGGTCGTCCAGGCACGAACGTGTTCGTCGATCTCGGCCTCACGAGCTCGACGGCCACTGAGCGAGGAGAGCTCGTCGTCTCGCGCCCACTCCGGCGACCCGATTACCTCCACGAATGCCTGCCACTCGGCGTCGGAACGCGTACAGATCGCAACCCACGAGTCGTCACCATCGCAGGGGAAGAGACCCCAGGGGGTGCCACGGTCGTGATGGTTGCCTCGTGGGACCACCGACCCAGGCTCAACCGACTCCTTGGCCAGTACATCGGCTATCACGTTGACGACCTGCTCAACCTGACAGACCTCGACGTGCATGCCGCCTTCGCCGTTTCGTCGCCGCCCGAGAACGCCTGCGAGCGCACCCACCGCACCGGTCCGGCCTGCGAAGTGGTCGGGGAAGATCGACATCGAACCGGCCGGCGCATCGTCACCCTCGTAGTTCCACAGGTGGGTCATGCCTCCGGTGACCTGCGTGTTGGGCCCGTAGCCCGACCAGGAAGCCCACGGCCCTCTCGAACCCATCAGTTGGCTCGACATCATGATCAGGTCAGGATTCTCGGCAGCGAGGTCGGCGTAGCCGATTCCCATCTGATCCATGATGCCGGTCGAGTTGTTCTCAATCGCGATATCGCTGGTTCGGGCCATCCGCTTGAGGAGCGCAACGCCGTCCATGGACTTCGCATCGATGCCGAGGCTGCGTTTGCTCCGACTCGACGATGCGAAGCTCGGCGACATTTCACCGCCGAGCACGGTACGGATGAAATCGGGATAGCTGCGGGACTCGATCTTGATCACGTCGGCGCCGTACTCGGCGAGCATGCGTCCGGTCTCGACCCCGACACCACCGTGGCCGAAGTCCATGACCCGGAGCCCGTCGAGCGCAGCGTCGTCGCCCGATAGCGAACCGTGCGGCGGGGGCCGGCGATCGCCGAGCGACGCAAACACCGCAGCGGTGTGCTCACCGACCGCCGGTGGTGGTCCCGTCGGACCGACCCGCTCGCGATCGATCTCGAAGAACCCACTGGCGAGCATGAGGGAAACGCCGTCGATCTCGACCCGCTCAAACGATCCGCGCGCCTCGAAGTGCGGGTTCGTCAAGACGTCGTCCGGTTTGAGGATCGGGGTGCAGACGATCCCGCGGTTCTGGCACTGCTCGGCGACCTCGAGCATGGTCATCGTCGAAAAGAGGTCGGCGTACAGGGGATTGAGCACCGCGTCGGCGATGCCGAAGCGTCCCATGAACGTCTCGTATTCGGGGTCTTGCAGATAGTCGGGTTCGCCGAGCCATGCGCGCATCGCTTTCCAGTGGCGTTCCGCGATGATCACGAGCCGGACGTAGCCGTCCTTGCACGGCAGAATCGTGTACACGGGGCCGGGCCCGATGCGGCTATCGAGGCTGGGCATACCGGCGTCGAGCGAACGGGTCCAATTCGACAGTGACCAGTCCGCGATCTGAGCGGTGGCCTCGTTGACCGAGACGTCGAGTACCTGCCCGGCACCGGTGGCGTGTTGCTGGATGAGGGCGCACTCAATCGCGAACACCGCGTGCATCGACGCCGTATCGTCGGCGATGTTGCCTGGGGGCAGAAGTGGCTCGCGAGCGGGTACCCCCGCCTTGAATGCCATCCCTCCGGTGGCATCGAGCACTGCACACGGCACGTCACGGCCGGCGTAGGGACCGGTGCGCCCATAGCTGGTGATCGAACACACGATCAGATGGGGGTGCCGAGCGGCGAGATCGTCTGCATCGAGGCCGCTGTCGGCCCACGCGCCGGGCTCCGCCGAGTCGATCACCACGTCGCTGCAAGCCAGCAACTCGTGCAACCGATCGCGATCCGGATCCTGGCTTAGATTCAGTACAACCCCGAGCTTGCCGGCGTTGCGGACCGTGAAGAACAGCGACTGGCCGCCCGTCATGGGATGCATACCCCGCGCCGGCGAGCCCTCCGGCGGTTCGATCCGCAGCACCTCTGCGCCAAGGTCGCTCAACAGTCGACCCGCGAGTTCACCTCGCTCGATCGTGAGGTCGACGACACGGATTCCGGACAGCGGACGGCGCGGCATCGCAGGATCGTAGAACGCGTCCGTCCCGACCGTCAGATGTGCAGCAAGATCCGCGAGAATGGATCCATGGCACTCCATCCTCCCGAGCCCCCGGTCCCGGTCGCCCGGGAGGTCATGCGGATGTGGTGGCTCGACCTCGCGTTCCTCCACACGCCGGTCGAGCCGGCAGCGGTCGAGGCACTGATCCCCGATGATCTTCGGGTCGACACGTGGCCCGATGACCGCGGGATCGAGCGCGCATGGATCGGTTTGGTGCCGTTCGTCATGACGGTCGGGGCACCCGGGGGTCGGGTGATCCCGAGGCTCGGCACGTTTCCCGAGACCAATGTCCGTACCTACGTCATCGGCCCCGACGGCACACCCGGTGTCTGGTTCTGTTCCCTCGAAGCCGGGGGTCTCGCCGCCACTGCCACGGCGCGGGCGGCCTACGGGCTCCCCTATTTTTGGGCCGACATGCGCGTCGACCATCACGACGGCGTCTGGACTTACGACTCAACCCGCCGCTGGCCGCGCGCGCAGGGCCTTCCCCACCATCACAGCAGCGTGCGGGTTGGCGATCGAATCGCAGCCGACGACGTCACGGACTTCGAGCACTACCTCAGCGGCCGTTGGGGGCTGTACTCACGGTGGCCGACACCGAATCGGGGCATCACCGTGTACGCGCCAGTCGATCACCCTCGGTGGGATCTCTATCGAGCAGAACTTCTCGACCTCGACGACGCTCTCGTGGTCGCCGCCGGGCTCCCGGAGCCGACGGGAGAGCCGATCGTGCACTGGACTCCGGGGGTCGAGGTGCGCGTCGGCAGGCCGCGCCGGGTCAGATGCTGAGGGGGAGCGTGACGGTTCGGCGTTGTTCGCCGGGACCCGTTCAGTGTTGTCAGCCGAGCTCGGTGCCATAGATGCCGACGAAGCTCACCATTTCGCCCGGGTAGCCACCGAGGTTGTGGGTGAGGCCAAGCGACCGCCCGTTGTCGGCAATCGTGCGCTCCTTCGGTGCTTGCCCTCGCAGCTGGAGCCAGATCTCGTAGAGCATCCGCAAGCCCGACGCGCCAACCGGATGCCCGAACGATTTCAGACCCCCATCGGTGTTGACCGGCAGCCGCCCATCAAGGTTGAAGTCACCATTGAGGACATCCCGCCATGCATCACCCGGATTCGAGAACCCAAGATCTTCCATCAACACGAGTTCGGTGGGCGTGAAACAGTCGTGCACCTCGGCGACCGCAATCTCGTTGCGGGGATCAGTGATGCCGGCCTGAGCGTATGCGTCGTCGGCGGACCACTTGCACTCCGACAATGTCGTGTAGTCGTAGTCGGGATCAAGCGAACCGGCACCGGTGCCGGCCACGAACGACAGGGCTTTGATGTACAGCGGGTCGTCGCAGTACTCGAGTGCGTCCTCGGCGCGGCACATGATCACCCCTGCGGCGCCGTCGGCCACCCCAGCACAGTCGAAGACGCTGAGGCGACCAGCCACCGCAGCCATCTGGCAGATCTGCTCCGCCGATGTCTCACGCCGGAATTGGGCGAGCGGGTTGCGGGCACCGTTGAAGTGGTTCTTCTCTGCGATCTTGGCGACTGCGTAGCGGATCTCGTCGACGTCGAGGCCGTACTTCTCTGCGTAGGCAGGCAGGATCATTGCGAACATCGCAGCGGCAGTGAGGGTGCGCTGCGTTCCATCGGTCGGGATCGGGAACGCGTTGAGCCCCTGGTAGCCGCCGTCCTTGACCTTTTCGGCCCCGAGCGCCATGACGACGTCGTACGCGCCCGACGCAACGGCGTACGCCGCCTGCCGCATCGCCTCGCTGCCGGTGGCGCAGTAGTTCTCGACACGACTGATCGGCTTGCCGTGGATCTTGAGCGGGCCACCCATGGCAAGACCAGAGGCCGCCGACTGGGAGGTCCCGAACCAGAACGCATCAACCTCATCCTGACTGATGCCAGCCGATGCGTAGGTGGCTTTCGCTCCGTCGATGATCAGGTCGTCGAGTGACTTCTCCCAGTGCTCGGTGAATGGCACGCAACCGACCCCGATGATCGCGACCCTGTCCTTGATTCCGTTACTCCCCATCGTGCGCTGCTCCTCGCCGCAAACCTCGCCACCGACAACCGGTCATCTGTCGGCTCCTCTCACGGGTCGCACCTTCCAGAAGTAATTGTGGATCTCATCAGCGGTGAAAAGGCGGCGGAACGTCGGCTCGACCCGCATACCGACCTCGACTTCGTCGGCGTCGACGTCGGTCAACTCGAGCGGCACCCGACCGCCGCCATCAAAATCGACCACCGCAAAGACAACTGGGGGACTCGGCGAGTACACCAACTTGTCGACGGTGAAACTGACGACGGTGCCATGGACGTCGGCCATCGGCACTTCGTCCATGTCGTCGACTGCCCCGCCCTTCTCCGAGACTCGGGCCGGCGGAAGATGCACCATGCCCGAACTGCGATCGCGGCTACCCACGAAGCCGAACTTCCAGTCGTCACGTCGGTGCGCCGCCGCAGCCGACGGTCGGTTCGGAAGTGGCCGATTGGGCGGCTCGATCGCGACCATGCCCCGCCAAGACAGAAACTTGGCGTAGTCGATCGGTGCGCCGCCTGCGATCTGCGATGCGACGGGCCTCGCTGGCGTGTAGGAACCGATCGCCTCGGTAGTGCGGACGACAAGCACATCGACGCCATCGGCGAGGGCCATGATCGCAATCGCCTCGCCGGGGCCGGCTGTCTCGATTGCGGCGGCCAGCACCAACAGCGGATGGGCGGTGCCGGTGTTGCCCACAGACTCAGAGAGGTCGTTTCCGATCCGCTCGGCTGCGACCCCTAGTTTGCCGACGTTGCGGGCGACAGCCCGAGCATGGGTTCCGACCACCACCAAGGTATGGATGTCGTCGGCCACCAGGCCGGTGTCGGCCAAGGCAGCCGTCCACGCCTGTTCCATCAAGGGGGCGTAGACAACCTCACCGAAGCGTTCCTCCCATGTTCGGGAACGATCACCACCGGGAACTCGCCAGCGTTCCAGGAACTCGTCGGTGACCGATGCTCCCCCGACGAATTCGGCAAGTACCGGGCCGGCGGTGTCGTCACCGATCAGTAGCGCTGCTGCACCGTCGCCGCCTTGGGACTCATCGGCCGAGGTCGCCAGCCCGTCCCGCGAATCGGACGCGACCACGAGTGTGGTCGGCCCAGCCTCGAGTGCCGTGCGCAGGGCACCAGTCCCGGAACGATGGGCCCCTCCGAAGTCGAACGCCGGAACCGAGGCATCGAGGCGCAGCGTCGCGTGGATCGCCGACGCGTTCGTCTTCTCGAGATAGGCGGGCGATGCGGTGGCGAACCACAGCGCATCGACATCGACGCCGGTGGCCGACGCCACTGCGGCACGGGCGGCTTCGGCTCCCATGGTGGTGGTGTCCTCGTCGAACGAGGCGACCGTGCGGGTGCCCGTACCCCCGCCCTTGCCAAAGAACGCAGCAACCGCCGCTCGATCGAGCCGACGGTGAGGAAGATGGGTACCGGTCGCGATGATCCCGCGCACGAGTGCTCCTGGTCTCGGGGCGGTCGTTCGAACACGACCGTCAACGCACCGCACCCTACCGGTGAGCCGCCACCGCCCCCGAGTTGACGATGACACCGTGATCGGGCGGACGCAGGGCGCACGAGCCCGATTCGGGCCATCATGGCGAGATGGCAATGAGCGACCCCCGAGGCGAGGAGACGATCGAGCTCCTCCAGGCAATGATCCAGAACGCGTGCGTCAACGATGGCACCGAGGCGAGTGGACAGGAGATTCGCAACGCCGATCTTCTTGCGACGTTTCTCGAAGGTTCCGGCGTGGAGGTCGAGCGATACCACGCGGCTCCGGGTCGCACGTCGCTCGTGGCTCGTATCGAGGGGTCGGACCCTGATGCGCCGAGTCTTTGCCTGAACGGTCATACCGACGTCGTGCCGATCAGCCGCGACGGATGGGACGAAGATCCGTTTGGTGGCGAGATCATCGATGGTGAGGTCTGGGGCCGAGGGGCTGTCGACATGCTGAACCTCACCGCATCGATGGCTGTCGTCACCCGGTCGATCGCCCGTTCCGACCGACAACTCAAAGGCGACCTCGTCTTCTTTGCCGTCGCCGACGAAGAAGCGGGATCTGCGTACGGCGCTCGCTGGATGGGCACCAATCATCCCGACGTGATCACCACTGACTATCTCCTCACCGAAAACGGTGGTCTCCATGCAGGCACGTCGGAGGAACCGACCGTCTCCATGGTGGTCGGCGAAAAGGGCGTCGCCTGGCGTCGCCTGCGGGTAAAGGGAACACCCGGTCACGGCTCACGCCCGTATCGCCAGGACAACGCCTTGGTGAAAGCGGCAGCGATCGTGCAGCGGCTCAACGAGTACAACTCCGGTCCCCGGTTCCACGAGTTCTGGCGACCCCAGGTCGACGCGATGGGCCTCGATGACGACATGAAGGCCGTCCTACTCGACGACACCGCGATCGACGAGATGCTGGCCACGTTGCCAAACGCCGCGACCGCAGCCCACCTGCACGCCTGCACCCACACGACGTTCTCGCCGAACGTCATCGGTTCGCAGACGAAGACCAACATCATCCCCGACGTCGTCGACATCGACGTCGACATCCGATCGCTCCCTGGTGAAAGACACGACGACATCGAGGCCCACCTCCGGGCGGCGCTCGGAGACCTGTACGACCAAGTTGACGTCACCGTGCTCCTAGAAGAGCCGTCGACCAGTAGTCGCATCGACACACCACTCTGGGAATCGATGCAAAAGGCCGTCAGCAATCCCTTCCCGACAACGCGGATCTCGCCGTCGATCTCGGTCGGGTTCACCGACGCTCGTGTCCATCGCGAACTCGGTGCGGTGGCCTACGGGGCAGGCCTGCTCAGCCCGACCCTCAGCGCGGCCGACTTCGGGAGCCGGTTCCACGGCCACAACGAGCGCATCGACACCGAGTCACTTCATTTGACGACACGTTTCTTCCACGACGTCGCCACCGATCTCCTCGGCTGAGCGCCACCGACCGGTGGGGTGGTTTCCCGCCGGACATCCGGAACCATTTTCTCTGGGTGGACCCTTCGCCGACTAGAAGCCGAACGCCCCACCCGTGAGCGCTCGAGGGTCGGCAGCACCTGCCACTGTCCCGTGCGGGGTGATCTCGATTGCATGGGCGTGGCCGAACGCGCTCCCTGCGTCGACCTCGGCGATCCGGTGACCACGAACAGCGAGGCCCTCGGCGATCTCTGCCGGCACGTGCTCCTCGAGCTCGACCCGACGGCCGACGTCAGGCCGCCAGGTGTCGAATCCGCTGTCCGACGCGATCCGCCATCGTCCTCGGCCGACTGCGCGTCCCGGATCCTGATCGAACAACAGGAGGCTTGCGAGCATCTGCAACACGATCTGAGGTTGGGCATCGCCCCCCATGGTGCCGAGAACGCTGCGGAGGCGGCCATCGGGATGGGTCACCAGCGCCGGAGCCAACGTATGTGGCGGCCGTCTACCCGCTCGGTACTCGGCCGGATGACCCGCTTCGAGTGAGAAGCCAAGACCTCGGTCGTGCAGGAAAATGCCGCTCGATCCGGCGATGATGTGTGCGCCGAAGCCAGAGGCGTTCGAGTTGATCAGCGAGACCCCCATACCGTCGCCATCGATCACGCACAGATAGGTGGTGTCGCCGTCGAACGCGGGGGTCGCCACATCTCCGGCACGGTCGGGGTCGATCGCAGCCCGACGGGCAGCGACCCGATCCGAGGCAAGCAGGGCCGCCGGGTCGGCACCGTCGAACAATTGGGTGGGTCGGTCGAACGAGGCTTGGATCGCGGACTCGACGAGCAGGTGCGTTCCCGCAGGGTCGTCGGCGATCTCGAACCCATCAGCAATCGCAGCAGAGAGAAGGGTGAGGTAGCCCTGGCTGGTGGGTGGGACCGACCAGATCGAGTGACCGAACGCGTCGACCGAGATCGGGTCGACCCAGCGGGCCTGGTCTACCTCGAGATCCGACGGTGCAAACTCGTCTGGTCCGACTTCGAGCAGGCCGGCGGCAAACTCACCGCCGTAGAAGCCCGCTCGGCCCTCGGACGAAATCGCCCGAAGGGTTCGCGCCGAACCCGGTCGACGGATCACATCGCCGGTGCTGCCGGAGGACGGGAAGTCGTTGTTTGCGATGCCGGCCGCCACCGGCAAGCTCCGCGCGAGGAGCGGGTGTAGCGGGAACCCCTCCTCGGCGTGACGGATCGCATCAGCCAACACTCGATCGAGGGGCAGTCGGCCGTGACGGGCATGCAACGCCAACCAACCATCAACCGCGCCGGGCACTGTCACGGCCCGAATGTTCCCCTTGAGCGGGATCATGGTCAGACCTTCGGCGCGGGCGGCATCGGGATCGGCACCCGAGCCGGCCATACCACTCGCATCGAGTGCCTCTGGTGGCCCTTCGGTGTGGTGTACCAGCGCCCAGAGGTCGCCGCCCATCCCGCACATGTTGGGACACGTCACCGCAAGCACGGCGTTGGCGGCGATTGCAGCGTCGACTGCCGAACCACCGTCACGAAGCACGTCGACGCCGGCCTGGGTGGCAAGGTGGTCGATGGTCGAGACCATGGCGTTGGGGGCGTGACGGGTGACGACGGGAGCGAACATCCCCGCAGTGTGGCACGCGACGGGAATCAACTCCGAAGACGAGGTGTTGACCACTTCGTGCCTGTCGAACGTATCGCTCCCACCGATTCCCACGTTGTTGTCGAGGTTGGCGGCACGGTGGTAGCCGACACCACCGGCGCCCGGATCCTCTATGAGACCAATCTGCCGCCTCGCTATTACCTTCCGCTCAACGACGTCCACGCAACGTTCCTGACCCCGACCGACACGTCGACGCACTGTCCGTACAAGGGTGATGCCCGCTACTGGACCGTGACGGTCGACGGGATCGAACACACCGACATCGTGTGGGGGTACGACAAGCCGATTCCCGAGGCGGCCGACATCGGCGGGTTTGTGTCGTTCTACCCCGCCAGGGTGAACCTCACCGTCGACGGTACCGAGATCTGACCCTCGCGCTGACGCCCGCCAGTTATGCGCGAACGGTGGCGATTCGCCGACGAGCGATCTCGAGGTCACCGGGGTTGGTGACCCCGACCCAGGGTTCGTCGGTCGGCACGATCCCGATCGTGTACGTGCCAGCCCTGCGCAGACCGTCGACGACGGTGGGCAGAAGAAACTCGGCCTTCTCTTCGTGGCCGTGTTCGGCGAGGAATCGATCGAACCCCAACTCGAGATGACCGAACAGCGACGGCGCAAAGACCCAACAGTTCATCGAGGCCACGGTGTCGTCGTTGAGAACACCGACCGGATCGGTCGACGTGATCGACCCATCGCCGCGGCGGCCGATCCCGTGGGTCTCGACGAGCGAGACGAGTTCAGTGCCGTCGACGCCACAGATCCCGCGTGAAACGTCGCCGCTTTCGGGCAACGTCTGGCCGAGCCGGAACCCGGCAAGCAGGGCCCGATCGTCGGGTAGGTCTGCAGCTGCAGCGACCAACGCCGCAAACGTCGATTGGCCGTAGTAGTCGTCGGCGTTGACCACACAGAACCGGTCGGGCACCTCGGGCGCCGCGGTGAGCACGGCGTGCGCCGTTCCCCACGGCTTGGCCCGGCTGGGACCGTGTGTGTCCTGCAGCACGAAGGCAACGTCGAGATCTGGGTGCTGGCGGGACACTCGTCGTCGCAGATCGTCCTCAATGTCACTGCGCACGATCAGAACGACCTTCTCCATTCCTGCAGCGAGAGCGTCCACGATCGCGAAGTCGAGAAACGCTTCGCCATCGGCGCCGACAACAGCGAGTTGTTTCGGACCACCAAACCTCGAACCGAGGCCTGCCGCCATCACGACGAGGGTGAAACTCATGAAATCGATCGTAGGACATGCGACCTGACGGTCGCCGTCACCACTCGATCAGATCGCTGACGTGATGGGTCTCGTTGAACGAGCGGACCGATCGCACACCGGTGCTGCTCGCCTGCACCCGAGTCAGACCGCAGTAATCGGCCCGCATGGCGAACACGTCATCGAGCCCCATGATCGTCTTCAGATACACCGCGATCACCATCCCATGACAAAAAACCGCAACACGCCTTCCTTTGTTCGTTGCGATGACGTGTTCGAACCCGCGCTGCACCCGCTCCTGGAACGCCTCGATCCCCTCGCTGAACACGTGATCTTCGAGCGAATCGGCGTCGAAATAGTGCGCAGTGTCGGGATCGTTGGGCGACATCTCCTCGAGCGGAACGTAGACATTCGAGGCGTGATCGCTTTCCTTGAGATCGTCGATCCGTTCGATCTCGAGTCCCAGCATGTCGGCCGTGGGTATCGCCGTCTGGTGTGCCCGCAGCATCGTGGACGACACGACGTGGTGAATCTCGTGATCGCGCAGGAAGCCAGCGGCGCGTAATGCCTGCTGACGGCCAAGGTCCGACAATTCAGGGTCGGCCGCACCACCCGACCCGGCGTCGACCACCTGTCGTACAGGACGTCCGTGACGGAAGATGAAGAGATCCACGGCCGGGAGGGTACCGGCGACTCAGACGGGACTCACGCCGAGGCCGGGCAGTGTCGGAACCAAGATGTGGCCGTCCTCAACCGGCAGGGCTTGCGCCACGTCTTCGGCGAGCAGAGACGAAGTCGCCACCCCGTGCGCGACCTCGGTGCCGACCGCGGCGGCGACATGCACGGCGTGGGCGACCCCAATGGCACTGTCGATCATCGAGGTGACGACGACCGTTACCTCCGCGGCGCGGGCGAGGTCGACTGCACGCATCGCCAGATCCGGGCCGCCGAGGGCCTGTGGCTTCACCACGACCACATCGATCGCGCCCGTACCGAGGGCCTGGGCGATGTCGTCGATGCTCCGAGCCGACTCGTCGACCGCTACCGGGACGGCACTTCGCGAACCCACAGCGGCGATCGCGTCGATTCCGGCCGTTGGTTCTTCGCAGAACGCCACGCCGCTGTCGGCGAGTCGGTCGAGCACTGCGACCGCGGTGTCGACGTCCCACGCGCCGTTGGCGTCGAGGCGGATCTCCACCTCGTCACCGACCGCCTGCCGGATCGCTCCGACACGTGCGACGTCGTCGTCCGGTGATGCAGCACCGACCTTGAGTTTCAGCGCGGTGAAACCTGCGGCGACCGCCTGTGACGCTTCGCTCACGGCCCGGGGCGTCGCCGCTGCGCCGATCGACGCGTTGACGCGCACCCGTTCGACCGCAGTGGCGGAGAGCAACGCGGAAAGGGGGACACCGGCACGACGAGCTGAGAGATCGTGGATCGCCCCAGCCAGCGCCGCTCGGGCCTCCGGGACACCTTCGAGCATCTCGAGCACAGCGCCGACGCGTTCCGGATCGAGCTGTGCCGCCGCCACCGCAAGGCGCCGACTCACGTCGTCGATCGACGAGCGCGACCAGCCCTCCATCGGGCACGCATCGCCCCAACCGATCGACCCGTGCGAACCGAATGACACCAGCACGCCGCGCCGTGACGCGATCGAACGGTATGACGTCACCATCGGCGACACGAGCCGCAGCTCGTACGGGCGCAACTCGAGGGTCACGCTCGGCTCTGGGTGGCGAGAATCGCAGCGATCACGGCGTCGGGTTGCTCGAGATGGGCGGCATGCCCTGCACCGTCGATGACATGGACCGTTGCGGTCGGGATGGCATCGGCAAGATCTCGGGCGACTGCCACGAACTTCTCATCGTCGGCGCCGGCGATAAGCGCGACCGGCATCGTGCATGCGGCGAGGTCGTGATGAAGCGGGCGCATCCGGCCCGTCGAGTTGGCTCGCAGGCTCCGGGCCAGCGCGGCCGGGTCGTTGCCGAGCCGTTGCACTCGGGCTGCGGCGAGAACGTCGCGGCCAAGTCGCGCCTGCGTTGCGAACAACGGGTTCGCCATCCAACGGTCGACGAACCCCTCGAAGTCACCCTCGATCTGCGCTGCCAACGCATCGTCAGAGGCCGCTCGCGCTGCGCGCGCTTCGGGGTCGAGCAGTCCTGCCGAGGCACCGATCAGGCTGAGCGACAGCACTCGCTCGGGATGCCGACACGCCGCCGTGAGCGCAACCCGACCACCCATCGAGTAGCCGACCATGTGGAACGGCGCTGCATGTCGGGCCAGCACGCCGTCGGCCATGGCGTCGATCGAGTAGGCCGTCTCGTCGGCCGGGTGGGGACCGGGACCGTGCCCGGGAAGATCGGGGGCGTCGACAGGTCCGGAAAGACGCGACGTGATCGGCTCCATAGTGCCGGCATCACCGGTGAAGCCGTGGAGCACGACCGTCGGCGTCATGGCGTGATCGCCTCGCCTACCGCAGCGCGCACCGAAGCGCGGGCGGCCATGTCGTGGTCGGGGTCGATCCGCACGATCAGAAGGTCGACGCCGGGGTCAGGCTTTGCGACGGCGATTTGCAGTGCGTCGCGCAAGTTGTCGCTCTCGTCGATGACGGTCACATCAATTCCTGCCAATCCGTCGAGGCGGCCGAGGTCGACACCGTGAGGGGTGCGGAAGATCGTGTCGTACGCATCGTCGCCGATACGGCCGTGAATCGGCAGCATCGAGAAGATCTGCCCGCCGTCGTTGTCAACACACACCACCGTGAGGTGCTCCCCGCCCCGAGCGACGCCCAGCAGACCACCGATGTCGTGCAGAAGCGCGAGATCACCGGTAAAGACGACGACCGGCGTGTCGACCTGGGTCGCCACGCCGAGAGCGGTCGACGTGATGCCGTCGATCCCGGCAGCTCCACGATTCCCGACGAAGGTGAGAGGCGTGTCAGCCCTGACGTAGGAGTCGAGATCGCGAGGCGGCATCGAGTTCGAAGCCATAACCACCGCGCTCTCGGGGAGAGCATCACAGAGATCTCGGACAACCGACGCGCTGGTGCGACCTGAGGTCGAGACGATCCGGTCGATCGCCGCCGACGCAGCGGCGTCGAGTTCCCGCCACTGGGCCAGCCACTCCGGGTCGGATGGAGAACCAGCGAAGTCCGAGGGCCACGCCGTCAGGTGGTGGGTCGTGGTGAAGGAGGCGTCGTGCCAGCGCTGCTCGGGATCGATCGCGATCACCCGGTCGGGTGAGACCCGCTCGAGCCATTGGTTGACCGGGGCGGTCGTGGTCGCTCCGCCGATCCGAACGACGACGTCGGGACGAAGGTGATCGACGGCCGGGTGTTTGAGGAGGTGTTCAGAGGTAGCAAGCGCATCTCGGGACCGCGCCTGGGTGAGGGGTTCTCCGATCAACGGCCACCCTCTCGTCCGAGCGACGCGCGCTGCGTCGCGTGCGAGGTCGCACTGGGCATCGATGCCGTTTGCGGCGTCGGGGCCCAAGATGATCACACCGTTCCCGTCGAAGAGCCCATCGGCCGGCGGCAACACCGACTCGACGGTCGGGGCT
>Ga0222718_10002010_pt1 | contig 18688 bp, 20 predicted proteins | sample C33_27DmetaG_FD_165045 | JGI IMG/M metagenome (GOLD analysis project Ga0222718, IMG submission 165045) | Estuarine water microbial communities from San Francisco Bay, California, United States - C33_27D | ecosystem: Environmental > Aquatic > Marine > Unclassified | place: USA: California... | reverse complement strand
TAGTGGGTGATCAACTCCTTGATCCGACGGACAAACTTGCCGCAATGAGTGAAAATTACAAGATTCCGCAGTGAAGGGGAACATTCAGTGTTCGTCAGTGGAGGTCAGGCAAAAAAAGAGCCCGGACATTTAATCCGGGCTCTTTCAACTTAACGTTTTGCCGTATCTATTCGCGGTTCCCCAGGAACATCAGTAGGAACTGGAACAGATTGACGAAATTGAGGTAGAGCGCGACCGCACCCATGACGGCGGCATGCTCTTCCATGCTTGAGCCTTGGACGTTGAAATATTGGCTCTTAATGCGCTGTGTGTCGTACACCGTCAGGCCGGCAAAGATCAGCACACCGATTACTGGGATAGCAAAGCCCATCACACCACTCGGCCAAATCATATTGACGACCATTGCGATGATCAGACCAATCAATCCCATCAGCAAAAATGTGCCGAAGCCCGACAAGTCTCTCTTGGTGGTGTAACCATGGAGGCTCAGGCCTGCGAAGGCCGCCGCGGTAATGACAAATGTGCGGGCAACGCTGACCCCTGTGTAGGTCAACAGAATGGTCGATAGACCAACACCCATCGTGCCGACAAACAGCCAGTATAACAGCTGCATGGTGCCAGCACTGCGATTGTGGCCTGCAAAGCTCATAAACAAAATGAGGCCAAGCGGTACAAACATTGTAACCATGCCCAGTCCGCTATATCCGACCAAGCGACCGGCTTCATCGACATTATAGAAAAGAGTGATCAAGCTTGAGTTGGCAACAGCGAAAGCAATGATGCCTGACAACAACAAGCCCGAAGACATGTAGTTGTAGACCTTCAGCATGTACGCGCGTAGGCCCTCATGGATTGCGGCGGACTCAACGCCCGCGCCAGTCATTGTCCTACCTTCAGTTTCGGTAACCATGGTGCTCCTCACAGAAGTTACGTTCGGCTCAACACGACACACTGTAAAAGCGTGTCGCTGAACCAACACCCGTAATATTGGGTTTTTTCAGCCGGCCTTCAACGGGAATCGGACGGTTTTTCACAAGGATTTAACCAAAAACGTAAGATTTCTAGGCTTTTCGGGTTTTGTAGGATCGCCAAACCCTCAATCGTTGCGCAGAAGCGGCGCTGCTTTGATCCCCAGCGCGCGCCAGACACCTGCAAAACCGGCCATCAGGGTGACGGTGATGCAGGCCGCAATCACTCCGCCAACAATGCCGGGGAACAGAATCCAGTCGATTTTCATGACAAAGATCAGAACCGCCCAGGCTGACAAACTCCCGACGACGGCCGCGATTGTGCCGGTGGCAAGCCCGAGCAGGCAGTATTCAAAAATAAACGCTTTCAAAACATCCGACCGGGTGGCCCCGAGAACTTTCAACACGACGGATTCATAAATGCGTCGGGCATGCCCAGCCGCAATGGCACCGGCCAACACCAACGCCCCGGCGATGAGCGCGACTGCGGCGGTGACCCGCACTGCTGTCCCCAGTGCACCGAGCACTTGTTCCAAAATTTCCAAAGCCTCGCGCACTTGGACAATGGTGACATTTGGCATCGCGTCAACAACGGCGCGTTCAATGGCTTCTTCTGCACCATCTTCGGAATTCACCGTAGCGATATACATGCCCGGTGCGCCACGCAGTGCGTTAGGTGAGAAAATCAATGCAAAGTTCATGGCGCCAGATTCCCAGCGCACGTCGCGAAGGTTGGCAATCTGCGCCGTGATTTCACGCCCTAAAATACTGACTGTGAGTGTGTCGCCGATCCCAAGACCCATCCCCTCTGCGACTTGGACGTCGAGGGACAAAAGGTTTTCGCCTTCATGGTCCACGCTCCACCACTCGCCTTCAACGAGGTGCGCGTTGTCCGGCATGTCCGGGGATTGCGATATCCCCCGTTCCCCACGAATGGCCCATCGGGCTTCCGGCGTGATGGCTGCGTCAGCGGCTCGGACGCCATCAATTTTGGTGATACGGCCACGGATCATCGAGGCCAATGTTACTTTCTCGACGCCGTCCTGCGCCTCGACAATGGCTTCAAACTCCTCCGTTTTGGGGGGCTGAATGTCGATGAAGAACATGCTCGGCGCCTGATCCGGAAGCTCGCCGTTAATCTGGGCATTCAGGTTCGCTTCTAACAGGGCGATGCACACCAGCACTGATAGGCCCAATCCGAGTGATAGAACGACCGACGTCGTGGGGTTTCCAGGCCGGTAGAGATTGGCCATGGCCAGGCGCAGCGTTGGACGTCCAGAGGTTACACCGCCGCGCTTGTTGGACAAGTTTGCCGCCAACTTCATCACGCCTTCGGCGGCAAAACGAAACAGCACCATCGAAATTGCAGCGCCCGCTACAAAGAAGAAAGCAAAGCTGGGCCGGTCTGCCGTAAGAATCGTAAAGGCTGCAAGGAGGATGCCAAGTACGATCAAGCCGGTGAGATAACGCTTGCGCGGCCAGCGCCGAATATCGCCGAGGAATTGCCGAAACAGAGCAACAGCAGGAATGTCCCGGGCTTTGGCCAGGGGCCAAAGAGCAAACACGGCGGCAGATAAAACACCAAACACCGCCGCTTTGATCAGCGGTTCTACATATAAACCAAATTGCGCCTCTACGGGCAGCATCCCGCCGATGGAGTTTGCCGCAATAAACGGAACACCAGCACCAATTAAAAGACCGAGAAAGATCCCGATCACTGAGAGAGCCGTGAGCTGAAAGGCATAGATTGTAAAAATGAGCTCGCCGGGGGCGCCCAAACATTTCAGTGTCGCGATGGTGCTCATCCGCCCAGCAAGATAGGCCCGTGAGGCATTAGCGACACCGATGCCGCCCGTCAGCAAGGCTGTCAGACCGACCAAGGTTAAGAACAGTGTCACGTTGTCTAGGAAGATTTCCAAACTCTGAGCGGCTTGGCGCAGTCCACGCAAACGCCAACCGGCGTCTGGAAAATCGTTCTTCAAGGACTCAAGAATGTCTTTCGGATTTAGACCATTGGTCACCCGTACATTGTAAATATTTGAAATCAAACTGCCTGGCTGAATGAGTTCCGTTTCAGCCATGGCCCCTCTAGCAATCATGACTCTGGGTCCGGCGGTCGCGAAGCTGATCACTCGGTCTGGTTCTTTATTGATAATCGCCCGGACTTTGAGACTGGCTTCACCGACACGAATGAGGTCACCGACGTCGATATCCAAACGCGTCCTTAGGACGGGATCGATGGCTGCGCCCCAGTAGCCATCTGCCTGCGCCAGCGCCTCATTCAGAGGTATTGATGGGCTGAGGTCCATAGCCCCATACAAAGGATAAACAGCGTCGACTGCTTTGAGCTCAATCAGGGTCCGCTCTCTCGTTTCGCCTGACGTGTTGTCGAGAGACCGGGCCATAGAGCGCATGGAAATTTGTTCGCTGACATCACCAGCTGCTTCGAGGGCGGCCCGCTCGTCCGCATTGACCTCGCGATAGGTCATCCGTACCTGAATATCTCCACCCAATAGCAGCTGGGCATCTTCTTCCAAGCCGGTTTGAATCGCCTGGTTTAGGGATCCGGCTCCCGCGATAGCGGCAACCCCGAGGGCCAAGCAGGCGATAAAAATTCGAAAACCACCAAGACCACTCCGCAGCTCGCGAAAGGCATATCGGGCGGCAAGGGAAAAGTGCGACATACCCAAAATTACTCCGCTGCGGCGGTGTTAAGGCCTTCACCGGCAATCACGCCGTCGCCAATGCGCACTACACGATCACAGCGTGCGGCAAGTTTCATGTCATGGGTGATCAGCATCAGCGTGGTGTTACTGGTGTCATGTAACTCAAACAGCAGGTCGATAATCTGATGTCCAGTCGCGCCGTCTAAATTGCCCGTAGGCTCATCTGCCAACAGCAGTTTCGGTTTCACCGCAAAAGCCCGCGCTAAGGCCACACGTTGTTGCTCGCCGCCAGAGAGTTGTCCTGGGTAGTGACCCATGCGATGGGCTAAGCCGACGGCCTCTAGTTGCTCTTCAGCCAGTTCAAAGGCATCGGTTCGACCGGCAAATTCCAATGGCACGGCTACATTTTCTAGGGCCGACATTGTTGTAATGAGATGGAACGACTGAAACACAATGCCAATGTTGTCGCGCCGGAACAAGGCCAGACCATCTTCATCGAGGGCGGCATAATCTTGCCCGGCCACAGAGACAGTGCCGCTGGTAATGCGCTCCAGACCGGCGGTGACCATAAGCATTGTGGTCTTGCCAGAGCCCGATGGCCCAACAATCCCAAGGGCTTCTCCTTGCGGCACGGTCAACGAGACACCGCGCAGAATGTTGACCTGCCCGGCTGGTCCCTCCAAGGTGAGATGCACATCATCAAGGCCAATGGCGGTTTGGTGACGTGCGGCGTCTAGATTATGTGGAGTATCGTTCATGATTGTGCGCACCCTTATCACGCGAAGGGGCGTTTTGTTAGCCCTCGTCATAGCGCCACTACTGTGTGGTTGTTCCGAAGGCTCCTACGCGGAAAATGAGCAAACGGATCAGAGTCAGTCCCAAGATACGGACGCCGAGGTCTCATCCTCAATCCGTATTTTGGCATTGGGTGATAGCTTGACCGCGGGCTACGGCCTAGATGATTTGTCCCTCGCGTTTCCTGCACGGTTAGAGGAAGAGCTCCGGGCGTCCGGGCACGACGTCAAAGTGTTAGATGCCGGCATATCAGGCGATACCACGGCGGGTGGACGCTCACGCCTGGATTGGTCGTTAGCAGATTCCCCGGACGCGGTGATTGTTGGCTTAGGAGGGAATGATGGCTTGCGTGCCGTTGACCCAGACGTCACTTACGACAACCTGAACGCCATCGTTGGACGTTTGACATCCGAAGGCTTGCCCGTGCTGCTTGCCGGCATGCAGGCGCCGCCAAATCTCGGGCGCGAATACGGTGATCGTTTTTTTGGCGCTTACCTCCGCTTGGCAGAAGAATATGACATCGTGTTCTACCCCTTCCTGCTTGATGGTGTGGCTGGAGAACCGTCCTTAAATCAAGCGGACCGGATTCACCCCAATCCAGATGGTGTAAATGTCATGGTCGAGAAGCTACTTCCCTATGCCGAACAGTTGGTAAAACGGGTGAAAGACACCCGCTCCCGCGAAACGGCTTCATGACAGCGTTCATCAGTGCCCTGGCAACAGGGTCCGATTGGAAAACCATGCTCGCCGATGTTAGTGGCCAGTTGGTGGATGGAGGATGCCAGCCAGGGGGTCTCGGTCTGATCTATACGACCGAGCTGCTGGCCGATCATTTCGCAGACATTGTTGAAATCTTGCGGCAGCGCACCGGCATTGAACACTGGGCGGGCTGTGTCGGCATGGGCGTGTGTGGGTCGAACGGCGAGTATCATGATGAACCCGCCCTTTCTGTTCTAGTGACTCCCTGGTCAGACGGGGATTTTTAGGTTTTTCCAACCGTCTCCAGTGCGGATGCGTTGGTTGAGACTCTGTCAGGCAGTTGGGCATCGCGTCATAGCTAGGTGTTTGGCTTGGCACACGGAGATCCGCGAAATCGGGACCTCGGGACTATCATTGATGCCTTGCCGACAGCGGGAGAGGGCTATTTCGTCGGTGGCCTCACCAGCTTGTCTGACACCTCTATCCAGATGGCCAATGAGCCAACAGGCGGCGGATTGTCGGGAGTTTTGATCGGCGCTGACGTGCCCGTCATGGTCACTCACAGCCAAGGCTGTACACAGGTCGGTCCGTACCATCAGGTTACGGCCGGTGACCGGTCCATTGTTGAAACGTTAGACAATCGACCTGCACTTAATGTTCTAAAAGAGGACATCGGCGATGTGTTGGCACGGAATTTAAATCGCATCGGTGGTTACATACATGTGGCCATGCCGGTGGCGGGCAGTGATACCCGCGACCACACGGTTCGCAACCTTGTCGGGGTCGATCCTAACGGCGGCATGATCGCAGTAGGAGATGAAATTCATACGGGGGATCGCATTATGTTCGTGCGTCGCGATCCTGACTCTGCCCAAAAAGATTTCACAGAACGCCTGACAGAGCTGAAATCCAGGATCGGCGATACGCCGGTGCGAGGCGGTTTGTTCGTATCTTGTGTTGCACGCGGCGCTGCCATGTTTGGCGATACGGGTCGGGAGGTCGGCGCCATTCAAGATATCTTAGGTGACTTTCCGCTTACTGGCTTTTATGCCAACGGAGAATTCTGTGGCAACAGAATGTATGGTTACACTGGAGCCCTGTCTGTGTTTCTATAGGGCCATCGTCTCAGACGCGTGGTGTCCGGAAGTACCGCACATAAGGGGTGGTTCGCAATGTACCGTTTGTTTGTCGGCTTAGCTTTGCCCGATGATGTTCGCGAACATTTGGCTCGATTCACCCACGGGCTAACCGGTGCCAGCTGGATTGCACCAGAAAACTATCACCTGACTCTGCGTTTTATCGGTGATGTTGATCGCCATGACGCCGCCGATATCGACGTCTCGCTGCAGGGCGTGGCGGCTGACTCTTTTGAATTTTGTCTAACCGGACTGGGAGTTTTCGGTCAGGGTCGCAAGACCCGTGCCCTTTTTGCAAAGGCAAACGCGTCACCAGGACTCATTCATCTTCATAGTAAGGTGGAATCTGCTGTGGTGCGCGCGGGCCATCCTCCGGAATCCCGTAAATTCGTACCCCATGTCACGGTCGCCCGGTTTCGGTCTGCCAATCGGGAGCGACTTCAGGGATTCGTCGAGCGCAACGGGCTATTCAAAACGGATCCTATTACCGCCACACGATTCGTGTTGTTCGAGAGTCATCTGGGCAAAGGCGGTTCGGTGTATGAAGAACTGGCGGATTACCCGTTACAGATTCTGAAAAACCGCGTCCTAAACCCGGAATATGTCGCGTCCTAAGCGCTGAAAGGGCGTCAAATAGAGCGTAAACAAGCCGTCACCTTGACCTTCCATTGGCTGGAACCTGGTGTACTATTGGTCAAGCCGACGCTCTTGTCGTGTTCCCCTGATTGTCTTCTGAGGAGTCATTCTCATGCGCACCCTATCGTCTTTATTTGCCCCTACTTTAGCCGTCGTATTTTGTGGTGGCCTTGCCCTGTCCGGTGTGGCCGTAGCTCAAGAGATGGAACATTCGCAAATGGACCACAGCCAGATGGATCATTCCCAGATGGACCATTCCCAAATGGATCATTCGGGACACGAGATGAGCCAAGAGGACTACCGCATCCTTCGTGAAAAGGTCATGCAGTACAAAACTATGACGGATGAGCAAATCATGGGCAGCATGATGATGATGCCGCCAACATACGAGCGGTATATCAGCGACAAGTCATTGAAGGGTGATCTTGGCGTAATTGTTTTGGCCCACGGCGCCGGTGAACCCGGAGACACATTTTTTACAAACGCTTTAGGTGGTCTCGCGTCTGCGTATCCAACGTCTATCGGATTCGGTATGGCGATGATGAATGGTGACCATCTGCAATCGGCAGTCGATAATCTCGCCGAAGCTGGAGCTAAACGCATTGTCGTAGTTCCAGCCGCTTTGTCAGCCTCTGGTTCAGTCTATGAGCAGTGGGCCTACTACTTTGGTGAGCGAGAAGAGGCGTCCTATCTGCCGGCGCCTCGCGTCAATCAAACAGTTCCGGTAACACTGGGTGTGCCCCAATCGAGCCACGAAATCATAACCGACATATTGGTTGATCACGCGATGGAAGTGGTGGAGGACCCTGAGAATGCGTTGGTTATCGTTCTGGGCCATGGCCCAGAAAAATATGAAGACAACGTTTTGGAACTGGCGGTACTTGATACCCATGCGGACCGAATCAAAGCCAAAGGCATTTTTGCCGATGTGCGGGCGTATAACTTGCAAGACGATGCGCCTGATCGCATTCGTACCAACAACGTCAATGTGATGCGCAGTTGGATTGACAACGCTGATGCCTACGGCCTTGAAGTTGTTGTTGTTGGTTACTTACTGTCCACACGTGGCATTCAAGCCAACATCGCTACCGACTTTGAAGGCTTGACCTACGCGTTCAATGAAAAAGGTCTGTCCTCTAACCCAAAATTCATCAAATGGATTGAGGCTGGCGTGCAGGAATTTGCTGGCAACATGTAGACCCACGTTCTACAAAAACGAATAAACGGTCGGGCGTGTAGCGTCCGGCCGTTTTTATTTCAGAGGTTTGAATGCCGATATCTAGAGATGACATGATCGCAAGGGCGACGGCTTACTTTGGGGATGTTGATCGCTTCGACACGGATGCCATTTTATCGCACCTAACCAACCAAATTGTTTTGGAGGCACCCACCGATGGCGCGCACAAGACAGGTATAGAGGCAATCCGAGAGACCTACGAGGCACGGTCCAAAATGGTTCGGGATTCCTGGCATGGCGACTTTGTTTTTACCGCAGATAAAAACGCCGGACGGCTGGCAGTTCGATTGGCTGTCAAACGCACCAACACCGATGGGTCGAAAATTGAGATGAACAACCTGACCCTGCTGACTTTCGACGAAGATAATATTTGTTCTGTGGTCGTGTGGATGAGTGGTGAGAACTCTCTGACTTCAGGTCTGCGCTCTATCTAGATGCCGAAGCGCTGTAATGTTTGTTCTACTGATGTGACGTAACTGCCACCAAACAGGCGGACATGGACCAACAAAGGATAGAGATTGTACAGGTCCCGCCGAACCTCAAAAAAATCTGGGTTGAGCGGCCGATGCTCAGCGTAGCGATCAAAGAACACATCTCCAAACGTGTTGAACAGAGTAGCGAAAGCCAACTCGATTTCGGGGTCTGCATAGTAAATGGCTGGATCAACAAACCCCGCGATCTTCCCGTCACGACACAACACATTACCTGTCCACATGTCGCCATGAATGAGCGCTGGTGCCTCCGGTTCAGAAAGCCAGGTATCTAAGCGACCACACAAAATCTCAATGCGCGAAACCAACGCGGCGGGCAAACGCGCCGAGGTGTAGGCGTTCCTCGCCATATAGAGCAAACGATGTTCGGCAAAGAATATAATCCAAGACGGTGAAAATGGATTGGGTTGGCGCACCCCGCCGATAGGGGTGTCACGGTTCAATCCAAACGCTTCACCTGTGTTGCTGTGAAGTGCGGCAAGATAGTCCGCTGCGTCCCGTTCCACTTCTCCGTTGATACCGCCCGATGTTTTAATGTGCGACATGATCAAGAGGTCAGCAGCACTATGCAAAACTTGGGGAACGGGGAGGGCAGAGTGATCAGAAAGATATTGGAGCATCCACCCTTCGAGATCGAGTTGGTGACCTCCAGCCTTGACCACAACAGTTGAGCCGTCGCTCAGTTCAACCGCGCGCACGTCACCTACACATCCACCCGACAAGGGCACAGAGCGCACCACGTCTAGATGAAGCGCATCTTTAATTTGGTTGTGGAGCGCTGTGCTCACAGAAAGTCCGTTGCGAGGGCTATAAGAAGTCGCGTTGAATCGCTTCTATCAATCCTCGTCCGCCGTCTTCCACAAGGTCGAGAACATCTGCGAACCTTTTGCTCCCTCCATAGTAAGGATCGGGAACATCGAGTTTTTCTGGCTGTGAGCCGTAGGACAAAAATAGCTTCACGCGTTCGTAGGTATCCCCCGGCGCCATGGCATTGAGGTGGTGTAGATGTTCCCGGTCCATCGCCAAAATCAAGTCGAACTTGTGAAAATCCTGCTCCAGCACCCGCCGTGCGGCTTGGCCAGACATATCGTAACCCCGTGCCTGTGCCGCCTCGACAGAACGTTCATCCGGGGGTTCACCGATGTGATAGCCCTGTGTCCCGGCGGAATCGATGGTGATTTCTTTGGTCAGGCCCGCTTCGGCGACCAAGTGCCGAAACACGCCTTCTGCCGTCGGTGAACGGCAGATATTCCCGGTACAAACAAACAAAACTCCAACCGGCACTAACCGTTTTCCTTAATCCATGGCCCTTTGCGCCGAGCCGTATGGGGGCTAGCATAGCCCCTGGTCTGGTTCCCGGCGGCGCGCACTATGCCCCAAAGCTTCACGCCCGAGAAGAATTCTAACATCGCTATCCTCACAGGGGCAGGAATCTCTCAAGAATCTGGGCTAGAAACCTTCCGCGATCCAGATGGGATTTGGTCGAAAGTCCGCATTGAGGACGTCGCGACACCCGAAGCTTTCTTAAAAGACCCAGATGCCGTGCATGCTTTCTATAATATGCGTCGCGCCCGCCATCGGGTGGCCACCGCTAATCCCAATCCAGCCCACCTGGCTTTGGCTCGTCTCGAGGCTCAGTGGGCTGGTGATGTCACTGTGATCACTCAGAATGTAGATACCCTCCACGAAACCAGCGGTTCCCAAAATTTGATCCACATGCACGGTGTGCATTCCAAAGCCCGCTGCAACCAATGTCAGCATATTGTTGATTGGCAGGGTGATATGTCGACAGCGGATGTGTGTGAGGCCTGCGGCTCGCCCGGCGGAATGCGCCCGCATGTGGTTTGGTTTGGCGAAACCCCTTTGGAACTGGATCGCATTCAAGCCGCGTTGGTGGAGTGCGATCTGTTCCTTTCCATCGGGACATCGGGCAACGTTTATCCGGCTGCGGGTTTTGTTTCCATCGTGCAACAGATCGGCCGTGCTCATACTGTCGAGCTTAATCTGGAGCCATCGCTCGGCGCTGAAAGCTTTGATGAGGGGCGTTACGGTCCGGCAACCGAGATTGTGTCGTCCTATGTCGATCACTTAATGGAGTCCGTGTGACAACTCTTTCCAAATTGCTCAAAGAAGTGCGGGCCTGTGCCCATTGCACGAAACATTTTCCTCTGGGTCCGCGGCCGATCGTTCGCATCGCACCGTCGGCGACGCTGTTGATTATCGGTCAGGCGCCCGGAACCAAGGTGCACTAAAGTGGCATTCCTTGGGATGACAAGTCCGGCGAGGTAATCAGTGCCGACGAGGAAATCCATCTCTGTCGGGTGTGTGAGGTCATACCATGTTGTCATGGCACACACCTTTCGTTTTGAATTTGCGTCGACGGTCTGGCACAGCATGTGTACAACGACGGAATAGAAAGAAATCACCGGCCTGTCACTCGCCCTCTTGAGAGAGCAGAGCCCGCATCCGGCAGTTGCGGAAACTTTATCATAATTCGTAGCCCGAGTCAGTTCAGTAGGCCTTGAAACGGCTCTGGCTAAGTCGCACAGTTTAAGGGCCTGAACTCACGAAAGGACAAAACCGTGGTTGAAAAACTTTCTTCAAAAGACCGTGCTCAGGCTCTGGCTGGCCTGCCGCAGTGGCAGGAAGTCGAGAATCGCGACGCCATTCATCGCTCATTCAAGTTCAATGACTTCAACGCAGCTTTTGGATTTATGACCCGTTGCGCCCTAAAGGCGGACCAGATGGACCACCACCCTGAGTGGCGCAACGTCTACAACCGGGTCGATGTTACGTTATCCACCCATGACGCCGATGGTGTCACCGACCGCGATGTTGCTCTGGCGAAATTCATGGACGCTGCCGCTGGCTGACGCCCTCCTGGGTTGTTACTGCGCCGGTGGCGGTAATGCTGGGTCTGGCGGTACGGGTGGCGGGGCCTGGACCCGTGCGCCGCGCACGACGATGTAGAGTGTTGAAACAACAATCACGGCAGCCCCGAGAAACGTCTCGATGCTCGGGCGTTCACCAAATAAGAAGAAGCCTGCCGCACTGCCAAGAATGATCTGCACATAATCAATCGGGCTCATCACCGTGGCTTCTCCGATCGCGAATGCACGAATAAAACAATACTGGCCACAACTGGCGACGATGCCTAGAGCCATCAACAACACCAATTCATCACGTGTAGGTGTTTGCCAAACAAAAGTAGCCGGAACAAACGCGAGCACCACCGTGGCAATCGAAAAGGTCAGCATGATTGTCACTGGTTCGTCAAAGGGCGCGATCAGTTTTACTGTAATCAGTGCACCACCTACGGTCAGGGCGGCTAACAGTCCGCTGAACACAGCCGGTTCGATTGAGTTGGCGCCTGGCTGGACCATGATCAACACGCCGATAAATCCGACAGCGGTCGCGAGACCTCTGCGCCAACGTACAAATTCTCGCAAGAAAACCGCCGCTAGGAGGATCATGAAAAGGGGCCGGGTGAAAGACAGCGAGATTGCGGTGGCCAGTTCCAAATGAGTCAGTGCGTAAAACCCGCCCGACATCCCGACTACAGCACAGGCGGCACGAATGAGGTGGAGAGTAGGCCTTCTCACCTTTAAGGCGCCCCATCCACTTTTTATCAAGAGCGGGATCACCACCAGCATGCCGAAAAGACAGCGGAAGAACACAATCTCAAAGGTGTGTTGAGTCTGCCCTGCGATTTTTATCAGCACCGCTGTTGCTGAAAAAAACAAGGCGCCGCCAAGCATCCAAAGCGCACCCTGTAGGTTGTTGTTTTGTGGAGAAGGCAACAGGTATCCGATACGTGAGCAAAGAAAGGAAAAGCGATGCGTGAAAGCGACGGCAGTGTATCACAAGGCGTATATGCTTTTGTCCGGCTTTATGCGCAGGGGAGCCATTCGTGTCCGGCACTGTTGGAGGTTCACTTTGGAAAGCGTCTGATGCGCGTGTCGCCGCCAGTGCGATGACGGCTCTGATGCAGAGCCTGTCGACGACTCACGGTGCGCCTCAAACAGATGAGGCTGCATTTCATCAATGGACCGTAAATCACACTGATCTCTTTTGGCGCTTCCTGTGGGATGACTGCGAGGTTATCGGAGAACCCGGCTCGCGCGTTGTCGAAAATGCAACGCAAATGCCGGGCGCCTCTTGGTTTCCCGAGGCCCAGCTAAACTACGCTGAAAATTTACTCCGCCGCCGGTCCGTCTCCGAGATAGCCATCGTGTTTCGGAGGGAAGATGGCCACATCCAGAACATGACGTTCGGGCAATTGGTCGAAGACGTCTCACGTTGCGCTCAAGTTTTGCGCTCAGCAGATGTTAAAAAAGGCGATCGCGTCGTTGCTTATATGCCCAATTGTCCTGAGACACTCATCGCGATGCTAGCGGCCGTATCCCTAGGGGCTGTTTTTTCATCGGCGTCGCCCGATTTTGGGGTGCAGGGTGTGCTCGATCGATTCGCTCAAATTGAACCCAAGATTCTCATCGCGACCAATGGCTATGTTTACAACGGGAAGACTCATGGCCGCCGGTCCGAGGTTGAGGAGATTGTGCGCGGTTTGCCTAGTCTTAAACAAACGCTGTTGGTTACTTTTATTGATGATCCTGACGGTGCGATTGAAATGGAAGCGGTGTCCGATTGGTCTGACACTCTTGCCTCCTATAAACCCGCGCCTTTGATCTTTGCGCGCGTGCCCTTCAATCATCCACTGTTTATCATGTTTTCATCGGGTACGACCGGAGCCCCAAAGTGTATCGTCCACGGTCACGGTGGTACCTTGCTGCAACACCTTAAAGAGCATCGATACCACCTTGATATCCGAGCGAAGGACCGGATGTTCTATTTCACTACCTGCGGCTGGATGATGTGGAACTGGCTGGTCTCTGGTCTCGCACTCAAAGCCACCGTGTGTTTGTTCGACGGGTCCCCAGGTTGTCCAACCCTCAACTCCCTATTTGACTATGTTGATGACACACAGATTTCCTTTTTCGGAACGTCTGCAAAGTTTATCGAGGCGCTAAAAAACGGTGGGGCTGAGCCGGGCCGGAGTCATGGATTGGAGTCACTCCGCACTATTGCCTCGACCGGATCTCCGCTGTCGCCAGATTCTTTTGATTACGTGCACCACAACATAAAAGCAGATGTGCACCTTGCCTCCATTGCCGGTGGGACAGATATCGTCGGCTGCTTTGTCACTGGCAATCCACGGTTGCCTGTCCGTAGAGGCGAAATCCAAGGTCCGGCATTGGCTATGGATGTCACTGTCTTTGATTCAGAAGGCGAACGCGTGCGCGATACGCCTGGCGAATTGGTATGCGTGAATGCCTTTCCCTCCATGCCGGTCGGGTTCTGGAATGACGAAGATGGATCGCGTTACCACGCTGCCTATTTTGATAAGTTCGTGAACGTTTGGACACACGGCGACTGGGTGGAACAGTCAACGCATGACGGCTTCATCATTCACGGTCGGTCCGATGCGACCCTCAATCCAGGAGGTGTGCGTATCGGCACGGCCGAAATTTATCGGGTGGTCGAAGGATGTGACGATGTATCCGAAGCGCTGGTGGTTGGTCAAGACTGGCAAGACGATGTTCGGGTTATTTTATTTGTCGTCATGTCTGAAGGGGCAGTTTTTAGTGAAGCGCTGATTACAGACCTAAAATCGCGTATTCGTAAGCAATGTTCCCCACGTCATACCCCGGCTAAGGTTGTGGCCGTTTCTGATATTCCCAGAACGCGGTCTGGAAAAATTTCTGAACTTGCGGTGCGTGATGTTATCCATGGCCGAGCCATCAAAAACACGGAAGCCCTTGCCAACCCCGATGCGCTTGATCAATACAAAGACCAGCCAGAACTAAGTGACTAGGATGGAATGTATCAGTGCGCGGGTATTTCGGAATCGGTGTTGAAGGCATAAGCAAGCCATACAATGTAGGGAACTTGTTTCGCTCGGCCCATGCGTTCAGCGCCAACTTTGTGTTCACCGTTGCCGCGAACTATGAGCGCCGGGTTGGTGGTTGCGTTGATACATCTGACACACTTGGCCAACTTCCATTTTACGAATTCCCGACGCTTGAAAATTTGGTGCTTCCACAGCGCTGTGCCTTGGTGGGTATTGAGTTGGATGATGAGGCGGTGGAATTACCGAGTTTCCGGCACCCACTGCAAGCGGCGTACATTCTCGGCTCAGAGCGCGGCGGTTTGTCCCCTGAGATGACAGCGCGCTGCGATCACCTTATTCGCATTCCGACGCGATTTAGCCTCAATGTGGGTATTGCCGGAGTGGTTGTTATGTACGACCGGTTGGTCTCGCGCGGACGGTTTCCGGCGCGTCCTGTTGTGCCGGGCGGACCGACAGAAGCCCTACCTGAGCACGTTCACGGCGGTCCCGTTCTACGCCAAAAAGACATGCAGCGGTTCCGCGCAGACCCGCCGCTGGCGGAGGTTGCGGAGGCTGAAAAAGGCGGCCCAGAAGATTGACAGGCGACTCGGCAGAAACTAAGGGGTTGCGTCTGGGTCACAAGATCAACACAATCGCCCCAGATGGTCACTCGGACCAAGAGGTAACCTAGGATAAAGGGAGTTCCACCGGATGCGCGTCGCTAACGCACTGCAGGCACTCATAACTTCCGTCTTCGCACTAACCAGTGCAACAGCTGTTTCGGCTCAAGATGTCACCGTGATCGGCACCCATGGCGCCTGGACGGCGTATTCTTACCAGGAAGATTCCGGAATTGTTTGTTACATGGCCAGCGAACCGACCAAGGCGGAAGGCAATTACACCCGCCGTGGAGATGTCTTTGCATTGGTGACCCATCGCCCAAGTGAAGAATCCCTCGACGTTGTCAGCGTCGTCGCCGGATATGCCTATAAAGAAAATTCAGACGTGAGCGTCCAGATCGGGTCAACAAACTACGACATGTTTACTCATGGCGAACGAGCATGGAATCGTGACGAAGAGACGGATAAGAAAATGGTGCAAGGGATGATCCGCGGATCGCGGTTAATCGTCAAAGGCACATCCAGTCGCGGCACTCTGACCACGGATACCTATTCTCTCAGTGGGTTTACCGCTGCCCATAAAGAAATTACGACCGCCTGTTTACCAAACTAAGTCTTTAGAGGCGTGCGGCTAGCATCTGGGTAATCAAACCCGGCTCGCCATCACCGATCGGCTGTCCCGCTACTTCGATGAGTGGACGAATGCCGAGAGCGTTCGTCAGGAATGCTTCTTCTGCTCGAGATAGATCGTCGACCTCAAGGGGGTGTTCTTCAGCCCGAAAGCGAGCGATGAGATCGGCCCGCATAACACCCGGCAGGGCACCATCGGACACGGGTGGGGTAACGAGTGCGCCGTTAATCATGAGGAAAATGTTAGCGATGGTTGATTCAGCCAAGCGGCCTTGTGTGTTCATGAGCAATGCGTCATCGGCGTCATATTCGGCTGCTTCCCGACGGGCAATGACGTTATCGAGATAACTCAGGGATTTAATTCGTGACGTTACCGCATGTTCATTACGCCGTGTGGTCATAGCGATAATTGCTTTAACCGGTCCAGCGGCGTCTGGCATCGGAGCGGCCGAAATGATCAGTGTTGGGAAAGCAGGGTCCGGTGGCAACAGACCACGCGGTCCTGCGCCATGACTCAAAGTCACACGCACAACAGAATTTTTGAGGACATTTGCTTTGAGAACATTGGTGAGGCGGGTTTCGATGCCGGCATCCGTGGTCGGCATTACAATGCCAAGGACTTTTGCACCCTCACGTAAACGTGCCACGTGAGCGCCAAAGCGGTCAGGTTTTCCGTTGCGTACGCGGATCGTCTCAAAAACACCATCGCCCAGTGTCAGGCCGCGATCTGAAGGATCTATTCGGGCCTCGTCTGCGTTTATCTGGGTTCCGTTAAGATCAATGATCATGTCAACGCCGTTGGGTCGAGAACAGAAAGCAAGGGACGTATCTTTACCATAGCCTCTTCATATTCCAGTTCTGGATCAGAATCAGCGACAATGCCACCGCCTGCTTGCGCGATTACTTTATCCCCATCGACAGTCAAATTTCTAATGACGATGGAAGTATCCATCGCGCCGTCAAATCCAATCCAGCCGATTGCACCGCAGTACGGCCCGCGGGCGACCGGTTCCAGATCATGAATGACCTCCATTGCCCGTACCTTTGGGGCACCCGTGACTGAACCGCCCGGGAAACACGCTCGCAATAGATCAACGGCTGTTTTATCGCGTCTGAGTTGTCCGGCAATGACAGAAACCAGATGATGGACTCGAGTAAACGTCTCGACAGCACAACGCTGGGGGACTGTTACACTGCCGGGCTCACACACGCGAGAGATGTCATTGCGCATGAGATCGACGATCATCAAGTTCTCTGCTTGATCCTTCGCGCTGTTTTTCAACTCCATCGCCAGAGATGCGTCAACGGTTGGATCTTTATGCCTGGGACGTGTGCCTTTAATCGGTCGGGTTTCGACTTTGCCGCATCGTGTCACATGTAGAAAACGTTCGGGCGACGCGGAAAGAACCTGAAATTCTGATGCGCCAGCGATGTACGCGCCGAATGGAGAAGAAACAATCGTCCTAAGGCGGCGGAACAATTCCCAGGCTATGACTTCCTCGGGCTTTGTCGCCGTATAGCGCTGGGTGATGTTGGCTTGGAAGATGTCGCCTGCCTTGATGTATTCAATCGCATCTTCAATTGACCGTTCAATAACGTGTCGGTCTTGATCGGCTGACCACTGGCTGAGTGTTGTGATCGGCGCTTGTGGTGATGCTTTATCAATTTGGTCAATCACCCACTGCGCTCGTGTATCTGCTCTTTTTGCGCGGCGACCTGGATCTGTTTCGGGGAACCCTGACGACATTACCCAGGCTTTGTGATCACGATGATCAAAAGCCATCACCACATCGTAAAGACCGACAACCATCGCCGGGTCGGTTGCCCCGTTGCGTGGTTCAGGAAGTTTTTCCACCAAATGTCCAAGCTCGTATCCATAAAAACCAACGGCACCACCACAAAACGGGGCTGGCGACTGCGTTGACGTCATGGAGTAATGACGGAGTAAATCATTGAGTACGTCAAAGGCATCGCCGGCGACAGAAGCTCCGTCAACGGTCGTGTGCATGGACCCGTCGACGTTCAGTACTGAGAATGGAGACACGGCCATATAGGACCACCGGCCCATTTCGTCTACTCCATCTCCGTGCAAAAGGGCGGCTACTGAGTCATTGGCAAACGGGGTGAAAGCGACGAGAGGGTCCCGCCAGGGCACCTCGCGCACGAGCAATATGTCGTCTCTATCCCGCTCTAACTTAGGTGGGAAGAACGCGGTCCGGGGGGCGATGACCGTCAACGAAAGCCTTAATGTTTATGATGACTTTCTCACCCATGGCGATGCGACTTTCGATGGTCGCTGAGCCCATATGAGGGAGAAGAGTCACGTTATCTAATGCGAGTAGTTTTGGATTGACTGCCGGTTCATGCTCAAAAACGTCTAACGCAGCGCCTGCCAAGGTGCCGCTTTCTAGCATGCGAATAAGAGCATCCTCGTCGACAATTTCGCCACGGGCGACGTTGACGATGTAGGCGTCCTCTTTCAATAGTTTGAGTCGTCGTTCAGATAGCAAATGAAATGTTGCGGGTGTATGTGGGCAATGGACTGAGATGACATCCATGCGGGCTAACATCTGATCCAAGCTTTCCCAATAGGTGGCTTCAACTTCCTGCTCGATCTCGAGCAATAAGCGATGGCGGTTATGATAATGCACGGTCATTCCAAAGCCGCGGGCGCGTTTAGCAACGGCAAAGCCAATGCGCCCCATGCCGATAATGCCAAGTCGTTTTCCTGAGATGCGACGGCCAAGCATGTGTGTCGGGCTCCACCCGGTAAATCGATCCTCTTCAATGATCCGCGCGCCCTCAACCAGTCGGCGCGGGACGGCAACGATCAAAGCCATTGCCATGTCAGCGGTGTCTTCTGTGAGAACGTCTGGTGTGTTTGTCACCGATATTCCGGCTGCTTGTGCAGCAGCTACAT
>Ga0222718_10002008_pt1 | contig 18689 bp, 20 predicted proteins | sample C33_27DmetaG_FD_165045 | JGI IMG/M metagenome (GOLD analysis project Ga0222718, IMG submission 165045) | Estuarine water microbial communities from San Francisco Bay, California, United States - C33_27D | ecosystem: Environmental > Aquatic > Marine > Unclassified | place: USA: California... | reverse complement strand
CATGAGCTTGCTGTGAGGCATGGGGCCGTTTGCATACTTGAAATCAAACCTTGAGGCACCCAGTGCAGTAACCGCGTAGGCGATCTTTCTGGCCACCGTCTCAGGCGACCCAACATAGAGCGAGCCGCCATTAACCTCGGAAATGAAGTGCATCTTGGTTGTTGGTCCCCAACCCCGCTCTCGGCCAATGCGACCAAAAGCTGTTTCGTAGTGCGGCCACTGCTCTTCGATGGCCTGCTCATCAGTCTCTGCGACGTGACCAGGGGAGTGAATGGAAATCGGCAGTTGCTCTTTGCCAAGTTTTGCGAGCGACTCCCTATTTAGGTTTGCAAAGGGAGCAAACCTCGCTGGGTCGCCGCCGATGATTGCAAGTGCCATTGGTATTCCCAAACGGGCGGCCCTTAGAACTGACTCTGGGGATCCCCCGACTCCAACCCGAAGCGGGATGGCACCTCGCTCAGTCTTTGGGTAGACCTCTTGATTTGCTAGCCCAGCGCGTTTTGTGCCCTGCCAGGTGACGGCGTTCTCTTTGAGAAGCTCCACGAGTAGCTCGAGCTTCTCTTCGAACAGCACGTGATAGTCACTTAGGTTGTAGCCAAAGAGCGGGAACGATTCAGTAAACGATCCGCGACCTGCCGTTATCTCAGCTCTTCCATTTGAGAGAGCGTCAATGGTTGCAAAGCGCTGGTAAACCCTGACGGGATCTTCCGAGGACAAGACTGTGACGCCAGTACCGATCTTGATTCGGTCAGTGACTGTGGCTATGCCGGCCAGCACGGTGTCGGGAGCGCTCACCGCATAATCGTCACGGTGGTGCTCACCAATGTTGAAGCTGTCAAAACCCAGCTGCTCAGCATGGACGGCCTCTGCGACCACGTCCCTAATTACCTGACCCGCGCTCTTTAGCTTCCCCGAGTCGTCCAGAGAGATGTCGCCAAAGGTGTCTAGCCCAAAATGAATATCAGTCATAGAAATAGTCTAGGGGGTCTAGACAAAAAAATACAAGCTACGTGGTCGCGTCGACAACCCATTCAAGCTCCAGGTTCAGAATTTTCTTGTCGGCGGTTATTAGACCAAGCCCATTTGCCCTTGCCACCGCCATGATTTGGCGGTCCATTGGATCGGGGACCTGATGACGATGGAAGCTAGCAAACTCAGTGGCAGCCGACCGACCGAAGGACAGCTCGGCGAACCCTAACTCGTGCCACCGAGCCAAGTCAGTTTTGCCAAAGTTCAGTTTCCCAGACTTCGACTTGAAGCCAAGTTCGGCAATCGTGAGTGTCGAGTAGATAGCTCCTCGAACTCCAGCAGATTGAGCGCGCGCTTACCAAGTCGGCTGGGTCAATGGCTGGACCTGTGGAGAACTACTCTCTAGGTCTTTGCTTCTTTCCCGTGAAGAACTTGTAGGGGTCCTGAAGCATTCTCGAGACAATACCGATAGGTGAGTTCTCATAACCGACCTGGGTAACCTCGCGCACCTGCTGCTTCATCTCGCGCTGCGTTGCTTGCTGGGTAGCACCACAGGTTAGGCACTTGGTGCCGTACTCGATTTTCCCGACATAGATGGTCTCTCGGCCCTTGTCGGAGTGGCAGAAACCGCAGATCTCTGGCTTGTCTGCCATTTCTCTCCTTAGATGCCCAGCTCTTCCTGCATCTTTCGCAGTTTGAAGATGGTGGCATCCTCATCGAGCTCAACATCATCGTAGGTGACGAGGTGGTCAATCGGGAGATCTCTCTTGGCCACGGCATTTTGTAGCAGGCCAATCGGGACTAAGCTCTCGGCTCTGGCATCATCGACCCGGTCTGCTACACCGCGAGCCGAGTAGCCACCAATGCCGTCAAATTTCTCCCCGGCCTTGTGTTCTTTCTTGGTCGAGGCAATTACCTCTGTCATCAGGCTGTCGCAGGTAAGCGTCTCGTAGCCATCTACCAACATCTTCGCAACAGTCATCGGAGCCTCAACGGATGCTAGGTGGTAGGGGCGGTAGAGAGCAAAGTAGGGCCCTGGTCCCATTGACAGATAGCTCATCTCCTCTGCCACATAGGGACTGTCGGTCTTGATCACCACAAAGACTCCGGGAGCTACGTCACCGGTGCAGTAGTCGACGACACCGGTCTCGTCTAGAACCCCTCCCTCGCCTGCTGGCTTGAAGACATCCTGCAGGGTGGTTCTGGAGGCCTGGGGGCCAATCATTCCGCGCTTGGTGAGCTTTAGACCGGTCGCGTTGGCGAGCGCCGCCATCTCAATCATGGTCTTCGAACCGTCAGTAAACGAAGCCAGCATCTTGGGGTTCATGTGCTTCTTGGCAGCTCGCTCGGCGACGCTATCGGGGTTCGAGTGTGGCTCAAAAGGATTGTTCTTGCCTTTTCCTGCCATAACTACCTCAAACGACAGATCCCTGGCAAAGTCCACAAGCTCCTTGGCCTCCGCAGGCTCATCGCCGTTGCAGACGCTATAGAGCACACCGTTTTCCCGGGCAATCTTGTGGAGCATTGGACCCACGGTCACATCGGCCTCCACGTTCAAAGTTGCAACGTGCTTCTTGGCCTTGAGGGCGTGATACATCACATCAGCACCAATTGCCGCAACGCCTGTTGCCTCCACCACGACATCAACATCGAGGCTCGACGCCACTGAGGCGTCTGTGGTTCCTGCCGGCTTGCCAGCTGCAATTGCTGCGTTCAACTCACCTGCATCGGAGGAAATAACTGGATCACCCATCCCCAAATCGTGAAAGGCCTGGGTGATGCGCTCGGGAGCGATGTCTGCAACAACGGCAACCTGAAGACCGAGGCGGTGAGACTGCGAGGCAAAGCCCCTTCCCATCTGACCGGCCCCCACCAGTGCGATTCTGAAAGGTCTGCCCTGCTTCTCAGCCAGCTCAGCTAGCTTCAGGCGGTACTGCATTAGTTGCTCCTTGTGATTTCTAATTTGGTGCCGACGGTTATCTCCGGAAGCTCGACCTTGGCGATGCACACATCGCCAGGTAGGTCGGCTTCTTTGTTGCCATCGGCCTTGAGATTTAGGTGGCCGAGGTTGTAGAGGTTGTCATTGGCAACCGAGCCAACCGCCAAAACCTCAAAGCTGTGGCCATCGATTGAGACCGTGTCCCCGGGCTTTACCTGACCCTCTTTGTGCTCAACCCTGTGGATGATGCAGAAGGTCTTTAGTTCTTCCGGAGCACCTTCACCGAAGAAGACGAGCATGCCTTCGGCCACAAAAGTCGGGACGAGCTCACCTATCTCGGTGACTGTGCTGCTGTAGAGCACGGTCATCGATTCTTATCTTTCTAAGTCTTTAGGCTGGGTTTATGTTGTCCAGCTTCACGCCGGTGACCAAAAGGTCCTCGGTGATGAACATTGCGAGCGGTCCCGCTGGGCTGGTGGCGTGGATGTCCACAGTTGGGACCTTCTTCATCGGGTAAACACCGATGCGAGCCGTGCCACCGCAGTCAATAACTGCAACCGCAATCTGATCGAATGGCTTCGAGGAGCTAAAACCGTCAAATGCCTCGCCACCAGTTAGTTCTGCAATCTTTGCAGCCAGTGGATGAATACCACCACCGGTAACCGAGTAGATGTATGGGCGATCTGAGGTCGGCTTGATGGTCAACGGACCACCCCAGCCACCTGGGCCCTTGTCAATCTTGACTGCCTTGTAATCTGCCATTTTTTGCTCCTTGAACCTCTTTGTTTTGGAACTCTGATTTCGGTGTAATCAGAGGATGGGCCAAATTTCTGACCCATCCTCTGATAACCCCCGAAAGGATTGTTTTGTTTCTAGCTGTACATTCCGAAGCTAGCCACGTAAGCAATTACTACGGCTAGCGGACCGGTGATCAGTCTCGAGAAGAGAACTGCTGGAACACCGACCTCGACTGTCTCTGGCTCAGCTTCTCCAAGGGCAAGGCCCACTGGGATGAAGTCACAACCAACCTGAGGGTTGATAGCGAAAAGAGCTGGAAGAGCCATCTGAGGAGGAATGTTGCCACGGCCGATCTCAACACCGAGCAGGGTACCCACAACCTGTGCGATAACCGCACCTGGGCCCAACAGCGGTGAGAGCACCGGAATGGCACAAACTACGGAGACAATCAATAGACCAACGATGTTGCCTGCTAGTCCCTTGATGCCGTTGGCAATCACGTCACCAATACCGGTGGCAAGAACCAAACCGATGATGAAGGCGATGAATGCCATGAAAGGCAGGATGTTACGGATGATGGTGTCGATTGTGTCGCGCCCTGCTTGGTAAAGGGTTCCAACAACTCCACCTACACCGCGGCCGATAGTGACCAGAACTTTATTTAGTCCGTCCATTAGGCTTTCGCTTCCTTCCTAGCAATCATCCTGGCGGTGATCCATTCGGTCACGATGCCTCGGATGAAGATGACTACAAGTCCAACCAGCAGGAACCTCAGAGCCAGGTCACCAAGACCAAGTCCGAGCTGAGTAATTCCCGCCGCGATACCTAGGTAAACGAAGAGCTCACCTGGGTTGGCGTGTGGGAATAGACCCGTGATTGGGTGAACGTAAGAAACCGCTGAGTCATAGAAAGCGGGCTTGAAACGCTCGGGTAGGAAACGACCCATGGTGTAAGCCATTGGGTTCGTTAGGAAGAATACTGCCAAGAATGGCAGCACCATGTAGCGGACTGGGTACCAAATGAGACCGGGCTGCGCGGCTTTCTTACCGAGCGTTTCGATCTTCTCTGGTCCAATTAGTCGAATGAGAGCGTTCACAGCTGTGAGCAGAACAACCAGGGTCGGAAGGATTCCTCCCATGAGGCCAAAGAAGACCTCACCACCTTGGTTGAAGATACCGATGAAGTATTCAGCTCCACCTGCAATCGCTCCCCATACGCCTTCCGGTTCGGCAACCGTATCAGCGCTGGCGAATAAATTCATCAACCCTCCTTTGGATCGAGACACGGACATGTTTGACCGTGCTATTCGATACGCTAGCGGGCCAGCTGGAAGTTAAATGTGCTTAAAGCTGTCACGTTTGTGCATTTTGCTCGAGCAGAGTTTTAGCCGCGTGCTTAGTAGCCTCCACCACTTTAAATTTTTGGTTCTCGACGCCTCTACCCTCGACCAGGTCAGTAAGTTTGTGCCCAATAATCTCGTCAAAGGGTTTCGAGTTAGCAAAGACCGTCAGGCCCGCCAAGATCCTCGCTCCAGTGACCTCCCCGTCTTTTTGAGCCATCGCCACGAAGGCCCTGCCGCCGCGATAGCGATAGCCGCCCATTCCGACAGTTGTGGTGGTACCGGGAAGTCGAATCTCTCTAAGGTCATTCGAAAAACGCTGGGACTGCTTGACGGCCATGTACAGCTGAAACACCCACATAACCGCGACTAGGAAAAGTATCCAGATCAGGATTTCCATCTAAACCAGCTCTCCTAACGTTTTGCTCTCGGCCGCCTCCAGAAGCTTCAGTGCGCAGTTGGAACTTGTGACCAGCTCCGAGATTAGTCCACCGCGCAGCGCTGCCAAGATGCCCTCGGTCTTCTCTTCTCCGGCAGCAACACCAACTACGCGTTTGATTCGTGCGATTTCGCCAAGCTCGAGTCCAACAGTCCTGTTATCGAGACGTGAGTTGATGCTCTTGCCATCGCGGTCAAAGAATCTTCCGGCGAGATCACCCTTCCAGGCCTCAAAGAAGTCTGGGTTCTCCTCTGGTGTGATGCCAGCCGATTGCAGAATGTGCTGTGAGCTGTGGGCTCCCTTGGAGCCAATTCCAACAAATGCGACATCCGCGGTCCTGGCCGAGTCGATTACTGCGGCGACCGATGGCTCACGCATTAAAGCGATCTTTATGTCGGGCGACTGCACGATGGTGGGAGCGTGCAAAACCTGATACTGGGCGCTGTACTTTTCTGCAAGCGACTGAATTAGAGCGTCTCCGCTATAGCTTGAAGGGATTGCCGTCATGCCTCCCATAAGGGGTATTAACGTCAAATCTGGCCTTTTCTCCGGCTCCAGAGCATCCACCATCGCCTGAATCGACCTACCCCAACTGATCGCCACCTTCACTCTGGGTTTGAGATGACTTAGAAAGCTTTGAATTGCAAGCTGCCCAACAGCTTTGTAGTCGCTTGTCGACCTTGGAACTTTGGCGACCATCGCCGCATCCAGGCCAAAACGACTGATCAACATCTCTTCTATATCTGTCTCGCGCTTGGTGGCCTCGTTGATCTTGATTTCAACGATGCCTCGTTTTTTTGCGACGGAAAGAATTCTCGAGACATTCGAGCGGCTAGTGAGCAGGGCCCTAGCAATTTGGTCCTGGCTCATGTTCTGCTCGTAATACATGCGCGCGACCTTAACGATCAGCGCTCTGTCTCTAGCTGTTGACATCGAGCTCCCTCTGCAACTCCGCGGCGAATTGAGTGAGTGCCTCAGCTCCATCGCCCGGGTCCGCAATTCTATGGTCAATCACAATTGTGCAGTCAATTTCGTAGCTAGCGCCAATTGCTCTGATTGCCCCGACGTTGAACCCTGAGCTCTGCGGGTGGAAGAGAAGGGTATTCGCCTGGCGAATGCCAAACTCCCCAAGGTCTGTTATCGAGGTGGTTGCAGGTTGCAGGTTCTCGGCGGGAATGCGGTTCTCCCTAGCCGCCCTGAGTATGGCCTCTGCATTTTCTTCCCATTCGCCTGCATCTATGTTTGATGCCGAAAGTGTTGGTGAGACAAAGCCAAGTGGACTCTTGACCAGTGCCGCGATTCGAATCTCCTCGATACTCACAAACTCTCCACCAACAAAATGCTGATTTAGCTTCGGCAGAGCCCTAAGCGTTCTCACCCAGGCCCGCGCCAAATGAACGAACCGAGAATTGGCATCCTCTGCGAGCGGTGATCCAAGGCCAATAGTCGTGCTCAGACTGAACTGGGGGATTTGGCTCGAGGTATTTACGACCTTGGCGATGTGCTCTCTTGCTTTGGCGGCCCTACTACCCGGAGCGGGTATGTCGCTTTGCTTGATGATCCCTGCCGCACTCGCAGGAGAAACCTGGGAAAGGTCGATGCCCGCCTCTGCCGCAAGCTTCCTAGCTCCAGGCATCGCCAAGACCTGAGAGCCGGCCCCCTCTGACTTCGGGGCCACTGCCTCCTCAGCTGGAGTTGGCTCTTCGTTTACCGTTTCCGGGAAATCGGGAGCCTGGTCAAACATTCCTGCCAGAAGGTCTTCGCCGACTGTTTCAAGGACAAATAGAGGTGCACCAACATCGATGACATCTCCGGGCCCGACCGAGACCTCGGTGACCTCACCCTCGTGGTCGCTCTCAACCTCCATGTCGGTCTTGTCGGTTCCGACAACAGCAACCACCTGACCCTTTTCTACCCGGTCACCCACCTTGACCAAGATCTCCACGACCTCACCCTCGGTCATGGTCATGCTCATCTTTGGCATCACAACTGTGGTTTGAGCCATTAGACGCCCCTCATTAGGCTCTTCGCCCCCGCAACGATGTCATCTAACTGGGGAACCACGGCCTTTTCTAGCTGTGGTGCATATGGAATCGGCACGTCAATGCCGCAGAGCCTGGTTACAGGTTCCGTGAGCGAGTAAATGGCAGGCCCCTCTGCAACTCGAGCAGCGACCTCGGCCATGAAGCCGACGTGCTTTGGAGCCTCCTGCACAAGCATTAGCCGTCCCGTCTTGGCCACAGATGCATTAATTGGGTCCATGTCCAATGGGCTCAGGGTCCTGACGTCAATCACGGTGGCCTCGACGCCCTGCGAAGCGAGTTGCGCTGCCGCCTCCAGCGACCTGGAAACCATCACACCGGTTGCAACAATCGTCAAATCGCTACCCTCGCGCACGGTATTAGAGACACCAATGGGTGTGCGGTACATCTCCTCGGGAACATGCCCCGAGGTCTTGTAGAGCAGCTTGTGCTCCAGAACAATCACTGGGTTTGGATCATCCAAAGCTGCAAGCAGCAGTCCCTTGGCATCAGCAGGTGAGGAGGGCAGGACTACCTTGAGCCCTGGTACATGTGCAAACCAGCTCTCCAAGGATTGCGAGTGCTGTGCTGCAGCTCCAGTTCCAGAACCCGAGGGAGCCCTGAGCACCATCGGCACTGACAACTCACCACCCAGCATGAAGTGGATCTTGGCTGCCTGATTCACAATCTGGTCCATCGCCTGGGCAGTGAAGTCTGAGAACTGAATCTCCACGATGGGCTTCATGCCAACCAGCGCTGCACCAACAGCCGCTCCAACTATTCCAAGCTCGGAGATGGGCGTATCGCGAACTCGCTCCTCACCAAAGCGGTGGTAGAGATCTCCGGAAACTCCAAAAGCTCCGCCGTAGACCCCGATGTCCTCGCCGAGCATGAACACACTTTCATCGGCCTCCATGGCCTGGCCGATTGCCTCGCGGATTGCCTCGGCATAGGTGATGATGCGCTCTGCCAACTACCCCACCTGCCTAAAGACTGAGCTGAGCAGCTCTGCGGGGTCTGAGTCGGGAGCCTGGGTGGCCTCCTGAATTGCAAGCCGCACGGCATCGCGGACCTTTTGTGTCAGCTGCTCGACCTCTTCGGTTGTGAGCTGCCCAGACTCAACGACCTTGGTCTCAAAAATCCCGACCGGGTCCTTGGTCTTCCAAAACTCAATCTCTTCCTTGGTGCGGTAAAGGTTCTTGTCACTCTTGGAGTGGCCCTTATGACGGTAGGTGAGACACTCAATCAGGGTGGGTCCGCCTCCGGACCTAGCTCTGTCGACAGCCTCCTTCGCAACCTCAAAAACTGCATCGACGTCGTTTCCATCCACGGTCACACCAGGAAAGCCGTAGGCAGCTGCCCGCTCCGAGATCTTCTCAACCTTCATGCTCTTCGCGGTCGAGAAGCTCATGCCGTACTTGTTGTTCTCACACACAAACACCACCGGGAGGTCCCAGACCGCTGCCAAGTTCAAAGCCTCGTGAAAGGCGCCCTCGTTGGTTGCGCCATCGCCAAAGAACGAGACAACTACGTTGTCCTTACCCTGAATCTTCTGCGCGAGAGCAGCCCCGGCTGCGATGGGAATACCTCCGGCAACGATTCCATTGGCGCCTAGGTTCCCGGTCTCGACATCTGCGATGTGCATGCTGCCACCACGACCTCGGCAGTAGCCCGTCTGCTTCGCCAGCAGCTCAGCCATCATGCGAGTCAGGTCGGCCCCCTTGGCAATGCAGTGAGAGTGCCCGCGGTGGGTGGAGGTTATGAAGTCTGTCTTTCTAAGCGCTGCGCAAACCCCTGTGGCAACTGCCTCCTGGCCAATCGAGAGGTGCATGGTTCCATGCATAAGACCCCTGGCAAAGAGGCCATCAACCGCCTCCTCGAAGAAGCGGATTGCCAATAGCGACTCAAGCGAAGCGCTAGCGGCCTCCTTGCTCGAGGAGATAGGTCCCTGCTCTGGAGCGAACAAAGGAGTAATGGTGGCCATTTTTCCCTCACGTTTTTGCTGACATTTGTGCAGCTAGGTGAAATTATGGCAATTCACAGGGGTGATTAGAGCCCTGTTGACTTGCACATTCGTGCAAAAGGTGCGCAATCGCTCTAGGGCTTAGGCTGATTGGGTGCTCTGGCGACTAATTCAAATTTCTAGACCCGTTCTATGGGTCAACACCATCGGAACCACCGTCATGGGCATGTGGCTTTCGGGCTACATCTGGAACTGGGAAATACTCCCAATCCTTATCTGGGTGACCTTCCCCTTCAACCTGCTCATCTATGGCATCAACGACATCTTTGACCAAGAGACAGACAACATCAATGCCCGGAAGGGCTCCTACGAGGGTGCGCACATCTACCCAAACGAGGTCAGGCCGATCTGGATTGGTGTCATTGTTACTAACGTCCCATTCCTGATCTACTTCGCGCTAACGCTTCCCTGGCAGGCGGTTGCTTGGATGCTCGCCTACAGCCTCTTCTTCACCTTCTACTCAGCGCCTCCTTTGAGGTTTAAGGCAAGGCCATATCTCGACAGCTTCTCAAACACCGACTACGCCTTTCCGCTGGCATTTGTTCCGCTGGCTTTGGGTCACGAACCGCTGTGGCTCGGAGTAATTGGACTGATGGCTTGGTCAATTGCTAAGCATGCCTACGACGCAATCCAGGACATTCCCCAAGACAGTGACACCGGCATCATCACCACCGCGGTTCATCTAGGTGTGCGGGGGACGCTTGTTTGGTCTGGAGTGTGGTGGCTGGTTTCAACAATCTTCTTTGGCCTTGTGAACCTGCCGTTAGCCATTGCAAATGCTCTGATCGCCGGCTATCTAGTCCTCTCCGTCTGGAGAAAGCCAACTCCTGAGCAAGCCCATGACGTCTATAAATACTCCATAGCCTTCCCCTACGTCGCAGGTGCTGTGGCGGGAGTCCAACTGGTGGTTGGAATCACCTTCGGGGTGTATCCATAAATGGCAACAACAATCGTCGTCATAGGGGCCGGACTCGGGGGTCTAACCGCTGCCGCCCTGCTCGCTCAGGCTGGACACAAAGTCACCGTGTTGGAGCAGGGCGACTGGATCGGTGGCAAGAGCCGAAGGATAGAGGTTGCCGGACAGGTAATTGACACCGGCCCCTCGCTCTTCACTTTCCCGGGTGTCTGGGAAACCTTCCTCGCAAAGTACCAAGCCCTTGGCGGCAAACTCCCCAAGGAGCTTGAGTTCATTCGGCTCGCAGAGGTGGGCAGGTACTTTTTCCGCGGCGACCAGATTGATATTCCAATCCCCCAAGAACATCAGTGGCATGCGCCTTGGCAAAGGTTTGTTGACGAGCATAAAGACCTCGCAGGACCCATAACCACACTCTTGACCTCGGCTCCAATGGATCTAAAGTCGCTTCCCGCACTCGGAAAGCTTCTAGGTGTCTACGGTTCCAGGCTTTCCACAAACAACTATCTAAGGTCGCTTGACTGGATGCCGGGTGGGCTCAAAGAACTAATCGCCATCCACACCCTCAACGCAGGCGTCTCTCCAGACCAAACCCTTCCGATCTATGCCTCGATGACCGCCATCATGAGCGAGCAGGGAATCTCAGTTCCAAGAGGAGGAATGAACGAGGTTCCCAGAATGCTGGCGAAGCTGGCTCAAGACTCAGGTGCAGAAATTCTCACGGGCCAACGGGTGAGTGCGATATCCAAGGATGGGGTCAAGACCTCCGCCCAAAGCTTTAGCGCAGACATAGTGGTCTCTTCGCTAGACGCCTCGCTCACCAACGCTCTCTTGACGGGGAAGAAGCCGGAGGTTGCTCCAAACCGATCCTGCTCAGGCGTGGCCATATACGCAGCTCTAAAGCAGCCCCTGCCAGAGGGAACGGTAACCCACTCGGTCGTGATGCCAGATGATCCGGGCGACCTCTATCGCGCGCTCAAGTCAAACTCGGCACCTGAGCAAACCATGAGCTTTGTCAACTACTACGAGCCAGGGTCTGTCTATGCAAACAGCAAGGCAACAGTTGCGGTTTTGTTGACAGCGCCTGCCGATAGCGCCGACTATGACCTTGAGACCACTTGGGTAAGGGACGAGATAGATCGGGTCTCTAATCTGATTGGCCTCGATCGTCCTATCGACCAGTTATTTGAGGACTACAAAATCCTCAACGCAAACTACTTCGAGAGTTTTGGAGCACTAGGCGGCGCTCTCTACGGAGCAAAGAATCCACTTTGGCAATCAGGGCCATTTCACAACCCGAGCTACCGAAGCCTCAGACGACCTTGGCTCTATCGGGTTGGTGCATCCGTTCACCCTGGAGGGGGAATACCTGCGGTGATGGGTGGAGCTATGAACTCGATTTCGAGTTTGGTTTAGTTTTTCTCGTCGGTCTCAGCCTCGACAACGACCTCTTCAGCCTCTTCAGCGACGACCTCAGGTTCTATCGGCTTTCGGCTTTCTTCGATTGTCTTGCGACGACTAATAGCCATTTCCTGCTCTGGAGTGAGAAGAGACTTGGTTTCTGCAATGAATTCTTCGATGGCATTCTGCTGAGACGGGAGCATGCTGAGTCGAGCTTCTGCCTCTTGAATTGCCGCTTGGGTTATCTCGAGGGAACGCATTGACAGCTTCTCGGCTCGAGACCTTGCATCGGCAATGATGTTTAGCGCCATGGACTCTGACTCTGCTGCCAATCTGTCAGCCTCAGTTCTGGCATTTTCTAGAGTTTGTCCTGCATTTTCGATTAGCGAACTGGCCTCGGCTGTGGCGGCACGAAGCTCACGCTCAGCCTCACTGCGCATGTCTTCTGCCTCTTTTTGGACCCTACGGAATATGTCGAGCGCCTGCTTCTCGCCCTGATCGATCTTCTCTCGAATCTCAGATTCAATCTCGGCATTGCGCTTTAGAAGGCGGGCATTCTCAGTCTGGATTTTCTCGACCTCAGACTGAAGCTCGGCCTTGATCCTGGCTACGTAATTATCTGCATCGGACCTGACGACTGCAGCTTCCTTGTCCAGTTGTGCGCGTTCGGCCTGAACGCGCTGCAACTCGTCTTCTGCCTCTTCCCTAATCTGGTTTGCATCGGCCTTTGCCTGAGAAAGCAACGTCTTGGCCTCACGCTGTGATTTTGCATTGAGCTTAGAAACCTCGTCCTCGGCTTCGAAGCGAATTCTTTCGGCCTCTGCTTTGGCGGTTTCCCGAGTCTTGAGCGCGTCTTTGCCCGCATCGTTTATGAGCTTGGCCGCTTCGCTTTCCGCGAGCCGGAGGGTTTCCTCAAACTTTGCGCCAAGCTGCGCGTAGCCGGGGGACTTGGCGGCCTTGAGCTGCTCCTCGACCTCAACGAGCCTCTCGCGAAGGTTCTGCTGCTCGCGCAAGGCTAGAGAGTTGTAGCTCTCTAGATCGGAAAGCGTCTTCTGCAACCAGGCAATGTACTTGTCGACTTCGCCGCGGTTATAGCCACCAACGGACGTGCCGAAGACCTTCTTTGTTGGCTCGCTCATAGGTGAAAAGGGTAACCCAATCCAGGGCTATTTACTAGCCTTCGGCTTGGGCTTGGAGGATTTTGCTTTTGCTTCGCGCTCTGCTTTTTTTCGATCTAGCCTGGCTCTTCTAGATTCAGATAGCGCATTAGAAGAAAAGTATTTTGATGTCTCAGGGTTGAACTGGCTATCTTCAGCCTCTCCAAGTGAGCCTTTCCAAGAGCGTATTTGCTCTTCAAAATCACTCTCGCTAGGAGAAGCGAAGTCCACTTTTGGGGCCTCGCTGTTTGTTCGGTTTACCGAAAACCATCGCCTGAAAATTCGTCTAATTTCCTGCGTCTCCTTGGGGGCGGGGGCTATTCGCCCTCTGATTGTGAGTCTAGTCTCCCCAAGACCTCGAGGTCAGGCTCGTAACGGAATTCTCCACTCCAGCCTGCGTCAATGCCTGACCCCCCAACAATCAAGCCGTCTTCGATGACTATGAAAAAGCTTCCGTAGTCAGGGTGGGCTAGCGAATAGCCCTGCTCCGTCTGCTCAATTACCGTGGCTTCTTCGCTGAGCATTGCCCAGGCTGAGTAAACGGTAAAGAGTTCTTTTTGTTGGACCCCGACGATGTCATCAAATTCAAGGTTGTAAAGAGCAGCTACAAACTCATCTCCGGGTTCATAAGTAAGGATGTAGCGATCTCCCGCAGAGGTAACTTCCTCGGTCATGCCGTTTTCTAAAAACAACTGGTAACTATCGCGTATTACATCTGCGTAGCTGACAACCTCCTCGGGCTCCTCTGGGGCAGCTGTGGCGATGAAGTTCTTCACTGCAGGTAATTCATCAGCCGCCGGCAGCGCCTCACCGTCTGCGCAACCAGCAAGTAGTGGCAGTAAAAGGGTTGCCAAGAGAAGCTTTTTCATACCGTCAAAAGCCTAGTTCAAGGTGCTGAGAACTAATTGATTGCCAAGGTTCTGAACATAGGATTGGGCGAGGAGAGGCCCCATGCAAATCACAACCCAAGCAGTTCGCGCGCGCTGGTCACTGGCAGTGTTGTTCTTGGTCATGGGCATCAGTTCAATGGCTTGGGTTCCTCGAATTCCCGAAATCAAGAGCGACCTAGGACTAAACGACGCACAATTTGGCCTAATGCTGGCCGCGAGTAGTGTCGGTGCCGTGTTGGGAGCCCAGTACTCGGGCAGGCTCGTCCATCTGCTGGGGTCAAAGAACACCCTTAGAATCTCGCAATTTGTCATGCCTGCAGGTGTCATAACTATGGGCCTGACGATGACGGTCCCTGGGATCATGACCGGGCTTTTCATCTTGGGCCTTGGATACTCCGCCATGGACATCGCCGCCAACTCTCAGGCCGTGATTGTTGAGAAAATCACAAAAAGACGGTTCCTTGCCTCGCTGCACGGAGCATGGTCGATTGGAACCTTCTTAACCGCGGTCTTTGGAGGTGCTGTGGTGAGCCTGCTCACACCAGGCGAGAACCTATTGATCCTTGGTGTCACCGCCATATTCATCTTCATCCCGCTGACGGAGCAAATGCTTGCAAGCGGTCAAGACGAGCACAAGGGTGCCGAGGGCTCCAGCTCCAAAATGCCTTGGTTCGGTGGCAAATATATTCTGCTGTGGGCGTTTGCCATTGGTTCTCTCGGGAGCTTTGTTGCCGAAGGTGCAGCTATGGACTGGGGAGGAATCCTTCTTGCTGAGCACATGGGTGTAGCACCCGGATTCACCGCTTCAGTTTTTGCCACATTTTCACTAGCGATGATCATCTCTCGCTTCACATCGGACCGCATCATGGAAAAACACGGGAGCTACAAAACGGTTTTGTTTGCTGGCATTTTTGGAGGTGGCTTTTGGGCTATCAGCATCCTCACGGCGGTGCCGCTTTCAGCAAGCAACCCTATTGCAGCCATGATCTTGATAAACGCAGGATTCTTCGCAGCTGGTCTGGGCATCGGACCTATCTTCCCCGCCTACATCCTCGCAAGCGCCGAGATCCCGGGAGTTCCTCCTTCACTCGGAATTGCCAGAATCGGAGTCATCTCTATCGCTGGATACTTCATCGGTCCAACTATTACAGGTTTCATTTCGGAGCTGACCACTCTGCCAATTGCGTTGATGTATCCGGCAGGGGCCTTACTTCTCTCTGGCTACCTGGCAAAGTACCTAAAGCAGGTCAAAAACTAAGAAACCCATCAAGTCGTGAAATTCTTGATGGGTCTCAGCACGCCTGGAGGGACTCGAACCCCCAACCTTCTGATCCGTAGTCAGATGCTCTATCCATTGAGCTACAGGCGCTTGGTGCAAGTGCCGAGTCTAACGGACTCAGCCCATGAAGATAACCCCCTAAACCAGAGGTCAAAGAGCTCGGATTACAGGAGAGAATCTTGGCGGAGACGGAGGGATTTGAACCCTCGAGAGGCTTTTGGGCCCCTACCCACTTAGCAGGCGGGCGCACTCGACCAGGCTATGCGACGTCTCCAGTGCCCTGAAAGCCTATAAGAAAACGCACCTCTAAAGAAACTAGCTTGAACAGCTCTTGACTGAGGCGTTAGTTCCCTGAACCCAGTCCGGCAAGATGTCCTCGGACTCGCTCACTGAGCCCTCAGTTGACTCTAGGCCCTCCTCAGATTCGGCCTCGGCTGGTTGGCTGTCTTCTGCAACGACAGCACCAGGACCGATGTTCGGCTCAGCCAGCACTAGCGGTTCATCGTTGGCGAGCTTGTCAAAGAGAAGTGTGGCGCGCTCGGTCGAGACACCGACCCTTCCAGCGAAGTCACCTTCTAAGTCATAAACCGGCAGCTTCAGGAATGTGATCTTGTCCAGGTCAACGTCGTTGACCTCCCTAGCCATGCCATAGATAACACCAAGGTCTGTAAGGCTTCTGGAAAGGGTCATGTTGTTCAGTGCTGCCGTGCCCAAACGGAACATGGTGAAGGGGTTTGTCAGAGCACCCTCGTCTTTGAGCTTTCTCACCAGCGAAGTCAGGAAGACCTGTTGGTTTGATATTCGAGACAGGTCAGAGCCATCGCCAACTCCGTGACGGGTTCGCAAGAAGGCAAGTGCCTCCTCACCGATGAGGGTGTGTTCTCCTGCATCGAGATAAAGCTGTGTGTAGTCGTCGTTGATTGGCTCTGCCACACAGACATCAACACCACCAACCGCCTCGCTCATTGCGATAACACCCTTGAAATCAATCATGGCTAGGTAGGGGATCTCTATGCCCGTGAGCGATTGCACGGCTAGGAGTGTGCAGGCAGGGCCGCCGTAGTTCATGGTTGCGTTAATCTGTGCAAACTCTTTGGCCGGGTATGGCGCACCACCTTCGGGGTTGGGACACTCGGGAACTGCAATCATCAGGTCTCTTGGAAAGCTCATCGCTACCGCGTTAGAGCGCTCCTCGTTGATGTGAAGAAGAATGATCACGTCCGCAAGCTCTGCGCCAACCGGTCCATAGGAAGTTGAGCCTTGACCCTCGCGGGTATCTGAACCAATCAGAAGCAGATTGATAGGGCCGTTGATTTCCTCGGCGGTTGGAAGGTCAAACGTTTCGCCGTCTGTTGAAAACACCTCAATGCCGGCAGCTCTGAGTTGTGTCGAAACATAAACGACGCCACCTCCAAGGGTCACCATTGCAATGGTCACTGTTGCAGCAACGGAAAGGAGTAAATAGCGAATCCAGCGCCTCCGCTTGGGGCGCTCTGGTTCAATAAATTGATAATCCGGCTGGGTCACTCGAGACACTCGAATCGTGAGTTTGTGGTTATAAAGAGATTACCTCGGGCAACGTCAAAAAAGGTAAATCCGGGGAAAACTTTGATTGGCGGAGGCCGTGGGATTCGAACCCACGAGACATTTCTGCCCACTGGTTTTCAAGACCAGCTCCTTCGGCCGCTCGGACAGACCTCCGCATAGGAGTTTAGTGCCTAGCTCAAAAACTCAAGCCCCTCGAGTGAGGCAAGGACCTGAGCGACACCGTCATCGTCAACCGCTCCGGTGGTTGCGGTGGCCGCAAGCTTCACCTCATCAGGTGCCTGCCCCATGGCAAACGCATAACCGCCCAAAGACTTTGCCCACTGAAACATCTCAATGTCGTTTCTGCCATCTCCCATAACCAGCACTCGACTTGAGGCGTGGCCATACTCCTCACGGAGCTTGGCAAGGCCGTGGCCCTTATCAATGCCCCTTGGTGCGATATCAAGCCAAGCGGTGTAGCCAATTGCGTATGAAACAGACTGCAGACCGACGTTGTCCATCAGCTGTATGAACTGATCGACATCATGATCGGGCGAAAGCACCACCACCCGGCTGACAGGGTGGTGCAAGAGCTCATCTAATGGCGTCTCGAAGTTCTGCTCCCCAAGCGCATAGGTGGGGAATGGCTTGTGGAAGCGATAGCTGCCATCGACATCCTCGACTGCAAAGTGGGCATTCGGCAGCTTGTCAATTAGCTGCGTCAGCACCTCAGCCGGATCAAAAGTCTCAACGCTGTGAGGCTCAAAACCCTTCGGGTGCTGCTCATCGAGACGAATCGTCACCGCTCCGTTGGAACAGACGGCATGGCCGGATTCAATGCCAAGCTCTCGAATTACAGGGAAGGCGTTTGCCGCAGCTCGCCCGGTTGAGACAAACACATGGTGGCCTAGCGAGCGAACCCGGTTCACCTGCTCCTTCACTCGCGGGGATAGGAAGCCGTCGTCATGAACCAGGGTGCCATCGATGTCGAGGGCAATTAGCCAGCCGTCTTCTTTCATTCCTAGGCTTTGGGGCTAATTTTCTCAAGCCCGCCCAGGTATGGCCTCAGGGCTTCAGGAACCGAGACTGAGCCGTCAGACTGCTGGTGGTTTTCCAAGATGGCTACCAACCAACGGGTTGTGGCGAGAGTTCCGTTCAACGTTGCAAGCATTTGGGTCTTGCCGTTTTCATCGCGGTAACGAGTGTTGAGTCGCCTTGCCTGGAAGGTGGTGCAATTAGAGGTTGAGGTTAGCTCCCGATACTTCTCTTGGGAGGGCACCCATGCCTCGACGTCGTACTTCTTGGCAGCCGACGAGCCAAGATCACCGGCAGCAACATCAATCACACGGTATGGAAGCTCACACTTTTTGAGCATCTCCTCTTGCCATGTGAGCATGCGCTCGTGCTCTGCCTCGGCGTCCTCAGGCTTGCAGTAGGAGAACATCTCCAGCTTGTTGAATTGGTGGACCCTCAGGATGCCCTTGATGTCCTTGCCGTGGCTTCCCGCCTCCCTGCGATAGCAGGTCGACCAGCCGGCATAACGAAGCGGCTCCGAAAAGTCATCGATAATCTCGCCGGAGTGATAGCCCGCAAGGGCAACCTCGCTGGTGCCGGTGAGGTAGAGATCATCAGCCTCGAGGTAGTAGATCTCAGAGGAGTGCTCTCCCAAAAAGCCGGTGCCCTGCATCACCTCAGGCCTTACAAGCGTTGGGGTAATCAGCGGAGTAAAGCCCGCTGCATGGGCCTGGTCCAAGGCCAGCTGCATCATCGCAAGCTCTAGCCTCGCGCCCCAGCCCTTCAAGAAATAGAACCTCGAACCGGAGATTTTTACCCCGCGCGCAATATCAATAACATCGAGGCTCTCGCCAAGCTCCGCGTGGTCAAGGGGCTTGAAGTCAAACTTGGGTTTTGTACCCTCCTCGCGAAGCACCACGAAGTCCTCTTCGCCACCGGCAGGAACACCCGCCAGGACTACATTGTCAATTTTGTAGAGGACGGCATTGAGTGCCTCTCCAGCCTGATTCGCCTTGGCCTCGGCCTCTTTTACCTGCTGA
>Ga0222718_10002006_pt1 | contig 18702 bp, 46 predicted proteins | sample C33_27DmetaG_FD_165045 | JGI IMG/M metagenome (GOLD analysis project Ga0222718, IMG submission 165045) | Estuarine water microbial communities from San Francisco Bay, California, United States - C33_27D | ecosystem: Environmental > Aquatic > Marine > Unclassified | place: USA: California... | reverse complement strand
TACTTGAGTAGCATAAGACTTGTCGTTTCTTTCATCAATTCTAGCTTTAACATCAGAACCGATTGCTAATTTTACTGCATCTTCAGTAAACGCAAAGCACAATCTGTCGTCTGTGTTTGTAGCATCGAAGTTAAGTCTAGTAGACATAATGAAGTTGAAACCCATAAATGAGTTAATATCACCTTGAGCTAAAGCTTTAACTGTATTGAAGTCAGAGCTTTTTACTTCTGTAGTATTTAACAAATCTTGGATTTGTTTAGGACCACAAACAAGGTATCTCTTAATTGATGGGTCTACATCGTTATTATCTAAGATGAATTTAGCTGATAATAACTTAGCAACAGTTAAACCATCAGTTTGGTTTGCTGTAGCAGTTTTTTGAGATGAAGGTAAAGGAACAGCAGTTCCTCCAGCAACACCTGTATCAGCTGAACCACCTAAAGCAGTAATGATAGTATCATCCATACTTCTACCCATAGCAGCAGCCGCAGCTTTTGCATAAGATGAAGTTGGGTCAATTAACATTCTTACTTTGTCTAGGTCGTCAATCAAGTCAGCCCACTCAAAATCTGATAAGCTCACACGTCTTCTAGAGTGTGGGGTATCAATTCTTGGTGTATTTCCGTGCCTTGTTGTTCTAGCAACAGCTGCAGTAACACCGATTTGGTCAAAGAAACCATTTTTTCCTCTGATCGTTTCGACATCAACAGCTGGTCTTAACTTACTCCCCATTTGTTGAGCAAGCATAGTCACATTTGAAGAATATTGTTCTACAAATGATTGTTCTACTAAAGTTATAGACATAATTATGTCTCCTTTTTTGTTGTGTTAATGTTAAAAATAATCGGTTGATTGTCCTTACGGGTCGTCCTAGATTTTAAACCTCTCGGTTCGTTGTCTTTCCAACTGGCAAACGGGTCTTTCGATTATCCGCTATATTCAATTTACTACTGTGATTTTAATTTCAAAGCAAGTAAATCTTGAACCTCTTGAACAGCCGCTGCATGACCTGGATGGTTTTTAGACCAGTAAGCAGAACCAGGTTGTTGTAATTCTCTGATTTGCTTATCTACTTCCGCAGGGGTCATATATTGTGGACCATTAGCTTGAACCAACTTATCTTCACCTAATTCACTAGCTATATTAGCAAAAGCCTTTATAAACTCTGGATGATCGCCAATTCTGGTTCCATCAGATAAAGTTAAATTAGTTATTTCACTATCTAGATATTTATTAGCAATGGCTCCAGCCTGCTGTAATTTATTTTCATATGCTGCACCCCACTCTTTTTTCAAAGATTGTTCTGCGTTCATACGTCCTTGTTCTGATTTAGAATTAATATCTTGGATATAATTTTGTGTCATCTCATTATAAAAATTCATAATCCCTTCAGCTTGCTTAGGTAATAATCCATGTTTGTGAGCTGCTTCTTTAAAACCTTTTAAAGCATTTTCATCAATTGATGAATTATCATCAAATTTAAATTCATAAGCATCTGGACTTTCTGGTCTACCCAGTTTGTTGTAAACTGCTTGCCAATCTTCGTCTGTTGCATATTTATTTGGAACAGGAATTTTATCTGAACCAATCATCTTTTGTGCATGGACATAAGATTTAACTAAGCCTGGAATATCTTGAATACTCTCTAAAGCCTTTTCACCTTTTAAATCATCTGGTAAAGTATCTTTCCAGTTATCTATTTGTTGATTAATTGTTGGTGTATTATTTAACTCCGTAACATTGTTCTCAGACGGTTGTGCCGCTACCTGGTTTTCGCTACTCATGTTTTTCTCCTTTAGGGTTTTTATTTATTATTGATTTAATGAAAAGAACTACTTGTCTTTGTCCTTCTCTGTATGATGTTTCATGCGGGTCATTAGAAAATGATGTATTATGCACGTTACATCTTTTTTCTAAATCAGATAAAATAGTTTGACCATCGTCTGATTTAAAAACTCTTTGGTATGTTTTTGTTAATTCAATTAAATCTTTATTGTTCACCAAGTACCTTTGCTAATGGTGCAGCTTTATTAGCTATCTCGGCAGCCTGCATTTCTTGTTGAGCTTGTTGTTGCTGCATCATTTGTTGTTCTTTTTCTGCTCTAATTTTTTGGACTTCACCTTTTGATTTTAAAATCTTAGCAGGTATGCCTAAAACATCTTTAATATGATTAACAATGTTATCTGTATCTAAGTAATCAAAAACAGGTGCAACATTTTGTAATGAACCCATAATCTCAATACCTCTCATCAATGCTTGTAGCTCACCAGTTTTTTGAGCTTTAGCAAGTGGTGATACATATTCAATCTCAATATTTTGTTCACCAATAAATTCTGGTATTTCTTTAAACTTATTATTTCTAAGTAATATGTTGAAACATCTTGTTATCAATGGCTGTAATAATTCTGATTGTAGTCTACCAAGCACGGGACCTAGTATTCTCATTTTTTCTTCGTTTCTTTGTATAACCTCAGTTGCGGTCATTTGTGGTCCTTGTACGGATAGCAATTGGTCTACAAAAAAGTTTTGTCTAATTGCATCTCGTCTTTGTTCTTCCATTTGAATACCCACAGGATTGTTTGCACCAATGTTTAATGGTTCAATTCTTTCTCTGGTTCCAGCTCTGTAGTAATTTAATCCTCCAGGCACCGTTCTAATAGGCATTATAAAGCCATCATCAGGCACCATCAATGGTGGGTCGATTTGTTTTTGTGCAGCTTTGATAGAAGTTTTAGACATTAAGTTTAACATTTTAACATCTGGTAATGCGTTCATTGCTGGACTTCTACCGTATGTTTCATTAGATGATTTTAAATATCTAGGAACTGCATACGGAAATTCTTTAAAACCTTTTTCAGATAATAAAAAACCAGAGTCTTCGTGAACATAACAAGAAACATACTTGTTATTTCCATACTCTGTTGAAGGGTACACACTATGAATAATATTTACATTATCGTGTGGTGCATTATTAAATTTTTTAGCAAGTTCTTCTGGAAGCTCTGCTTTTGGAAAAGCATTGTAAATGTTTTTAGCTTGCATTTTAAATTTACGAGTTAAGCTATCAACATTGCCTTTTTCATCTTCGGTTATAAAAATTTCTGAAATATGAATGTTTTTAAATCTAATTTCGTTTTCATCATCTTCTGAAATAAAAAGAGCTGCAGTACCAAATGCAATTAAGTCATGGTACAATTCAAATATTTCTTGTTGGAAATTACTTCTATTGAAAGCTTGGTTTAATACTCTGGTACAATCTTCTAACCATTCCATTGCTTCATCTTCCTGGTTCAACTCATCGTTTTTATATTTTAAATAAAACCATGGTGAAACAGTATTAGTTAACATACCATGTAAAGATGCAGCTAATAATTCTAAAGCATGTGTTGCAGTACCATCAAAAATAAGCTCATGTCTTTTATCACCCTTACTTCTGTTTTTAGTAATATCTGCTTTTCTAGGTAACATATAATCCGCAACATCTTGCCAATGACTTTCCCAGTTTTGTCTTTCAGTTCTAAGAGAAGCATATCTCTCTAAAATCATTTTAGCTTTTGGTACTATTTTCATATGTTAACCTAATAAAGTTTTTTTCTTTGTTTTAATATTATCATCTAAACCCATAGCGGTATTTAGAATACTATAACCTCTACCTTTACGTTTTGCTTGTAACATTTTTTTATCTATTTTTTTAACTGATGTTTCATTTTTTTTAGTTTTGATAGGTGTATTTTGTTTAGCAGAAACTTCTCTTTTTTTTTGCTCTATTTTAAAAAAAGTATTTAATAATATTCCACCACCTGGTTTTCCTTCTGTTGCGTTAACAACTTTATCAATAAATTCTTTAGGAGCTGTACTTAAAGTATATACTTTTGCCATTTGATTATCCTAACAAAGTTTTCTTAGTTGTTTCTACTTTTGCTAAATCGCCTTTAGCAGATGTTGAAATTGAATATCGTCTACCTTTTCGTTTAGCAAGCAACATACTTGATGCCTTTTTTTCTTTTTCGTTTTCAGTTTTTGTTTCAGTTTTTGTTTCTGCAGGTTTAGGAGATACAGGTTTAGGAGGTACAGGTTTTACAAAACCTTTGTCTTTTGCTAAACTAACAACTTTTGAAAATCCACCCATAATTTATCCCAACAAAGTTTTCTTAGCAATTGTTGTGCCACCTAATTGCTCGTTGTCTGTCAATATAGTTGCACGTCTACCTTTTCTTTTTGTTTTAATAGCATCACTCATTTGTTGAGCATCTGCAGCTTGCGATGCAGTTGTTTCAACCACAGTTGGTTTTGGCGGTTGTGGTTTAGGAACTGGCGCAGGAGCTGGTGCTGGTGCTGGCGCAGGTTTTGGTTTTGGTCTTATTGGTTTTGGTACAAATCCTCCCATAATATTATCCTCCTAATAAAGTTTTCTTTTCTGAACTATCATCTTCGTCTAAACCTTTATAAGTAGTTAGTATAGTAGATGATCTTCCTTTACGTTTTCTTCTTAAAGCATCTTGTTTAGCTTTTGCTTCAGCTTCTCTTTCCTTGTCTTCAAACTTTGGTTCTACAGTAACCTTTTCTGCTACTGGCGCAGGCGGTGGTGGTAACGCAGGCATTTTTGGTGTTAAAAAACTCATAATTTAATCCTTATAAAATTTTATAATCTGATATTGCATTAGGAAATCTTTTACTAATATTTTCTTGATTTGGCAACTCATCAATTGCAATTGCCATATATCTAAACGCATCGTTAGCATGAGAACTCCAATCGTGGATTGGCTTGTTTGAGAACATTCTCATCTTTTCATTGTACTTTCTGTGATAATGTCTAAGCGCATCTACTAATGGTCGACAGTTTTCAAGATCAATATAAACTCTAGGAAATATCATTTTTGCAGCATGAATACCGTCTTCTAATGGTAATTTTGGTAAAATTCTAAAATTTATACCTAGTTGGTAAGCAACCTCGCGCCTTGTTTTACCCAGGCTAAATTCAGTAACTTCAATATCATGCGGTGCATAATGATGCTCATAAACATAATCTTTTTGTTTTATGATGTTTACATAATGCGGCAAGCCTTCTCGATTGTTTTCATAGTAATCAATTATTCTAACGGTGTTACCTAATTGTTGAAAAAATATAATAGCGGTACTATCTCCAACCCCTATATCCCATGCGGTATTAACTGGGAGCGCAGGGTCGTATTCAATTCTAGTTATCCTACCTTTATCTTCTGCTTGCTTGACCAGATTGCCATATATTGAACCCTCGATGTTGGCAATCCAATCACACTCAAATTCTTGTTTATATTTAGCTTCACCCATTTGAGCTAAGGCAGCATCCAATTCTTCTTGGTCAATAATTTTAGTTTTAGATACTGGAGCTGTAAATGCTAGCCACTTCTCATCTTTAACTGCATGTTGGTAAATTTCATAAAAAAAATTTTGCATGCCAGCAGGAGTACCAATAAAATAACAAAACCCTTTACGATCTGATAATGCAGGTCTTAAAATTTCATTCCAAAGTTTAGGGTCCACTTGCGCTGTCTCGTCTATACACACCCCGTCTAAGAATATACCCCTTATGCTTTCTGCGTTCTCAGAAGACAATAATGTTATACGGGAACCATTAGGTAAATCGCATCTTAATTCTGTTTCATTGTATCTTGTGCCAGGTATCTGAGCAGTAAATTGTTTAATATAGTCCCATGCGATGGACTTTGCTTGCTTATATGTAGGCGCTACGTATGCAAATCTTGGGTTTGGCAACGGGTGCATAAGAGCTGCTTTTATTAAATGATTTAAAATACAAACGGTCTTACCAAATCTTCGGTGGCAGTTAAGGACCGCGAACCTATGCTTGTCTAGCAAGTCGTGAAGTTCTTGTTGTTGGGGTCTAGGTGTATATAATTCTATGTGCATTAATGTATCGTTGGTACGCAATCAAATAAACTGCTTGCGGTTTCATAATTCATGCCAGATTTGCTTAACATATAACTTGCAAAAGCTTCTGCAACATCAGAGTTTTCAAAACCATGAACATGTATAACTAGACTATTAGTTTCTTTGTCTACAAATGCAAGTGTTGTTAAAGGGTCTTTTATTTTAGGTTTCTTTTTTTTCATAGTCTTTGTCTCTGTGTGTCTGTGTCAACAAGTCGGGATATATATATATTGCGACCTGCGACCAGTTTAGCGGGTATAGTGGCATTTTTACAACACAATGTTGCATTTTTACATGCTATTAGTTGTGTCTCAGATATTAAACCCGCGATAATCTTTATAATATCTTAACTTTAATTGTTTACTTGTGTCTTGGTTGTGTGTTCTTCTTTTGTTCGTACTCCATAACACACGCGCGAGACTCTGTCTTCTCTAACAAAAAAACCAACAATCAAGCCTTCTTGTTATTAGCAGCAAAGTTGGCTGCAGCTTCTTTACTACCAAACCCCCACTTCTTTAAAGCCAGCGACAGGCGCGTTGGCTCTCCTTTATCATTCTTCATTGGTCCCTTCATCCCAGCAAACCTAGCTGCAAAGCTTACTCGCCTAGGGTTCTTACCAGATTTAACTGGTGGCTTGAGATTACTTCCTTCCTTACGTTTAAAATATTCTCTACCCTTTTGAGTTAGTCCTCCTGTTTCTGATTTATGTTCTTTTCTCATTTACTTTCTTTTAGCAGTTTTAGCAGCTCTTTTAAATTGTTTTCTAGTTGGTGCGCCTTTAGTTCCAGGCTTTCTCATTCTCTCACCAGAGCCAGATTTTATTCTAGCTCTTTTAGCATGAATATTTGCATAAAGACCTTTTTTCATAATTTCCTTTTGTTTTATTTTGTAACATTTATTTATTAATTATTTTAACAATCAATGATTGACATATTGTCAAAAATAACTAAATTAAGATTATAACTAATAACGGAGAAAATCAATGACTAAATCTTACATTTACAACAAAGACAGTTTTGAAAATTCTGTTGAAGTTGATAACTACCCTTGGGGATTTAAAAAGACCAAAAAAAGATTTTGGTTAGAAACTAATAAAAAAGGCACTAGATTGGTTTCATCAACTCAAAACCCTAAAAACGGTGAATGGTGTAAACCAAAAGCTTCAACCTATTCTGCGGTCGGTGTTTTAACTTCAGAAATTAAGGAAAATAAAAACTTCGTGTCCTGGACAGGTTTAAGCCAGTATTCAAGTGATAAAGATATTGTTGAATTTACTAGAGCTGTAGACGTTCAACAATTACCAAAAGAAGCACAAAAGGCTATTTGTTTTTTAAAAGCAAAAAACTATGCTTGGAAAGGTGTAAAAGTTGAGTTTGTTACAAACCCTACTCCAGAACAATCTCAGAAATTACAAGAAAACTCAGATAGAGCTAAAAAATATTTAGCAGCTGTAGGCAGTAAAGCTTACAATACTTGTTTAATCAAAAATAACTTAAATTAACCCTCAATTACCTCGGGAGCCTTTTCTGGCTCCTGGGGTCTTCCCCAAGAAATAGTAATTTTATTATCCGATTTAACTTCCTGTTTAACCTTATCTCCAAAAATACCACTAGCTAACTTAGATGCTAACCATCTCGCGTGGTGCGCTAGTTCTCTAGTTTGTTGAAAATACTTAGGGTCTTGAGGTTTACTCAACATCTCATGTATTTGGTCAAGGATAGTAAACGTTCCAACTTCTCTTGCTTTCATAATTTGCTTATGAAACTTATCATCATCACGCATCTTACGATAAACCACAGACAATGAAGGATAGTTTTTATCCTTACAAATTTCAGTTAAGGTTTTACCGTTTTCAAGCTTCTCTATAATATTTTCTATTTTTTCTAATTGCATTTAAAATGTACTCATCTGTTTTGTTTTTATATTGTGGTAAGTTTTTTAGAGATTTCAACTGTCCTTCAATTGAAGTAGGACCAGTAGACATCCCTGCATGATACTTACAGCGGTAATGACCTGTTTTCATCAGATTACCTTTACACCTGCAACGTACCGTAAACTTAGAACCCCTGGTGTAACTCTCACATTGCTTTAGTAGTTTGTTACGACCAGGCATACCACATATAGTAAATCATTTTTATTGTAAAATTTAAGGTTTAGCAAGACTAAGCTAATTTTTTAGTTTTTTTTTTAATCTCCCCGTTTAGCCTATTCTTAGTATATTCAAAACCGTCCGAGCCGCGGAACTGGTCTATTAAACCCTCGGACCCATAATATTGTAACTTGATACCATTATAATCAATATCCTTATTCTGGCTTGGCAGGAAGGGTGTATTCTGAGAATATCTATTTTTATAATTATAATTACTATATGGTTTAATTACTTTGGTTTTATTAATACTTATAATATTTGATAAGTCAGAGTTATAAAATTTGATAACTCTCGAATTAGTAAGTAAATTCTCATGTAATGGCAGCTTATATTCTAGTGTAGATTGTCTTCGTCTAGTCTGGATAATATTAAGCTTTTTTAGTCTAGCAATGGAACGGTAAACCGTAAGTTTAGACAACCCGACCCTGTCTGCTATCGTCTGAACTCTGGGATAACAAACCTTAGTTTTACGATTATAGAAACTAACCAAACCAAAATAAACCAACTTATCCGATGGAGTAAGCTTAGAGCTTTTTAATATGCTTTCATCCGCTACAAAGAAACTCAAAACGGTACCTCCGCTAAAACACACTCATTGCTGTGCCTCTCCTGTAGTATTTTTAGCATCTTTATAAATTCTAGGGGTTCCATGACCCTCAGCTCACTTTCGGCAGGTGTGAGCTTCTTAATCCGAAATTGGGTTACTTCATCGTGAGCTAAACCAGGGGTATAAAAAACCAGGAATGATGGTACTTTACAAGCTCTTGCAATTTTCTCGGTAACTGTGGTAGTTTTATAAGTTTGTCCTTTATCAACCGCGGTCTCAAACATAGCTAGCGGCTCCTGGCACTTTTTACAAATCTCAATAAAATCTAGGTCCAATCCTGCCAGACCATCGAACTTTCTATGGTACTCGCTGAAGTGATCTCCGATATTAAAATAATTATATCTCGCCATTTTTTCCTGGTATTCCTTTAATTAAACAATAATGCTCGCCACAATAATAGTTGTTATCCTCAATTATCACAGCAATCTTATCGCACTTAACGCACTTAGAGACCTTTTTCTCTGAGGTTGTTAAGCTTTCCGTTGATTTTCTTTGTAAGTTCCTCAATTGCCTTATCCTTTGCATCAATAATCTTTTTCAATTCATTAGCTTCATGCTCATTGATTAGAACCTTAATTTCTAAATCTTTTTTTTCTTTTTTTTCAAGTTCAGTTTTTAGTTTGTTTATGCTCATAAAGTACCTCCACTTTTTTTATAACCGAATTGGGTATAACATTCCTGTTACCGACTTCTGTCCCGTCTGCATCGGTCGACCAATCAGAGCAAATGATTGTATTTTTTTTATTCTTTTCGATTATAAAACCTGCACTATAACAAATCGCAACATTATCTTTTTTTGCGGACTCTAAATTTTTCCAATCACTAAAAGCGCAAATATCTTCCCAAGTGATTAAAACAAATTTTTTAAACTTCATAAAAATCTTTTATAGTAACTTTGTTTTTTGTAGCTGCCTTAATTTTATCTAGCATTTTAGGTCTAGGTATTCTAGAACCTGTACACCAACGATGAACGGTACTGGATGCGGTTTTACTTTGTAAACCAATGAGATCAGCTAAACCTTTATAAGTTAATTTTTTTTTAATTCTAAACGTATTCAGTTGCATAAATTTGCTTATAATTATTTTTGACAAATTGGCAAACAAATTAAATTATATTCACTCAGCAAGCGAATATATTTCATTTATTGTTTACTGATAGTTTTCATTTGGTTATTAGTTTGTTCAATGAATGTTGAAAATAAATTAAAAGATATTCTTAAAAAAGCAAATATTGAAACAGAGCTTCCAGAGTGGTCTAAGTTTTATAATTGGAACCATCACTCACCATCTCAAATAAATTCACCAGATGATATTTTTTGTTTTAAATATTTTTATTTAACAGAAAATGAAAGAGCTAAGTTTAAACCTAATTCTAAAATGGTTGCAGGAGCAACTATAGGTCAAGCAGTAGCGCAAATCTTTGCAAAGAAAATCTATAACAGAAATAAAAAACAATTTTTTAATACAGAGGAAACCAAATTTGATGACAGCTAAAAAAGAAGAAGTATTTAAATTAGCAACTGCAGCTTATGATACTTACAAACCATTAAATGAGTTTGATGAATACGAATACAAAAACAACAAAGAAAATTTATTAGAAGTTTTACAACAAACCATTAAAGGTATTGAGGAAATAGGTTTATCAGGCAACATCCTTGCAGAAAAACCAGTTAAGCATAAATTTCCTGGCTGTGTTTTACCTGTATCGGGTCAAATAGACTTATGCGATGATACAAAATTTATTGAAATTAAAACCAAGTGGAGAAGAAGAACTGGCAAGTATAAATCAGATGGCTCTCCAAGCTTTAGTATTGTAAAGCCTGTCCCATTTGATGATTACTATTTACAAACTGCATTTTATTATTTTGCAACCAAGCTTGAACCGCATTTATTAATTGTAACTGAAGACACTTATAAAATTTATACAAAAGAAAATTGTCCTCAATTACGACCAGACAATTTAAAATCTATTGCATTAAAGATAAGACAGACTTGTCTAAGAAGGGAACGTTTAGCAGCTAGACACTCTGGAACTCATCTATGGACCAATGATGTTAATTTAGATTTAACCAATTTTAAGTGGGATGATGAACACAAAACAGTAGCAGAAGATTTATGGAACGAAAACCTCTTAACATCTACCAAATAAATTTATTTAAAAATAAATATAATTTTGGTAAACATAAAATTAGAGCCAATAATACAATTATCATTTGTTCATTTATGATAATTATATTGCTCCCTCTGTTAGTTAACTATGGCTCTAATCTGTGGGATGTTGTCCAGTCCTTTTTTCCTTTCTCAATGTCCCACAGTAACTCATTATGATAGAAAATAACTTAACTCCAAAACAATACTTAGAAAGTTTAATTCAAAATAAACAATGCTATGACCTGGATAATGGTAAAGTAGCTCTGTATCATAAAGATATAGAACACATGGCAGCTTACTTCGATATAATTACTGATGTCGATATTAGAACTGCAGATGGTAAGATTAGATTTGCAATCTGTAAAGCAACGGCAACGGTTAATTCTAATAATAGAACTTACTCTAGCCTAGGTGAAGCGCACCCAGATACTAATGGATTTGCATACTTTGTAGCGGTCGCAGAAAAGAGAGCTGTAGATAGAGCTATCTTAAAAGCTCTGCATTTACATGGTGATGTTTTATCTTATGAAGAATTAGATTTAAGAAAAAAACAACCAGTTAAAAAAACAACTGAGGAACCCAAAACAAAAGTTAAATCTTTAACTGAAGAAATAGAACACAAAATTTTATCTGCAAAAGATAAAGTCAGTTTTGTTAAGTTGCTTGGCAAGTATGAAAATTACTTGTCTCAATTAACAAAAGAAAATCCTGGTTACGCAAATAAATTGCTAGAAAAAATCCAGGTGAAACAAAAAGAAATGGAGGACAAATAATGTCGTTTAATCCAAAACCAGGATATGTTTGCTCGTTTGCGATGCAAAAAAATCCTAATAAAACCCAGGACAAGCATCCAGATTTAGTCTTAATTAATCATATGACTAAAAATGGAAAGCAGGCTCCTAAAAATTTTACCATTAAATTAAATGGTCAAGATGTTTGGTGCCAGGCTTCGGGTTATAAACAAGAAGATGGTTCAGTTAAGATAACGATTACTCAAACTGATACCAATAAGAAACAAGGTTTTGCGCCTAAGCCTGCATACAATGCAGCTGCAGCGGAAGACTTTATTTAAATATGAAATACGGTTTAACTCCAATACATCGTAAAGTTTATGAGTGGATTAAATCGTATATAAATAAGCACGGGTATGCGCCGTCTTACGATGAAATTAAGGTGGCGCATAATATGAAAACCAGGTCCCACGTTCACAAAATTATTGATAATTTAGAAAAAAGAAAATGGATAGCAAGAATACCCGCAACAGCCAGAAGCATAACGATACTTTAAAAACACTAGAGAACCAGGGAGGCAAGCATTACCAAGGCTTTGCTATTCAACCTGCTCAATTTATAATTAAAAATAAACTTCCATTTGCTGAAGGAAACGTCATAAAATATACGTTAAGACACCGCGAAAAGAACGGTGCTGAAGATATTAAAAAGGCTATACATTACTTAAAAATAATACTAGAAGTAGAGTATGGCGAATAAATTTGTCAAAAGATGGGACTATGAATGTATCGTTTCTTTTGAGACTACTTCAAATTCTGTTGAGCAATTGGCTATGATGAACAACCCGCCAGAAAACGCAAGCTGCGTTGTTAAACAAGATGATTTACGATTTATGAAATCAACCGTAAAGGAGGTAAAGCAGATTGTCGATATACCAGCAGCTAACAGAGAAGATAGCTCAAGCCGAAAAGCAGAGAAAAAATCTTCTCTCAAAGATAAGCAAGACCAAAAATAAAATGGGTTATTATCCAGTAAATACTTTGGCACTTGCTAAACAAGCTAACGAAAAGTTAGTGGATATAGTCCAGTTACAGGACCAAAGAAAGCAATTAGAATACTAAACTTTCTTAAATAGTAACGCACAACTTGTAAAACTTCATTTACTTGCTAAGGCTTCTTTGCACTTTTTTTAAAATATTCCGTAACATTAGTTGATAAAACAATCACAGATACCTGTTGACTAAATGTCAATAACTATGCTAGAAGGTAATTAACTAACAAGGAGTAAAAAAAATATGACAGCAAACTTAAAAATCAAAAACATAAAAATAGTACATGCTGCGTTTGAAGACAAACCAGTACACATTGCTAACTACAAGCTTACAGTTGCAGATCAAGTTTTCTTAATGACAGGTAAGAATAAAACTGAAGACTTGTTGGAGAGTGCTTACAAAGGTACACAAAATATCCATGACAGTTGGAGCAACCCAAGTTGCAAAGGTGATTATGATTATAACGTAGACAAATTAGCTAACGTTGATGTCTTAAAACCTTTAACAGTTATTAAAGGCAAAACTTACGGACACAGAAGTACAAGTGTTGGTGATTATATGATTGTTCAATATCAAGATTTGGATGTTGAGTCTTTATACATTTGTGAGAACGTAGGTTTCAGACTTATCCAAAGTACTCATGCTGCACCAATTAAATTATCTGAGTGTGAGTGTGGTTTAATTATGGGTTCAAGAAGACTAAAGAAAAAAGCCTAATGAAAAAACCAACTTTCATACAATACTTAATGATGTTTATTATTTTTGAAATAATTTTTGTATCATTAGGTTTATTTGCATTACATCAATGGTCAACACAAGGAGGAATATAAAATGATAAAATGTCCAGAATGTAAAAGTGATAGTCTAACTTATCATCCAGATGGGATTGATGTTAGATTTACAGATACATTTTCACAATCAGAAAATGGTAACTGGGTTTTTGATAAACCAGTTTTAAAACTTACAGAGCTAATTGAGTGTGAGTCTAATCCATTATTTAGTTGTAAAAAATGTACTGCCGAATTTAATCTTAAACAAGCAGCTTAATGTTTATCAGAAAAAACGGAACCAAATACAAAGTATACGATGAGGGTCGAAAGACCCTCGCGTCATTTGATACTAAAGATCAAGCGATCGCCTGGACAACCAAGCCAAGCACTATAGATTTCACACAAGCTTTCAATTTATTTAATAAAAATATACAAGACCAAGTAAACAATGGTATAATTAAGAAACATACTGGACAAAGATACCAGGAAATCGTTTCCTGCCACATAGAACCCCTAATTTTTAACGTTCCAATTAATACATACAAATACTCAGATTTCTTAAACAACTACCTTAAAAAGCTTTCTATGGCGGTTTCTCGTACGACTATGCAGCCTTTGTCTGCCAAAACCTACAAAGATATTATTGCGGTCTTTAGAATGATTATAAAGTACATTAGAGATTTAGATTATGACATTGGGGATTGTGCAAAGATATTAGATTACAGAACCAAGGTGCCTGCTAGTAAAAAAAATAAAACTAAAGATGAATTTTATACTACGATCAATGATGCTAAATTATTAATTCAATCTGAAACTAATCTTAAATATAAAACTTTATATTGTTTAGCATTAGTCTCTGGAGCCAGAACCAATGAGCTGCTTGCTGCTTGTTATGATGACTTTCAAAATAATACCTGGACCATACAGAATACTTTAGACAATGATAATGTATTTGAACCAGGGTCTGTTAAAACTATAGCAGGGTTTAGAACCGTAGATGTTACTGTTGAAGTAACTACATTAATTAAAAGTTTAAAATTACTTAATCTATCTAACAATAGGTTGTTCAATATTTCTAAAAGCCAGGTCAAGTATCATACTCAAAAACTCGCAAAGTCTATTGGGATTGCTTGGCAAGGTGGACTAAGTCCATTTAGAAAACTATCTTCAAGTTTAGTCTTTGATAGTAATATCTTATCTGAAAAAGAATTTAGACAACGATATGGCTGGGAAGACTTAAAAACTTTTAGAAAGTATTACCAAAGACAAACAAGAAATAATGCAAGGGTCGATGGTATATTTAATAAACTAACAAACTAAGGAGCAAAATGGCAAATAAACATTTACCATATGATAGTGAAGTTTGTAGCAAACTAATTGAAGCTACATCTTATAATCTAAAAAAATATAGATTAGAAAGAAAGATGACCCAAATGCGATTAGCAGATAAGCTATCTAAGTTTTTAGGTCAACGATACTCGTACCAACAAATCCAAAAGTATGAGTCATTGGATAGGAAAAAGAATAACAAGATACCTTTACTGGTAGGCTATGCTTTTTCTAAAATTCTAAACAAACCATTAGAAACTTTTTTCATTAGTAAAGAAGAAAGAGATAATGCGATTATCTTTTCTGGCGCACTAAAACCAAAAGAAGAAACGGTTAATGGTTAAAAAAAAAGAACCCGTATTGTATGTAAGCAATTGCTTTTACTGCGATAAGAGTTTGTATTCTAACATGGGTGGGTGGATAGCTAGTCCAAAGTTTAAGCCTACCCGTGTTACTAGATATTTCTGCCATGATGGTAAGGATGGCAGCTGCTTTGATAAGTATTGTAACTTTGTTCACGATTTAAAACTTAATGCTGAGATGGCGCATATCTCTACTTTAGAAACGGATTGGGAAAACAAACCACCGTATAAACAAATGATTGAAAATTTTTTAAAAAAAGGAAAGTCTACTTAGAAGTAATAATATTTTTAATAGTTTTACTACCATCAATATTAGTTTCTAATTCAGCTTCTACTTCACCACACATAAACTGTTTATTTTTCATATCCATATTCCTGGTGGCTTCTCGTTTCATCTTTAAACAAGTTGATAAACTATCTTGTATTCTATGTTCAACAAGCTCACCATTGATAAACAAACATAATGCAAATACTAAGCTAGTGATTGCCATTGAGTTTACCTAAGTTAGCTCTTACTGAGTCTTTTAATTTTTCTACATCAATTAAAATTTTATCTATATCTTTTTGTAGTCTTTCAATGTTTACTTTGTTTGTCATGTTTTGTTCTTGAGTCTTTTCTAATTTTTCTACTTGAGCTGCTATATGTTCTAGCAACATAAACTGTTCTTGGTCTATAGGTTTTTGTACTGAAGCTTCAAGCAAATCTTGTTCAAACAATTGGTTCTTAGTTTCTAATTTATTTAGTCTTTCAATTACACCAAAAGCAAACCAGGCTCCAATAACAATAGCAGATATTAAACCTATTAAGTTTCTAAGTGGTAAACCAATTGATGTATTATCATTAATTTTCATTCTGCAATCTTTCCTTTGTTGGGACCCTTTTTAATAACATATTTTTGAGTACCATTAGCTCCATAGTTTACTTCTTTCTTTAAAGACTTAAACAAGGTCATCTCTTTAGATTTCTTTTCAGAATTTTTTTTATAATTTTCAAGAAACTTTATATCTCTCATGGCAGCTCCTAGTGTCTGCAAGTATCGCAAGTACAAATATCACCATCAAAGAAGTGATTATGAAACACGTCTTTGCAATGACATTTACAACCGCATAACTTACATCTATTTCTTTTTTTCCTTTTGGCTTTAGGTAAAAATAACTTATCTATTTTATTAAATAGATTGTCTATTGAACCAAATAACCAATAACAAAATTTATCCATTATTTACCTTGACCTTTATATTTTTTCCATGAACGTTTTTTACTTTTATTCATTGATGAAAACTTAGGTCTTCTACCAATGCTAGTTGTTTTTGGTATACGTTCATGCGGCTGTTTACTTATATCGAATTTTATTTTTGCCATAGCTTTTTTTTATTTTTTTTGTTTTTTTTACTTTAGGTTTTTTTCTGCTGTATTGACTAGCAAAACTCATAGGTGCGTATTTAGACATATTATTTTTTCCTCACTAAATCTGTTGCTTTTATTCCATAGATAGCTGCGACAATTGAAATCCAAAGTGAAACTAACCACCATGGCATCTGCTGCAATTTCTCAAAATATAAATCAATCTTCGCCTGGATGTTTTCATCCTCTGCAAAGACTGAGTATGCCAGAAGAAACAGGGGACTTGAAACGGTTAAAAGTACAAATTCATCTTTCCAGTCTCCCTTCTGATGCTCAAATACTTTTCCCGAAAACTCAATATCCCCTCGTCTCATCTTCTCTGCATGAAGTAGTTTTGCTTCTGACAAAGCTTCTTTTGTTTTTTGTTTATCAGAATAAAGTTTGGCTCCAGTTTTTATAGCCATTCCTATTAAATTCCACGGCATCATAATCCACAATTCCTCATAATGTTTGCTAACTCCTGGCAACGATTAGGGGTTTGCATATGCCATTTACTATCTAGCATTTGTTCAGCAGCTTCTCCATAGTCTGGTATCTCTAAAGCTTCAAACATGTTTCTAAATTTTGATACTCCAGTTTCTCCCAATTGAAAAACCATAGAGGTAATAACATCAATTGCATCTTCTGCAATATCTAGATGTTCAGTTAATCTGAGCGCAGCTCGTCTTGCAATACCAAAATCATTCTCAAATATTTCTTCTAATAATTCTTTGTCATAAACTTTATCATCTTCAAAGTTATCTTCCTTGGTAACCTTATGACCATAACCAATAGTTCTATAACCTAGGGTATCTATATACACCTGGTTTCTAAAACCTTCATGTTCTTTTATAATTTCTTTAATCTTCATAGATTATTTTTACACCAAGTTTACGTTGTAGGCTAGTCAAAGGTCTGGATATTTTGGTGCCACCATTTCGCCTAACTTTCTTACCGTATTTATTTACAAACGTGGTGCCTTTTATTCTACGATTTAAAGCCTTTACATCATAAGCTTTATATTCACCTGTCTTTTTATTAAGGGTAACAATATCAATTGGACCCAAGCCGCCAACGGGTAAGAATACAAGTAAGTCTGGATTGTTTGCAAACTTAGTCTGTGCTTTTAATTCACAAACTAGACCTTTAATATTTTTGGCTGCCATGGTCCCATAGTTATTACTTCCCCTTGTCCAGCCTGTTTAATTAATTACCGCTCCATTTAAAGAACCCAACGATAGCTCCCAATAGTCCTGCAAAAAAGATTAAAACATTTACAGCACCTTTACCTTTATTCATGTCGGTTCTTAAATCTTTAATGTCTTTACGCATTTCATCAATTGCTTTGAATAAAGTTTTCATGCGCTCAGCGCAAACTTTCTCGTGAGAAGATAATCTAAAACCAACTTGTTCATTAGGGGTAATAGATTTTTTTTTTCTAGGCATAGCTCACTCTATAGTTTTTTTAAATTTTTTATAAATTGTTCTTTAAATTTTATTATTTCTTTTTTTAAATTTTTCAAAGCTTTTTTCAAGTCTGTTAATTCATCCCAATCTTTCATAAAATTATTAAACATTTTCTTTTGGTACCTCATTACAAAAATAGTTCATATATAATTTATTATCCTCAATACTGTCTTTCATTTCTATAGAGAAGGTCTGAATAAGCTTTCCACCTGCACCGACACACTCAGACCAAGACTTAAACTCTGTAGGTAAGGTTGCGGTATTATTACAATAGCCTGTTATAGCAGAGCATATGCTAAAGGCTAGTATAAATTTCATTACTACTTTTTAGTTTCTGCTTTATTTTCTTTTACTTCATCTTTTGGAAGTTCTGCTTTTAACAATTCAGTATATTTAGCTTTTAAGATATTTAAATCTTGTGCTTCTAAAGTAAGCTGTTGTTCTTTGGTATTTATATTTTGTAACTTGCCAAGATATAATTTACCATTATCAGATAGCTTATCGCTATCATAGTCTTTGTCGTCAAACTTAAAGTTCATTACCACTCCTTAGTTTTTGATGTCAATGCAGGTGTTTTCTGTTCTTCGATTTGTGCAGACAAGTTGCTTTGCATATCTTCAATTGTTGTATCTTGATTTTCAAGAACACAATTTTCACAATGCTCTTTAGTCATAGCATCAAAATCCATACCTTCTGAACCTGCACAAGAGCCATACATAGATGCAGAGTGTTCTCCATCTACTGCTGTATATCTCCAATGTATTGTCTTAAC
>Ga0222718_10002005_pt1 | contig 18711 bp, 14 predicted proteins | sample C33_27DmetaG_FD_165045 | JGI IMG/M metagenome (GOLD analysis project Ga0222718, IMG submission 165045) | Estuarine water microbial communities from San Francisco Bay, California, United States - C33_27D | ecosystem: Environmental > Aquatic > Marine > Unclassified | place: USA: California... | reverse complement strand
TAGGGCCGGGACTTCTGTCGCGCCTGCCGGTGGTCGTGTCGACCTACGCTCCGTCACGGCGAGTCGCTGTGATCTCGGACGACCAGGTGGGCCTGATCCACGGTGCCGCTGCGGCGGAGACGCTGGTCGAGGTGGGGCACGACGTGACCTTCCTCACATTCCCGAAGGGCGAAGCCTCCAAGTCCAGAGAATCCTGGTCGAGTCTCACGGACGAAATGCTCGACGCGGGTCTTGGGCGCGACTGCACGGTCGTTGCGGTCGGTGGGGGGGTCACGACCGACCTGGCGGGATTCGTGGCTGCGACCTACCTGCGTGGCGTACCGGTTGTGCAAGTGCCGACCAGCACGCTCGCCATGATCGATGCGTCGGTCGGCGGGAAGACCGGCGTTGACGTTCGGGCCGGAAAGAACCTGGTGGGTGCGTTTCACGCGCCGCGAGCCGTCATGGCGGATACCGCGCTTCTGACCACGCTCGACGTCCGAAACCGGGCCGAGGGGCTGGTGGAGGCGGTGAAGCACGGTGCGATCCTGTCGGAGGCTCACTTCGATATGATTGCCCGCTCCGCCCAAGCACTCATCGGTGCCGACCCGGACACGAACGCGACGTGCGTGGCTGCTTCGGTTCGGCTCAAGGCCGATGTCGTAGCGCGGGACGAATTCGAGAGCGGTCTGCGCCAGGTGCTCAACTTCGGACATACGATCGGACACGCGATCGAAGCAGCTGCTGAATACGAGATTGGCCACGGGCGTGCGGTGGCGTTCGGCATGATCGCCGAGGCGCGCATCGGTGAGCGGCTCGGCGTGACTGAACCCGGAACCGGCGAACGACTCAGCACGGCACTCAGGTCCCTGACGGATGGACGGTCCCTGAATATCGATCCGTCAGACGTGTCAGGGTTCCTGACGGCCGACAAGAAGACCCGAGCGGGCCGTGCGCGCTATGTGCTTCTCCGCCGGATCGGGGAGGCGGCTCACGACGATGGCTGGGTTCGTGACGTGGACGATGAGTCGGTGCGAGTCGCTCTGACGGAAGTACTCTCGGGTTGGTAGCAGAGGTCGAACCCAGAGACGCCTTCCCGTATCTTATCGGATGGAGTTGCCCTCACTGGAGGTGACATGACGCTCCACGAGCGTCTCCACGGCATGACGCTTGGGTCCGCACTGGTGACCCAAGCGACGACGGACCCCACCGGGGTCTATCTCGTCTATGGTGGATCCTCGTTGACCTTTGCGGAGATCGACGCGCAGGCTGAGGCACTTGCTGCCTCTCTAGCCAACCTCGGAGTGGACTCGCAAGACCGTGTGGCACTGGTTCTGCCTGCTTGCCCCGAGTTCGTGGTATCCGTGTTCGCTGCCGCGAAGCTGGGTGCGATGGTGGTGCCCCTGAACCCGGCGCTCCCCACGTCTGAGCTCCAGTATATGCTCAGGCACTCGGAGGCGGTCTGCACAGTCACCATCGAACGACATCGGGGGATCGACTATCTGGAGCTCTTCGAGGAGCTCATGCCCCAGCTGCCGGCGCTCCGAAATCTGGTGACCGTGGGTGAGGAGGATCTCTGGTACGACGAGCGGATCTTCCAGTACGAGGACATGCTATCGTCGGGGTCGGGCCGAGACTTTTCTTCCACCACTCCGGATCCCTCCGATCGTTTTGCGCTCCTCTATACGTCGGGGACGAGTGGGAAACCCAAGGCCGTCGAACTCAGTCACACGAATCTACTTTGGGGCGGGGCGGCGACCGCTGCCGCGCTCGAGATGTCTGGCGAGGATCGCGTCGTGGGCATATCGGCGCTCTTTCACGTCTTCGGGCTCGCATCTGGCCTGCTGGGTGCCCTTTTGTCGGGCAGCTCGATCGTACTGCAGACGGAGGGTGGCGCCGCAGCCACGCTGGAGTCAGTGGAGGCTACGGGTGCTACGGTACACTTCGGTATTCCCACGCTCTTCGTCCAGGAACTTGAAGAGCTGGCGGCGCATCCGCGTGATGTGTCCTCGCTCCGACTTGTGGTCGTTGCGGGTGCGCCGGTGGGAGACGTCTTGATCCAGAACCTCGCGGAGGTGTTCGAGGTACCGGTCGTGGCTGGGTACTCGCTCACAGAGACGTCATCGATCCTCAGTGTGTCTCGGCCGAGTGATCCTGACGACAAGAGGCGCTTTACCGTCGGCAGGCCGATACTCGGCACAGAGGTCCGCATTGTTGATGCTTCGATTGAGAACGCCGGGGTCCTCCCTGAGGAGAGCGTTGGAGAGATTCGCGTCCGTGGCCCGGGCGTCATGGTCGGGTATTATCGGCAGCCTAAGCAGACCGCAGAGGCGTACGACTCCGACGGTTTCTTCCGCACCGGGGACCTGGGTCTGCTCGACGAGGAGGGCTTTCTTCATTTGGTGGGTCGGACCAAGGACGTTATCATCCGATCTGGCTTCAATGTGTATCCCCGGGAAGTCGAGGCTCAGATCGGGTCTCATCCCGCAGTGCATGAGGTTGCAGTGATCGGCGTGGTCGATTCGCTGCTCGGTGAAGCTGTGTGTGCCTGCGTCGTCCCCGTTGAGGGTGCGATCGTCACGGATCGGGAAATTGTCGACTGGTGTCGAGAGACACTTGTCGACGAGAAGCTCCCAGACCTGATTCGCTTCGTTGACGAATTGCCCCGAACGGACACGGGACAGGTGCGCCGGGTCGAACTCTCCCGAACCGTTGTAGCGGAGGGACAGTCGGCCTGACGGGGCCGCCGTGTCCGTTGTGGACGCGCCCGAAAAGGCTTCCCCGACCTCGATCGCGATCAAGCGACGTGACGAGGTGGGGAGGTCTCGCGATTTGACAATTCAGTTTGCGAGTTAAACACCATGAGTGTTCCGTACACCAGAGCTCCCCACATGGGCGGCTCGGGCATGGCAGGCGCAGAATCACCGCATGCCGCCCTCCTCATCGACTTCGACAACGTCACGATGGGGATGCGCAGCGATCTCTCCAAAGAGCTCAAGTCGCTGCTCGATTCCGACGTCATCAAGGGCAAGGTCAGCGTTCAGCGCGCCTATGCCGACTGGCGACGCTACCCCCAGTACATCGTTCCCCTCTCTGAAGCGTCGGTTGATCTGATCTTCGCCCCCGCGTACGGGAGCAACAAGAAGAACGCCACAGACATCCGGATGGCGATCGACGGACTGGAGCTGGTCTTCATCCGCCCTGAGATCGGGACGTACATCCTGCTGACCGGGGACTCCGACTTCTCCAGCCTGGTTCTGAAGCTGAAGGAGTACGGGAAGTATGTGATCGGGGTGGGGATCCAGGAGTCGAGCTCGGATATCCTCGTCCAAAACTGTGACGAGTACTATTCGTACACGAGTCTGACTGGACTGAAGAAGACGACCGAACTGGATCGAACGGGGCGCGACCCCTGGGTTCTCGTGAAGGATGCGGTCGCCAAGATGGTTCGCCGTGGTGACGTGATGCGGTCCGACCGTCTCAAACAGGTGATGCAGGAACTCGACCCAAGCTTCGATGAGGGTGGGATCGGGTTCTCCAAATTCAGCAAGTTCCTGGCGGAGGCTTCATCTCGCGGCCTGATCGGCCTCAAGAAGATGGAGAACGGTCAGTATGAGATTTCGGCCGGGCAGGGACGTGGAGGAAGACGTGATGAGGGCCGGAGTCGGTCTCGACGGGGTCGTGGCGGGCGCCGCGATCGTTCCGAACGGACGAGTAGCGTTCGCGAGAGCGAGGCCGCCGAGAATGCGAGCTCGGATACAGCGGATGGAGGGGACTCCCTCTCGGCTGCGTACGATGCGCTGCGCACGGCCCTGACCGACCTTCGAGAGGCGGGGCGCGAGCCGGTCCGGGACTCCGACGTGAAGCGGAAGATGCTCGAGGCAGATTCGGGATTCGATGAAACTGAGCTCGGTTTCCCCAAGTTCAGCCGCTTCCTCGCTCAGGCCGAGGAGCACGGAGCCGTGAGCCTCGTACGCACGGAAGCTGGCAACGTCGACGTGTCTCTGGCCGAGGGATACTCACCTCCGGTAGCGACTGGGACGGTTGATCAAGCCGAAGAAGCGGATGAGGTCGATTCGGACGGCCCGGATGCCAGCATGGATGCGGGGGAGGAGCGTGGAGACGACGTGACCGAAACGGTAGCAGTCGAGGAGCCGACGGTTGTCGAGGAGAAGCCGGCCGACCGAGGTTGGTTCGGGCTTCGATTCGGTCGCAGGGGCACGACGCGGCGGCGCGGTGGTGAAGCGCCTGGTCTGTTCGAAGGCCAGGGCGTGAAGGCGACGAAGACCTCTGGCACGTCGGAGCCGGTTTCGGAGCCGACTACGAGCCCGATGGAATCCGCACCCTCCGAGAGCGAAACACCGTCGCGTACCGCTGCGACCTCCGCTGCTGCGGTGTCAGAGGGTGCCGAGCCGACTGCTCGGGATGGCGCTGCTGAAGGGGCTTCGTCCGAGACCGCTGGCGACTCGGTGCCCGAGGTGCCGGTGTCCGATCTCGCGCTTCCGTCCGAATCCGGTGCCATTGCTCGCTACCTCAGCCATCGGTACAAGGGAGTCGGCGAGAAGACAGCCGAGAGTCTGGTTGAGGCTCTCGGTGCTGATCTCTTCCGCACCATGCACGAAGACCCGGATGCGATTGCGAAGATTGTTCCCAAGAATCGCGCGGAGCAGGTTCTGGAGGCATGGCGGGCCGATTACGAGCGACGGTCTGCTTCCCATCGGGGTCAGGGTAGTGGAGCCAGCGGCAGCGGCGGTGGACGCGGACGGTCGCGCGGTCGAGGCCGGGGCTGACCCGACGGACCCCGTCGGAGCCAGTCTCAGGCCGGAGGACACCGGAGCGCTGCGTGACGTGCGCCCGGTCGATCCTGCTCACCTCGCTCAAGCCGTGGGCGTAGACGACGCGCGATACGGACATCGCCTGGATCAGGTGCAGCTCGCGCTGGCAGAGGGGTCTGCTGTATCGGATCGAGATCTGGTGGTGACGGGACGCGTGGGTGTCTCGGCTGCGGCGGACTGGCCGCTCCGGTTCTATGTTGCTGGATGTTCCGGCGTATCCGCGCCATCGGCCCGACCTTCCGCCCCTGAGTCCGAATGAGTGACCCGACCTGGATCTCCGTGCTACCGCCCGTCCTTGCGATCGCTCTGGCCATCTGGACGAGACAGGTCTACCTGTCGCTCGCTGGCGGTCTCTGGTTTGCGTGGACGATTATCGCGGGGTGGAACCCGCTGGCTGGACTGGGCCGCGCCATTGATGGCACGGTGGCCGTGTTCGGGGAGGCTGGAGACGCTCGGGTGATCATGTTCACGCTGGTGATCGGTGCGTTGATCGCGACCGTGGAAGCATCCGGAGGGGTGCGTGGCTTCGTGAACCTGCTCGAGAGAAATCACTGGGTTGATTCGGCGAAGAAATCTCAGTTGCTCGCGTGGGCTACTGGCATCGTGATCTTCATTGAATCCAACATCACAGTGCTCGTGGCGGGATCTGTCTCCCGCCCGCTGTTCGACCGATACAAGTGCTCGCGTGAGAAGCTGGCTTATATCATCGACTCCACGTCCGCGCCGATCTGTATCCTGATCCCGATGAACGCCTGGGGCGCGTACAACCTGGGTATTCTCGAGGGCCTCGGGGTGGAGAATGCGCTCGGTGTGTTCCTGCAGTCGATCATGTACAACTTCTACGCGTTCGCCGCGGTCATCCTCGTGCTCGTCGTGATCCTGACCGGTCTGGACATCGGCCCGATGAAGAAGGCCGAAGAACGAACCAGGGGTGGTCAGCTGCTCTGGCCCGATGCGACCCCGATGATCGATGAAGAGGTGCTGTCTCCACCGCCGCTGGAAGGGGTCGAGCCGCGGGCGCGGAACATGTTCTTCCCCATCGCTGCCATGGTCCTCTTCATGCCGGTTGGCCTGTACATAACGGGCTCTGGTGCTGTGGCGAATCTGGGTGTCGACCTGACCTTGCAGGCGATCCTTGCTGAAGGATCGGGCTCGACCAGTGTCCTGTGGTCCGTGATGTTCGGTCTTGCTGTCGCCTGGGTCATGCTCAAGGCGCAGGGGATCTTCACAGTCGAGCGACTCGTGAAGGTCGGTCTCAAAGGGGCGGGTGCGCTGGTCCCTCTGGCGCTGATCCTCCTGCTCGCGCTCGCGCTCGGCGACGTGATCCAGGAGCTGCGGACCGGCGAGTACGTGGCACAGGTGACGGCGGGTACGATGCCCAACTTCATCTACCTGCCTCTCGTTTTTCTGGTCTCTGGCGGTATCGCCTTCTCGACGGGCACCAGCTGGGGGACCTTCGCGATCATGCTTCCGATCGCGGTTCCGGCGGCAGCGACGCTCGGGTTACCGCTTGCTCCGTTCGTAGCCGCCTCTCTCGCCGGGGGCATTTTCGGTGACCACTGCTCTCCCATTTCGGACACCACGATCATTTCATCGATGGCGGCAGCGACGGATCACATCGACCACGTTCGAACTCAGCTGCCGTACGCGCTGACCGGTGGGGTGATCGCGACAGTATGCTTCGCTCTGCTGGGAGCAACGCTTTAGTTCTTCGAGGGTACAGGCTGCCAAGTCTTTTCCCGAACATTCAGAGGCGTTCCAGATCCCGCTGATGCCTTGTCGTTGGTGGGTCTGAGGATCTGTACGGAGTGTCACTTTGAACATCATCGTTTGCATCAAGCGGGTACCGGACACGGAGGCTCGAATCCGCGTGGATGGGTCCGGCGCCGGTATCGACAAGACCGGTATCAAGTACGACCTGAGCCCCTATGACGCGTTCGCCGTCGAAGCGGCGCTGCGGTTGAAAGAAGCGGCTGGCGAGGGGGAGGTGACGCTCCTCACTCTGGGTGAGTCCTCGTCCCAGGAGACGCTTCGCAAGGGACTCGCGATGGGTGCCGACCGGGCTGTGTTGCTGACAGGGGAGGTCACGCTCGACGGACTCGCCACAGCGAAGACCCTGGCGGCCGAGCTGGAGGGCGTCGAAGCCGATCTGTTCCTCCTCGGCATCAAGGCCGCGGACGACGACCAGCAGCAGGTCGGTCCGATGGTGGCCGCTCTGACTGGGCGCCCGTGCGTATCTGGAGTCTCCTCCTTCGAGGTCAACGGTAGCACGGCGACGTGCCACCGTGAGGTCGAGGGTGGGAGCGAGGTCGTCGAGGTCGATATGCCCGCGGTCCTCTGCATGACCAAGGGTCCGAATGAGCCACGTCTGGCCGCCCTCAAGGGCATCATGGCCGCCAAGAAGAAGCCGCTCGAGGAGAAGCCGGCCACGGAGCATGCCTCGCGCGTTCGTCTTGCCAGCCTGTCCGAGCCCCCGGCGCGGGCCCCAGGACGGATCGTGGGTGAGGGAGCCGATGCGGTTCCCGAACTCGTCCGTCTTCTCAGAGAAGAAGCGAACGCCATCTGATCCGAGTGGGATCAGATCGGCCTTCCCCCAAGAATGCACTCAGCGGAGTAGTGAATCACATGGCGAACATTCTCGCCTTTGCAGAGCAGAGAGAGGGGCAGCTGGGATCGGCTGCTCGTGAAGCCGTATCGGTTGCTGCGCGTCTGGCCGAAGCCGCCGGTGGTGCGGCTCACGCCATCGTACTCGGTGGCCCCGGAATTTCTTCGGTCGCGGCAGGCCTCGGAGCTTATGGGGCGACAACGATCTCGGTCGGGGAGCATGATGCCCTCGCCGACTACAATCCCGAATCGTGGGTCGCACCGATCGTGGATCAGATCCGATCCGGCGACTACGCCGCTGTGATCTTTGCCGCGACGACGCTGGGCAAGGACCTGGCACCCCGCGTGGCTGCGCACCTCGATGTTCCCCTGGCCTCAGATGTGACGGAGGTCGAACTGTCGGGCGGTACCGTTTCGGTGACTCGACCGGTATTCTCTGGGAAGGCCTTTGCGAATCTGGAGATTGAGGCCTCGCCGGCGCTGGTTTCGATCCGACCGAACGTCTTTCAGGCTACAGAGCAGGATGCCGTTGGTGAGGTGTCCACCTTTACCCCCGACATCGATGTATCCGCGCTGCGTGTACGCGTGATCGACAGAAAGAGTGCGGCGGAAGGATCGGTTGACGTCTCTGAAGCCTCTGTGGTCGTGTCCGGTGGTCGTGGCATGAAGGACCCGGAGAATTGGGGCCTCCTCGAGGAGCTTCGTGAGGCACTCGGCTCGGACGCAGCCCTTGGCGCGTCACGGGCCGTAGTCGACGCCGGCTGGCGTCCGCATGGTGAGCAGGTAGGCCAGACAGGGAAGACGGTCGCGCCGAAGCTGTACATCGCGGTCGGAATCTCGGGTGCTGTGCAGCACCTCGCCGGAATGCGGACAGCGCAGACGATCGTGGCGATCAATCGCGACACGGATGCACCGATCTTCGGCGTGGCCGACTACGGCATTGTCGGCGATCTGTTTGACGTGGTGCCGCGCCTGACCGCGGAGATCGGCGCTCTTAAAGCCGGCGACTAGGCTGTGGGGCGGCCCCCCAGGACCGGAATCGGATCTACGGGCCGCCCCCATCGCCAGACTTCAAGGTGCAGGTGTGGGGCCGTGACGATCCCGCTCGCTCCGCTTGCGCCGATCGCGTCACCTGTGCGCACGCGCTCGCCCGCGCGCACGTCGATCGCGGACAGGTGGGCGTAGATCGACATCAGTCCATGGATGTGGTCGATCCAGATCACGTTTCCAAAGCCACTCATGGTTCCGGCGAAGCGGACGGTCCCGCCCGCGATGGCATGAACGCGTGTGCCGGTGGGTACATCCAGATCCACACCCCGATGCACGTCCGGTCTCAGTCCCAGGAATCGGAGGCCGAATCCGGAGGTCATGGGTGCTTCTACGGGCCAGCGCGGCAGGTGGCAGGCGGAGAGCGTCAGGCCCAAGAGGCCCACGACGACGGCCGCACGGTGCCGTCGCGTTCGAGTCACGTGCCGCCGGTCTCGAGCGACGCCGGTCCCGTGTCCAGGAGCATGACCGAGACCTCCTGGCCGATCTCCACGCTGTCCCGTTGCGGCGGGATGATAGCCAGGCCGTCAGCGAGCGCGAGACCGCGAACGAGCCCCGACAGCTGCGGGCCCGTCAGTCGGGCCTCCGCACCTCGTTCACCTTGTGTCACGGCGACCCGCTGGAAATAGGTAAGATCCGCAGGCGTCGACATTCGCTCCACCGCGGTGCAGGTCACAACACGGCGATAGACCCGCTGGTGTCCGGCGAGGCGCAAGAGGTAGGGGCGAACGAAGACTTCGAAGGTGACGAAGGCCGATGACGGGTTCCCTGGCAAGCCAAAGACGGCCTGTCGTCGGTTTTCGTGCTCGAGCCACCCGAATGACACGGGGCTTCCGGGCCGCATGCGGACTCTCCAGAAATCCAGGTCGAGGCCGGCGTCATCGAGCACGCGCTTTACGAGATCAGCTTCGCCCATGGAAGCGCCGCCAATGGTGACCAGAACGTCGGTTCCGGCGCTCGCGGCAATTCGGCGCGCAAGATCATCCCGGTCGTCGAGGGCGATGCCGAGATCGCGAGGATTAGCCCCGATCGCTCGTGCCATCGCGGCCAACATGGTCCCATTCGACTCCGGGACGCCGAGGCCCCGGACCACGTCGTCGTAGTGGTCGGGTCGGCGAAGTTCATCCCCGGTGGGAAGGAGGGCGATGCTCGGGGCACGGTGCACGTCGACGTGCTGAAGCCCGGTCGCGGCCAGCACGCCAATCGTTCCTGGGGTGATCGAGTGGCCCGGTTGGAAGAGCGTCGCCCCTTCGATCATATCCTGGCCAGCTGCCCGCACGTGGCGTCCCGCGTCTTGATCGGACAGGATCCGTACCCGTCCCTCCTCGAACTCCCGGTCCGTGTGCTCAACACGCACGATGGAGTCCGCACCGGCTGGGACGGGGGCTCCGGTCATGATGCGGATCGCAGAACCAGGCTCGAGCGTGCGGCCCGCGTCTCCGCCCGCACGGACGACACCTGCGACGGGGAGAGTGACCGGCGTATCGGACGTCGCCCCCTTGATATCGCTGGCACGAACGGCGTAACCGTCCATGGCGCTGTTGTCCCACGGAGGAAGTGTCGCCCCCGCTAGAACCGACTTCGCGATCGCACGGCCGACCGAGTCGGACAGCGAAACACGCTCGGCCGGGAGCGCGTCAGCGGCGGAGAGGATTCGCTGCTGAGCCTCGTGAACCGGGAGCCAGTCGGCTTCCCGCCGCTCGTGGTCGAACCCGCGCTGGGTATCGGTCACGGGAACAGCGCGGTCACCAGCGCCAGAGCAGCGCCAGGCTGAAGCCGGTCCCCCTGAGCCACTCTCCATCTTCCACCTCACTGAACGCACGGCCCGGATCACTGAATCCCGGTGGCGTATCGACCTTCCAGAGGGAGAAGAGTCCATCAGCTCGCAGTGCCAGCTGGTCTGTCATGAACCAGCGCGTCCCGAGCCCGAGGTTGCCGTAGAAGCTCGATCCGAAGCTGAAGACGTCCTCGGCGAGAAGGGTCTGGTCCAGGGTGTCGTCGCCCCCTGCGCCGATTACAGCGCCCCCACCCATGGTGAGGAACGGACTCAGGCGCTTCCACATGCGGCGACCTGCAAAGCTGAACCGGATCCGGGCGTCGATCGTCGTCAGCAGTTGATCCGTTCGACCGATGACACGATTCGCTTCGATCTGACTCGGGTCGATGACATCTCGCTCCGAGTCGATAAAGCTGATCGTGCCCTCCAGACCGAGAGGGCCGGATAGCTCGAGCCCGTATCGAGCGCCGAACATCGGACCACCCGACGGAGCGTACCCGAACCGACCTGTTCCCGCGCCATGTACGCCGCTGAAGATGCCCGCTTCCTGTCTGCGCTCCAGATACTCGAAGGGAGACGGAATCGTCTGAGCCGCTCCGAAAACCGGAAGCCCCAAGCATGCGACTGCGACGGTTGCCGCAATCCTGTTGAACGGTGATCCCATCAAAGGGACTCGACTCCTCACGGAAATTAAGATTGACCCACTTTCGCGCTTCGGGCACATTCGTGGTGCGACGCGCGCGGCGCGCGTTGAACGCCCGTTGTAACACCTTCTGTACCGGATCGTTTCAGACTCTATGCGTCTTCGATGTGCGGTCCTCTGCCACCCGTTGCTTCTCGCCGGAGGCATCCTCGCATCTTCGGCCGCCCCAGGCATGTCACAGGACGTCGTGACTCTTCAGGTCGAAGAAAACTTCCGGCGCGAGCCGAATGGTGTCGTGCTAGCCCGAATAGGGGAAGGGGCTCCGTTCCGTTTGCTGTCGACCGAGGGGAACTGGACCGAGGTCGAGGTAGAGGGCTGGGTCTGGTTGCGATCTCTGCAGGGCAGCGAGGACCCGGCGTTCGATCTCGTCGTGAGTCAGGAAGGGGGCGAGAATCTCCGGTCGGGGCCGTCCGGTTCAATTCTGGGCGTGCTCGAGGACGGGACCCTTCTCGAAGAGCTCGGACGTGACCCGGCGTGGGCGCGTGTGTCCCGAGTGGGGTGGATCTGGTCTGCTTCGCTCTCGGACCCGGCACCTGCCGCGTCGGAGGAATTGCCGTCACTGCCACCGTCGACGTCTCCGGCCGCGATCGCCAATGCGCCGGCAGCTCGTGCTCCTGGGAACTTCACGCGTGCGGGAGCCGGAGGCTCTCTGCTGAGCGCGCCAGACGGCGATACGCTCGGCGTCGTCGCTCCGTCGGGTGACGTTCAGGTGCTCGCACGAGAAGGCAACTGGGCTCGGGTGCGTCTAGAGGGCTGGATGTGGATGCCCCAGACGCCCGCTCAGGTCACCGCAGACCAGGTCGATACGCCTGGCGAGTCGGAGGTCCTGGATCCCGCCGCACTCTCATCGAGCCCGAACGAGTACGCGGGCCGGGTGGTGGTGTGGACGATCCAGTTCATATCGCTCGAGCGTGCTGAGGCCGTACGGACCGACTTCTTCGAGGGAGAAGCGTTCCTTCTGGCACGCTTCGGCGGTGGGGAGGGGGAATTCGTCTATGCAGCCGTGCCAACGGACCGGCTCGCCGAGGTGGAGGGTCTCGTGCCGCTCGAGACCGTCACCGTGACCGGTAGAGTGCGGACCGGTGCGTCGCGGCTGACCGGCGCCCCGATTATAGACCTGATTGATATCGAGAGGTCACGGGAGTTCCAGTGACTGTGAGCCGAACCTGCGGGCTCCGTGTCTCGCGCCGGCAAACCCTTCGCTCGGTTGTCGTGAGCGCCCTGCTGGTCCTGCAGGCGTGCGGAGGAGAGACCACCTCGGTCCTGAAGCCTCCGGTCGAGATGTTTGTCGCGGCGGGTGACCAGCAATACGGAACCGCTGGCCAGACACTCCAGATGCCTCTTCAGGTTCTGGTACGTGCCCTGACGACCCAGTTGCCCCAATCCGGGGTCAACGTCGCGTGGCGCGTCATCGAGGGCGACGCAGAGATCGTGGGCGTGCCCGAGACTGTCTCCGACTCGACCGGGCTTGCACGGACCACTGCACGGCTCGGATCGACGGTGGGTGACGTCGTGATCCGGGCGACCGCTCAGGGCCAGTCGCCGGCATCGGTCGACTTTCGACTCTTTCTGATCGATCGCCCCATCCTGACCGACCTTTCCGTGGGATCGGGTCTTCCGGGTGAAACAATCACCCTGGCAGGCCAGAATTTCGTGCCCGAGCTCGGGCACAATGTCGTCCTGTTCTCGGGGGTGCGTGGTGAGGTGACATCGGCCTCGGCGACCCGGCTCGATGTGCTGATCCCCTCGTGCCTTCCGGAGCGAGACGTAGACGTCTCCGTTCGGTTTGGTGCGGTCGGAAGCTCCTCCATCGGACTATCCGTCGGTTCGGGCGGAGCCGTAGCTGACCTTCAGGTCGGTGATGTGGTGGATGCCTTTGACGAGGCTGGCCTCACCTGCGTGACCGTCTCGGGTGCCGGTGGTGCAGAGTACGTCGTCGAAGTGCACTCGACCTCGAGCGTGGGCGCGGCCACGCACCCGTGGAGCCTGACTGGCCTTGGATCAGGAACGGCAGCAGGTCCGGCGTTCCGCGTGTCAGAGAGCCAGCGGGCGTCGCCCGAGCACGAATCCGATACAGGTGTGCTCTGGGATGTGAGGCTCCGTCAGCTCGAAGAGGAGCTCACGGTTGAGCGTTCGCGCGTGTCTGGGCAGGAAGGCTCGCGCGCCGCTGCGGTCCTGCAGCCGGTTCCGCAGTTGAACGACGTCCGGGACTTTCAGGTGTTCCGCAACCCGGGTGACTTTGCGACGGTCACGGCGATCGCTCGCTATGTGGGTGAGCGGGCTGCGCTCTTCGTGGATGCCGAGGCCCCCGCGGATGGGTACACACAAGCGGACCTGAAGGCTTTTTCCGACCAGATCGACGACGTGATCTGGCCGGTCGTGACAGCCGAGTTCGGCGTGCCGTCCGACCTGGATGGGAACAACCGGATCGTGATCCTGTTTACACCCCAGGTCAATGCTCTCACGCCCCGTGGGGCAACGGGTTTTGTCGGCGGCTTCTTCTTCGGACTGGACCTGCTCCTGGGCGAAGACGGCAGCAACGGTGGCGAAGTGTTCTACGCGCTGGCCCCGGATCCCAATGGTCTGTTCTCGGATCCTCGCCCCAAGAGTACCCTCACCGAGCTCACGCCCGCGGTACTGGCCCACGAGTTCCAGCACATGGTCAACTTCAATCAGCGTGTACTCGAACGGGGTGCTCCAGCAAATGAGGCCGTGTGGCTATCCGAAGGACTGGCGCAGTTCGCCGAAGAACTCGTGGCGAGGGCGTATGCGGACGCGCAGGATGCTGAGAACGAGGAGCTGTTCCGTGCGGGCGTTCGCACACGTGCTCGACGGTACCTGACGCAACCCGATGACGTATCTCTGATCATCGCATCGGGCCGGGGGAGCCTGGCGGAGCGAGGTGCTGGCTACCTCTACGTAGCATATCTGACCGATCGATTTGGCGGGGACCTCGCAGGGCGGCTCGTGCGCACGACAAGGACAGGTGTCGCGAACGTGGAAGCGGAGACGGGAACGAATTGGGCGGACGGGCTATCGGATTGGTGGGGTGCAATTGTTCTCGACGGCCCTGGGCCAGAGAGCGGTGTACTCACCTATCCGTCGACCGATTTGCAAGGATTCCTGAAGGATCCGTTTCCGCTCCAGCTGACTCCTCTAGGGGGAGCGGACTTCGAGCGTTCAGGGACCCTGCGCTCTTCGTCCGTGGCGTACTACATTGTCGATCCGGTCCAGCCGGGGACGATGACGCTTCGGCTCGGCGGGGAAGGAGGTGGTTCCAGTGCTCCCCAGGCTGGCCTCCGAATGCGAATCATACGCGTGCAGTAACGAGTAGTACGTCGCTTCAGGGCTGAATCTTCCTCGAAAAAGCCCCGTAGTGACCTGAGCGAAACGAACAGTCCACCCCGGTAGATCACATGCGTTGTTCCACCTGCGGCGAGACGCTCCAACCCGGGGCAGCACGCTGCCCTACGTGCGGTACGTCGACCCCGGTGGGTATGGCTGTCACGCGACCGACGGGTGTGCGTCGATGCCCCCGGTGCTCTTATCAGGGTGAGGGGATGCCGTACTTCCGGCGGGCGGGTCACGTCGGACTTCTCGTCGGTGCGTCGCTCTTCACCTATGGGTTTGGCGGACTCGTCTACTGGCTTGCCCGTCGCAAGCATCTCGTGTGTCCACGATGTGGCTTGGGATGGGAGAACGCATCTCGAGCGCTCACCGCGACTGGACCTGAGCCGGAGCGGCGCTTCGTGGAAGCAGAGCCTGACGAGAAGCTTCCCAGCGCTGGCCTCAAGCGGCGAGTTCTGGGCACAGGGATGGTTCTCATGGCGAGCCTTCTCGTCCTGCTTGGTTTCGTCCAATGGGAGATGGCTGCGGTCGCTGTCGGATCAGTCGTGGGCGGCGGAGGATCTCTCACGTTCTACTGGGGCTGGCAGGGCCTGATGGAGCGGAAGAAGGCGATCATGCACGGTGTGCAACGGAAGATCCTCAAGCTGGCCGACTCGAAGGGCGGTCGTCTTACGGTGACGGAGGTCGCAGCGGACCTGAATCTTTCCCTCCAGGACGCGGAGAAGATCCTGATCTCGCTCGACGACGGCTTCCGCGTGCGGTCCGAAATCTCGAACAACGGGGTGCTCTACTACGAGTTCCCGGACATCCTTCACCGGGGTCAACTCCGCTCCGCCTCCAGCCTCACATCAGAAGATCTCGGGCCCGCCGTTGACTGACCCAAGCGAGCGATCGTCAGACTGACGAGGATGCTGGCCGCCCCGACCAACTGAAGTCCCTCGGGCTGCTCGCCCAGCCAGATCCAAGCGGTGATGAGTGCCCACACGGGTACGAGGTTGGAGTATACGGCCGTACGGCTGTTCCCTAGCGTCTGGACGCCACGGTACCACAGCACGTACGCCAGGGCGATTGCGAAGAGGCCTGCGTACACGAGGCCCACCCATGAACCCGTGCTGACGGATGTGAAGTCCATTCGCAGAAGAGCAGGGAGCCCGAGGGCAACCAGAATTGGCGTTCCGGCCCACAGGGTCCACGTGGTCACTCGAAGGGCTCCGTAACGGCCTACAGGTGTCTTGCCGACGACAGTGTAGGTGGACCAGAGGATGGAGCCCACGATCATGAGGAGATCGCCGCGGAGCGTCTCTGACCCGAGCGAAAGTTCCTGTCCACTCCCGATCACCACCAGGACCATGCCTAGGAGAGTACCGAGCACCCCGATGTTGACCCAGCGATTCGACTCTTCGTGTCCGGCCACTACGGACAGAATCACCGTCCACACCGGAGTAGTGGACAAGAACAGACTAGCGTTCCCTGCGAAGGTCCAGTTGATGCCGATGATGAAGGTCAGCTGATAGAGGACGTTTCCCAGCGCTCCGAGGAACAGGAGGCGCGGTACGTCCTCAGCACGCGGAAAGAGATCTTCCGAGCCCCGCCACACGATCCATCCCAGAACCGCGGCCGCCAATGGAAATCGGAGCGCGTTGAAGGCGAGCGGTTCAATCTCGTCCAGGACGATCTTGACCACCGAGAAGTTTACGCCCCAAATGGCCGCCAGCGCGACGAGCCCAAGATCGGTGGCGACGTCTCCCTTACGCGACATCAGACTCCGGTCGTCTCAACGTTCTGCTTCCGTGACGCGCGAATGTAACCTGGAAAGACGGCTCCCGAACCGGTTACCGAGACGGGGTATCACTCTGGGCATGGAGAAGAATCCGACGTGCGCCGGGATCCAGAGTCGAAGATCGAGCAGGTCCCATGTTCGACCTGCTCCTCAGCCGATTCCTTGACGAATGTCACCTCCGTGATAGCGTTGGTGGCGACGGGGTCGTCGCTGCAGTCGACGCCCGCACCGCATCAACCCCCGACGCTGGAACCAAGTATGAGAGAGTTCGCCGATGCCGACGGTCGGTCCTGGTCTGCAACCGCCGCGACGGAGGAGACGCCCGACTACAAAGGACGCTACCACCTCGTCATGGAGGCGGAGGACGGTCAGCGAGTCGAACTCACGGATATCCGCTGGAACAGCGAGCGTTCGGCGGTCCGTACGATCGATTCGATGTCTGTCGTCGAGTTACGCCGTCGACTTCGGTCGGCGACGGGCCGAGGCACCGCTGGCGTCTGACTCCATCGCAGCCGAGGGGTAGCTGAAGGCTCGCGCCTCAGCGACCACCCGGCGACGGGATCTCGAGCCACTGGCCAGCGACGATACGGTTGCGGTCCACACGCGGGTTGACCCGCAAAATCTCATCGATGGTGACGCGGTAACGGCGAGCGATCCCGAGCAGGTTCTCTCCCCGTGTGACGCGATGGCGGTCGGTGAAGGTGGTGCCCTGCGATGCCGGCACTTCCGTTTCAGCCACGATGGCCGGCAGGGTGCCGGGCGCGCGCTGGAACTCTGCGAGCTGAGCCCCGATCTGGTTTTCTACACGTTTCGCCCGGGTCTGGGACGGAGAACCGTTCACCATCAGGGAAAACGCGAGCCGCTCGCCGTCCCGTGAGCGTACCATGCCGCTCAGCGCGGACACCCCTTCGATCGTCCCGGTTTTTGCCCGGAGGTTGTCGGCGGCCGCGGTCCGATACATCCGACCGAGCTCACGCCTGGTCCCGGCGCGGGGAAGGGATGCCCAGTACTCGGGCCACAGCGGTCCGTCACTCATGCGACGGATCAGATCCACGAACGACGCCGCGCTTACCCGATTGGCTTCCGCAAGGCCCGAGCCATCGACCTGGCGCAGCCCATCCGTGTTGACGCCCAGCGCGACGAGTGTCCGTCGGACGGCATCAGCACTGGCCTCGGGTGATCCGACCCCGGAGTCGACGCGGCCGACGGCTCGGAAGATGAGTTCGGCGAAGAGGTTGTTGCTCTCCTTGTTCACGATTTCGAGGTAGTCGGACAGCGGACGCGAGGTGTGCCGTGCCAGGACCCGGGTCCCGGGTCGACCGATGGCAGGAGCGCTGATCCGACCGATCTCTGATTCGATCGGGAGGTCCACCCGGCGTGTCTCACCGTGGACGATGATTCCTCGCTCTTCCAGAGCGGCCAGAAAGGACATAGCGACGAAATCAGCCGGTACGGCGACCGTCATCTGACGCCATACATCTCTGGAAGTCGCTGGCATCTGCCCGGTGATCTGGACGGGCTCGAGCGGGTCATCCCGGAGGATGGCCAGTCGAGGTCTTGCCCGCCCCGTCACGGTTTCTGCCGTGTTCTCGACCTCCAGTGCGGAATGCGGCGGCACGGTCTCGACACGTGGAGCCGCTCCGACCGGACCCGGCATGATCCGAAAGGACACGACGTTTTCGTTGTAGCTGAGTGCGGATACAGCCGCGGTGAAGTGCTCGTTCAGATCACGCAGCTCCCACCCCTCGTCCCGAAGCGGGCCGGGGAAGAAGGAGGCGTCAGCGATGAGGTCGCCTGAGATCTCCGAAATCCCTGCCGACTCGAGGTCGTCGATCAGCCGTTGGAAGACCTCATCCTTACGACCATAGAATCGATCAGAGATGCCCGGGTCACCCGTTCCATACAGCGTCAGGTCACCTTGGAGCACGCTGTCCCGCACGGGGGCGTCGGACAGCACGTATGTGCGGAAGCGATAATCTGGTCCGAGGCGGTGGAGCGCCGCTGCCGTCGTCAGCAGCTTCATGTTCGACGCCGGAGCCATGGCGCTGTCGGGGGAGATGGAAAAGATCGTGTCACCCGAATCCAGCGAATACACGAGTGCGCCCCACTGAGCGTTGCCCCATGAACCACCGGCGAAGGTCTCGCTTAACTGCTCCTGCAGGCGCTCGACATCCTGAGCTTCGGAGATAGCCGGATACGCTAAGATGCTCAGCAGCAGAAATGCCACAGGGCCCGGGCCCAGTCTGTTCCGTCTCGTGGGTGCGTGAAGAGGAGGAAACACGAGAGGAAGGTCGGTGGTCAGGCCGAGACGGCCACGTCCGTCGACACCAGGCATTCGGGGCAATAGCCGGACAGCTCGAGGCGATATCCGGTCACTGTGAAGGCGCCAGCCGTACCGCGGAGCGCCTCGATTTCACTGCTCGAGATTTCCCCGGGAAGGTCGAGCACCCGTTCGCAGACGACGCATCGCGCATGGTGGTGAGGATCTGTCCTCCCGTCGTACCGCGCGGAGTGATCTGCATAGCTCAGCTTGACCGCGAGGCCACACCCAACCAGGGTTTCGAGGCTTTTGTACACGGTGGCGAGGGAGATCACCGGCAGCTCCTGCCTGACCGCGAGGAAGACCTCGTCAGCGGGA
>Ga0222718_10002004_pt1 | contig 18721 bp, 28 predicted proteins | sample C33_27DmetaG_FD_165045 | JGI IMG/M metagenome (GOLD analysis project Ga0222718, IMG submission 165045) | Estuarine water microbial communities from San Francisco Bay, California, United States - C33_27D | ecosystem: Environmental > Aquatic > Marine > Unclassified | place: USA: California... | reverse complement strand
CGAAGGCTACTGGCCTTCCTTTAAAGACTGTCCAAAAAATCTATAACAGGGGACTCGCTGCGTGGAGAACCGGGCATCGACCGGGAGCTTCTCCACAAGCGTGGGGGTACGCGAGGGTTCATAGTTTCGCCACTAAGGGGAAGACTTATTATACGGCGGATAAGGATTTGAGGTAGAAGTTTTGAACGCGTAAGCAGGTACCGAACCCTTCGGTGGTTTTTTGCAAAATATCTTGCAGTCACAACAATCCCTTACAGACACGAGTTGCTTTTTAGTCGCGTAACATCGTGTCGGTAACATAATATCTTTGGAGAGATACCTAATTAGCTGGTCTGTGAGTATCATCCTAATATAAAGGAATGAAATAATATAAAAGAATACCGTTATGGGAGCAGTTTGGGAAATTCTAGACTTTCTGGCTGGGGTGTGGTCAGTGATAGTTTTAAGCTTAGTACTGGACAGCCTAATTCAACAATTAATAGGATGGAGATAATTTACAAAAATAATCTCAGCATATAATAAATGAACTGGATCACCCCCTCTTTCGTCGCGATGTTATTCGGTAGCGCCGGATTTATATTTGTTATATTATTCTTAATCGACTACCTCACGCGACCTAAACCCGAAGAATACAGCTGCGGTAAAAAAATGTAAATACATATAAATGGTTCACCTCGACCGAATACACGAAGAAATACGTGTCTTAAACCTAAAACACGAAACCTTGCTCTCGTTTCGTGTTTTTGTAAACTTTACTAACCGAATGGATCTATTTAAAGGGATAGAACTGGGCGCTTTACCCGACCGCGTTAAATTGACGGATGAAGAAAAGATTGAAAGAGAATATCTTAATAAATATTTTAAAACACTGGAGGAGTTGTTTCCAACACTCGCGGCTAAATGGAATCGGAGGAGTGTTTAAGTCAATTAAACAACAAGGTAATACTCAATACATGATAAAACAAATTATAGAATTTTTGTCAAAAACTGAAAAACCTTTACTAGGGCGATGGTCCTTAAAAAAGTGTAACGAAATATCAACATCCATAAATTCCGTTTACCAAAATAGGGATCACTGTGGTGACACTATATGTAAAAGTCCTAAAAAGGCGTCTGACTATACAAAATCTAAGAAGTGATACCGACGTGTCGCATTTGATTCTCCTCATGATCGTATTGGTCCGGATCGTAAAATATAACATGCTTCTGTTTCACGGGTGAAGTCTTCGCACGTCGCGGCTTATTCGACGACTCGTATGGGATTGAAGAATGATGAAGGCATATACGAACCTTTCCATCCGAATTTCGCTTATATCCAAACGTGTATTCAACCTCCGAAATCTCACCGGTCGTGGCGCATGTAAATTCATACGTACCCATGGCGTGTGCAACGTCTGAGTGACAATCGATTTGGTGGTTCTCGAAAACGACCTTACTAAATCCCTTTTTCGCGTTAATGGCGAAGCCGTGATCCTCTTTATAACCGCTAATTACAGCATCATTTCCAACGAAATACGACATAGCATCATTCGCAGTTGGACGAAACTGACGCTCTGCAGCCTTCGTAGGTTTGAAGAGTACGTTAGAATGACCGTATCCATATAATTCACCCGCACATTCACCCGCGAGTTTCACGTAATCACCGCCAGTCAGAAAAGAGTTAGAAATATCCACAATAGACTGCGCCCATAAATTTTGCGCCTCAATAACCTCACCAAAAGTTACATCTCCAGTTTTAGAAATTTCATCTATGAGTTGGACAGCCTCATTTAATACAGACCTCTGATTTGCATCAGGATCGTATTGATCTGGGTCATAAAACATGGCATTACTGCGTTGTTGTGTCACAGGTTTCATACGAATCTTTTGATGCGAAAACCCGCGTGCGGAGTTAATCTCTGTGTCGTATTGATCAGGGTCACATATGGCGTGTATTTTTACATTTCTACGTACACGTGTGGTAAAAGGAGTTCTGATAGCAATAACGTTCATTGTAAAGTAATATGCACTCAATCTTTTAATATACATAACATTAAAGAATTAATACTCGTAAAATATAATGGATCCTTCTAAAATTCCAAAACATATAATACGTATACTCCAAGACAAGGAACTTTCTATGTCGCAGAAAATGGTCGCGTTTACGATGCTCATGCCAACGATGCCACCCGACCCCAAAAACGATGAAGCGTGGAACGTCAACGCAGGTGTTGGTAAGGATATTTTAAAGCTTGTCAATGATAATAAAATACGTTTAGGAAAATTTGATGAAAACTTTATGCTAGAGATCGTCGAGCTCTAGGACTTCTTTGCCAGGATTGGTAAATCAAAATACCGGTAGAGTCTACAATTTCTATATCCTCTTCGTGATACAATCGCGTCCAAATGTTCTCTATACGTGCGTGTAAATTATCCTTCTCGGGTTCACTCAAATTTCTATACTTTTGGGAGCTTACGGTGGCGAGTAACAGTCCTTTATAGTCTTCCAACTCGGTTATGATACCGGTAAACGAATTACCATTCGTGTCATTTTTATTATAATATGAATCCAACATCTGTAGTATGTTATGCACATCATACAAACGTTGAGGAAAGGGTGAGTTATTGGTTGTTAAGATCATTGTTATATACAACAGTACTTAAAGTTTTATATTCCTTTTTAATTACATGGAAATTAGTTTGACCAATGTGACGAACGGAATATACGAGTTTACAAAACCTTAACATATACTGGTCGTTCGGTTTTTATAAAAAATAATCCAAGTTGTATAATTTTTTTTGTAAATTTAGATTTCACTAAAATAATACTGTGATCTATATATTTATTTGACATATCTCTATGTTTATTCAACACTGATCGTGATCGCATGACACGTTTTAGAGATACACGGTTACATTCTGTAGCATCCAATATCATTTGAAGTTTATTTTCACGTACCGTGAGAACCCATGCATCCATGAAATGTCTATCAAGATCCAATTCGTTCGTATCATCCGTAAGTTTTATATGAAACGGGAATACCATTTATTTACTTAAACATAATATTCTTTCTCTAATTAATGTTCCCACTCGGGGATGCAAAATACATAATCGCGGTGTGTATGGTAGGAATTGTTCGCACATTAATGGATGTTCGTGAAGATATAAATAGGTATAAAAAGAAAGATGACCATTAGAATATATGCACGCGCGTGCTATATTTAACACCCTTCGTGATACGGGTCCACAATATTTGGTGAATACGTATAAATGGATTAAGATGGCGGTGTGGGACGCCCCTTATACTATTTTTCTAGATGTCGATCTGGAATATACGAGACTTCGATTCGTGGAAATGAAGGAGATGTCAGAATTGGAAAATCAAGAAGATGGAGAAGTCGAAGACGAATCTGAACCGGGTCAGGTTAGATGGTACAAACGAACCCTAAGTCAGCTTCGGAAACGTGAAAATGCAACCACAATCATTAATGCCTGATTTCTACGTGAGTGTGTATTCACACGAATTCGCTCTTGCGTTTTGTCAAGCGACCGCGCCCCTCTGCGCAGACATTCAGCGTAAAATTTGGGGAGAGGTTCTTCATCACCCACACGCTATCGATCCTCCACCTGCGCCGAGAAAATGTCCCAAATACTACGCAATGTCATCGACTTCATTGCCCCGAAACCTTTTCGATCAAACCTAGATTTTCTTACAATTATGAAAAATTACACTGTGGTGGAAGCTACGAATGAGTGTGGTGAAAAAAGATATTTACAAATTCCAAAGCACGATCCGATGGATATCACGGAAAGGCGGGAGAACTTAAATTTTCTCTATAGAAAATGTAAAGAAATTCTTTCTTTTCTATCGAGAAAAAGAAGATATTCGTACGAACACGAAAAATTTGATAATCTCTATTTTAAGGTCGTTGATTTAAAGCAAAAGATAAAAGGCGCCTTGAAACAGGGGGATGAGGGGGATTCTGTGATGCACTTTTACGATTCTTTTATTAAGCTTCGTAGGGAGGCTCGAGGTTCATTCTCCTCAAGTAAAGATTTAAGTATTTTATAAACCTAAGTCAGATAAACTTGTGTGAAATTTCATGCCTTTAAGATGGATAAATTCCATAAACTTTTGGAACTCGTCGATAAGAACTCGGATAACATTCCGGAAGGAGATTACGTGAACATATGCAAACTCATCAAAGAAATACACGACAGAGTGAAACCACCATCGTTTTTACTGAACCACAACGAGCCAATGACAATGCCTCAATACGAACCTACGGGTATGGGTGAAGAAGAATTGGGATCGCTTCGTCAATTTATTGAAGAGTTGGATGCGGAATGGGCCGCCACGGACAATGAACCAGGTACAAGTAATACACAGACAGATACAGTTCACACAGAACTACCAAATGGAACGATGACTGTTGAAACACAATTCAACTTTATACCAATTATCCCACAATCGGATGAATACTACCACCCGTATTATTCAAATATGTAAATTAGTCACATAATAGATCTATTTCCTTTTCAAATGTATGTGACAATAGTATAGTTTTCAAGTCTCTTGAAAATGTAATAAATAATTTTGGAATGTCACCCCATAAACGCTCGTTACTCACAAAATCGTCTACACACCCTTCTTTTAATAACGGCTCCAAAAGTGTCCAATTCGGCTCGTTATACTTAATCTTAGTACAACCCCTAGCAAATTTACGTGCGTATATGTACCAAGCAGCTATACTTTTGTATATACGTACAGGCTTTTTACCCTGTTGTAAACATATTCTTAAAGATGGAACAACAAAAGTGTGAAATTTCGTGAACCCATCCATACATATTCTTTCAAGATCATCTGTATTTGAACCACATGAGAAACGTTCTTCGATTTCATCTACATAATCATTTAAATCAAATGGAAACTTTCCTTCTATAGACGGAACTATTTCCTCTTCCTGTAATTTTTTGAAATGTTCTCTGTGTGTATCATTTTTCATGACTTGATCGAATGTGGTATACCCAGATAATACACCCAAATAAGCTAAAGATGTATGCCCTCCGTTCAAAATTCTAATTTTTGTTTCCTCGTACGGTTCTATGTCATCGGTAATCGTCACACCCACTTCCCCTAAATCTGGAAATTCTGAAGCAAAATTGCGTTCGATGACCCACTTAGAATATTCCTCTGTCTGAACAGGGGTTCTCCCATATCCTGGATACACATGTTCCACTTCATCACACAGTTTCATGGTAGTTCTAGGTGTAATTCTATCGACCATACAACTTGGAAACTTAACGTTTTCACGAACCCAATCTACCATTTCGTATTGATTTGTCTGATAAAGATACGCCAAAAATTGTGTCTCTAATGCAACGCCATTCTGTCTCATGTTATCACATGTCAGAATTGTGATTGGATTTTTTCTGTTTCGTAAACCACATGCCAAATATTCATATAGAGGTGAACCAGGAGAATAACCACTCTCTGTAACTGTTATAGTTATCAAATGTACACTGGGTAAAGTGAGTAAATGCTTTGCTATAGTTCTGTTTTTTGTCCAATCTATAAAATCTAAATGTGAACGTACTAATCTATACTTCGAAGGTGTCTTGACGATATAATCGTCTATTTCCCTAAAACCCTCGTTTCGCAAATTGACCGCTACTATACCCCACCTAAGATCTCCAGTCTTCTGCATGTAATCGTCTATATACACGGCCTGATGCGCCCTGTGAAAAGCCCCGTATCCAATATGCACTATCCCCGTTTGACATTCGGATTTGTCGTATGTGGTTCGTAACATATATTGATTACTGGAGTATAATAATATTTAATTACGTTAAATTGTCTTAAAAAAAACGATTGTTATAAATAAAATGAGTCTTCACATCATCATGGGTAACATGTTTTCGGGTAAAACGTCGGAGCTTATTCGGCGCCTGAAACGATTGAAAGTCATAGGCCGTGAGATACTCGTGGTAAACTCTGCGAAAGATACGAGGTCGGAAGAACAGGTATTGAAGACACATGACAATGTAAAGTTTAATTGTCACAAGGTATACGACTTGTTTGATCTTTTGTACGATAACGACGAATTTGATAAGGCTGATATAATAGCCATAGATGAGGCACAATTCTTTCCCCGTCTTCATAAGTTTGTACAGATGTGTTTACATGTAAACAAAAACGTGATTCTGACAGGGTTAGATGGTGATTGTTTTCAACGAAAATTTGGTGAACTGATCGATTGTATTCCTCTCGCGTCGGAGGTCACAAAACTTTCGGCCTTATGTATGCGGTGTAAAGATGGTACACCCGGTCCATTTACTAAACGATTTGGGGATAGTAGAGAACTGGAACTCATCGGTGGAAGTGATATGTATATGGCTGTGTGTAGAAAGCATATTTAAAAAAAATATCTACTATCAGGATGCACGTGGTATTACAACCCAGTCCCTCTGTAGCCCATAAACTACGTGTTATATTGCCTGACAAACGCGCTATCGACTTTGGTAAAAAAGGTGAACAACACTACATAGATCACGGTAACCCGAAGTTAATGCGAGCACATCTCATTAGGAAAGGAGCTATCATTCCTAAGGAGCTGCGAATTGAAACGGACCCGTTAGAAATACATCGTGGGATGCTCAGAATAAAAAAGAGTGAAAAGGAAGATTGGGAAAATTACCTCGAAGAGAAATACTGGGAACGCTGGCTTTTATGGTCTTATCCCACATTATCAAAATCTAAAATAGCTATGACAATGGCACAAGGTATTCTCTTCATGCCTACGGCAGAAAGTTTATGGTTTTGTGAGGATAATCTTATTGACCTGTAGACCCGAATCCACCCGATCCACGTTCTGTGTCTTCAATAATGTTAATTTCTTCGATAGGGGGAGTTTCACAACGCTCTAGTACAAGTTGCGCAATACGATCACCCTTCTTGATTTCAAAGTCCTTCAAACCATGATTAAATAGAATGACCTTGATTTCACCGGTATAATCAGGATCAATAACTCCTGCGCCTACATTAATACAGTGCTTCGCAGCTAGACCCGAACGGGGAGCTACGCGACCGTACACACCCGGGGGAAGAACTATGGTGATGCCAGTGCTCACTAAAGCTCGCCCCGCCTGACACGGTACAACCGCAGCTTCGGAGCTATATAAATCATATCCCACAGCACCATCAGAACCACGACTAGGAATAATAGCATCGAAACACAACTTCTTGACCCCAAGGGACATCTGATCATTTATACTCTCAAATCCTTAAGTTTAATTATTCTAAACCACCACGCAACCTAAGAACGAGATGAAGTGTTGATTCCTTTTGAATGTTATAATCGGCGAGTGTACGACCATCTTCAAGTTGCTTTCCCGCGAAAATGAGACGTTGCTGATCGGGTGGAATACCCTCCTTATCTTGAATTTTAGCTTTAATATTATCGATCGTATCTGATTGCTCAACTTCTAAAGTGATAGTCTTTCCGGTAAGTGTTTTCACGAATATTTGCATACTACTATATAATAGGATTATTTCTTAAAGTAACTCATCTTAGTGTATTTGAAGTACATTAACATGGGAAGAAATGTCTGGAGTGGGGTTCGAACCCACGCGTGCATAGCACAGACGATCTTAAGTCGTCCTCCTTAGACCACTCGGACATCCAGACTTTTATGTCCAGTACGGGGATCGAACCCGTGGCCACCAGGTTAAAAGCCTGGCGCTCTACCACTGAGCTAACTGGACATATTCGTTTCTTATTTATTACAGGATTAAAATCTTTAAGTATAATAACAATGAACAAACTCTTAATTCAAAAAGGGCCATTTATGGGGAAAGTGTTTTTAAATCTCATCTTTCAATCCATGGTAGCATACACGGCTGCAAAATCGGTGAATAAACAACACGCGATAAATTATCACTTGGCGTATATTTTAGGACCAATCGCTCTTTTCTTATTTCTCGCATTTGTGCGTGTAAGCTTTGAAGTAAAGTTTGCTATACTCACACTGATTTCTGCGTTGATGGGAATTATGATGAAAAAGCGAGATTATGGCGAAGACATCATAAAAGACGTCGTAAAAATGTTCTCGATATTTTTTGTACTCGGTTTCATAAGTGTTCAAATGGGTATGGATCTTCGGGTATTTGGATTTATATTAACACTATTGTTACTCGGGTTAATCGCATTACTCATATTTTCGGGAATTGAAAGGAAACATCTTTCGAGATATGGTGTACTATTATTTGCACTGTTTATCGTGTACGATACAAATAATATACTACAAAGGAACTACAATGGCGATTTCTTAAACGCCTCGACGGATTACTTTATGGATATTGTAAATTTATTACGATTTTATGATAATTCTGATTAAAATATCAATTTAAATATCATCGGACCGAATATGAGTAAAGCGAAAAATACACCAACCCAAATAAGTAACGTTTGTATGCCACCGAACATACTAAACGGAAAATCATCCCACGGAATCATATTTCCAAAATCAAAAGGTCCTCCTTCCTTGAATGGATTATCCCCAATCTTCCATTTATGAAGAGCCTCGCATTCACTCTGACACATATCTCCACACGCGTTAGCTTCCTCTTCGGGAATACCTTCTCTACAATACGGTTGATCTTCTTCTTCCTCTTCACCTTCCGCAGGTCGATACTCAAGTTCCGCGTATGGAACCGTAACACCCTCTTCGTACCCAGCGAATTGATCCCAATTTAAAGGTAAACATTTACCGACACACTCTTCAACCTTTTTACTCGCATCTTTTTCAGCGTCTATTAAATATAAAGTACCCGCTAGACCACCTGCGACCGCGGCCGCGGCTGTAGCCTTTTGACCTGCAGTCATCTTCTTTTTAGGCTTAGGAGGATCTGCTTTGGTTTTGGGTTTTTTAGCGTCCACTTTTGGAGCATCCGGTCCTTTAGGGGGTTTACCTGGAATATCCGGTCCTTTAGGTGGCTTGGGTGCACTTGGCGGTTTCATCGTGGGTGGTTTAAAACCGGGCAGTTTAGCATTGGGTATCTTCGCCTTCGCCATTTACAATTAATAAATATTTTATTCTACTGATATGAGTTGCTGTTTTGTATCCCCCTGTTCCGCTTCACAGCTCGCTCCGCCATATTTCAGTTGAGAAATTATATTAAATTCATACGTGCTCATTCCCGTGACATACTCGTTATCGACACTATCTTTCAAATTCCATTCACCCACACAATCTTCTCTAGGACATTTACTCTCGGGACACGCAATTTCCTTCGTATCACCATCATCAAATTCGCATGCGGCACCACCCTGTAAAGGATCGCCTAATTTTTTATACGTACCCGTTAATGTCATACCCTCTGTACATGTAGACCCACCTTCACAAGTTTCATTCCATATCCATTCATGTTTGCAATCTTCTGGGGGGCATTTATCCTCGGGGCAAGGTTGTGTTTTAGTTTCACCATCTTCAAATGGACAATACGCGCCACTACCTGAATGTTCCTTAGTTACGACGTATGTCGCCGATTGTATAGCGGAATTATCGCTACACATACCCGTACAGGATTCATCCCACGTCCAATCACCTTCACAATCTTCGTCAATTTCCGTAGGGCGTAAAGATCGTGGACAAGGTTCTTCTATTATCTGCCCCTCAGTATAATCACACTCACCACCAAATTTACCTTCTCGTACTATTTTAACGGCGCCGGTCCTTTTGCTGGTAGTACCATATCCTTCGCAGTCTTCCCATTCAACCGTATGAACACATTTTTCGGGGGGGCACATGTTATACGGACATTCAACTTCCTTAACTTTACCGGCTTCTGTGTCACATTCTTCGCCACCGTATCTCGCAGGCTCTTCAATGACATACTGCGAAAATCGCGTAGCGTTTCTCATTGAGCAACTTCCGATACATATCTCATCATCTACCCAATCTCCTACGCAATCTTCTGGTGGACACATATCAACTGGACACGGTTTTTCCTTTGTTTCGCCATCCTTAAAATCACATTTACCAAAACCTGTAGCTGCTTTAGTTACTTTATACGTACCTACTAATTTGCTTTTTCCTGAACTACAATCTTCTGTACATTCCTCGGCCCATACCCATTCCCCCTCACAATTGTTAGCGGGATTTTGCATCTGCTGATGTACATAAAATACGGCAGCTAGGACCAGGATTAAAAGAATATACTGTAACATCTATAATAGAAAAATATTTTTATATTTGAAAGTATGGTAATACTTTGAGATATAAATTTTTTATAGGATAAGTTTCTTCTCGTGTCCAACAACGATATTCGTATTAACCGTAATATCATACCCAGCTTCCTTTATGTTACGACAAAACGCGACATCCTCTGAAACCATCTCCGTGACGGAATTACCATCTTCAAGATCCAATTCAATTGGTGGGTGATGGAAATATGGATACTTCAAAGATTCAAGAACTTCCTTCGTACACGCAAAAAGTCCCATACCGTTGTATGCGACCGATATATATTTCTTATTAGGATCTATACTATCTTTCGACATGAATTCAAAATAACCATTTTTCTTAAAATATTCAGTGTTCCATTCCTGTACCGGCGAATATTGAGTTGTACCCAATCGATACATCCCCGAAACGACTGGATATTTATCCGTATCTTCTATAATCTCCATAACCTGTTTTGGTGTAAAAATAACATCTGAATCGATTGTTAGCCACACATCGTAATCCAGTTTACCATCAAATGGTTTTTGATCTTTTCCGCGTAAAACATCGAGACCGAGCGTTTTCATTCGCGCGAACGGTACGAACGATGAATATTGGTTCACTAAAGCAATCTGATACCCTTCTTTAGTGAGAGCCAGAAGAGTTTCTGACCATACCATCAAAAAATCACCGGAATATTCTCTACCCGGGAACGCCACGATGACCTTCTTCATTGTACAATATTCTCATTTTTTCGCTTTAAATAAATTTAATAATCAATATAGTCAATAAATCGACGATAGTAAAAGCGCCGGCCATCTGAACGAGTCTGGGTCTCCACTTTGAATATATTGATATTCTACTCCACAAACCATACAAGGAAACAACTACGATAACCCATAACATAACAAGTATCCACAGGTTGCGTTTCCAAAACCCTAACGTACCGGGGTTAGGAGTTTTTTGCTTTTCAGGTTCTGGCGAAGGTCCTACATCCTCACTCGGTGAAAGAGCTGTGGCTGTGGGAGCGGGGACACCATCAAAACATTCCTTCTCTTCCTCACTCGCGACATACCGCTTTTTCTCAGCTTCTGTGCACATAGCCTCGTTTTTACAATATCCACAAATTTCACCACCCGGTCTACACTGACAGCACTGATCCATAGGAGCCTTTTCTCCTCCTGGAAGAGTTACATCTTCTTTAGCTGCCATGTACCCCGACTCACATTTATCAAAACTGACAGGTTTGCAACCTAATGGAGTTATGTCTATAGGGTCTGACATATTACGATCAACTGCGCACTTCATCTTATTACATGTAAATATTATTTAGACAGCTGGCTATGAAAGTGTTCGCAGAAATTCTTAAGCTTAGGAAGAATTTCCTTTTGCCATCCATCCTTGTCACGCTTGAGTAAATGTGTACACGTGTCACTGTTGTACTGCTCAACCAATCGGCACGATTCGATGTTCAGCATCTCCATGTACGTCTGACACTGAATCTCCTCGTACTCTCGCACGTTCTTGAAAAGACATTTTGCCCGGTTCTTAATCTCAACTAACGTAAGATCACCCATTTCGTCCTTGATGAGACGATCAATCCTACCAACAATTTCATACTCCGTCCCCTCGATAACACATACAGTATATGTGTAATACGTATCGTCCGTGATATAATCCGGGTTCAATTTTGCCGTTGTATCCTCGTGACGTGTACCATGGTTCGTATACAAGGTCTTGCGAATATAATCATTCGCGGCAGTCTTTTCCTTATCCGTGAGACTCGTCTTGGATATCAATTGATTACTGACTGCTCGATACTTTTGTTCGACCGCCGCACTATCCTTTGAAACAAACTTTTGGGCATCAGCCAAAAGCTCGGAGGCTGTATTCGAAGAGTTAATCGCTTCTATAGCGATCTGCTCCTTCGTCTGACCGTCGAATGTATCCGGAGAGTACTTACACCAAAGATTCATGACAATCTCTTCAGGTTTACAAAACCTATTTTTATCAATCATACTCGCCACCTCGGACGCCTTCAGTTTAATTTTCTTGATACCAAGAGGTTTCAAGACGCGTTTGTAATTGCGAAGTATATGGTACACTTCACCACACGCGCGCGAATCGGCGAGTGCGTTATGCGCATTTTCAAACTCTTTACCAGTCAAATCCGCGTACAGGTAAATCAGTTTCCGTGGTTTGAGAAACGTCTTAAGAGTCATTTGGAGTGTGCACGCGAAATTAACCTTCTTAAACGGTTCGACACTAAATCCTCGACGGTAACACTCCGACATGAGAATACTCTCGTCAAACTTCGAATTATGCGCGACCAAAGTATCGTAACCCTTGATTGACTCGACAAATCGATTATACACCTCTTCAAAAGGTAAACCGTGTTCCTTCGCGTGTTCCGGTGTGATTCCATGAATGTGTACCGCGTCAACGATAAAATTATCGGGGTACACGATCATATGGTCGGATTCGACTTCATTTCCTTCAGCATCGTATTTGACATATGCGATCGATAGCATGCGGCTCATGTCAAATGAATGGACATTCTTTGGGGATGCCACGGGGTATCCCACGGGGAGACCCGTCGTCTCGGTATCCCAGGCTATGTACGCCATTAAGTAATCAAAGATCAAGTTCTTTATATTCGTTTGTTTATTTACGATTCAAACCCAGATAGGTCGTTTTCATATTAAAATATTTTTTAATAATAACGATGAGCGTGAATTCCAGATATAATTCCAGATCATGTAATTATGAAGGATCTAAGCCGTACAATCAATCAAATTTAAATAACGTTCTTAAGACGAGGAAATTATCCGCAACATTTGCAAAACTGATGCCGGATTTATCTGTACTGGTTCAAGCTTCGGTATATACATACTTCAAATCATATTCTAAAGAGCAGCAAGATTTAGCTCATTTTATTACAAGTCTTTATGATCAAACGTCCACACAAGCTCTTACGGCAAAATTATTTGGAGGGAAAACACCAACCGAGACTATAAATATAATAAACAAACATATAGATGTATTCAAGATTCCAGAAGGGGGTAAAAAAACCAAACGTTTAGGTCCACGTGAAATTGCGAATACATTCGACTTAACCCTAGGTGGAAAAGGTAAAGAAACTACATCAGATTTTGCGTACCTCATGATGTTAGATATGCAACACGATGAAACTATTCCTAATGATATGAGTTTCGAAGAATTTTGTCGAGAACGAATTACTATAAAAGGTGTAAGTCGCCGTTCACCCGTTTCGTATTTTTTTGGTAGATCTATAGAACCTATACAAACAGATTTTAGAAGACAAATGGGGGGTATAACGAAAGGAAAAGGTGGGAAGGGTAGTGAAAAAAATATAAAAGAATCATTCGAAATGCTACACCGGAAAGGGTCAGATGAACGTACCCTAATGAACTCTAAAAATCCTAATTTTCTACAACCGAAAACTCTTTTATATTTATTATTAGACCAAGAAGACGAATCCGCAACTGGTACACGTGTCATCGAAGCACAAAATAGAGTAGTAAGCACAGTTTTAAAATCCAATGGCACATTAAAGAAGAAAGTTGCTAGTTCTATATCACCGTTGTTCACAGTACCAAATCTTACGGATCCGGGTGCGAGTATGCTCATATTAGGTGCCAAAAAAGTTTCTCATAAACTTATGATGAAGAACAATAATGATCCACGCACGGGTGGATTATTATTTAATACTTCCAAACCCACGTTTAGTATAAAACACGCATACGGTACAACAAAACTTGAATATTATTACTCTACAAATCTTAGAGAAGAATTTAATAACGCAAGAAATATATCTGGAAATGGAACCATCACCAAGGTAGAAAAACGACAATTTGGATACGGAATTCTTATCAGTAATACCGTACAAAGAATGAAATATAACGCCAACAGTGAACCGAGTTGTAAAATTCGCATTCCGGCGGGTATAACTAAAAACATGGCTAAAGATGACACTCGCTCCACCATAAAATTAGGAAAATTTTTTGGCGATTTTATGCAGGGTCTAACAGCTTTATCTATAAATGATACAGTAAGTCCCGGAGGTATAAAACGTAAATTTGCCCTCACAACGGGTGATGCTATGTTAGGAAATATGTATTTATTTATGGGTAGAGTAACTAATAAAAAAACCAGAATGATGTTTATAATGTCTAAAGAAACAAACCTTAAATTATTTGGGTTTGATGATGTTATAACCCCCATGAGTAATAATGTAACTCAAACAGCCGCCAACAGTGAAAACGTTGGCGGTAGTAATTATAATAGTAACGGCACCAGCCAACAATCTAAATCCCCACAAAAACAGGGTATAAAGAGAAATAGAAATAAGAATAGCGCAAAAAATTCCAATAGCAACGCCATCAATTTGACAAAAAATTCCAATAGCAACGCCGTCAATGTGACAAAAAAACGAAAAATAAATAAAAATAGTGCAAAGGAATCCTCCAATAATGGTGGTGTAAAACCAATGAACGTGAACAAAACGAGAAAACCGACAACCGATAACCCGTTCACCGCCGCGATATTATTAGCTCAAAAGCGAAAGAAAACTCAAGAACAGATAGCAAAAGAACGACGCGATCGTAATTTGAACAGGGGGAAGAAGGCGTTCAAGGCTGAGATGAACGCCTACATTGCGGCCCCAAAGAAAAATACGATACAGCGACAAGCCGCGACATTTTTAGCTGAAAAGCGAAAACTGGCAGAGCAACAGAGACGTATGAATGCAATCAGAGCACAAAAAACGAATAAAAGCCCTCCTAAACCAACAAGATCTAATCTGATCGAAGAAATGGTACGAAATCAAAAAATTCGTAAACAAGCAAAAGCCAAAACGGCCAAGTTAACACGTAATAACCGAGTTAAGTCAGCCGTTGGATGGAGAAAGGCAAGCTACGCGAATAATAAACTTTTAGAGAATAAATACAAATCTATGCCCGACGCACGAAGAAAAGCTTCTAAACAATTACGTAAAATATCAGCCGTTACACCCATGAAAACGAAGGGTGCGACACCATTTCGAGGAAGTAATGGGCAATATCTTAACAAGTACAATCCAAAGACAGCAAAAACTCATAAACAACTCGTGGCATTAATGGCTAGAGCCGAAAACAAGGCTGTAAATAAAGGAGCTTCGCGACGAAGTGTTGAATCCGTTCGTAAGGCAAATTCCAGTTCTAATTCTAATTCTAATTCAAATTCAAATTCAAATTCAAATTCAAATTCAAACTCAAACAATAATCGAAGATAAAATAAATTATTTTTTTTATTAAAACATTCTAGTTGAAATTACCCTATAAGGATTTCAAGTGGAAAATCTTTTAAACATTATTAATCCAAATCGGGGGGTTCTACATCATCGGCAACATTTTAAAGTTGTTTCGATAAATCGCCTTTAAATTTATGTAATAACTCTTCATCTTTACTTTTAGTTTTGGTTGGGCACATGTTCCCTTCAAACACGTATGCATCGTCACATGTTAATATCATATCCCAAGACATGATGGGAATAATGTGAAACTCTTCTTCGTGAAGCTTACGAAGTTTTGGTGTTAAATCACCGATGAAATCATTTTCTTTCACTGTCAATTCTTCACATCGTTCCAAATCACAAAACACTCGCATAGTTTTATGATGAGCTTGTGTTCTAAAATCGTCAGTTGTTTGTGTGTCAAACCATATGTAATAATTTCTCGCCTTTTTATTTTCACAATAGGTAAACACGCGCACGCCGCGAGCCGACTTCGAATGACAGTCTTTTAGATATTCCTGGAGGATGACACTATGGTCATATTCGGTATTTCTATATTCTTCTAATGAAATCTTTTCTATACCAGCACCTTCACCACCGTATTCTGGTTTTTTTATATATGTCATTTTTTCATTGGCGAACTCGTTGATAAGTTTATCATTATAATAATAAACTTTTGGTGTCGATATGTCGTGTTTTGTAAAGGTGGTGTACCAATAATATTTACTTTGCACATTTTTACAAACCTGGTAATTATTAGCACGATCACGTTCTAGTATAAATGGAAATTCATACAACTCACCAGTCAGTCCGTATTTCTCTTTCCAGTTTCTATCAAATAGTGCTAAAAAGGGGTAAAATATTAAAAACCCTAGAGCTCCGAATTGGTATTTTGCATAAATACCTGGTACGAACAACTGAAAATTTAGTTTGGAAAGCCAAATTAGATAATCGATGTTTTTGACCGTGTATAAAAAAAACAGTTTATCCTGTTTAGGTAATAAATAGAATGACAGTGCATAAAGGCTGATGAATGAATAAAATTTGTTATTCGTTAACATCTACTAGTGTATCACATTTTTATTCGGAGGAAGTTATCGGCGGTTGATATCCAAAATCAACACGACCCGTGTACCGAGCCCCTCCTTGACGAGTTCGTGGTACCTCGAGTGGTCGAACAAAAAGTCCTCACCCTCTTCGTGCGCGTGCGACCCTTCCTCCGTGTGAAGCACGCATTTACCACCGCTCTTGATGGTGATGTCATATTAATCCAAATCGGGGGGTTCTACATCATCGGCATTTTCATCCACGTCTTCGTCATCATCGTTGTCAACTTCTATAGCCTCATCCTCTTCAGGTGCATCATCATCTTCTTCCTCATCAGGCTCTTCTTCCACAATTTCAACAGGCTTCTCTTCCGGTTCTTCCTCTTTCTTCTTTTTCTTGGCAGGAGCCTTCTTTTTGGTTGAAGGTCTTTCAAATATATTTTCAATCATTTTTTCATATTTTATTTTTAACACCTTTTTACGTTCAAAAGATTTATTCATCTTATTAATGAACGCTTCCGAATATCCCATACTTTTATAGGCCGAAATCAACATTTTATGTGGAGGTATTTTACTTTTAGAGTTGTACTTTTCCCACAATTGCGCAACATGACTGAAAAGTTTAATACGCACCTTACCAGATTTCAACACGTTTAATTTAACCACGACATTATCAGGATATTCAAAATGCCGTTCTACCACCTTAACAGGTGGATGTAGGTATACGAGTTCCACTACTTCAGGTTTTTTAAACTCGAGTCCGTAATATTCATAATTTCTTTTTATGAGTTTTAGATACAGTTCAGAATTCTGAACCGAGAAAACTTTTGAGGGTTCTTCTCGCTCTTCTCGGGGTATGATTTTTAATATGCGACGTACATCATCTTTAGTAGGACGTACTAAAGATGCGGTGTGTATTTTTTGACGCGGGGCAGGGCGCCTATACATTACTTATATAGTATATTTATTCTTTATTACAACTTAGGTCTAGTTCACATTCTATGATATGGTGCGCCTGAAAATTCTGAAGAGATTCAAAAGGTCCCCATATTTCTATAACTTTACGCTTCTTGTCATACCAAAGATACGATAAATCCAAATACTTCGTCAACCAATAAAATTTCTTACCACCTTTACCGATAAACTTGAAAATATCATCCTCTGAATAGGCTGATGCATCGAACTGACTGTAATGTGTATTTGGCGGTGTATATGGTGCCATCTTACGTTTCAAACGTGTATCACTTTTAAGTATGTTTATTAACGACCGCAGCCACATCCTGCCATCATATATTTTTCTTTCTTCTTATCGGGGGTCGTATATTTCATCAACATGAATAATACGAATACCATAACCGCCGCGGGATACATTATATCGTTACTGAGAATCTTCATTTATTATACCATGATATTTTTATATACCGATAGTGCCAAGGGGTTTATCCCATTGTCCATAATCTGGCGCAGTTGGTGGTCTTACCAACCCCTCGTCACCACCTTTTTGAAAAATACATAAATCGTCCTTTGTTACCTTTTCACCCTGAATTATATATCCTTTAATTTCATCATAAAAATCACCTGTAGATACTTCATGAGACTGGAGACATTTTCTCTCGACATCACCAAAGTCCTTACAATATTCCCGCCACTCTGTTACCGTATCTGTACCGTATTTCATATCGCTATAATATTTAGGATTTATACTACACTTTCCGGCTCCGAAATAATCTTTACACGCGTCACCCATCGCAAATGTTTCGACGCGAACAAAACTGTAGAGTAATAAAACGAGTAGTATGAAGAGTACTATAGATAGTTTTAATGAAGGAGTGACTCTTAACCTCATATATTTTACACAAATATTTTATTAATAATCATCATCTAAGGAAACTTCGGATCCACTGTCGTCTGAAGAGTCGGATCCCTCCTCGTCCGTGTCAAAATCATAATCATAATCAGATTCATCTAGAGCTTCGTATATATTTTCACCCACTTTGTTATATTTCCCCGTATCTTCCAGACATGTGGTATCATAAAACACACATATACACTCCTTTGGAACTTCTATACAAAATGAGGAAAACTTATACTGATTGTAGTTAACGTGTTCGAGTGTTCGTATAACATAACAATCGTCGACATCTTCGACTATCTGAACCATCTCCTGTGTTTCATCGT
>Ga0222718_10002002_pt1 | contig 18727 bp, 16 predicted proteins | sample C33_27DmetaG_FD_165045 | JGI IMG/M metagenome (GOLD analysis project Ga0222718, IMG submission 165045) | Estuarine water microbial communities from San Francisco Bay, California, United States - C33_27D | ecosystem: Environmental > Aquatic > Marine > Unclassified | place: USA: California... | reverse complement strand
GCTCAAAAATAGAATAACTAATGATATTAACTGAGTGATTAATAAAATATCCTTTAACCAAAGCATGACAATTTCGTATCGCAGTAAAGCGTGCAGGTCCTTTATTTATGTGAAGAAAGTTAATATCTTCAGGCAGAATATTAGTTTGTGTTATCAGTTGATTCAAAAGTTTAGATAGAACCATTTCATGTCCAAATTCACACTTTTTTCCTTTATCCCAAATAATTTTTTTCTTTTTAAATAAAGTAATTGAACAGTATGATAATGAACTATCAATGCCTATTTCCAAATTATTAAGTTTACTGACCATTTTATTTTCTATTTGCACTGGATGTTATTCCATATCCTACGCAACCACAATCACTGATACAATTCCAAATAATCTTTTGATGTACCATCGTTTTGGTGAAAGCAAATACCCATCTACCAACACAACCAATGAACAGCTAGAAGAGCACCTATCATATCTAACTGAAAACAATTTTGATTTTATATTTGCTAGGGACTTATTAAAGCCTGAGACTCTTTCCAAAAAAACCATTTCAATTACTGTGGATGATGCTTATTTATCATTTTATGAAGTGGGTTTACCTATTTTTGAAAAATTTAATATTCCTGTAACGCTTTTTTTAAATACGGAAAATGTTGGGGGAAACAATTATATGAGTTGGAAACAATTACAAGATACACTCACAAGGGGAATTGATATTCAAAACCATACTCATTCACATTCTAGCCTGAGTGTTATAAGTGATGAAGAAATTATTAATGAAATTGAAAAATCACAAGAGCTCATTTTTAATAATCTTGGAATTACTCCTAATCTCTTTGCTTATCCTTTTGGTGAAAATAGTTTGAAGGCTCAGGGAATAATATCAAATTATTTTGATGCTGCTTTTGGTCAACACTCTGGTGCATTTTCCATAGATCAAAAATACTATATTCCTAGGTTCCCTTTGAATGAGAATTATGGGTCTCTTGATCGTATTAGAGATGCCGCAAATGCCCTACCTTTTTCAAAAGCCTCATTGCAGCCCGCTAATCCTTTTTTAAATTCAGTGACAACTCGTTTTGTTTTAAGTGTTGAGGAGGGGGTGCAAAATGTAAATTGTTTTATTAATGATTTTGAGGGATCTATTGGGAAAACTCTAACCTCATTAGAAAGCAAATTATTAATTGAGTTAGATCGCATGCCTGTCAAAGGTCGACTTCGATTTAACTGTACAAAAGTAGATAATGGCGTTTATTGGTATGGATACCAATATTTAATTAATTAGTACTCAAATCTATCAAATTCTCTCAATTTATTGGACTCTATTATAAGCTCTAATTTTTCAACATAAGCATCACCTATTTCAGCATAAGCCGCTAAAAATTTGACTTTTGCACTGATGGGGTCTGTATATTGAACTCGTTCAGCAATTCGACGAACAACACGAAAACTATAATAAGCGGGATGTGTATTGATATTGTGCATATAGGCTTGAACGCTCTTTTGTAAACTATCAAATTTTAAAACTGCATGATTTTTATCTTCATCTCGTGCTTCAGGTATAATCCCTCTTTGCTCATTAGTCGTCCATTGACCATAAAGGGCATTGCCTTCTAATGCAAAACGAGATTGCCCCCAGCCACTTTCAATAATTGCTTGACCCAAAGCGAGTGAAATTGGAATAATATTAATTCTTTGTTTAAGTTTTTTAAAGAGAGTTAAATTTATCTTGCTGTAATCAAGTTTATATTTTTTAGAGAGACGAATTACTTCGTTTTGTTCATTTGTATTTAGTTCTGTGCGCTTAAATTTTTTCTCAATATTGATGATCATTTTACGATCTTCTAAAATCAAAGCGTTAGATTCATAAATAATAGGGAGTGTGACCAAATAAAATAATTTTTTTTTTGTGGCAACATCAACTAACTCATTAAAATCTGAGGGAAGTTGTGTAAGAGTAGGAAGACGGTTTAATTCTTCAATTGTTATTGTTTCAGGTAAAAAATTACTTTTCTTAAAGTAAATATGTAAATCTTTCCAGCTTTCAAATCCTTGTGCGTAGACTATAGGGCTTAAGAAGAACCCTAATAAAAAAATAAAAAGTTTATGCTTCAACTGGGCGAACTTCTCGAATTTCAGGAATATAATGCTTTAACATATTTTCAATCCCCATTTTCAAAGTTGCCGTTGAACTGGGACAGCCTTGACAAGCACCTTGCATCTGAAGAAAAACTATTCCCTCATTGTATTTGTCAAATATAATATCCCCACCATCCATTGCTACTGCTGGTCGAACTTTTGTATCTAAAAGTTCCTTAATTTTTTTTACGACATCACTATCATTTTCATCATAAGTATGCTCAGTTCGAGCTGCCTGTTCAGATATAACAGGTTTATTCATGGTGAAATGTTCAATAATGCAACCCAATATTGCTGGCTTCATTAATGTCCAATCACTTGCTTCTGCTTTGGTAATTGTAATAAAGTCTGAACCAAAAAATACACTCTCTACACCTTTTATAAGGAAGAGATTGGTAGCCAGCGGAGAATTGTTAGCAGATTCCTCATTTTGAAAGAAGATAGTCCCTTCTTTCATCACTTCTTGCCCTGGTAAGAACTTTAAAGTGGCTGGATTTGGTGTTGGTTCAGTTTGTACAAACATTATTTATTATAATATGTCTTTTAATTACGAAAATTCAAGACATGTAGTTTTTTATTTAAATCCAACGATTTTATAAACATCCTCAATGATTGGATTTGCTATGTTAGCTGCTTTTTGAGTCCCATCTTTTAATATCAAGTCTAGCTCATCTTTGTTGTTAAGAAGGTTTTTAATTTCGTCTCTAATGGGACCAATTATTTGAACTAAGTTTTCTGCCAAGTCTTTTTTCAACATAGAATATTCTTTTCCTGAGTAATGTTGAAGTGTTTGGTCAACGCTTTGATTTAAGCAGGCTGATAGAATATTAATCAAATTCATGCACTCAGGCTTACTTTGCAAATCTTTTGATGAGTCAGGAATTAACTCAGAGTCTGATTTAGCTTTTTTAATTTTTGAGGAGATAGAATCGTTTTCATCAGTTAACAAAATTCTTGAAAAATCTGAGGGATCAGATTTAGACATCTTTTTAGTTCCATCTCTAAGGCTCATAACTCGAGTAGCATTGCCATAAATTAAGGGCTCAGGTTGAGGAAAATATTCTACACCAAAATCATTATTAAATTTTTGGGCTATATCTCTTGATAGTTCTAGGTGTTGTTTTTGATCATCTCCCACAGGTACATGTGTTGCTAGGTATGCAAGAATATCTGCTGCCATCAGGTTAGGATATACCATTAATCCTACGCTGACATTTTCTCTATTTTTTCCTGCTTTGTCTTTAAATTGTGTCATACGGTTCAACCACCCAATACGACTAACACAATTAAAAACCCATGCTAACTGTGAATGGGCAGGGACACTAGATTGTTGGAAAATAATTTGATTTTTATAGTCAACACCAGCCGCTATAAAGGAAGCCAAGACTTCCAAAATACTTGACCGAAGCTCACTAGGGTTTTGATCAACAGTGATGGCATGCTGGTCTACTACACAATAAATACAATTGTAATTTTCTTGAAGCTCAACAAAATTTTTAATAGCACCTAGATAATTACCTAAGTGAAGTGTTCCAGTGGGTTGAACTCCAGAAAAAACTCTTTTCTCAAATTTAGTCATAACAAATAATTGATATCAGATTAATAGCTTTATTTCGAGCAAGTTCACTTAGCATTTCTCTCCCAGTAAAAAAGGGCCTCCTCTTGATTGGGTATCTGAGATTCTTCATAGTGGCAAGTTTTACCCTCACCTAAGCTATTAAATAAGTCTATGGCTTTTTGATGAGCCTGAGAAAATACGTATTCCAACATATAGTCCCTATTCTCCCAAGCAGTAATGGTATGATAATAGCCATTATTTTGAAATGAATGACCATGCAGATTGCCTTTACTAGAAAGTGCTTTTTTCATTAAGGGCGTAGAAAGAGATAAAAAGTGAATTTTTTTGAGGAGATTAAACGGCTTCAGCCCAGTTATTGCTATGATCATCAGAGAACTTTAATTAATTGTTCTTCTAAAGATTTAATTAAATCAGCATCTTTAATTTTATTATTTTTAATATCTGTAATTTGAAAAATATCAAAAATTTTTTCTCCGTATGTTGATATTTTTGCTGATTGAACGCTTACATGATTTTTATGAAAAATGTTTAAGATGTCCATCAGTAAGCCCTTTCGATCTCCAGATAGAATTTGATAAGTAGTGACATTTTTGCTCATCTTATTATCAATCGTAATTTTAGGTGTGACTTCTAAATTAGATTTAAAATTGAGTAAATCAGAGATGGCTTCAATTTGAATTCCCTCGACGCTTGCTGTTAAGTTTTGAATAAGTCTATTTTGCTCATTTTTTTCTTTTAATGCCTTTTGAGCAGAATTACAGACCCAAAAAACATCAATAACGTGATTATTATTTAATGAAATAATTCTAGAGCCGAGAATATTAATTTGAGAAAAGCTTAATCCTTGAACTATATCTTTTAAAATGCCTGATCGATTATTACATATTACAATTACTGCACTATACTCACTATTTTCGTAATTCAAAAAATTTACCCCGATAGATTTTTTATTTTTTAGATAATCTTTATAAAATTTAAATATATCGACAATCATGCGGGAAGAAAAAGCTTCCCAAAAAAGAGAAGGTAATTCTAAAATATTTTTTTGAATGAATGTATTCATGGATTTGTCAACATTACTTAAAACATTTTTTTTAATTGAATCTTGAACCGCAGAAGAATATGAAACACTATCAAGGCCTCTTTGTAAAAAATCACGGGAGTTATATAAAAGACTTCTTAATAAACTTATTCTCCATTCGTTTAAAATATTGGGTCCTACCGCTGCTATGTCACACAACGTAAAAAGAAATAAAGAATTAATTTTTTCCGAGGTATTTGCTATGGATGTGAATGAAGCGATAACATCAGGATCTTGAGGGTCGTTTTTAAAAGCAATATCACTCATTAATAAGTGGTTCTCTATGAGCCATAAAACCATTTCCTGGTCATCTTCTCTGAAGGGCAGTCTTTTAAAAATCTTTTCTGTTAATTCTTTCCCATAAATAGAATGACTTTTAGGGCCTTTTTTACCAATATCATGAAAAATTAAGGCTACATGAAGAGCCGTCTTTAAACTTAGTCTGCTGTAAATTTCTTTATAAAATGACTGTTTTTTTAACTCACTTAGATGGTGCAATGTCAGCAATAGATGTTCATCTGTTGTATAATGATGATAGATATCAAATTGTACCTGCCCCCATACTCTTCCAAATTCTGGGAATAGTTCATTTAAAATTTTAGTATCATTCAAGTTCCTTAGCACATGTATAGGATTTTTTTTGGATGCTATAATTTCCACAATTGATTGATACTGTTCTGAATTAATAGATTTTTTAATTGATTTTCTTTTTTCCTCTACCATTTTTAAAAAAAAGGGATGTATAAATAAATTACTATTAAGTGATGTTTCAAAAACGCTTACCCAATGTTTAAGAAAACTTTTAGAGTCATAATTTTTTAAATTCAGAAACCCTTTTTCGACTACAAATTGTTTTCCTAATATCTTAGTTCTAGATGGTTTGCTTTTATAAATTGTTTTGATGATTAGATCTTCAGGCAACTTAGAATAAAAAGTATTAAGCAAAGATTCAATCTTTGCAATATTAACAAATAAATGTTTCATAAATCGCTCAACACCTCTTTCTTTTTTGGCATCTCGATACGAAAGTTTTTTTGAAATTTTTAATTGGTTTTCAATGGAAAGCGTATCTCCTTTACTATCATTAAATAAATGAATAAAAGCTCGAACAGTTAATAAAAATTTCCAAGCCGCTCTTAATTCTTTTATTTCTTTTGAGGTAAAAATATTTATTTGAGATAAATCTTCTAACTTACTTATATTAAACATAAATATTGATACCCACAAAATAGTGTGGATATCCCTTAATCCACCAATTCCCTCTTTGATCTGAGGTTCTAAATTACTTTTAATGCCTAAATAATATTCATGGCGATCTACTAGCTCTATCAACTTTTTCTCACTTAGTTTTAGTGCATTTAATTTGCCAATTAATATTTTAATTGATCTTACAAATTCACCATACTGTTCAAGATCTCCAATTAAATAACGTGACTCTGCAAATTTAGTTACAGTTTTAATATCTTTCTTAGAGTCTATGATTGCTTGTTTGACAGTTAAAAAAGATATCCCTACTTCAAGTCCAACATCCCATAAGGAATTATTAAGCGCTGTTATAAATGTGCGAATATTTTTATTCGATTTTTTATAAATGAATAATAAATCGACATCGCTTTTAGGGGAGAGATCTTTTCGGCCGTAACCGCCAACAGCAATTAATGTGTAATCAGTTAGTGGATGTGTAAATAATATATTTTTTACTAGTTCTTTAACGATTTTATCAACTAAACGGGTATGGTAATAATTAAAACTAGATCCATCATTATTTATACTTAATTTTTGGAATAATTTATCACGCTCATTTTTATATTTTCCTTTGAGTTTTAGAGCATTGTTCATTATTTATTACATATTATTGATAAATAGCAAAATTAGTGCATTTATTTGAAATTTCTATAATTTAAAATAATAGCTTATAATAATTTTTCTTAAGAAAGCCAATAGAGATATGTTTAATTTAAAAAATAATAAATTATCAATGTTTAGTGATACTAAAAAATTAGAAAAAGATATTGATGAATTTGTAAATATTCTCTCTGAAGTTGGTTTGGCTTTTAAATCAATAGTTAAAAGATATCTGTCTCATTCTACAGATGAAAATTTTGTATCTATGTTAGAAAAAGTTACTGAAATGGAAAGTAGGGCAGATATTATTACGAAAGAAATAGAACACACCCTCTATGAGGAAACATTAATACCTGATGCTCGCAGTGATGTATTAAGACTTCTAGAACATTTAGATGAATTAATTGGAATGTATCAAGGCAATTGTTATCATTTTTCTATTCAAAAACCCCAATTTCCAAATGAGTTTCATGATGACTTAATGAGTTTAACAGAAACTGTAGTTGATTGTGTCGAGTCACTTTGCCTGACTGTTAGGTCTTTTTTTAGAGACTCTAGATCAGTAAGAGATAATGCACATAAAGTTACATATCATGAGAAAGAGTCTGATATTAAATTTAGTTCGGTAGCTAGACGTATATTTAATTCGGATTTAAGTTTGGATAGAAAAATGCACTTACGTTATTTTGTAGAAAAGATTGATCGTATCTCAGATCAAGCTGAGGATATAGCTGACGAATTAATAATCTATTCAATTAAACGTTCTGTTTAATTTTTTAATCTTATGGAATTAACTATCATTTTATTTTTATTTGGTGGCTTGTTTTTAGGATGGTCTTTAGGCGCTAATGATGCTGCCAATGTTTTTGGTACTGCTGTGGGCACGCGAATGATTAATTTTAGAACAGCCGCAATTGTTTGCAGTATTTTTGTTATCCTAGGTGCAGTGATAAGTGGAGCAGGAACCACAGAGACTATTGGTAAGCTTGGTGCAATCAACGCTTTACCCGGTGCTTTTGCTTGTTGTGTTGCAGCGGGCTTTTCTGTGTATTTAATGACTAAATTTGGCCTTCCAGTATCTACCACTCAAGCCATTGTAGGTGCTATCATTGGCTGGAATCTCTTTACAGGCTCCTCAACAGACTTAGGGGTTCTGATAACTATTCTTGCAACATGGATATTGTGTCCAATTCTTGCTGGTTTGATTGCTATTGGAATATTTTTATTTATAAAAAAAATTATAGCTAATTCCAAAATACATATTTTAAGACTAGATGCCTATACTCGTACGGCTTTGCTTTTAGCTGGTGCTTTTGGAGCTTACAGTTTAGGTGCAAATAATATTGCCAATGTTATGGGTGTATTTGTAAATATATCTCCTTTTACTGATATAAATATTTCAAGTTTTTTTATTTTTACATCTACGCAACAGTTATTTCTACTAGGCGGGCTAGCGATAGCAGTTGGTGTCTTTACTTACTCCAAAAAGGTTATGTTTACAGTTGGGAATGATTTAATGAAATTATCTCCTTTATCGGCTTTTGTGGTTGTTTTATCACATTCCATAGTTTTATTTTTATTTGCTTCTCAAGGTATTAGCAGTTTACTAAGTTCATTAAATTTACCATCTTTGCCTTTAGTGCCTGTTTCAAGTTCACAGGCAATTGTAGGAGGCGTTATAGGTATTGGCTTTTTAAAAGGGGGCAAGGAGATTAAATGGTCAGTTGCAGGAAAAATTTCTATTGGTTGGATTGTCTTACCCTTAATAACAATGGTCATTGCAATGCTGATCTTATACTTATTGAAATTTATGTTTAATTTAAATGTGGTATTTTAGATTTATTAATTATTCTAAAAATTTCTAGTATATTTTTTATAAACTAAAGTGTTTAATAAAGTTTCATTTATGAATTTAGAAATTAATCTAAGAAACTACCCATCTAAAGTCAATAAACCAGTTGTTGTTATCTGTTTAGATGGAAGTCAAAAAGAGTATTTAGATATAGCTTCAAAGGAAAACCTCACTCCTAATTTAGATAAAATTATTAATGAAGGTGAATTTATTTTAGCACATAGTGCTATTCCTAGTTTTACTAATCCTAATAATATTTCTATTGTTACAGGACAGCCGAGTGCAGTTCATGGTATTTGTGGTAATTTTTTTTATACTCCCTCAACCGGTGAAGAGGTAATGATGAATGATCCTCAATATCTTCGAGCCCCAACTATTTTTCAAAAATTTTATGAACAAGGTGCAAAAATTGCAGTTATTACAGCCAAGGATAAGTTAAGAAGTCTTTTAGGAAATGGCCTCAAATTTAATGAAAATAAAGCAATCTGTTTTTCCTCTGAAAAATCTGACCAAACCACATTAGAGCAAAATGGAATTGAAAAAGTAAATGAATGGTTAGAAACACCAGTGCCTGAGGTTTATTCCCAAGATCTTTCTGAGTTTGTTATGAAGGCAGGTGTGAAGATTCTCAATGAGTTTAAACCTGATATAATGTATTTATCGACTACAGATTTTATTCAACATAAATATGAGCCAGGCCATGAAATAGCTAATCAGTTTTATCAAATGTTTGATCATCATATTGGTTTACTTAATGATAATGACATTTCTTTAGTGATCACCGCCGATCACGGAATGAAAGCTAAAACAAATTTTGATGGCGAGCCTAACGCAATTTTCTTAGAAGACTTATTAAATAAAAAATTCCCTCAAGAAAATTTCAAAGTTATTCTTCCAATAACTGACCCATATGTTGTTCACCATGGAAGCCTCGGATCTTTTGCAATGATATATGTGGAAAATCAAGAATTGATACCTCATGTCCTAGAGGAAATTAAAAAAATACCTGAGATCGAGGAAGTTTTAAATAAACAAGATGCGTGTAAGATTTATCATTTACCAGAAGATAGGTCAGGAGATATTGTTTGTATGAGCTCTGAGTCTTTTACAATTGGCAGTTCTAAAAGTAAACATGACCTATCCTCATTAAAAGAGCCCCTTCGTTCCCATGGCGGGCTACATGAAAGAGAGGTTCCCTTTATTATAAATTCCTCTAAGTCGGATATCTCAAAACAACTGCAAATATATAATTATGACGCATTTTACTATGCTACCCATATGGCAAATAAATGAAAAAAAAAATGTATATAGCTGGTAAGGAGATCTCATCAGATATTAACATCGATGTAATCAATCCCTTTAGTAATGAGGTAGTAGCAAGTGTTCCTGCAGCAACAAGAGATCAAGTCTCTGAAGCATTTCATATAGGAGCACAGTACAAACCCAAGTTGACTCGCTACGAAAGACAACAAATTCTTCAAAAAACCGCTGAACTACTTGTAAAAAATAAAGAGGATATATCTAATATTATTACTCAGGAGCTAGGTATTGCTAAACAAGATTCACTTTATGAGGTAGGAAGAGCTTTTGATGTTTTTTCACTCACTTCTCAACTAGTTATCCATGATGATGGTGAAATTTTTTCATGTGATTTGACACCTCACGGCAAAGCAAGAAAGATCTTCACTCACCGAGAACCCCTGAACACGATTTCTGTTATTACACCTTTTAACCACCCATTAAATACTGTCGCTCATAAGATTGCCCCAGCGATTGCAACAAATAACTGCGTAGTTTGCAAACCAACTGAGCTTACACCTTTGACTGCCCTTAAATTAACTGAAATTATTTATGAGGCAGGGCTCCCTCCTGAAATGCTTTCCATGATAACAGGATTACCAGAGGAAATCGGAGGCGAATTTATTCAAAATCCTGAAATTGAAATGATTACTTTTACTGGAAGTGTGGATGTAGGGAAAATGATTGCTAACAAAGCTGGATACAAGAGAACCGTATTAGAATTAGGGGGCAACGATCCATTTATAGTTTGTAATGACTTAAGTGAAGATGATTTAAAAAGAGCGGCCGAACTAGCCGTATTAGGAGCTACAAAGAATTCGGGCCAGAGATGTACAGCAATTAAAAGAATTTTATGCCAAGAGAATATTGCAGATAAATTTGTGCCATTAGTCTTAGAAAGAGCAAAAAAAATTAACTTTGGCAACCCACAAGATTTAAAAACAGATATGGGAACAGTTGTTAGCGAAGATGCTGCCAAATTATTTGAACAACGAGTCCAACGAGCAGCAGAAGAGGGAGCAGAAATTCTCTATCAACCCAAAAGGCAAGGAGCTCTTCTTCCTCCAGTGGTATTAGATAATACCAAGCACACTAGTGAGTTAGTGGTTGAAGAAACTTTTGGTCCAATTATTCCAATTATTCGAGTCTCTAATGATATTGAAGAAGTGGCTCAAGTTTCTAATTCTACTGCTTTTGGTCTTTCCTCAGGAGTTTGTACAAATGATTTAAGAATTTCTAATTTTTTTATTCAAAACTTAAATGTTGGAAATGTAAATATTTGGGAGGTCCCAGGATATCGTATAGAAATGTCTCCTTTTGGAGGAATTAAAGATTCAGGTTTAGGATACAAAGAGGGGGCTTTAGAAGCAATGAAAAGTTACACCAATTTGAAAACCTACTCCCTGCCTTGGTAGATAAATGACTAAATCTCAATATGAATTAATTATTATAGGAGCGGGCGTAGTAGGTATGGGTGCCGCACTAGCAGCCCATAAAAAAGGAATAAAAAAAATTTTAGTTATCGATCGCCACCAAGCTTGTACGGGAGCGTCTATTAGAAATTTTGGATTTATCACTATAACGGGGCTTCGGCAGATGTTGATGCAAAAAAGAGCCTTACGGTCTCGAGAAATATGGTTAGATCTTGTCAAGAAAGCAAAAATTACTGTTAATCATCGAGGTTTATATCTTGTGGCACAACACAAAGAAAGCATCCCAGTTCTAGAAGAATACTTAAAAGTTGATCCTCGAAAGACTGTTAAACTTTTATCAAAAAAAGAAATGGAAGCACAAAGCCCACTGTTCAAAAAAAATAATAACTTTGGAGGCTTATATAGTAGTGATGAGGTTCGTATTGAACCTAGGCTTGCTATCCCTGCTGTAGCTAAATATTTACAATCAATAGGAATTGATTTTTTATGGAGTGAAGAAGTTTTAGATTTTTCTCATCAAAAAATTATTACTCAGAAAAGAAAAATTCAATTTAAAAAATTAATTATGGCTCCCGGTAATCATCTAAAAGGTTTAGGCAGAGACGTATTTGAAAAAAAAGAAGTGCAATCCAGTAAGTTACATATGCTACGAGTAATGCCAGAAAAAAAAATAACACTTCCAGGAGGTATTATGGCAGACTTAACGTTGATGAGATATCCAGGATATGAAAATCTCCCCTCGAAAAAAAAACTTGATAAGGTCATCAAAAAAACTAGTCGAGCTGAATTAGATAATGGCATCCACGTTATTGTTGTTCAAGGCAAGGATGGATCTCTTACAATAGGTGATTCTCACCACTACACCCACGATACCCACTATCCATTTGAAAATGAAACTATCGATAATTTAATACTGAATAAATTTGATCAAGTTTTACCTATAGGTAAATATAAAGTCATAGAAAGATGGGTTGGTGAATACCCTTCAGGAAAAAAAGACTATCTTGATCATTGGCTAGATAAAAATATCTGTATTGCAAATGTTACAACTGGGATTGGTATGTCAACAGGTTTTGCTTTTGCTGAGGATGTTATAAGCAAGCTTTATTAAAATAATATAATTTTGTTTAGATAATATTTTGTCATTTTCTTTATTTTTTATAATTGTTATTACAGCAGTCGCACACACGACTTGGAATGTGTTATTAAAGACATCGGATAACAAAGTATTTTTCCTCAGAAGCCTTCTTCTATTGGCAAGTTTAATATTTATTCCTGTTTTATTTTTTATTAAACCACCTTCTCCTGAGGCATATAAATTCCTAGCAGCATCTCTTTTTATTCATATTTTCTACAATATCTTCCTCATCAAAATGTATAGCTATTCCGAAATATCTTTTTCTTATCCTATAGCCCGAGGCAGTCCTACACTAATATTGCTTGTTGCATCTCCTTTTTTGTTAGGGGATCAGATTAGCAATCTAAATAACATAGGGGCTTTAATTTTAACCAGCGGAATTTTTTTCCTTATTTTTTCTGAAGGAAACTATAAGAAAATTAATTTTAAAGGACTCGGACTATCTTTAATGGTAGCGTGTACAATTGTTGTTTACACACTTTTAGATGCACAAGGAGCTAGACTTTCAGACAGTGCCCTTTCCTATGGAATTTACATGTTTGCCATGGAAGGAATTATTTTCAATCTTGCTTATATGCTTTTCTTCAAGGATAAAAAAATTCCCTTAAAGTTTATACTTAGTGAAAAATATAAAATTTTATTTGCTTGTTTTTTAATTACTTTTGCATATTTGCCAATTCTATATGCCTTTACCAAAGTAAATGTCCCCTCAGTAGCAGCACTGAGAGAGATTAGTATTTTATTTACCTCAATATACGGTGTTTATTTTTTAAAAGAAAAGTTTGGATTGATAAAAGTTATTTCAGCTGCTCTTATTGTTATAGGCTGTATAACAATAAGAATAGCAGCAGGATAATTTAAAAACGTCTATCAAAATCTTTGTAGCCCATTAATTTTGGAATACGATATTTTATATTTTTAGGTAAGTTTTTATCATTATTAGTATGGCGTAAAACTTTTTGAACTTTTGCTTTTAAAGCAGCTTCAATTCCTACATCTGAGTCCTCAATTACTAAAACCTCACTAGCCTTAAGCCCTAATTTTTTATACCCAATAACATACCCATTTTTAAAAGGTTTATAAGGAATATCCCCCGTACAAGATGTAATATTCCCCCTAAAATATTGGTGAAGATTATTTTTTTTTAAGATCTTCAATATGTGATGTTTATGTGCATTAGAAACTATTCCTATTTTTAAATTTGTTGAACGAATGAATTTTTTGAGATGAGGATAAATTTTAGGACTTTGTTCATTAAAAGCTTTTTTTAGCTCTTTTCTGTAATTTCTCATAATTCTTGGAAGATTATAATTTTCTTCTAAAATGAGTTTTTGAAATAAGTGTTCTGAAATAATTCCAATAGTTGATTTTTGTTTAATGCTTTTATCATAGGTTATCCCCATCTTTTTGAGTGTAAGCAATGCTGTGCCAAACCATATTTGTTCAGATTCAGCAATTACACCATCAAAATCAAATAAAATTCCTCTTACTTTCATTTTCATATCATTTTTGTAATAAAAGGTTCATTAAATTCATCTTATACATATATGAAATAAAAGCATATAATTAGATATCTTTAAAAAAGGAGGAATAAGATGACAAAAATAAAAAATCTTTTTTTAATTTTTACTGTCTTCATATTTGGTTCATTTTCATTAATGGCAAAAACACAGCTCACTGTTTATTCAGCTGTCGAAGCAGAAGATTTAAAAAAGTATGCAGCAACATTCAATGAGGATCACCCAGATATTGAAATTAACTGGGTCAGAGACTCAACAGGTATCATAACTGCAAAACTTTTAGCAGAAAAAAATAACCCTCAAGCTGATATCATATGGGGATTAGCAGGAACAAGTGCCATGCTGATGAAATCTGAAGGCATGTTTGAACCTTATGCTCCCAAAGGATTAGAAAATCTTGACTCTAAATTCCGTGACTCAGCTAACCCACCTTCATGGACAGGAATGGACGCATGGGTTGCTGCTGTATGTTTTAATACTATTGAAGCAGAAAATTATGGTTTACCAATGCCTACCTCTTGGGAAGATCTAACCGATCCAGTTTATGAAGGTCATGTAGCTATGCCAAATCCAAATTCATCTGGAACAGGTTTTTTAGATGTTTCTAGTTGGCTGCAGATTTTTGGTGAAGATGGTGGTTGGGCTTATATGGATAGACTTCATAAAAATATTTCTCACTACACTCACTCAGGATCTAAGCCTTGTAAGCAAGCTGCAGCAGGAGAGGTTCCAATTGGAGTGTCTTTTGCATTTAGAGGCGCAAGATCTAAGGAAGCAGGAGCTCCAATTGAAATTATAGTTCCAGCTGAGGGTGTTGGATGGGAGATGGAAGCAACAGCTATCATCAAAGGTACTTCTAATTTAGAAGCTGCTAAAACATTAGCTGACTGGTCTATCTCAAGAAAAGCGATGGAAATGTACAATGACGCTTACGCTGTTGTTGGTATGCCTGGTGTAGCAAAACCAGTGAAACACTTTCCTGAAGGTTTGTTAGAGGCAATGATCAAAAATGATTTTGAATATGCGGCTCAAAATAGAAAAGATATCCTTGCTGAATGGCAAAGAAGATATGATTCTAAGTCAGAACCTAAAAACTAAATAAAAATCTTATAAAAAAGCTTACAATTAATTTTGTAAGCTTTTTTAGTTAATAAAAATCATGGAAAAATATTTATCAGTAAAAAAAGTCAATAAACATTTTGGTAAGTTTCAAGCGCTTAAAGATGTAAATTTTGATGTACAAGAAGGAGAGTTTGTATGTATTCTTGGACCTTCTGGATGTGGGAAAACTACTCTTCTAAGAGTCATAGCAGGGCTAGAAAGTCAATCAGAAGGAGAAATTAATCAAAATAATAAAAATATTTCTCAACTACCACCTGATCAAAGAGATTTTGGAATTGTATTTCAGTCTTATGCTTTATTTCCAAATTTAACTGTAAAAAACAATATATCTTTTGGTTTAAAAACAAGAAAACAAAATAAAGATGTAATAGACAGACGAGTGGATGAATTATTGAATTTGGTTGGATTGTCTGACCATATCAATAAATACTCTGCACAGCTATCAGGTGGCGAGCAACAACGTGTTGCTTTAGCAAGGGCACTAGCGCCCTCTCCAGGATTATTACTGCTAGATGAGCCTCTTTCTGCGCTTGATGCAAAAGTGAGACAGCATTTACGTTTAGAAATTAAAAATCTTCAAAGAAAATTAGGAGTGACAACTATCATGGTTACTCACGACCAAGAAGAGGCGTTAACAATGGCAGATAGAATTATTCTAATGAATAAAGGTGTTATTGAACAAGAAGGGTCTCCTCAAGACATTTACTCTAAACCTACAACCGCTTTCTCTGCAAACTTTATAGGAACAACAAATCTATTTAAGGCGAATAAAATTTCCTCAAATTCAATTGAAATTCATGGCTCTATCTTAGAATGTAATGATGATATCAAAGACGATGTTTCAACAGTAACTATCAGACCAGAAGATGTTAAAATCTCTAATAGCGAAAATAATCAAAATATTTTTACTGGAACAGTAAAAGAACTTGAATTTTTGGGTTCAAACATAAGAGGGCATATTGAGGTAAACTTTAAATCCCAAACAGATATTGTTATTTGTAACTTTGCGTCTGAATATATTCAAAATCATAATATTCAAAAGGACACATCCATTAATATTTCTCTTCAACCGCATGCAATTAAAATTGTTAAAGATTAAAATTTAAAATGAAAAAAAGTAGAGACGACTATTTAACTTTATTTTTTATATCCATTATCGGATTTTATATTTTTATTGCTCTCGCTTTTCCTATGTATGCCATTTTATCAAAAAGTTTTGAAAATAAAGATGGCGCTTTTATTGGATTTGAGAATTATCAAAGTTATTTCGAAAATAGTTCATTAGTCTATTCAATCTACAATAGTTTATTTATCTCTATAGTGACGATGGTCATCACTATTTCTCTAGCTTTTGTTTTTGCCTATGCTCTCACTAAAAGTCGTATGGCAGGAAAAGGTGTGTTTCGTTCGATAGCTATGATTCCAATTTTAGTACCATCGTTACTATCAGGAATTTCCCTTATTTATCTATTTGGCAAGCAAGGAATATTTAGGGAGTTATTAATGGGCTATGAAATTTATGGTCCTATCGGAATTATAATAGCTGAGGTTTTTTATACCTTTCCTCACGCACTACTTATAATTGTTACAGCACTTTCAATAGGAGACGCAAGATTATATGAGGCAGCTAAAGTTCTACGCTCCAAATCAATCCGAACCTTTTTTACTGTGACACTGCCTTCTGCAAAATATGGTGTTATAAGCGCAGCTTTTGTAGTTTTCACATTAGTGATTACTGATTTTGGAATACCTAAGGTTATAGGGGGTAATTATAACGTTCTTGCGGTAGATGTTTATAAGCAAGTAATCGGTCAGCAAAATTTTGAAATGGGTGCAGTTGTAAGTATGGTGCTTGTTTTTCCCGCTCTCATAGCCTTTGCAGTTGATCGCATTGTACAAAGAAAACAGGTGGCCATATTAACTTCTCGTTCTGTTGTTCATGAGCCCAATGAGAGTAAAACTTTTGATAGAGTTATGTTTGGCTATTGTTCAGCAATCTCAGTATTAATCTTAACGATTTTAGGAATGTGTTTTTATGCAAGTCTTGTTACGTTTTGGCCTTACAATTTAACCCTTTCACTAAAAAATTATCAATTTGATCTCATGGATGGAGGTGGCTGGGACTCATATTATAATTCTATTCGTATGGCTTGTTACACAGCCTTTTTTGGAACAATTGTGGTTTTTGCTGGTGCTTACTTTGTTGAAAAATCAAGAGGCCTTAAAACTGGTCGGTCAATACTTCATTTATTATCGATGATGCCGATGGCAATACCTGGGTTAGTATTGGGATTAGCTTATATTTTCTTTTTTAACCACCCCGATAATCCTTTAAATTTTTTATATGGCACAATGGCCATATTGGTTATTTGTACAATTACCCACTTTTATACCGTATCGCATTTGACAGCTCTTACATCTTTAAAACAAATTGACAATGAGTTTGAACATGTTTCATCTTCTCTAAAACAACCATTTTATAAAACTTTGTTTCGTGTAACAGTACCAATCAGTCTTCCAGCTATATTTGAAATAGGTATTTACTTTTTTGTTAATGCTATGACTACTGTATCTGCTGTAGTTTTTCTATACAGCTCAAAAACAACTTTAGCATCTGTCGCTGTTTTAAATATGGATGATGCTGGTGATATAGCTCCTGCAGCAGCAATGGGTATGATGATATTCTATACTAATGCTGCCGTTCGTATTGTGTATGTGATTGCTACTAAAAAGATTTTAGTTCGTTTTCAAAATTGGCGAAAAAAAACATCCTAAAAAATTAATATTAAATATTTTGCTAACTCACTATGTTATTTTTTCATATCGTTATTCTAATTTTAATTTGTCATTGAATTAAAATTAATTATTTGTATTAAGTCATAACCATATAGATTATAAAATTAGGAGATTCGTATGGAGTTGTCATTTATCTACGCATTAATAGGTTTTTCATTAGCTGGGTTATCTGTATTTGGAAATGACTCAATTCAAACGCTTGGAACTTTTATCGCCGCTAAAAAAAAGTGGTATAAGTGGTATGTTTTAGCAACAGCAGCTTCTGTTGTTCTTGTTGGCACTCTTACTTATGGCTGGGTTGTCTATGATGGAGATATCACTTTTGGACGTTTGAATAAGATACCTTACATAGAAATCCAATGGTATCATGCCGTCGCTCCTCTTGTTCTAGTTATGCTAACACGAGTTGGTATTCCAGTATCAACAACATTTTTAGTTTTATCTGCTTTTGCCTCTACCGTAATTTTAGAAAAAGTCTTACTTAAAAGTATAGTTGGTTATGCCATTGCAGCCTCAGCTGCGTACGCTGTTTGGTTTGTAGTTTCAAAATACATAAATGAAAAAGATGATGAGATAACCGACCCAAAAAAACAGGCCTTCTGGAGAAATTCACAGTGGATTGCCTCAGGCTTTCTTTGGGCTACGTGGTTAATGCACGATGTTGCAAATATAGCAGTGTATTTGCCAAGAAAAATAGATCCTATGCTCTTTATTCTTGTAATGCTTTATTTCGTTGGTCTTCTTTATTACATTTTTTGGAGAGAAGGTGGGCCAATTCAAAAAATTGTTTTAGAAAAAACAGGTACTAGATATGCAAGATCCTGCACAATTATAGATTTAGTTTACTGCGCTGTTCTTTATTTTTTTAAAGAATTGAACGATTTACCAATGTCAACCACATGGGTTTTTGTTGGACTGCTATGTGGAAGAG
>Ga0222718_10002001_pt1 | contig 18779 bp, 21 predicted proteins | sample C33_27DmetaG_FD_165045 | JGI IMG/M metagenome (GOLD analysis project Ga0222718, IMG submission 165045) | Estuarine water microbial communities from San Francisco Bay, California, United States - C33_27D | ecosystem: Environmental > Aquatic > Marine > Unclassified | place: USA: California... | reverse complement strand
CTTGAACCACGCCTCGATGAGCGCTCGTTCGAAGCTACCGCAGTTGGTTTGTCGTAGTGAAAGTCGTTCGTGTTGTGTCATTTGTCTTGGGTTTGCCACCATTCGATTTCTTCGTCGTGGATGCGGAAGCTGTATGATTCTTGCAGGGCGTCATTCCATACGCTGTCCAACCACACTCCGTGGTCGTCAGGTGCACCCATTACATGGGAGGCAGAGAAGCCTGATTCTCGCAGTGCTTTGACTGCTGATTCGCATTGTTCTTGTGTCATAGGTCAATGATTACGCCCTTGGATTCAAGAGCATCGGTGATAAATTCAGGGAGTTCGAAGCATCCATCGTACCCAGTGAGGCGTACATCTCCGTTGTCATCCCAGTACACTTCGAGTACACCCTCTGCATAGAAGCGGGCGCCTCCTGTTTCGAGGTCGTAGGTCTCGTACCACCCACCATAGCTGTGGTTGGGGTCAACCTCGATGGTCGTGTCCATCTCTACGTTCGTGGCTCGTGCCGTGTCTACGTCGTATGCCGTGGTCATAGCTACGTGTGGTAGCGTGGTCTTGAAGTCGAGTTTGAATTTCATTGGTTGTTCAACTTGTTGATGATGAGAGAAAGGATTGATGCCCCGCCGAACATAAGGATGAGCATGGTGGGTGTGTTCATGAGTACGTCTTGGAGTGTCATTGCTCTGCATTTTCGGCATCGTCAGCCCATCCAACAAGGGTGTCGATGACCGCATCCTTTGCGTCATCGCTCAGGTAGGTGGTGTTGGACAGCATGGAGGCCATGCCTTTCACGTCTTTCGGCACAAGCCGAGCACACCGATTGAGGTCATCGAGATGCTTCCCAAAGTGGAAGTCGTTGAGGAAGAGCACCGCCGCACCGACGGGGCGTTTGAAGAAGTTGTCCATTGAAATTGGATTTGAAGTTTGACATTGAGAGGTGTTGTATATATACTCTCTTCACTACGTTCAGAGAGAGTATATATACTAACACTCTCTTAGGATTGGAGGAGGGCCACCATCAAAAGCGTGGCCATCCATGCAAGGAACGCGAGGAACGCGATGTTCAATCGTTTGTTCATCTGAAAGGGTTTAAGTTATTGATTATCAATAGGTTTGACTGACTTGATGCGGTGTCCATTGGGCACAAGTTCGAGTGCCCTCTGACGCGCATGCTCGATCGACCACGCCTTGAACGTGAGCGCATCCCAGTCATCTCGGTCGAAGCCGTAGTAATAAACCATTCGGTACTCCTTTGAAGGAGTAGATTTGGGGAGCCAATCGCTCATCGTGCCCCGCTTGGGGTAGCGTTCCCACACATTCACAGGTAGATGGATTCAGAGTTAGCAAAATCGTAGATGGCTTTCTCACCACGCGCTTTCGCAAGTTCGAGAGCCACTTTCTTGGACTTGACTACGTCAGAGATTTCGAGGTAAGCCACCCCTCGTGGGTCGCCCACTACGTCCACCCATGCACCGATTACCTGCGTGGGTTCCGTACACAAGGACTGCAACCGATTCATTTCTCTATTGAAGGTTCGGAATGAGAGGTCGTCGTTCAGCAAGCTGAACACCCCGTGAAGGACTGAACCTCCAACGGCATAGCCGTCCTTTCCTGCATAGGTGAGCAGGTCAGCGTTGACGCTGAAGCCCTCGCTCTCTTGAACGAGGTGGTATAAGGATTTGATTGTCATCGTAGATGAAATTGAAGTTTGATACAGACACCACTACGTGGTGTTTCGTCCAATCAGGACTCGTCAGTGTACCTGTGAATTGAGATTACATCTCAATCAAGTCCTCCAAAGTCATCTGCTCAAGGCAGGTGAGTTCGTCCCACTCAGCGGTCGCACGGACCGCGTCGAAGGAGAGGTGAAGGTCGAGGAGGTCAGCAATAAGCTGACGGCGGGTGTTTGCAAATGTCTGCATAGGAAAAGGGTTTGAATTGAAGTTTGAAGTTTGAAGTCAAAGTGTATCTAAGATATATACACTCTTCATAAATGAAGAGAGTGTATATATCAAGATACTCTAAGGGATTAGAGTTCGAAAGGGAGTTCGTCAATGCTAACGAAGTTAGCAGCAGCAGGAGTCGAAGACGACTCCATGTGCAGGGCGAGCACCGCAGTGAGAGCCTCAATCTTGGCTTCCAAAGAAGCCAAACGTTCTTCTGACTTATCAACCTTCGGTTGAGCAACAGCCTCTGCTTTCAAGGCTTTAGCCTTGGCTTCGGCTCTCTTTGCTGCTCTCTGAGCAGCACCAGTAGCTTCGCTAACGGCTTTGGCTGACTTTGCAGCTTCCTTAACGGAAGCTGTCTTAGCCTTCGGAGAAGGCTTGATTGGACCAACTTCGTTGGTCTTGTTGGCCATCTCTTGGCGGTCTGCCACCTTCTGTGAAGGTGTCCGCTTCGTCGTCTTTCGACGACGCTTCGTTGCAGTCTTCTTCGAAGACTCTTTAACCTCTTCGAGGTTATTGACAAAGTCCAAAGCTTCTTGGAGAAGCTTTGCAGCCAGAGCCTTACGGCTCTTGGTTGGACGGAAAGAAGCTTGGTTTACTGCCTTACGGCAGTCGGAGAAATTGAAGTTGTTCATCGGAGATGAAGTTTGAAGTTTGACTTCCCAAAGGACCGACTCTCAAAACCCTTTAGGAGATAGTAGTTAAGTAAGAGAGTCGTAAGACTCCTCTCTCTTACTTAACTACATCTCTACTTCACCGACTTCTTATTCCTTTCCTCTCTAAAGAGAGTAAAGTAATAGTTGAGCCGAAATCTCGGTACCACATGAAAGCTAACAAGTTAGCTTATGAATTTAGCTACGCTAAATCGTCAGTACCGCACTGCACACAGCTCCGCCAATGCCGATTCTGCCTCGAATTAGAAACCTCAACACGAAGTGTTGAATTGTCAATAGCAAAGCCCCAAGATGGGGTGATTAAGGTTAAAGTGAAACTTTAAGGGGGGATTGTCCAACCCTTCGGGTTCAACGCCTACGAACGGTCTAGCTAGACGAATAGTCTAGCAGACCCATCATAACTACTTGTTACACAAGTAGAAAGCTGAAATGTATGGCGGATTTCACAGCGAAGCTGTGGGGGTGGGGTCTGGTTATCCATTTCGGTTAGCATCGCTAACCGTTATAATACATATATTCTCCCCACACTCTGTATTACTCACCTCTTTTTCGTGATTGCGGTCATGCACTATTGCGATCTTTATGCGCGAAGGGAGTCCTAACTCCCTGAGAAGCAGACATCTATGCGGTTCTGCTTAAAGTTTTACTTGACACTTGACTTTTTAGATTTTCTGTTGTAACTTCGTCCTGTTAAGCGTGTGAGGCGGTAGTTATGGTAGAGGAGCGGCGCTTTTGGTGCGCCGACTCTACTATATAGAGGTAAGAGACTGACGATTCGTTTAACTGTTGAATACAGGATAGCTATGCTTAAAAAGATAGGGGGTAAATACGTAGTCTTTGACAGCTCTGGGAAGAGGCGGTTGGGTAGTCATGCTTCTCGGTCTGGGGCTTTGAAACAGCTTGCTGCTATAGAGATCTCTAAGAAAAAGCAGAAGGGGTGATTTGGCTATCTTTGTAGCTATGAGAGCCTTCAAAGGAGACCCCAAAAAAGACGATGTTGTAAAGAGGATGCTTGCCAGTGGCAACTGGAAGCTAGGCCCTACTGGGGAGCTTCTTCGTGTTAGTGCCGAAGAAGCCAATCAAGCAGATCTACAGAGATCGAGAGAAGCTGCCAACCCTGCTAAGTACTCCCCTACTACGGCAGGCTTTATGACCCCTGAAAGAAAAGAGTATCTAGAGAACCTGAATAGACCTCTCACCCCGATGGAGGCAAGGGAGTATGGGACCGTCTCGTTTGACCCTTCTGAAGGTCCTAATGTAGTATTCGGTCTAGCTGCAGGGTCTACACCTGTGGAGCCTGTTGGGGCTCTTGTCAGTCAGGGGCTGAAAAGGGCTGGCAACACTTTTCAAGCCCTTAGAAAGGGGACGCCATTTAAGTCAGAGATAGATTGGGGTAAGTGGAATCCAGAGACTCCAAAGTATCCAGAGCTGATAAAAGAGTACAACGATATAGAGAGAAGAACTAAGCTTTCTGGGACGTGGATGAAGAACGCTGACGGGACTGACTTCGAGGGAACGCCAGAGCAGTTTATACAGCAGCGTAGCTCTTACTACAGAAAAGCGTTTCCTGACGGAGGCACTAGAGTGTATAGAGGTGTCGGCCCTAACGATTGGAAGCAGGGACCCGAAGCCCCGAGGTGGGACACAGGTGGTTACGATCCAGAAAAGGCGGTCCCCGCTAACCAGCCTGTGTTTTTGTCTGAAGACTTAGAGCAGGCTAGATCTTATCAAGGAGATGACGTTGCTTACGATAGCCCTTTCTTAGACTCTAGAACATACAGAGATCCTAGAGGTGGTACCTTCGATTTGCAAGCACCCTCTGGTAGTCGAGACATTGCCAGTGATCAGTCAGGAAGAAGCTTTAAGAATCTAGGAACAGTCCCAGGGGTTGGGCCATTTAGTTCTAGAGGCATAAGAAACTTGTCTAGCGAAAGAGAGCTGCTTAGATTCTACAACGACTATAACACCTGGGCAAAGCAAAACAACAGGAATCAAATAACGAAGTTCGACAGATCAAAGGCTATTGATGAATTGCCTTTATTTAAGGACATTGAAAAAGAACAGGCTTTCATAAAGTCGATGCCTAATGCTGCAAGTACCGATGATGTTGCAGACTTTTTGTCGAGCCCTCAGGGGAAGAAGTATTCTTCATTTACCGCTAGGGATATTGATGACAACTCCATGGGTGATGTTCGCATCCACAGGAACGAACCAGGCAACTACCTAAAGTCTAATGTCGGGAACGTAGGCTTCTTTGATCTTAGCGACCCAGATGTATTTAAGGCTCTCGCCCCCATAGTGGGCACGTCCGCTGCGATAAAGCTTGCAAAAAGCCAAGGTGTTGAAAACCCAGGAAAGAAGATGAGTCAAGGCGGTATGATCTCTATGAAGAAGAAACCGACTGGAATGTCAGCTATCAGAAAATAACTATCTTTACCGTATGAATTTTTACAAGAAATCTATGATGGCCGAAGGCGGCCCTATGCCGCAGCCCGAAGGGGAGGGTCAGATGTCTGAAGGCATGAAGCAACTCCAGATGCTGAAGGCCGCTCACGATAAAGCTATTGAAGAAAAGAACATGGAGATGCTCGGCAAGATCGAGACTGTCGTCAAGGACATGTACGACCAGCTCGACGAGAGAGGCCGAGAAGCTATCTCGCAGCTCTTCCCTGACCTCGACTTTATGGTGGACGACCAAGAGGAGGCAGAAGAGATGATGGAGGAAAGAGAAGAAAGAGAAGAGATGTCTTACGGGGGTAAGATCCGTAAGATGATGGGAGGTGGGTATATGAAGTACCCAGGCGGCGGATACTTCAAAATGTGAAGTACCGCAACGCCAAAAGAAAAAAACTAGACTCGAATATCGAGAACGAAAAGCGACGCCTAAATAATGAAGCTGTCAAAAAATCTCTCACTCGCCGAAGTAACGAAAAGCGTAACGGCTAAGCGACTCGGCATAGATAACACACCAGATGACTGGACTAAAGAAAATCTTCGCCAAGTTGCGATCAACATATTTCAACCTCTTAGGGATGCTTTCGGGTGTCCTATATACGTGTCGAGCGGCTATCGTTCGCCTGAGCTCAATGCTGCTATCGGCGGCTCAAAGCGCAGTCAGCATGTGGAGGGCAGAGCACTCGATCTGGACGCAGACGTATACGGACGCTGTACAAACGCTCAGATCTTCAACTACATTAAAGACAATCTGGAATTTGATCAGCTCATTTGGGAGTTTGGTGATGAAAGCAATCCTGATTGGGTTCACGTCAGTTTCGTTTACGATGGGAATAATCGTAAGCGCTGTCTCAAAGCTGATCGTGATGATAAAGGAAAGACGTTCTACACAGTAATATTTGAATAATGCCAGAACTCGGAATAGGACTCGGAATACATAAAGGAGGGGTACCAAAGAAAAGCTTGCTCCTCGACAAGTACGATATGGATGCAGCTTTCTCGCTGCGTAAAGTGAGGGCCGACTACAACGGCCCTTGTGTTCGTGTGAGAAACAGCAGCGGGGAGTTTGCTGACATCGGGTTTACTTCTAAGGGCGTACTCGACGAAGCTGCTCTGAATGCTCACTGCGGAGCGAATGACGGAACGGTACAGACGTGGTACAACCAGTCTACTGAGGGAGGGAGGTACAATGCGGTGCAGGATACTGTAGCAGACCAACCGATTATCTATGACGCCTCAGCGGGAGGGTACCTTGGGTATGTCGAGAACACAGGTGATATGTACCTGCGTTTCGAGAATCAGCTTGCTGGTGTAACTAATGCGGCAGTGGTGTACGAGAATACAACAGCTCCTGCATCCTTTAGTGGTTCTGCCTATGTTGTTGGTGAGCACGAAGTTTCTGCTGCTGGCGGTAACGGTATTCTTGTTGGTCACAACAGTGTTAATGGATTTTCTTTTGTTCCAGATTCAGGAACAAACATCCAAACAAACACAGGCGAAGGTCAGAACGAAAAGCACGCTGGCTTTATTTATACGGGAGGCTCTGATAAGTTTGCTGTTGTAGATGGTTATGTTTGTGGGGAAAGCTCAGATGCTGGATCCGCTAATTTCGACTACATATTCACTAAGGCTAAGAATGACGGTGGTCAAGACTCTTTTGATTTCGTAGGCAAAGTGTGGGAGGTCTTCCTCTCTACTTCTGACCTCTCAGCTAAGCGTATAGCACTAGAGAACAGCATCCTTTCAGCGAACGGATTGACAGTCCCTGATCTGACGATGCTAGAGAAGTACGACGGAGCTGAAGGCGCGTTCTCTACGCGCTGCATCAACAGAGAGCACGTAGGGCCTATTATGGAAGTACGTGGCGCTCAAACGACTGCCGTTGTTGAAGACGTGTATCTTGATTCCACTGGCGTAGTAAACAAGTCTAGAATAACAGAGCTTTGTACTGACGACGAAGACAGCAACGCACTGGTTAATGGCTATGTAAAAACTTGGTATGATCAAAGCTCTTTTGGTTATGACGTCACCAATACTACTGATGCTCAGCAACCTGTAATCCACGACGCCACTAACGGTGTCGTTCTTCTCAACGGTCAGCCTGCTGTAGAGTTTGACGGGTCTGACGACATTCTTGAGTCGTCTTCTCAGACTATCAATACCGAAGCCATCATAGCTGTTGCCTCCACTAATAACGAGGCTACAAATGCTCAGCACATTATTCGCCAAGGCACTGCATACATAAGATTTGACGCAATCAATCATGTCGAGTACAGAAACAATGTAAACCTCAGAGACGACTCTGCGAATAATACCCCTGGCTTGGTAAATGACAACGCAGCTCTTGTCTCTTGGTACACAAAAGGCACTAGCTTCCACGATGCAAACGCTTCATGGAAGTGGTACTTCAACGGGGATCTCCTTGGCACTCAAACAGGAAATAACCTGTCTTCTGAAAGTGGGCCAATTAAGATTGGTGCGCAGACCGCTGCGTCTGAACGCCTAAACGGTAAGGTGTGCGAGGCGATTATCATAGACAAAAGAGACGCTCACTACGACAGCGCCGATCAGATACACCAGGACATCAACGCTCACTACCTCATCTACCAAGAGGCGACAGCATCCCCAACTTCTGGGTTCTTGGCTGACTACAGCGGAGCTGCTGCAGCATATTCTGTAAGACAGCTCGGTGACGCTAACCTCTGCATGAGGGTTAGAAGAGACGGTGATGACGCAGAGAGGAACATAGGGTTTGGTAGTGACGGGTTTGTAGACACAAGTGCTATCTCAGACTTCTGCGGTACTGACAACGGGTTTGTCGTCACTTGGTTTGATCAGAGTGGTAACGCTATAGATGCCACTCAAGGCACTCCAGCTGAGCAACCTAAGATTTACGACGGGACTGATGGAGTAATAAAAGATAATGGCTACCCCGCCACAGAGTGGTCAGCAGCATCGGGACAAAGTCTCGAAACCACTTACACGACAGACTCAAGTGAGTTTACTGTTGTGGCTGTAGCTAATGGTGATGACAGCGCATCCAATAAAACCATTGTACTCACCCCAGAAGCACTTGTGTTTCTTGGATCCGATGAGCTAGCCAAGCATATCCAGGGAAGTGCTGCGCAGACAGGTTACTCAAGTGCCGACTTTAACGATCAAGCTATTCACTTTGTCGGAAATAGTGGCAGTGAATCTTTCGCTGGGGAAAACGGAGATACTCTGACCACATTGTCTGAATCGACGTCTACTAACAGCCTGCTTAGAATTGGAAACAACGCCAATGAAAGTATTCCATTTCTCGGCACTATACAAGAGATTGTTTACTACATTTCTGATCAGTCTTCGAGCAGAACGGCTATTGAAGAAAACGTCAACGACGCCTTCAACGTCCACCCAGATGCAGACACCACTCCAGAGTCAGGATTTCTAAACGAGTTCTCTGGGGCTGCCGCTGCATACTCAGTACGTAAGCTCGGGGACTCCCCAGTAGCTATGAGAGTCAGAAAGACTGTCAGCGCTGTCGACTACTACCAAATCATCGGCTTTGATGCTAACGGGGATCTCGACACTGCAGCTATCGAAGAGTTTGGGGGTAGCAACGATGTATTCGTTCAGACGTGGTACGATCAGAGTGGGAACGGTAATCATGCTTCAAATAGCACTAATGCTGAACAACCTAAGATCTACGACGGAACGGACGGTATAGAAAAAGAGAATGGAATCCCAACCATTCAGTTTGACGGAACGGACGATTACCTTAAAGCAGATGGGTATATAGTTGAGCTGAGTCAAAACTCTGCCTCTGTTTTTGTCACAGCAAATGGAGGCACTCCTGATGTAAACACTGATTATCTCTTATCGGAAGGTGACTTATCCGACCCGTATAGTAGCAACTTCATATTCGGTGGAGGTACATCAGCTGGTAGCGCACCCGTTTTGTGGGTTAATGGAACGACGTTTGGAACCATCACGACTGGTCAACACGTAATAGGGTTTGACTATGACGGGACAAATTTCCAGGCTCACCTGGATGGATCTACCGCAGGATCATCTGGAACAGCCATTGTAAATTCAGAAGCATCTGGAGGGGGAACTCATATTGGAACAAGAGCCGATGGAACTACTGCATTTTACAATGGAAATGCGCAAGAGATTATTACTTACAAGTCAGATAAGTCTTCCGATCGTTCTGACATAGAGTCAAATATCAACAACTACTTCCTCGTTCACCAAGAAGCTTCTGCCTCCCCAGCTACTGGACTCCTCAGCGAAGCACCAAACGCAGCAGCTGCATACTCCGTGCGTCAGCTCGGTGATGCTAAGCTGTGCATGAAGGTGAGAAGAGGTAGCGACAACGCTACGAAGAACATCGGGTTTGTAAATGGTGTTGTCGACACAGCAGCCATCGAAACTTTCTGCGGTAACAGCGACGGTACTGTAGCTGTGTGGTATGACCAGAGCGGTAGCGGTAATCACGCCACTCAGGGTACTCCTTCAGCTCAGCCAAAGATCTACGACAATGCTACTGGGATTGTGACGGAGAATGGCAAGACAGCACTGGAGCTTGACGGGGTTAATGATGGTTTTAGTCTGTCTTCTGTCATTGCTGCTTCAAGTCAAAAGTATACTTTTACAACTCATGCTGTAGACTCCTCAGATACTGCCTGGTCTATTTTCTATGAGACAGCATCTACAGATGTTGTCCCTCTTGCTGAAGACGGAAATACGGCTGCCATTTCGTTTGGATACACTTTGTCTGATGCTTTTAGAGACGGAACTTCTCTTGTCAGCGACATAAACAGAACAGGTCTTTACGATACATACAGCCCTGCGGGTCAATCTCTTACCACTCTTGATTTTTCAGGAGACGGCATAGGTGGTTTCTTTAACAGAGCTAACTTTTTGTACACGGGTACAGCTCAGGAGATCCTGATATATGACTCAGATAAGTCTAGCTCTAGATCAGATATCGAGACCAATATCAACAATCACTTCAAGGTCTACACTCCGTTCACCACTGGACTCCTCGACTCATACCCAGGTGCTTCTGCGGCTTACTCTCTGAGAAGACTGAGCTCTACGTATACAGGACCAGCTATCGAAGTAACGAGCAACAGTAGCACGCAAGACATTGGGTTTGATACAGAAGGTAATCTCGATACGTCAGCTCTTGCAGCTTTCTGCGGGAGTAACGACGGTACTGTGTCTAAGTGGTACGATCAGAGTGGGAATGGCAACGACTTGGTTCAATCCACTGCAAACGACCAGCCTAAGGTTTACGACGGCACGGACGGTCTTGTAAAGATATCCGACCAACCTGCTGTTGAATTTTACGAATCTAATGGAAAGTTCTTAGAGTCTTCTAGCAATATAACCGTTGACGATTTCTTCGTTCTTAATGTGATAGAAAAATCAATTCATGCTGGAAGTGATTGTTTGTGGGGCTTTGGAACAAGCGGAGATACTGAGTTCCAGTACCTCGCCAATCTAAACAACGGTGAAGATTATTACATAAGGAGAGACAATGGTAGCGGAACTAACGTCAACAGCTACGTCGGAAGGCAATTAGATTTTGAAGGCCCTCACAACGTTGTTTCTCTCAGCTACGATCAAACAAATCCAGTTCTCAGGATAAACGGAAAAGTTGAGTGGGATGCTGATGCTTCTGGTGTTTATGGGGCAGATGATCAAAGAATAGTCTTGGGGAATACTCCTCAAGAAAACTCACCGTACAGAGGTAAGCAGCAGGAGTTCTTGATCTACCCGTCTGACATGAGAACAAAGGTTGCGGGTATTGAGAAGAACATCAACAATCACTATTCTATCTACGAGCAACCGCTTCTCGATGTTGTCCCTGATGCTGCTGCTGCGTACTCACTGCGTAAGTTGAGAGCGGACTACACAGGTCCAGCGATCAACGTATACAACGGAACGGACTACAAAGACATCTACTTCAGACGCGATGGCAGCCTCGACACAACGGCTATAACTAAGTTCTGCGGTAGCAATGACGGTACTGTAGCTATATGGTATGACCAGAGCGGAAATGCAAATCACGCAGAGCAGACGACACTTGCAAGCAGACCTAAGATCTATGATGGGACTAGTGGGATTTTAACGGAGGGCGACAAGCCTATTCTAAGCTTTGCGGCTAGTAATAGGTTTAATTTGTCGTCTAACCTCAGCATATTGAATGAAAACTTTTTCTATGTTACAGCAGAAACCGTTGATCTTACAGTGTACGGACTTGTTGATGACACAGATTATCTTAGAAATCAAGTTACCAGATATTTGCTCAATGATGGTGGAACTCTTTATGCATCGAACATAAGTCCTTCTTCAGGTTACTCAGTTCACAGTGTTATAAACGATAATGGGGCGTACCAAAACGGAACAAGGCTTGCTGACTTTACAAACGCGCTGACTATATCTGCTGACTCTATTTTAGAAGCAAATGCTGCTGGTTCTTATCAGGAGCTTGTCATTTATGATTCAGACCAATCTAATAATAGAACAACTGTAGAAGGAAACATCAACCACTACTACGGTATATACTGATCCATATTTTCGAGATACCGATAGAAAGCCTGCACTAACATGCGGGCTTTCTGCGTTATAGCATATCGCACTCTGTAGTTCATCTTAGTCTCGTCACGGAACAGATGGTCCTCAGCCGTCTGACTTGGAGTCAGCCTGTCGAAGTGTTTGTAGATATACCCCATGCGAGTGAGAGGCTGTATCATGCGCTCACTGAGCTTCTTCTTAGAGAACCCGTAGTCACCAGAAGCGAAGTCTAGGGTAAAGAACTCTAGGTCATACGCCCACAAGAGAAACTCAAGGAAGCTACCCGTTACGTCGTGTGATTCGCAAAACTCTATCTTGGCTATGCGGTAGTACTTAAGGTAGTTCTTGTTGAGGTATCTGTCCTGCATAACAGAGAACTCCCTGAACTTTCGGGTCTTACGTACTTTGGACCTAGGCATAATTAAATTCGTATCTTTATTGCAAAGATAGAACCATGGAACCTAAAGACCTAAAATTCATTGCAGACGTCTATCACTTGATCAAGGAGATAGAGAAGTTGGTAGAGGACAACGACATGGGGCACAGGGTTATGGCTGCGATCTTTGTGGGCGTAATCGACGAGGGTGAGCTGGAGGATCTGGCTGAGGAGGAAGCTGAGTTTGGCCACGTCAACATGCGCTCTATGTATAGCTTCAACGTAGATAGCAAGCAAGAGCTGGAGGTGATCAAAGAAATTATGGATGAAGCCTACGGCAATGACAACCCAGACCTAGACGACCTGCTTGACGGGTTAGGCATATCCCTTAACTAATGAAACACATTTTCCTTTTGCTAGCATTGATCAGCGGCACCGTCAACGCGCAGCCAAGGTTTGACACTGGCAACACTCACGAAGGCAAGTACTGGGTTGGTGGGGTCATGACTCTCGGCGGCATTGCTCTTATCAATTACACAGATGGGCCCACGCAGGCTATCGGAGCTGCATGGACAGTGGGTGGGATAGCTAACCTCGTTTCTGGAGAAATAGAGTCAGAGTATACAGGCTACAATCCCAGCGACATGAAATGGAAGAAAGAGGTTCTCCCCGTCACCACTATGTTCCTGGCTGGGGCTTTAAACGGCGTCAACCAAGATTTGCTCTTTCACTACCACGAGTTCCAGAACACTTTTCCTAATGCCAACCCGCAATTCTGGGACCCAGAGCTAAGCTGGAGAAACAAGTATATGAACGGAGATCCAGCTCAAGGTGAGGCTTTTACAGGATCGAGCACTATATTTGTAGCGGCAACCGATGGATATCACGCCACGGTAGCAGGAAGAAATTTAATGATAACCACATCCATCTGCCTCTCACCTAAGACTAAAGGGTGGAAGCCTTTTATCAAGAGAACGCTGTTGTATTCTCTGAGCTACGGCCTAGGGTTTGAGATGGTATATGGGAAACTAATTCAATAATGGACGAAGGACTTATCAGAAAGATCATCATCGGACGAGATCCGAAAGATGCTATGGCCTACTACATAGGCATGAGGGCTGGAGACGGGAAGGTCTCCGCCATACTAGAAGATGAAAGAGCTCTTGTGAAATACAACAAGAAGCGGTATCTTGTATACATCGAGACAGATGAAGGCACGTTGCTATGGAAAGCCATCGACGATATGCCGTGTATGCTTGAATTTGATTTGAATTTTTAATATGAAGAGCCTAAAGAAGTTTGTCGTTGAGCTTAAGAAAAGGCTTAACGACACAATGACGCTGAACAACGGTGTAGAGCTTTACGTTGACGCTAAGTACAACGAGTTCCAGCACCGTGTAACTGAGGGTCCAATCGTCTCAGTACCAGCTAAGTATGACTGCGGGGCGACTCCAGGCGACACGCTGTACTTTCATCACCTCGTAGTCATTAACGGGGGTCAGACGCTTACTGGCGAGGACGATCACTACCTCGTACACTACCACCCAGAGACGGCGACCGAATCACAAGCGATAGCCTACAAAGGCAAAGACGGTATTACGCTGCTTGGCGGATGGGGGTTGCTCGAACCAGTAGAAGAAACAAAAAACCAAGAATCAGATGCTATCGAAATCGTCAAACTCAAGGAGGAGAAGGTTACAAAAGGTCGTGTCGCTTTTACGGCTCCTTGGATTGAGGAGCTTGGCGTCAAGGTTGGCGACGTAGTGGGTTTCCCCAAGAACATGGACTACCGCATTAAAATTGACGGGAAGGAGTACTACAGAACACGAGCACACGATTTCCTCTATGTCGAAGAAAGCTGAATTTACAACTCTAGACGCCTCAAGGAGGCTTATGGAGAGCATGTCTGTCGCCATCGACAACATGATTGAAGAAGTCAAGAAGCCTGTAGACCCAGAGGCTGGAGGCTCAGCCCGCAAAGCTGAGCTGCAAGCCGTAAAGCAGACGGCTGTAGACTGCAAAGAACTTATTATAGAGCGACAGAAGCTCGAACAAATGATTAAAGAGTTAAGCGAAAATGGAAAGATCGAAGAAGAAAAAGACTACTCAGGAGGGTTTGCAGAAAGATTCTCAAAGTAAGTTTGCATGGTGGCAAGACGAAGTTTATTTAAATCACAGAATGAATATTATAGGACAAAACGGAAACAACGGTGAGCACTATTTCTGGGAGGAATCCTGGAACGGAGAAAACGAAGACTAATTCCTTTTCGACAGTCGGCCCTCTACGTAAAACGGGGCAATCAAACTGGGGCGTAGTTCAGTTGGTTAGAGCGTCTGTCTTATACACAGGAAGTCGTGGGTTCAAGTCCCACCGCCCCAACAATTTATTATATTTGCAATATGGGAGCCAAAAGAGATTACAAAAAAGAGTACAGGAAGTACGGTAAGAGCAAGGCTGCTAAGCTCTATAGGGCTGCATTGAACAGATATAACCGTCGAAAGGGAACATACGGTAACGGTGACAAAAAAGATGCCGCACACAGCGGACGCCGTATCGTAGGGTTTGTGAGGAGGGCTTTGAATAGAGCCAACAACAGACCCAAGGTCAGAAACTCCAAGTGACTCTGGGTACGCCCTCGTAGCTCAACAGGATAGAGCATTTCACTTCTAATGAAACGGTTACAGGTTCGAGTCCTGTCGGGGGTACTAAATTAAATTAACATGGCTGAATACATTTGCAAGTGCGAAAAGAAGCACGAAGAAAGTAAGAGCGGCGTCACCATTCGATTTGGTGAAGACGGTGCATATCACGACATCAAGTGCCCATGCGGTAAGTATATGGAGGTCAAGAACCCAAAGAGCGGTGTCCCCTCCCTCGGTCGTATGAATAAACTCGGTCAGAGCTACTGATGTCAACGCTTATCGACATAGATGGATATGAAGATAAAGGGATCAAAATCGACCCTAACCTTACAGAAGGAGAAAGTATTGAGCTCCACGGGCTACTCGTTGTGCTACCGAAAAAACCAAAGCGATCTGAAATTCTCTTCCATGACCAACCAAAGGCTATGCAGATGTGGCGACGCATTCCTATGCCCGAAGAGTTGCAAAAGATACGATCTATGGATGAGTGGTTCGAGAAGCCTTCGGAGTTTAGAAAGAAGTTTTCTAACTACATCGAAAAGGAGTTTGAGCGCAGGCGTAACGGTGTTTGGTTTTACAATGCTGGCGTCCCTACATATATTACAGGGAGACACTACATGCTTCTCCAGTGGTCGAAAATTGATATCGGATATCCTTACTATCTTGCCTTCCAACGTGAAATCTTTCTTCACATGGCTGCGTGCGAAGCTGATCCCCGTTGTCTCGGTCAGCTTTATACTAAGTGTCGCCGTTCTGGGTACACTAATATCTGTTCTTCTGTTCTTGTCGACGAAGCTACGCAAGTTAAGGATAAGCTTCTCGGAATACAATCGAAAACTGGTAAGGACTCTCAGGAGAACATCTTCATGAAGAAAGTGGTGCCGATTTTTAAATCGTACCCTTTCTTTTTTAAACCTATTCAAGATGGTACCACTAACCCACGCATGGAGCTGGCTTTTCGCGAGCCGAGTAAGAGAATCACGAAGAAGAATAAGACTTCGCAGAAGGGGGATGCTCTTAATACGGTAATAAACTGGAAGAACACCACTAACAACGCATACGACGGTGAGAAGCTCCACATGCTGTACCTCGATGAGGCTGGTAAGTGGGAGAAGCCTGTTGACATCCGTGACGCATGGCGCATTGAGCGCACATGCCTTATTGTAGGTAAGAGGGTTGTTGGTAAGGCTCTTGTTGGTAGCACCGTAAACCCTATGGATAAGGGCGGCAAGGAGTACAAGGCTATTTGGGAGGATAGCAATCCTATTGAGCGCAACGCTAACGGAAGAACTAAGAGCGGCCTGTATCGTATCTTCATTCCTGCTTATGACGCTCTTGAAGGTTTTTTTGACAAGCACGGAAATCCAGTCGTTGAAGATCCTGATAAGGATGTCAGCGGTATTGATGGTGATCCAGTTTCTCAAGGGGCTAAGACGTACCTCAGAAACGAAAGGGACTCACTAAAGTCTGATGCCTCGGAGCTTAACGAGGTGGTGAGGCAGTTCCCGTTTACTGAAGAAGAAGCCTTTAGAGACAGCGTTGAGGGGAGCATCTTTAATATCGGAAAGATCTACCAGCAGATAGACAGCAACGAAGACTTATACCCGAATCCAGTTGTGCGAGGAAACTTCTTGTGGAAGGAGATAGATAAGGAGGTTGCTTTTACTCCAGACCCTAACGGTAGGTTTAGAGTCTCGTGGATGCCTCCGCAGGAGATGCGTAACGTCGTCAAAGAAGACGGGGGCAAAAAGGTGCCTCCATTTGATCACCTTGGATGCGGCGGCGTTGACTCGTATGACCTTGACGCTGTTGTCGATGGTAGGGGATCTAAGGGGGCTCTGCACTTGTACAACAAGTTCAGTATGACTGAGACGCACCCGTCAAACATGTTTGTCGTGGAGTATGCCTCACGCCCTGATCTAGCTAAGATATTCTACGAGGACGTCCTTATGGCTGCTTTCTTTTACGGGTACCCACTCTTAATTGAAAACAACAAGTACGGTATTGTAAGATACTTTGAATCAAGGGGTTACGACGGATACGTAATGAATAGGCCAGACCACCTTAAGCCGCCAGGAAGCAGCTCCAATGTAAGGACCAAGGGTATTCCTTCAAACTCGCAAGATGTCATCCATGCTCACGCCCAAGCTATTGAGCAATATATCTTTGAACACGTAGGTGAGAGGGCTGATGGAAGCGTTGGAAACATGTATTTCAACAGGACTCTTGAGGACTGGATAGGTTATCGTATAGACAAAAGAACTAAGTTTGACTTGACGATTAGTTCGGGTCTTGCTCTCTTGGCTGCGCAAAAAGTCAAGGTAGAAAAGAAAGTCAGTAATTTTGACGACAAGAAGTTCTTTAGGCGCTATAAGCCTAATGCCTAAGAGGTTATTGTATTTGCACTATATTTGTGCTATAAAGGCAATACTGTAAATGTCCTACAACAACAACAATAAAAAGTCTAGGACTTTTCCAGATCCATTGGCTCTCCCCTCGGAGAAGTTGCAGAAGTCGTATGGCCTTAAGTATGCAAAAGCCATTGAGGGTAACTGGGGGAAGATAGACGATGAGTCTGCTACGTATCAAAAGCGCCGTAGAGAGTTCGAAAGGAACCGCGACTATGCTAACGGTACGCAGGACACCACAATATACAAGCAGATACTTAATAGTCTCGACCCTAACAATGGGGACGGGACTCTTCTGAATTTGGACTGGGCACCAGTACCTATCGTGCCCAAGTTCGTTAAGATTGTTGTAAACAAGATCCTTTCTTCGGAACCATATCCTAATCTCCAGGCTGTTGATCCGCTGTCTAGCAGCAAGAAAGACGCTAAGAAGCGCAAGCTTCAAGCTCAGATCAAAAATAAAGATCTGTACTCTATGATGAACCAGTCTGGCATCAAGATGGAATCAGATCCAAGCCAGATACCAGACACGCTCGAAGAGGCTGAAATCTTTATCGACACCAACATAAAGACCGATGCTGAGATAGCAGCTCAGGTTGCGACGGATATGACGTTGCAGTGGAATGATTTTAACGACTCCACTTTTCGTCGCTGCGTAAACGACCTCGTAACACTCGGTATGGCCGTCGTCAAGAGGCAAAATGACCCTAACTACGGTATCTCTACAGAATACGTAGACCCAAGTGATTTTGTCCATAGCTACACCGAAGACCCCAACTTTAAGGATCTCGTCTATGCTGGCCACGTAAAGACCATTACCATAGAGGAGCTCAAGAGGGTGGCTGGAAATGAGTTTACCGAGGAAGAGTTCGAGAAGCTTGCCAAGCAGGTAGCGGGAAAGTTCAATAACGACTCATCTGTATTTGGAAGAAAGTACCATGACGATAAAAGAGATCGCATGGTGTATGGGTACGATGAATACAGAGTTCAGGTTCTCGACTTTGAGTTCCTTTCTGTTGATTGCATGTACTTTGAGGATAAGGAGAACCGATTCGGAAACAAGAACTTCTTCTTTAAGGGTGAGTCTTACTCAGAGCCAAAGAGCTCTGTCTTTGAGCGTCAGTCGCACAAGATGGAGAACGGCACGGTTTACGGAGGAAAGTACATCGTAGGAACCGACTATATCTACGGGTACGGGATTAAGACCAACATCCCTAAGAACATTCACGATATCTCTAGAGCTAGACTCTCTTACTCTGTCGTTGCTACGAACCTCCGTCGCATGATGCCTAAGTCTATTGTGGGTAGCATCACTGGTTTTGCAGACCAGCTTCAGCTCACCCACCTTAAAATCCAGCAGGCGATCGCTAAGGCCAAGCCTGATGGATTGATTGTAGACATCGAAGGATTGGATAATGTGCAGCTCGGTAGAGGCGGTGAGCTTCAGCCGTTGGAGATTCAGGATATCTACGAGCAGACTGGTGTCTTCTACTACAGAAGTAAGAATCCAGAGGGTGGTTTCCAAAACCCACCCGTTCGTCCTTTGGATAACACCATACGAAACATCAACGAGCTTATTGGTTTGTACAACCACTATCTCCGTATGATTCGTGATGCTACAGGCATCAACGAAGCTATGGACGGTTCTACACCAAAGAGTGAAGACCTGGTTGGTGTGAGAGAGCAAGCTATAGCTGGAGGTAACAATG